>JAABUH010004258.1_pt1 | contig 11692 bp, 8 predicted proteins | sample 5559121 | NCBI WGS metagenome assembly JAABUH01 (sample SAMN10711871, study PRJNA513364) | rock metagenome | isolation source: Antarctica rocks | place: Antarctica: Victoria Land, Battleship Promontory nord | collected 2015-12-28 | reverse complement strand
AAATCGACGTTGGGATGCCGCGCGACAACCCTTTTGGTCATGTAAATTGCGTCGCTGAGCCTGTTCGACACGCTGAACACCTCCTCACGGGGCAGAATATTATGTTAAAGCCGACCCTCGACCAGGGAGAACTAGCGACTCTCCCTACAACACTTACCGTCGGGCCGTCGCATCTACTGGGAGCGCCGGCTCTCGCTGCGTCGCCAGCCGCCAGGCCATCGTGGGCGAGCCACGCTGGCATGCTTTCTTCACGCCTTAACGGCCAGCGATAAAGGCTGTCTCTTTTGTCGCCGCGCGGTCGGAGCTATCGGGAGGAACGTCGTCCATGGCGTCGGCGTAGACATCTTCCAGCGTGCGCGTGGCGCACGCAACCGCAACGACGCGCGCGCCGGCCCCGATGAGCCGCTCCAGGACGCGCGGGTTGACCTCCGCCGGCTCGACCGCCCGGTACTCCAGCGCGCCACCGTCCGAGGCCCCCCCCGGGACGATGGCCGGGGACAGGACGCCCTCGACGGCGCCCAGCGCCGCCAGGGCGGCAGGGCAGGGACGGGCGAGCTCGACCCGCACCGTAGTCTCGCGCGACCCGCGGGCGCGCAGCGCGGCCGGCGTGTCGCAGGCGACGATGCGCCCCCGGCGCAGGATGGCGACCTGGTCGGCGAGGCGCTCGGCCTCGTCGAGATCGTGCGTGCACAGGATGATGCTGCGGCGCGCGCTCTTGAGGCTCAGCACGAGCTCGCGGACGGCCCGCGCCGCGAGCGGGTCCAGCCCGGAGGTCGGCTCGTCGAGGTAGAGCACGGCGGGGTCGTGCAGCAGCGCGCGGGCCAGCGCCACCTTCTGCTTCATGCCACGGGAAAAGCTGGCCATGCGCTCCCTGACGTGCTCCTGCAGGTCGAAGAAGCGGATCAGCTCGTCGATGCGCCGCGCGCGGCCGGCGCGCGGCAGCCCGTAGATGCCGCCGAAGAAGTCGAGGTAGGCCGGCAAGGTCATCTGCTCGTGCAGGCCGGGCGCGTCCGTGACCAGCCCGACGCGCGCCCGGATGGCGGCCGGGTCGCGCCGCACGTCGTAGCCCGCGACGGTCGCCGCGCCCGCGGTCGGGGCCAGCAGCCCGGCCAACATGCGCACCGTGGTGGTCTTGCCGGCCCCGTTCGGACCCAGCAAGGCCAGAATCGCGCCATCGGGCACGCGCAGGGACACGTCCTCGACGGCGACGAAAGCGCCGAAGTGGCGGCCGAGACCCTGCGCTTCGATCACATCCGCACCGGCGCGCGCCCCTTGCCGGCGTCCTCCCGATCCTCGTCATCGCCGGCGCCATCCGCGTAGACGCCCTGGTAGGAGGGCGGCAGCAGCGCGGCGACGCGCGCCATGATCAGGTCCGCGAGGGCGCCGTAGTCGGCGCGGCCGGACTGCGCCGGCAGCTCGAACGGCGCGCCGACCGTGATGGTGATTTCCGGCCGCCGCCAGGGCCGCCAGCGCGGCAACGCCTCGGGCAGCAGGCGTTCTGTGCCAGTGATCGCCACAGGCAAGACCGGCGCACCGGTGCGGCGCGCCAGCAGCGCCATGCCCGGCTGCACCCTCTGCATGGCGGCGGTACGTGAGCGATGCCCCTCGGGGAAGAGCCCCACGATGCGCCCGCCCCTGAGCAACTCCTCGGCGTGGCGCAGCGCCGCGCGGTCGACCTCCCCGCGCCGGACCGGGAAGGACTGCAGCTGCAGCCACAGCCAGGCCAGCGCCGGGTTGCGATACAACTCGATTTTACCCATGAAGTGGATGACGCGCTTGAAGACCATGCCCACGATCACCGGATCATAGTTGGTCAGGTGGTTGGACACGAGCAGCACCCCACCAGCGCGCGGCATGTGCTCGACCCCCGTCACGGTCACGCGCGCCAGGACGCGCACGAGCCAGTTGACGATGGGGTAGAGGAAGCGATAGACGGCCATGCGTTACACCTCTATCCCCGTTGCGCCGTCCAGCTGCAGCCGCTCGCGCGCCAGCGCCAGGACCCTGTCCACCACCGCGGGGATGTCCAGCCCAGTCGTGTCGAGCTCGAGCGCGTCGGGGGCGGGGCGCAGCGGCGAGTAGGCGCGCTCGGAGTCGAGTTTGTCGCGGCGCGCCATGGCTTCGTATATCTCCTCATAATCGGTCTCCTCGCCGCGCGCCGCGCGCTCCTCGTGGCGACGGCGCGCGCGCGCCTCGGCGCTGGCCACGAGGTAGACCTTGAGCGGCGCGTCGGGCAGCACGACGGTCCCGATGTCGCGGCCGACCATCGCGACCGGGCGCGCGCGGGCGATAGACCGCTGCTCGCGCACGAGGGCCTCGCGCACGCCGGGGTAGGCCGCGACGACAGAGACGGTGGCATCAACGAGAGGGTCGCGCACGCCGTCCGTGGCGTCCGTGTCGTCGATCACGATGGGCGGGTTGACATGCGCGGCCACTCCGCGGTCCGGGAAGGCGAACCGCGCCGCCCGGGCCAGCGCGGTGACGGCGGGCTCATCGGCGGGGTCGATCCCCCTCCGGAGGGCCAACCACGTCACCGCGCGGTACATCGCGCCGGTGTCCAGGTAGAGCAGGCCCAGCCTCTCGGCCACGGCGCGGGCGATCGTCGACTTGCCCGAGGCCGCCGGGCCGTCGATCGCGATCGCGATCGCGATCGTCGCCGCGCCGTCCGGTTTCGCGGGGCGCCGCGTCCCGCCCGCGCCCGTCACGGGGCTGGTCGCGTCCTGCCCCTGCCTGCTCTCCCACGCGTCGCTCGCGTCCATCGCCGCCCTCCTGCCTTCCCGCTCTCGTGTCGGTCCGCGCCGGCCGCGCCGTCGTGTCCCTGTACTCCGGTCGGAGCCGCGGTCGCCGGGTCACCGCCGCCACGTCGGCGGAGTTGAGCTCGCGCCACGCCCCCGACGGCAGCTTGCCCAGGTATAGTCCGCCCTCGCGCACGCGCACGAGACGGCGCACGGGGTAGCCCAGGGCGCCGAACATCAGACGCGCCTGGCGTTTGTGCCCCTCATGTAAGGTTAGCGAAACGAGGGCGCGCCCGTCCAGTGCGTCCACGCCGAGCACCTCGCCGCGCCCATGGGCCACGTGGCCGTCGGGGAGCGGCACACCCTCCTCCAGGCGGCGCAGCGCCTCCTCGTCGGGTACGCCGTCGACCTCGGCCTCGTACTCCTTCTCCACGCCGCCGCTGGGGTGCGCGACCGTGTTGGCCCACTCGCCGTCGGTGGTCAAGAGCAGCAGCCCCTCGGTGTCGCGGTCGAGCCGGCCCACATAGAAGAGGCGCTCGGGCCGGTCGACCAAGGCGAGCGCGGTGGGGCGGCCGTGCGGGTCACTGGCGGTCGTCACCGTGCCGGGCGGCTTGTTGAGCATGATGTAGACGTGCCGCTCGGGTCCGGAGGGCAACGGCCGCCCGTCGACCGTGATCGTATCGCGGGCGGGGTCGGCCTGCGCGCCGGGCTCGGTCACGACCTCCCCGTTGACGGAGACGCGGCCCGCCGCCAGCAACCCCTCGGCCCCGCGTCGCGAGGCCACCCCCGCATCGGCCAGTAGCTTGTTTAAGCGCATACCGTCAGTGTACAGCGGCCAATGGTTTGTTTATTCAAACGCATACCGTGACCCCGTGGACTAAGTAGGTGCTGGTAAATTCGTGTTAAGCAGCTAAGGGCAACGGCGCATCCTCCCGTGACTCGTTCGTCTTCGTGCGGTAGGGTGCCCGCTTGTAGGAATCCGTGGCCCCCGTAGGTCGTCCCGCCAGGCGACCGGTGGGCTCCTTACGGTGGCCAGCAATAAACCAATCCGGCACCTGATCGACGACATCGAGGCGGTCGCCGCCGAGGTGGCGCAGGCCGGCGGCGATTTCGTCGACGAACGCCCGTAGGGTCGGGGCCAGGTGGCTGCGCGCATCGCGCTTGAGCCGTGTCCACTCACGCTCCTTGGGGTTGAGTTGCGGGCTGTAGGGGGCCAACCAGAGCACGTGCAGCCAAGCGGAGCGCGCCGCCAACGCCGCTTTGGTCGTTTTGCTCGTGTGGCACGGCCCGTTGTCGAGCACCAGGTACACCTCCTTACCTGTGGCGACGTGGCGCGCGTCGAGTGCGGGGAGGTAGCGGGCGAAACAGGCCGAGTCCTGCGCCGGGCAGATGACCTCGACCCGTCCCCGCCCCCGCGCCTCGACGCTCCCAAAGACGGTCAGCCGTCGGTTCGTCCCCGCCGCTGGGATGGTCGGCTGCACCCCGCGCCGGTGCCACACCGTATATAAGGAGGGATTCGTCTCCCCATGCGTTTCGTCCTGATAGTGCATCTCGTATCGCTCCGGCTCCTGGGCCACCTTTTTTTTCCACCGCCGCGAGCGTTTGGGCGCAGGCGGCGGGGGCGGCGGGGTCTTGGAGGTGGGTGAGGGTGTGCGTGGGACGACCGTCGGTATAGTCACGGCCTGTGAGCAGGGTGCGCAGCCAACTCGGCGCGATGCACACGCCCCGCTCCCGCGCCAAATAGGCGCTCAAGCGCGGCGAGGTCCACACGTCGAAGGGCAGTCCCAGCGTCGGCGGCGGCGTTGTCACCGCCACGTCGAGCGCCCGCAGGTAGCCCACGTCCGCCTCTACCGGGCGTCCGGAGCGCGGCGCGTCCACCAGGACCGCCGCCCCGCCCTCCACGAAGCGTGTCAGCCAGCGCCGCACCGTCCGTGGGGTGCGCCCACTCCACCGTGCAATCGTCGCCTCGTCCTGCCCCAACCCCGCCGCTTTCACCATCTCCAGTCGCTCCCGCTGCCGGGGCGCGAGGTCCCGCCGATGCAGCAACACCTCGACCTCTTGCCGCTGCGCCTCCGTTATCTCGATCATCATCTGTCGTAGCCCTATCCTTCTCTCTATAGGATACGACCCTGTACACAAACTTACCAGCACCTACTTAGTTGCTAACCGCCTGGTTGGCGGCCATAGCCTCGACGAGCGCGACGAGCGTGCGCACGGCGACGCCGGAGCCACCCTTGGCGCGTTCGCCCTCATCTTTGTCGGACCACGAGGTCGGCGCGATGTCGAGGTGCGCCCACGGCGTCTCGCCCACGAAGTGCTGCAGGAACATCGCCGCCGTGATCGATCCGCCGGCCCGTCCCCCGGTGTTCTTGATGTCGGCGACGTCGCTCTTGATGAGATCCTCGAAGGCCTCGTCGAGCGGCATGCGCCACATCTTTTCGCCAGCCGCCTTGGAGGCGTCGAGCACGGACGTCGCCGTGCCGTCGTCATTGGCGAAGACGGCCGTGTAGACAGGGCCGAGCGCCACGCTGGCCGCGCCGGTCAGGGTGGCCACGTCGACTAGGGGCGCGTAGCCCTCGCGCACCGCATAGGAGAGCGCGTCGGCCAGGATCAGCCGGCCCTCGGCGTCCGTGTTGATGATCTCGATCGTCACGCCGTTCATGGCGCGCACGATGTCGCCGGGCGTCTGGGCGCGCCCGCCGAGCAAGTTCTCGGTCGTGGGCACGAGCGCGGCGACGGCGCCATCCACGCCAAGCCCGGCGAGGGCGCGCATCGCGCCGAGCACGGCCGCGGCCCCGCCCATGTCGCCCTTCATCTGGTGCATATTCTCGGCCGGCTTGATGGAGATGCCGCCCGAGTCGAAGGTGATGCCCTTGCCGACGAGGCAGGGCACGGGCGCGCCGTCGCGCGGCGTACCGTGGCGCAGCACGATGAACGCGGGGGGCTCGTCGCTGCCCTCGGCCACACCCAGGATCGCCCCCATGCCCAGTTCGCGCATGCGCTCGCGGTCGAACACCTCGCAGGACATGCCGTGCTCCGCGGCCATGGCCTGCGCGCGGCGGGCCAGCTCGGTCGGGGTCAGCACGTTGGGGGGCTCGTTGATGAGGTCGCGCGCCAGGGCCACGCCGGCCGCGATCTCGCGCCCGCGCCGCACCCCCTCCTCGACCTCCGCGCGGTCGAGCGCCCGCGGCAGCACGACAACCTCCCGCACGTCCTCGATATCGCTCTGGCGATAGCCGTCGAAACGGTACAGGCCCAGGAGCGTGCCCTCGACCAGCAACTGGGCATCGGTCGCGGCCGGCAAATCCTCCCGCCGGTAGACCGTCGTGGCGTAGGAGGACAGCGCGGCCTTGCGCGCCGTCCGCGCGGCGACGGCGGCCATACGCCGCAGCCCGGCCACGGTCAACGTCTCGGGGTCGCCCGCGCCGACGACGATGACGCGCTCGGCGGCCAGCTTGCCCATGGTGTGCAGGATCGTCGTTTCGCCGCGTTTGCCGTTGAGCTCACCCGCCGCGCGCAGGGTCGAAATAAGCCCGTCGAGCCGCTCGTCCACTTCCCGCGCGGCCTCGTTGAGCGACGCCTCGCCGGCCGGGACCGCGACGACTAACGCCGGCCCCGCGTAGCCTGTGACATCCTCGTCGCGCACCGTTATGTCTACCATGGCATCACCTTCCTACCCGCTCATCACCAGTGAAATACACCGCATGCTAACAGAGCGGGTGGAAAGGTGGCAATGGCTGGCGGCGGGACCGGGGTGGCGTCACAACCCCCGGTGGCGTCACAACCCCCGGTGGCGTCACGCCCGAGCCGCCTCGGCTTATAATAGGGCGGTCGGCAAGCGTGAAGCAAGCAAAGGCCGACGAAGATAAATTGGAGGGCGAAACGTGGATTCGCGACGCACGGCCCTTCATCGCCACCAAGGCGCGCCCATCTATTGCGCGGTTCTCGCCATCCTGACCCTGACGCCCCTCGGACACCGAACCAGCATCCGGGCGATCACGCACGCCACGCCATGGATCGGCCGCCCCGCGACGCATGCTTTCGCGCGGCTTCCCCTGGCCTTCGAGGTCAACAAAGGGCAAACAGACGCCTCCGTCAAATATCTCGCGCACGGGCCAGGTTACACTCTTTTCCTCACCGACGCCGGGGCCGTCCTATCGCTCTCGGGACGTGCCGGTATGCCGCCCAACCTGGGTGATGGCCCTGGTCGCGTGCTGCCGGTCACCGCGACACGACCTTCCGCACCCGAAGCGGCGCTGCGCCTGTGGTCAAGCTCAGTCCTGTCGGCAACGCCTTCGCCTACAGCACGCTCCTTCCGGGGGAGGGCCATGAGTATGGCAAGGCGATAGCACTCGACGACGTTGGCGGCGCCTATGTAACAGGTGTAGCCGTGGGCCAACAGGGAGGGGCAGCGGTAGCGCCAGGCAGTCTGTTCGTTGACAGGATTGACGCCCACTAACCGTTGATGGAGAGCGCAGGCCCGATTGCGACCTCGACCGCGGCCTCGACGGCAAGCTGCACGGCGCGGCGCATCATGTCGAAATCCATGCTCGGCGTGGCCGCCGGCTGGCCGGCGGCCATCTCCGGCAACAGGGGTAGGTGCAGGAAGCCGGCCCGATAGGCCGGCGTGCGGTCGTGGGCGGCGCACAGGAGGTGATAGAGGGCGGCGTTGCAGAGGTGCGTGCCGGCGCTGTATGACAGGGCCGCGGGGATACCTTCCGCCTGCAGGCGCTCGACGATGCGCCGCGTGGGGACGGTGGCAAAAAACGCGTCGGGGCCATCCGCCGCCAGCGGCGCATCGGCGACGGCGAGCCCACGGTTGTCGGGCATACGCGACAGATCGGCCAGGTTGACCGCCACCCGCTCGACATTGATGCTCGTGATGCCCGCCGCGAGGCCGAGGCCGAGCGCGAGGTCGGGCGCGTGGCGCTCCAGAAGATCCCGCAAGACACCCGGCATGGCCGCAAGGTCGACCGGTAGTACCCGGCCCACGACCGAGGCACCGGACACATCGGCGCCGTCGAGGGCGCGCGCGACCAGCGCCGAGGGGTTGAGGTCGAACGTCGAGAAAGGCTCGTAGCCTGTGACCAACACGGTCGTCACGTGGTCCTCCGTAGCAGCCAAACTAACTCGAGGAGCGATGCGCATCAAAAAGCAGGAGCCGGTTTTCAAACCGGCTCCTGCTTCTATTATATCGGTGCTAGCGGCGCGGGCGCGGATACGAGGGCTGGACCCTCACCGGCACGGGCACCGGCTGCGGTTGCGGCGGGCGGACGAGATTGCGTAGGGTCTCGGCGATCTCGCGTAGTATTTGTTCCATCTTTTGCAGTCTACCTACAGCTCTCTACTATGGTTTGTGCTGTCTGCGGAAACGCTGGCTCATCAGACCTAATCGCAATTTTCGCAAGTTCGCCGCTGGGGACACTACACTATATCGGCAAGACATGTGCCAACATGAGGAGTACGGTTCGAAAGATAATAAAACCATGTGCGCATATACTCCTATGGTACAACGGCGGGACGTACGGCGCAAATAGCCCATATTTGTAGGGCGCATCCTATAGGTGTGACCGGAGCCAGGCCCTCGGCGCGGCCGCTCCCCAGATGAGCCTCCGAATCCGTAGCGAAGCGGGGGTCCGCGGGTACGGGAGTCCGGCTACGGTAGCGCGAGCGGCGAGTTCTGCGCCAACTGTAGCAGCGGGTTGGCGAAGACGCCGAGCAGCACCGAGCCGGCCACGCTGAGGATGAGCGTGATGGCCCATGCCGGCGGGACGAACGGGCGCGGCGCCTCCGCGGGCTCGCCGCGCATGTACATGTAGTAGATGACGCGCAGGTAGTAGAACACCGAGACGAGCGAGCACAGGACGCCGATGACCGCCAGCTCGGTGTGGCCGGCCTCGATCGCGGCGCGGAACACGTAGAGCTTGGCGAAAAGCCCGGCCGTCGGCGGGAACCCCCCCAGCGAGAACATGAACACGGCCATCGCCCCCGCCAACCAGGGGCTACGCCGGGCCAGGCCGGCGAAGTCGTCCAGGCTCTCGTGGCGCTCGCCGCGCTGCGACACGGCCAGCACCACCGCAAAGGCGCCAATGTTCATGAACGTGTAGATCGCGAAGTAGTACAGCAGGCTCGGCAGCGCGTCGAAGACGGTGTTGTTGTTGAACGAGGCGATGGCCACTAGCAAGTACCCGGCGTGGGCGATGCTGGAGTAGCCCAGCATGCGCTTGACGTCGGTCTGGACCACCGCCGCCACGTTGCCGAAGATCATGGTGGCCACGGCCAGGGACCACACGATGCTCTCCCAGTGCGAGGTCAGCGCGGGCAGCGCGGCGCCGAACAACCGCACGAAGGCGGCGAAGGCGGCCAGCTTGGTCCCAACCGACATCAGCGCCGTGACCGGGCCGGGCGAGCCCTCGTACACATCGGGCGTCCACACATGGAACGGCACGGCGGCCATCTTAAAGGCCAGCCCCACGATGACCAGCCCCACACCGATGAGCAGCACCGGGTCGCTCCCGCCGGCGTTCGAGGAGAGGAAAGTGTTGATGGCGAGCAGCTGCGTCGAGCCGGTCTCGCCGTACATTAGGGCCATGCCGTAGAGCAGGAAGCCCGACGCGAAGGCGCTGAGCAGGAAGTACTTGAGCGCAGCCTCCTGCGAGCGCTGGCGCGCGCGGGCAAACCCGGCCAGCACATATAAACAGACCGAAAAGAGCTCGAGCGCCAGGAATATGGTCATCAAGGACGACGCGGCGCCCATCAGCATCATGCCGCAGATCGTGGAGAGGACAAGCACGTAGTATTCGGAGAGGTTGATACGCTCCCGCTTCAGGTAGTCCGGCGACAGCAGGAGCACCAGCGCGCCGACGGCCAGGAACACCAGGTTCGTGAACAGGGTAAAGCCGTCGAGGACGACCGAGTGGTTGAATGCGCTCAGGGCGCGGTCGCCCTTGTTCCAGATGACCCCATCGGCTACCGCCGCGGCGACGAGCCCGGCGATGCCCACGTAGGCCATGTAGTCCCGCCGGTCACGGTCGATGACCAGATCGAGCAAAATGACGAGTATAGCTGTCAGCGCGACGATGAGTTCGGGCAGCACGGTGATCAGGTTTGTATCGGGGGGAGCCACGTACTCTCCTTAGCAATAGCAATTAGCTGTTGGCAATTAGCGATTGGCTCTCGGTGGTATTATGTCACGCTCAACGCTCAACGTCGATGATCGTCTGTGTCTGGCTACTCAGCTGCTCCAGCGACTACGCTAACCGCTAACGCCTAATCGCTGACGGCTATCAATGCGCCCCGCCGACGGCGCTCACGATGTACTGCGCCGCGGTCGCGGCCGGGCGCAGCCAGCCGTTGGGCGCGACGCCGATCCAGACGATCAGGACCACGAGCGGCAGCAGGGCCAGCAACTCGTTGGCGCGCAACGCGACGCCGTGCGCCGGCGTTGTTGTCGGCTCCATCTTCGCCCCCTGCATCATGCCCTGGTACAGGCGAAGCATATACCACGCCGCCAGAATCACGCCGATCGTACCGCCCACTCCGAAGATACCTACGTCACGGAACGCCCCGAGCAAGATCAGAAACTCGCCCGCGAACGAGTTGAGGCCCGGCAGGCCCAGCGACGAGAGCGCCACGACGAGGAAAACGATCGAGAGCAGGCGCGCGCGTTGTCCGAGTCCCTCGAGCCGGCGTAGGTCGGTCGTGCCCCAGCGCCAGGCGATCGCGCCGACGATGGCGAAGAGCGCCGCCGTCGTTATACCATGGTTGAACATCTGGAGGGTAGCCCCCTGCACACCCTGCTCGTTGAGGGCGAAGACGCCCAGCAGGATGAAGCCCATGTGGCTGATGCTCGAGCAGGCCACCAGGCGCTTGGCGTCGAACTGCGCCAGGGCCAGCAGCGCGCCGTAGATGACGCCGATCACGGCCAACGTGGCCGCCACGCCCGCGAGCTGCCGGCTGGCGTCCGGGAAGAGGGGCAGGGCGATGCGCAGGAAGCCGTAGACGCCCATCTTGGAGACCACGCCGGCCAGCAGCATTGTCGTCGGCGTGGCCGACTCGCCGTACACGTCGGGCACCCAGGAGTGGAAGGGGAACAAGGCCGATTTGATGGCGAAAGCCAGCCCGAAGGCGATCAGCAGCGGTACTTGCAGCGCGGGCGAGGCCAGCGCCCCCGGCTGGCTCAGGTCCACGATGTCGAAGGTGCTGCGCAGCGGCGAGAAGGCGTAGACGCCGACGACGCCCACGAGCATCAGGAGCGAGCCGGCCATGGTGTAGAGCACGTACTTCAGGGCCGCGTAGACCCGTCGCTCGCCGCCGTAGACGCCGATGAGCAAGTAGGCCGGGATCAGCACACCCTCCCAGAACACGTAGTAGAGGATGAGATCGAGCGAGAGGAAGACGCCGAGCAGGCTCGTCTCCAGCAGCAGCACGAGGCACATGTAGAGCGGCACGCGCTCCGTAATCGTCTCATTGCTCATCAGGATCGCCACCGGCACGAGGATGGTCGTCAAGAGCACGAGAAGCAGGCTCAGCCCGTCGAGGCCCAGGTGGTAGCTTGCGCCGATCTGCGGCAGCCACGGCACGCGCTCCTCGTACCTGAAGTGCGATCCGCTGGTCCCCGAGAAGTCGAGCCGGGAGGTGACGACGAGATAGATCACCAGGGCGAGCGTCAGCAGCGACCCGCCGAGCGCGGTATAGCGGGCCACGTAGCCGTCGTTGCGCGCGGTCAGCACGATCACGACCGCCGCGACCAGCGGCAGGAACGTCAGCAGCGAAAGATAGAACATACGGCTCCTTCGTCACCAGTAATTAGTGATTAGTGTCTAGTGGTTAGTTAGCCGGTATAGCCACACGCAAGCGTGATCATGCGGCGGACCTCTCGGGTGGTACGGCGGGAGGCGAGAACGGGAGGACGCGCCCGCGCGCGGAGGGTCGCCCACGTCGAGGGGCGGTGGGTG
>JAABUH010004254.1_pt1 | contig 11699 bp, 22 predicted proteins | sample 5559121 | NCBI WGS metagenome assembly JAABUH01 (sample SAMN10711871, study PRJNA513364) | rock metagenome | isolation source: Antarctica rocks | place: Antarctica: Victoria Land, Battleship Promontory nord | collected 2015-12-28 | reverse complement strand
AAGGCCGGGAAAGCGCCCGGAAGAGATCGAGGACGGAACCAGGGAGCCGCAGAGTAGCCCTGGAGCGAAGGCCAGGATGGTAGACATCGAGAAAGACGGGAAGAAAGATGAAGGATCAGGAATTGATGAGGGCGATCGGGAAACCGAGCGGGAAGATAAACGAGGTAGAAGAGCCAGAATCGAACCGGTCCCAAACAAGGGCCAAGTACGTCCGATTCGTTGTTTCGCGAGGACAAGCTAGCCCACTCACGATGAAATGTGCCCCACGAGTCAATTCCTGCCCTTCAAACCAGTTTTCAAAAGCCAAACCTCCACCCATGATGGCCATTCCCGTGACAAAGGTGAAGATCCACCCTGCCATTGCGCGTTTCGGTCGGGAGAGGTAGGGCATGTCGAGGATGAATCCGATGATCACACCGCCGAACATCTGCCGAGCTGTCAGCAGGCTCCGCTCCCGGGATCAAGAATAGAAGCAGAGCGCGATTTCATATTGGGCAAGGGGGGAGAATGACCAACCTGGGCGGCCCAGTAGAGAGACGAGTTGAGGGATCGTGCGCGGAGGGTGAAGGCGAGGCCGTTGACTATGTTTTGTTGGTACTGTGGGAGATCAAGTCAGCTCGGGGGAAAGGACGGTCAGAGGGTCGCGCACGGAGTAGAACCAGTTCGCCGCAAAACCTGCATCTCATGAGCCGCCACACCCTTACACCGGATTCAAGAACCTACACATCGGGACCAAGAACTATCATACCGACATCAGCTGCGTCCCTTGTCTGTATGACTTCTAAAGAAGTGCGAGAAAGGTAGACCCACCCAGATACGCCACTCATCCTTCAACGCGTAAATATGCCTCGCCTCCCTTACCGCGACCCGGCTAAACTTCTGCCACCAGCTCAATTGATCCCCAACCTCCCTCGGGTGTGGAGCCGCGTGGGAACCGTCGGAGCGCCGGACGAGGTGGGAGGGGATGAGACCGAGACAGGCGACCCAGCCGACGAGCATGATAACCATGTAGGCGATGTAGGTCGCGTCGGAAACGGTGCCGGCTTTGGTGCGGTTGAAGCTGTCACGCGAGCGCAGTGAGCGAGTCGAGGAATGGGGGCACGGCGAGCGTAGCGAGCGGAGGTCGAACGAAGGCGAGGTAGGTTTGGTAGTGATGAGTTGGGATGGGAAGAAGACGGGACGACGAGTACAGGTGGAAGGCGTAGACCAGCAGTGACGGATAAAAGGGTACGGGTAGGACAGGGGAAGGGAAAAGCGGAGGAGGATGGTGATGGAAGCACGTTGGATCGGAGAAAGGTGCCAGGTCAGCACACACAGTCCCGAGAATCCGAAGCACGCACTTGAGCCCGAGGGAGATGAATGACCCGATCGCGCCTCCTAAGTTGAAAATCACCCAGAACAGCGCGATACCTAATCACACCACATCATCAGCTCCAGCGCCTCGACAAGCTGAAATGTGGTGACCCACTTCGGCCCTTCTGACGCGGCAGCGGGTAACTCAGCATGATAGCGCCCTGGGTGATCCAGAGGAAAGCCGCTCCGAGACCGAGGATCGCGCCGGAGGCGATGACGAAGGCGCCGTTACCTGTGCGGTTGTAATTGAGGAGTGAACCAGTGTACATTGCGTCTGGAGTCGATCCTGATCAGTAGAGATCTACTCGAGACAGAATGGTCTCACATGTCCATCCACCTGAATGTTTCGTTCAGCCGGAAGCGATAAGGGTTAGGAGGGAGACGCACCGAGCATGATAGTCTTCACACCGAAGATATCGAATACAGGCTGAGCGACGAATATGACAGTCGCGGCTCCGACGCTGAGCAGCGCTACACTCGCGTTCGCTCCGACCTGTCGTGTCGTTCCTCATCAGCATCTACTGTATCCCCAATCTTCGAAACATAAGGGCATGCCGACATACCGTCGGGTCGAGCTGCCCCGATCCACCCATCCCAGAGATAGCATTGTACATCCCCGGCAAACAGAAACACGCTATGGAGACGAGCACGATCTGCGTCCACGAATTCACCCAGACTCGGTAGAGCCATGGGTGCGCGGCGAGACTGGCACGCTCCGCTTCGAGGTGGTAGGTCATCTCAGGAACCGGTTCGGTCGACATGATGACAGGAGCTCGCGAGCGTCAATGGTAGAGAGAGAGATAGCCTGTATAGTAAGGAAAGGTTAGAAAGGAGAAGAAAGAAGAGAAGAAGAATTAGCGGCCTGGAAAAAGAGGTCGTGTGGTCCATGAAGCCGAAGCGCTCAAACCCGATAAGGTACCCACCAGCTCTTTGGGTCGTCCTGCCTACGTCAACGACTCCACTGAATTCTGCCGCCTGATTGGGTAGCGTAGCGAAGACCGGTAAAGTCCTAATTGCCAAGAGGCGGAGAGTCCCGCAGTCCTTCGGCTGAAACGCCGGTCAGGGACGGGAATCGGCTGTGTTGGGCGTGAACGAGCAGTTTGATGGTTTGATGCTGTCTGATGAAATTCCTCGGTTGATGCATACCCTATCGATTGATGCATACAGCCCTACTATTTCTCCAAGAGCGTGATCTCCATCCAGACTGGATCTACCAAGGCATTTAGATGATGACAGATAGACAGCATTTGATTGAATCTTGGAGAGCTTTGTGTCAACAGCATAGCATGATGTGGTTGTAAAAACAATCGAGGATCCAGGATGGGATTTAGGTGAGGATCGTAAAGGCACCACATATGGGAAGCTCTCACAATCTAGCTATCTGAGTAATGTCGCTTTGAATCTCCCTTCTTAATGGGATTGAAAAATGATTTACATGAAAACAGGAAAATCTAGAATACATGTACAGTCATCGAGTTCACTTCACAGCTGCCGACCGGTTGATAGAAACGCGAACCAGTAGACTGACGATCATCCGTAGTCACTACGACGTGGACATCAACCCAGTCGTCAAAGTGGTCAGCCAGAAGAAGCCCAAATCATGCTGCATGCTGTCTGGGAACAGCCTCAAGGAGCAGGAAGGCGATTGGGCCGATGCTTTCGCTGCTTGTACTTTTGATGGAAGGAAGAATGCTTCACCCCTGTGGCTTTCCCCATGGCCATTGGTGAGCGATACGATGGCTCTCAGACACAGCTGACGTCTGCGTCCACCTATCCGCTTGTGCGCTTCCTTTATGACACAGGTGAGCGATCCTCATCCGAAATGATCACAGCTGACGAGCACGGAAGACCACACCCACCTTCATGACTGGTATCACGCCCGAAGGCGTGGTCCAGAAACCTCTAGGCGCGAAGAGTCCTCTTCAGACGACGATTACCGTCGTTTCATGGTCACGGTGAAATGGGTCGCCGATGTGGATCTGGAAGCGGTCATGAAGTTCTGTCGGGCGAATCTGGAGTCCCCTTGCTGCGAAGAGCAGTGTTTGACAGGTCAGTCTCACGTCGGTACCTTCTGAGCCGTTCCATGACTGAGGATCTCATCGTGGGCGCCGATGCTGGTTTCATTCGCCTACAGGTCTTATGGCGACGAGTGTGCTTCTCCGCGACGTTCCGAGCAAGAGGTACACCCAAGTTGGCGCGACTGGTGATCGCTGTTTCTCGCTCAAGGGCGCCCAAGCAATCGGGCGAGGCGGGATCGTTTGCAAGGGGTTCATGCAGTAAGTCTACGCCTCTTGACAATGTACTCGTTCTTTGCTGACCTGGACAAGGTCATTCCGTTACTCCCAATTCCGGCTTCCCGCTGCTCCACCTCGATGTCGGGTTTTCCGCCTTCTGATCATCTGGTCCGGCCATCGAGGTGATCGCGAAGATCCTCAATCGCCATGGTGGAACGCGTCGGAGGGGAGACTACCAAGGTGGTAAACAGAGGGATCCGATGATCATCGGGTTCAACGCGATCGAGCCCAAGATCGTCAAGGATAAGCTCAGCGGGACCAAGGTACGCTTGACCTTCTACCCGAGCATCTTGACCTACCGTGATCGGTCGATGGATATCAAGCTGACCGTTGGTAGTTCTCGGTGACCCACCGCCAGAGCGCTCGTCTCCACACGACCATGTCGATCTCGCATGAGCCAGCCGAGCGGATCTTCTTCGACTTCCAGCCCCTCGATGGCGGGGCGCAAAGGCGGATTTCAATCTCGGACTATCACAAGGAGTTCTGCGCTCCCCGTCTTCCCTGCATCCAGGTCAGTTTCTCGGATATGCGTATGGTCTAGCACATTGATAACTCGGTGCAGTATAGTAAGAAAGCTTTCATTCCGCTGGAATCGTCAAGCTGGCGGAGTGGAACTCACTTCCCCCGACGAAACTATCGGCGGACCAGACTGTAGAGTGAGTCAGTTCCAGGCCCGACAGCACCATTGTGCTTAACGGACTGTGTTGGCGTTGACTTATATGACTAAGGATGATGAAGGCCAGCGCTATGCGCTCCGAAGGATCGGTGTCAAGCTGTGAAAGACTGGCGTACGGAGCTTGCGTATGAGAGGCAAGCCAAGATTGCCGCATGGGGTCTTAAGGTGAGACTTCCCTTGCATGAGGCCTTTGCAAGGCTGACCCTTTTCACAGATCAACAGGAACCTGGTCTTCAACCCCGCGTCCTTCCCCCGCCACGCGTGCTCTACGCGAATGACATCGATGCACGCGCTTCTGATGGCGCTTGGAACCTACGCGGTAAACGCGTCAGTCCCCTTCCCCTTGAACTCCTTGGAGGGCTGAATGGGACCAGTTCATCCGGCAAGGCTCGAAACCGCTCAAAGCATGGACGATCATCTCCTTCAAACGGTTCTGCGATACCGACGAGATGCAGCGGTACATCGGGTTCCTCTGCAAGTCTCTCACGAACCACAGAATCGTCGTTGAGAACCGTCAACCAGCCACCATCGGGCCGGTTGATTGCAGCCGGGGAATCTACTCAATGCGCTACCGACCGCGGCGAAGAAGATTTTTTCGCCGACAAGTGTGCTCCTCAGCTACTTTTGATCGTCCTCCGGGAAGGTGCGTGTATCGGTTCGTCAAAGATGAGAGCGCTGATAGGAGTAGGGTTGCGTGGCTGTACGAGCAAATGAAGAGGCGTCGCTCACGGACCTCAAGGGTCCGTCTGCAGGATACCTCTTGAAGGCCGCTGATACAAGATGTAAGTCCGGTACCGACGTAGTGTATGCAGGCGGCGAAGATCAAGAGTCCTCGAGCAATCTCGCCATGAAGATTCAGGTGCGCATGCCCTCTAGACCATATCGTCCGAGCTGACCGGCGTGACCAGGCGAAATTTGGCGGACAAACGCATCAGGTTCCGCTGACCGAGCTGCCTGGTATGATCCGGGCTAAGACCATGCTTCTCGGCGCCGACGTCGGCCACGTAAGTCCACTCGACCATCTCTCACCCCTCCCACCAGTGCACGCTCTATTTGCCGGCCTATTGCCCTGTCCATCGATCATTCCCCGTTCCCCCACCCCTGTCGGACCTCATACCTTCGCCCGATCTCCAAATCCTGTTCAGGATCCTCTCTGTCCCTGCAGACCCCCATTAAAGACAGGTTTGATTCCGCCCCGACCGTTGCGTGCTCCATAGCGACCTACAACGCCGACTGCGACGCCTTCTCCGTTCAAATCCGTCTCCAGAAGGGGCGAGACGAGCTCATCCTCGATCTACACCCCGAATTGATCCTCATCTTCCGTGACGGTATCACCGAGGGGCAGTACGACGCAGTACTGCAGTACGAGCATCATGCGGTCCTCGCTGCTTGCTCCCGTCTTCAAGCTGGGTATCGACCGAGCATCCGTATGTGTCTGTGCGAAGAGGCATAATACGAGATTTTTTGGGTTGAAGGATGTGGATAGGTCCGGTAACCTTCCGAGCGGGACGGTGGTGGATCGCTCTGTAACTCATCCATACGCATTCGACTCTTTCAAGCCCACCAAGGACGGGTCGGTACTGCTCGGCCTACGCACTACATCTGCTTGCTTGACGAGCTGGCAATCACACCGGATCAGCTACAGCGGCTCGTCCACTCCTTATGCTTCTCGTTCTCGAGGTGTACGAGGAGTGTCAGTCTCGTGCCAGTCTGCTATACCGCCGGTACGTCCCCTCCCTTTTGCTGCTGAGATGATAATGGTATTGATGTGATTAGATTTGGTATGTCAGAAGGCCAGGCTGACGGCAAATGATCCGAGCGGGACGTCGGCCCCGAGCTTGACTTGGGACAGAGGGACTCTCTGTGCACTTTGTACTCTGGCCTCACCCCAGCTAGAGTCAGAAGGACCGGAGGATTTCCTTGACTTTGGACTGGGGGACTTCCTCCTGAGGACTCGGGATCTGGCTGGGTAAGGGGAGCTTGTTTGCACTGGGGGACTTCCTGGGGACTTTTGCTTGGCTGGATTTGGCGAGCTTGAATGGACCAGGGGGTTTCCTCTGACTTGTGGATGGGCCGGGGGTGTTGACCTGGGTGGCGGGCGAGCGTTGCAAGCTGGACGACTTGATCGATGGCGGATTAGAGCGACACTTTGAGGTGCTCGGAGGATTCGAGCTGAGCTTTGACGACTTGACCGATGTTGTGTAGTTGAATACTCTTCCCCTAGTCAGGTCAGACGCAGCATCCGTCTGTGTCGGCTTGACCGTTCATTAAAACCCACACCCATCGCCTTCTGCATCCGTCCCAAACCGCATGTGAACCGTCCCAAACCTCCGTATCAACCCACCCACACCCACCCAGACACCCCAACATCGCTTGACCCCACCGACCCGGTTGGATGCCGGAAAGACACCAGAGTGCCGCAACGACAGGTTTGAACCGGGCGGTCTTACCGCAAATCCGCCCAAATCTGACGTCTTGGCTGTAGGAACAAGAAAAATGCCTGAAACTCGGGAAGAAGGAGCATGACCGGTGGATATCATGCAGGTCCACTGGGCGTCCCTTCTCGTTTCCTTTCGTCATTGCTATACTTATTCATCATACTCATACTGCTCCTGCCCATATACCGCTGATCATGCCATATGTATTCCGTTGCCCGTGATCGAGCCCAATCATATACATCGTCATCAAGTATAGTATCCATCGGCCAGCCATAACCCCGCAGTGCAGCCATTATCTGTCCTATTCATCTATACTACATACCCTACGTACCGATACTGCCCCATTTTCACGCGCCTCGAGAATTGCGATACTCCCCCTCGGCAGCGGTTGCTGCTTCTTCGATCTCCCCTTGGATCCCCTGCACATCCGACACCCATGAGTGATGTCTCCCTCTATTACTTGAACAGACAGTCACTCACGCTGAGCGTTTCAGCAGCCGTGGAGAAGTAGATGAGCTGAGCTTTGAGCAAGCTCGAGAGGTTCTGCAGCGGTTCGGGCTAATCGAAAACACCATCATCAGCATCCACTCCTTCCTCGCACATATCGGGTAGACGAGAAGTAAGCGAAGAGAAGCAACACACGTTTTCCAATACAGCCTTCATCAGGCCAATCGCAGTTTCGGTATTTTGCACCAACTTATCCTCAGCCTCCTCCACGTGAAGCCTGCGCCACGCATCAGCTTTCATTCTCAATCTCGTCCGGCCAGGCAGACTCACCGAGCTTGTTCCTGCTTGGCCGGTGCCGCAGCTTTCAGCCTGATGATGTGCTTCATCACTACAGGTCGAGAAGTAAGGGAGAAAAGTCACGCAGCACGAGCCGAATCCAGCTCGATACGAGCGGTCTTGACATTCGCTCGGGCCTTCATGGCCAGCCCGATGGAGGTGGAGAGCGTCGCTGACCAGGGTGTGAGGAAACGGTCGGAGATGAGGGCGTCTTGGGAGAGACGGGCGTCGCCGACCTAAGCCAAACTGCTTAAATCTTGTGCGTGGTGTAGTACAAGAACTCAACGTACCTTTTCCATGGCTGCGCCGTATACACCGAGAGCGATACCCAGACGGTCACTCGCGCCGAGATCGGTAGCGCCGGACTTTGCGGCGCGGGATAAAGCGTGGGGGAGGGTCTTGGGTTGAGCAGCGGGCTTGGCGCTAGGTGAGGGAATAGGGATGGGGAGGTTGGTATTCTATTACTTGGCTTCAGCTCGGGCCGCAGGGGAAAGATAGTAGACGAGAAACTCGGGTAGAAGGGAGAGGAGCCTCACCTTGAGGTTCTTGTTCGCAAAAGTACTCCAGGCAGACGCAGCTTGTTGGCCGACATCGCTCACGCTCTCGGTGATGTCTGTCGGGTAGTCGTACTGTATCACAAAAAGTCATCAGGGAAATACAGGTAGTAGCCCGCCGAAGACAATACATTGGAAAGGAGAGGGGCCATCAAGTAGAAGTGTGCACGGCGGACTCACCGACTCGGTCTCGTGCACTTTCGTAATCTTGAGGATCCGCTGGTGGGTATCCTTGAGAGCGTCGACACGAGCCTCGAGCTGCTTGTATTCAGCGGGGAGTCTGTATGGGGCGGCAAGGGGGACATGAAGATGGGCAAGAAGAGGCAGAACTTATTAGCGACTTTTCAGGTGGAGACGACGGCAAGTTGTAGACGTACTCAGTGATCCCATCAGGTCCCACATTCCCCAGCCGTTCTCTAAAGGGCGGTATAAGATCAGCATATGCAGCATCAACGGCTTGAGATATGTGACAGGCATCTCTCTAGCTAGTGGAAGCCAGATGATCTATCTCGGGATGGGACTCGCCTTGTGAGCTGGACGGTATTGCGGAAGTTCTTGGACACGGACGAGACATCCACCGTTGGGAGTTGAGCGGAGAGGGATTTCCACGACTGCATCATGTTCGAGAAGCCAAAGGAGAACTTTCGAGGGTATTTCCACTTCCTCGCTTATTTCAAGGCAAAGTCAGAGCTGTCAGAGAACCAGGATGATGTTCTTTGCTGAGTGAAAGTATGGGCGCGTCACAGAGAATGGGCGATGTGAACTGATAAGATAGGTTAATATCTCAAGGCAATTCCACGTCAGAGCCATGTATCGACGCTCGCGCGTTCGAAAGGACTTGATCCTCTGCTTAGAGTGCTTCGAGACATTCTTACCTTCACATTGCAGGGAAGAAGGAATCTTACCCGCGATGTCTGTCAAGACACCCATCGAGGGCCCCTCGACTGGGTTCGATTTCACCAACTACGCGAGGAATCAGTTTCTCGGTGAGAGGTTTGGGGGTTTGCCCAAGGGTGAATTTTAATGCTACCATTCCCTTTTACTATACTGATCTAGCTGTCCCCTCCCTCTTCACTCTACCGTATTTCTCTCCCTTTTTCCTTCACCTGAACGTATTGCAATACACCACTCGATTCCCTTTTTCTTGCTATCACGCGGGAACGGACGCTCAGCAACATCAACCGGTACCACAATTGTCGGTATGAAATACGGCGGCGGCTCCAGCGGGGAAGAAGAGGGCATCTGTCTGGGAGCGGATACACGAGCCACAGGCGGGCCAATCGTGGCGGACAAGAATTGCGAGAAGGTGGGTCATGCTGTATCCTGCCTCAGCTCTCAAAGAGCTGCCTCAGGGATGCACACTGTCCACGGTAGCTATACTGACAGGGCTTAGATCCATTACCTCACTCCTGGTATACGATGTTGTGGAGCTGGAACAGCTGCGGACACCGAGTGAGACTCGCCCTCTTCTGTATTGCGATTAGGCTGATGAAGGGGAAGATTTGTCACGAATCTGACAGCGTCCAACCTCGAGGTCAGGACTTCCTCCCCGCCTTGTAGCCGTTACCGGGCTCCCGAACGAAGGTAGAAGGCTGACTTTCCTCAGCTCCACGCGTTATCGCAAGGCCGTCCGGTCAGAGTGGTTACCGCTATGACCATGTTGAAGCAGTACCTCTTCCGGTGAGCACACCTCTGTTCTTTTTCCGTCTCGTCCTTTCTGCACAGGCAATACTGCGAAACTGATCCATCTCCATCGCCTCCTTTCTCCTCCTCGTCTACTGTTCTGAAGTGAGAGGAGGTTGCTGACGTTCCCATAGATACCAGGGCCACGTTGGCGCCTACCTTGTCCTCGGCGGCGTCGATTCAACTGGCGCTCACCTCTTCACCGTCCAAGCACACGGTTCAACAGACAAGCTGCCCTATGTCACCCTGGGAAGTGGAAGTCTGGCTGCAATGTCGGTCTTTGAGAGCAGCTACAAGGAGCATCTCACGGTTAGCTGTGATTTTCTCTATATCTGCCTGTCTAGAAGATACGGTCTCAAGATCGACGAGCTGACATTTGAATAGCGGAAAGAAGCCATCGCCCTTGTATCCCGAGCCATCCGATCCGGTATCTTCAACGATCTCGGATCGGGTAGTAATGTCGACGTTGCGGTGATCACGAAGGCGGGAACGGAGATGTTGCGGAACTACGAGACGCCAGTGCGTCTTTCCCCCTCCCACTACCGATTCGGGAAGCTTATACATGGTGGCAGAACGAGCGAGGAACGAAGAATCGCAACTACAAGTTCCGACGAGGCACGACTGCTTGGACGAAGGAGAGTGTGCGGGATCTGATCGTGAGGGAGGAAGTGCGGCAGACGAGTGGGGCGGGGAAGGATCAGGGTGGGGTGGAGGCAAAGGGCGTGCCGGTTGGTGCGGGACCGGGAAGGGAGGAGGTGATGGATGTTGATGCGTAGCATGGTCAGAAGGCGGAATCATGCATTCAAAGGTGTATAAAGTAGCTGCAGTAGACACTGGCGGGGGAAGGAGAGTGACGTGTCCCTGGCAAAGTGGTGATACGGACATCCCATTCCCAACAACCCCGGGACTTTGCCAACTGATCAGGATTATCCCGTACATGGCTTCCCTTGGAGTGAGTCCATTCATTCGAGTCCACTACCATCCGTCTCCCATTGTTTTGTGATGAGAGTATGTTGGCACCAGTCCTAACTCCATGCGGAGACCAAACGGACGTCACACATCTTTATACGCTCGTGGGCCTCCCTGATCTCTTCTCTATCCAACATGATCCACCCTCTTCTCTCTTCAGCGCCATACTGACACCGTGTCAGTCATGATACGATCTTCCGTTTGTCGCGCTTCTCTCGGCCGGTATTCTACAGCGACGAGGAGGGAGCCATTCAAGATCCTCTTCTGCGGGTCGGACGGGTTCTCGATCGCTTCTCTCCAAGCTATCCTTGACGCTCCTGGTACGTCCCCCACCCCAATCACTCCCACTCACTCGCCCATTCCCTCACTCCCTCCCCTACGCATTCACCCACCCACTCAGTCCACCCAATGACTGTTGTCTCCCATTTCGAGCTGACGAGTTAGAACTTTGGCAGAGCATACACGTTTTGACCCCGAGCGAGACGAAGGTCGGTCGCGGCGGCCGTAAGGTCCACCGTCCCTCCCAGCTCTACATCCGTACGTCTCCGCTCGCCATCCCTCCCGCGACTCTTGGGCACTAATGACATTTCATGGTGTGTAGCGGAACTGATGAAATTTGCGGAGGAGAAGGGATTGGAGAGGTCGACTGTTCCGTTCCTTGTGGATTTGATGAGCAGGAAGGGGGTGTTTCGGAAGAAGCCTCTGGATGAGAGGGGACGAGTGGCGCGGTTGGATGATCTGTGGGTCGTACGTGCACTCACTTCCACGTGCTCCACCTTCTCTCGTATCCCTCTGTCTTCCCCCGAGTGCTCCCTGACTGAGCTTCGCCCCTTCTGACTTAAATGTTCATCTCTGGTCGTCCGTCTTTCCCCCCTGGTCCTGTAGCTTATTCGGCGTCGCTCGCACTCGCTCCCCCGCTCCCCTCTATTCCCCCCGCCCCCACTTCCCC
>JAABUH010004252.1_pt1 | contig 11703 bp, 10 predicted proteins | sample 5559121 | NCBI WGS metagenome assembly JAABUH01 (sample SAMN10711871, study PRJNA513364) | rock metagenome | isolation source: Antarctica rocks | place: Antarctica: Victoria Land, Battleship Promontory nord | collected 2015-12-28 | reverse complement strand
TGTAGCGCTGCGAGGCCAGCAGCAGCCCGCGCTCCTCCAGCTCGCGGAAGGTCTTCTTGATCGTGGCGAGCGACCAGAAGGGGAACTGCGCCTGCCACTGGGGGTAGGTGTTGTAGACCCAGCGCCGCCCGTCGCGGATCTTGGGGCGGCGCTTGTCGCCGAGCCAGTAGCGGATCTGCTGCAGGACGATCGCCTCATTCAGGCCGATCGCCGCCGCCAGCCGGGGCGGCACCAGCAGGGGCTCCTCGTCGATCAGCAGCGGCGTCGCCGGCAGCGCCGGAAGGGACACCTGGCGCTCCGGTCCCGGTGGGGCGTCGGTCATGGTTTCCGATGTGGGCATCGGGCGCACTCCTCCCGTTGACGGAGGGCGGATCGCCCGATACAATGCAACAGCAAAGCAACGGGGCGACTACCCGCTCCGTGAATCTATCGAGCATCGGGCGGGTTTGAGGTTGCGCCGGACCCGCCTTTTGCTTGCTCACAAACATAGCATGTTCGTTCATGGCTGGCTAGATTTCTTCTAGATTGTCCACGTCTGTGGATTTTTTTGCAGCGCTCCTCAACTCAGTCATCCCACGTTGCTCGGCGAGCGACCATAGCGCGGCCCAGGCAACAGCTTCAGCTACCACAAAATCGGCGTCACCGAGCGCCACCAAGCGTCGCAATTGCTCCGCGAGATCGCGATAGGCTCTGCGGCTTCCTTCCGGGAAGATCGGGCTGCTATTGTCGGGGTGTGGCACCTGATCGCGTGGGCGACGGGGGGGGACGGGGCGCCCCTGCGCTTGCGCGAGCGCCCACACCTCGTCCCACAGCCAGCCCTCGCGCTCGGTGAATGTGTCCTTGCTCCAACTCAGCACGTCGGTGCGCGCGGCCAGATCCCGATACTCCAGGCGCGACGCCTCGGGGGAGGTGGGATTCTGGCTCGGCGATGGGCGAGCGCGCCGTCGGCGTCGTTGCGGCGTCGGCTCAGTGCCCATTCGCCCCTCCTTTTTGCACGTTTGCCGGGAGGGTGCCCCTCTCCAAGCCGGTCTGCCCGCGCAACTCGTCCAGTGGGTAGAGCGTATCGCGCCAACGGATCCCGCGCTGCGTGAGTGCCAAATAGGCGGAGCGCAACACCATGTAGATGAGAAGCAGGCCGGTCAGCGGCAAGACCGGGGCGAGGCGATAAACCGACCGGCCCCGGAGTTGGTTCGCGTAGAGGTAGTTGGCCGTGTGGACCCCGATGCTTGCCAGGAGGAGCCGACGATCGAGGCCCCGGGCGCGCCACACCGCGAGGTAGGGGAGAATCATCGTCAACCAGAGGAAACCGATGCTCGCCGCCATTTTCGTGAGGCTGTAGTCGAGGCCCGGGAACATCCCCTTCTCGACCCCGACGACCGCCGCCGTCAGCGTCGGGTACCACTCCACGCGCGCGAGATCCACGCCGAACACCAGCCCCTGGCGGAGTCCGAACAGCTTCACTCGCCGCCCGAGCCGGAGATCGTCGTCGGGCCGCAACGATATGGCCCGGTGCGTGCCGATGGTCTCGTAGGCCGTGCGACGGAGGAGATTGAAGCCGCCGATCCCGATGCCGACGTCGCTCCTCGGGTCGGCCGCTAGGTAGGGGCGAGAACCGCTCAGGAAGCCGTACACGAAGAAGGAGACAAATGCCTCCAGCCAGTAACCTTTGGCTTCGACCTGGGGGTAGAGCGCCAGGTGATCGAGCCCATGTGCCTCAGCGTAGGCGACGGCCTGGCGGAAACACCCCGGCTCGAAGATGACATCGGCATCGGTGAATAGCAACCATACGCCGGTTGCTCTGCGGGCACCGACCCACAGCGCGTGGTTCTTGCCCAGCCAGCCGGGAGGGAGTTGCTCGACGGTGACGATGCGGACGCGGTCGGGATGGGTAGCCGCAAGCTCGGCCATGATCGCGCCCGTGCCGTCGGTCGAGCGATCATCCACCAGGATGAGCTCTAGCGCGGGATAGTCCTGGCGCAGGATCGAGGTGGCGGCCTCCCGCAATTGGTCCGCCTCGTTGCGGGCGGGGACGATCACGGATAGCTTCGATGGGACAGGTGTCGTTGGAGTAGGCGGGGTAGCAGTCTGAGAGAGGCGAGGGATACCGAGGCGCGCGCGGATCAGGTAGTACGTCAGGGTTAGTTGCGTGGCCAGGATCAGGCCGACCCAGAGGCGGCGAATAGGATTGGCTCTCATGCCACAGTGACCGCCCCGCGATCCGCGACGCGAGCGGGGAGGGTAGTCGCGGTCACGATTCGGCGGACGAGCGGCGAGCGACAGGCTTGGCTGACTTTGCGGAGATAGCGCATATCCTCTTCCAGCGATCCTGGCACTCGGTTATCCCAGAGCATCGTCGATTCCGCCGCCGAGTGGCCCAACGGTTGATCCAACATGCGTCGCCGCGCGGCGTCGATCAGGATGGCGGCGGTGCACACTGCCTCCGCATCCACACCGGTGATATCGGCCGCGTCGCACAGCTTCGCGGCGCGCGTCGCCACGGCAGGGTTAGCGTAGGGCCGCAGGGCCGCCATACCCTCGTGAATTCCGATAGCCCGCTGCTCGACGCGCAGGGGAAGTTCGTCGAACGTCAGCAAATCGACGAGCGGGGTCGGGGCGGGGAGGAAGCTTTCCCCCTCCCGATCTTGGTCGAGGAGGCGGCGCAGGCGATACAGCCGGCGATGGGCAACGTAGTCCTGACACCACGCCAGCAGATCGAAGAGCACCGGGCTGAACAGGGTCAGCATGAGGCAGGCGAAGAAGATTGCCCGGATCGCCGCGATCGCCCCTCGTCCGTAATGCCCGCCCCTGTGCGTGACCACGGCGTAAAAACACTCGTGGACCATCGCGGCAACGGTGCAGGCCCAGGCGGAAGCCTGGACGGGGGCGCGGCGCCGCGCCCCCGGCTCTTCGACGGCGTTAGCGAGCGGCCAGGCGACCTGGAGGGTCCGGCCGTGCATCAGCATGAGATAGCCGAGCACCGTCAGGGTGTAGGGGAGGCTGGGTGGTGCATTGAAATACCAGCCCGCCATATCGGGCCTATTTAGAGGCCGAATGTTTGTGCGGCGGAAGAGGAGGACAAGGGTGCCGACCGCGGCGGCCGCGAGCCACCCGCTATCGAGCCGGCTACTTCGCAAGCGCGGCCCGCTCCGCAGGCGGCTCACCACCGGCAGGAATGTCCAGGTGCCCGCGAGGCTGGCGCAGTCGATGAGGAGCTTCCCGAGATGGGGTATGCCGCTGCGCCGGGACACGGCCGCGTAGGCCCGGGGTGTGAGCAGCGTCGTCGAGAGGACGGAGAGCCCGAGCGTGTAGCAATGCGCCCGCTCTTCTGGCTCTCGTGGCCGCCAGTCCATCTTCCGCAGGGCGCTGATCAAGCCTGCGGCAGTGAGCGCCGCCGCGCCGTAGCTGAGGGAACGCCAGACCATCGACCGTACCTACCCCCCGTGCTCGCCGCCCTTCTCGCCCCCCTGTACCATCGTCAGCCACTCGGAGCGGCTGAAGTAATGCTCGGCCTGGGGACCGTCGGCGCGCTGCCTGATGATCGCCGCCTGTACTTCGGCTTCCTGCTCCTGGAGCGTGGAGAAGATACGCCGTTCGAGTACCCGGCGCGCGAACCTTGGTGAAAGGTTCGCGATAACAGAAAGTTGGGCGTTCTCACCTGCCGCTGCGGCGCATGTCGGCGCTGGGATGTGGCCGCAGAGCAGATGGCTAGCCTCGTGGTAGATCGTCCGCTGCTGAATCCGCGCGCCATGTCTCGCGTTGACGAAGATGTGATCGTCATGCAGTCGTGGCTCGACGAAGCCGAAGAGCTCTTCCGGCAGCACTACTCGATGCACGACAATCGAGCGGCCACGATGCGCCGCGAGGATCGCCAAGAAGGTTTCCTCGGTGTACTGCGCGGTGAGGTTGAGGTCGCGCAGTCTCCTTTCGGCATCCCTGCGTAGCTCCTTCAGCGATCGTCCGGCCATGCCTCCGAGTGCCTCCCTATGATCCCTGCTGATCGCCATCCGGTTTCGTGCGGGAGGGCGACTCGCCCTGTGACTGATCCGGCGTGTTTTCAAGTTCGTGCAGACGTTTGGTCATCTCGGTGATCGCCTGAAGGGCGCGCGGGGAAAGCTTCGCGGCGTGCGCGGCCAGTCCCCGGATGTTGCTGTCTCGCATGGCCGCCAGCAATTGGAGTTCCGCGTGGATTTGCGCCGCCGTCTCGCCCTCTTCCAGCAGGTATGAGGCCGGTACATCGAAGAACTCGGCGATCACCTCGAGGTGGCGCTTGCGCGGATTGTCTTTCTTCCCCGTACGCAACTCGTGGAGGTATGCGGGTGAGATGGTCTCACCCCCGCGGGCATTGATACCGACCGCGACCTCATCGTAGGTATATTCCCCGCGCGCGCGCGGATGGGCTGTCCGAAACAGTTGGTCAAGCTTCGACGCCAGAGTCAGCCGCTCGCGTGCTGGCTGCCCGGTCATATCCTCTTCCTTCTTCCCTTGGCACTCACCTCCATGCGGCTAATGATACTCAAAAAACGACACGCCGGTTCTCCAGACTGGACGGGCGGCTCACGGATGATCTATTATCCACAATTAAAGAAAAGTATTCAACTATATACACAAGCGTGGAATTATGATCGTCGCCATATCCGAGGAGGATCTGATGGGACAGGAGCAGGAGGATATGAGCGACGTGGCAGCCGCCCTGGTGACGCAGGGCGACGCACCCCGCCCAGGAGCTGCCCGGCGTGCGAGAACGGCGAAGGGGCAGTTCGCCTCGGCCACCGCGCGCTCCGACAGGGCACCGTCGGCCGATAACGCGACCCCCTCGATGCCGATTTCGGATGCGGAGCCAGTGGCCCCTGCCCGGCGGCACGCCGCTGTGGCGAGCGTCGTCAATGCGGGAGATGAGCGTCGAGGGAACGACTGGCACAAGGCCACCTTAGACGGTGTGGTAGAGGGGCGCGTCGGCTTCATTCCCGGCTGGCTAGCACCGGAGGAGGGTGACCAGACGGCCCCGAGTGTCGGCGGTGGGCCGGGGGCCGCGCCGGGTGCGGTGGTCCCGGCGCGCGCCGACGTCCCCCCCGATCTCCGCTGGCGGGCGCCCGCGCCGGTGCTGCCCTGGCACCACCGGGCGCAGCGACGGCTCAGGGAGCTGACCCAGCCGGGCCAGCTTGAGGCCGAGTCCGACGCGGCGATCGCCGCGCTCCTGGCGCGGCCGACGCTGACGAGCGGCTGCCGGACGATCGCCGTCCTCGGGGCCAAGGGCGGGGCCGGCAAGAGCACGACCGCCCTCGCGCTCGGCCTGACCCTCGGCACCTACGACGCGGCCCGGCCGGTCGTGATGGAGGTCAACCCCGATCTCGGCAACGTCCGCCAGCTCCTGCCGAGTGCCAACCCCCGCACCGTGCAGCACCTGCTGGAGGGGCTGGTCGCCGCCGAGCGCGGTGGTGTCAATCGCGTCCAGGGGTACCTGACGATGTGGGGGCGGCTGGGGGTGCTCACCGCCCCGCAGCGCCCCGACGAGATGGCCCGGCTGACCCCGCGCGACTACGCACGCGTGCTGCGCCTGCTGAGGCTCTACTTCGGCACCGTCATCCTCGATTGCGGCACGAGCTTCACCAATTGGCTCCAGCAGTGGGCGATCCAGACGGCCGATCACCTGGTGCTCGTCACCCAACCGGAGGAGGCGCCGTTGCGGACGACGCTGACGGCGATCGACTATCTCGCCTCGGCCGCCTACGCCGAGGACTACCGGGGCGTCTTCCGGGAGGTCGCCGACGCCGCCGGCGGCGAGGGGAGCGGCACGCGCGAGCGCCGCGACATGACCCTCGTGGTCAACGGCGTCGGCTTCGCCGGCGGGCGCGACCCGGTGGACCCGGCCAAGATCCGCGCCGCCGCCGCGGGCCTGAACGCCACGGTCGAGTTGCCCTATTCCGCGCCGCTGCGGCAGCGGATCAACGACGGGGTGCTGACCCCGGAGGTGCTGCCCGCCCCCTACCGGCGGGCGATCAAGACCGGCCTGGCCGCCGTGCTCGGGCGACTGGCCGAGGCGTGAGCGGAGGGTGCTGGCGTCAGCCCCCAGGTAGCCGATTGGCACGCGTCGCTGCGTTCGTGGCGTAGTCTATGAGAAAGGGAGTGGTACCCCGATGAACGGCTTCTTCCTCAGCATCTACAACCAGTTGCTGGTCCCACCGATGGTCGGCCTCGGCATCGTCCTCTTCGTCGCCGCCGCCGTCCAGTTCTTCCTCGGCCACCGCGAGGGGGCGGAGAAGCTGGGACGCGTCGCCGTCGGCCTTTTCCTGGTGGCGTTCGCCCCGTTCATCGTCACGACGCTCTGGAGCGCCCTGACCGCGGCCGGTGGCGGCGTGGCCAAGTAGGGAGGGTCGGACGGTGCCCCGGACCATCAACCGCACCCCGCGTCACCTGGACGACCCGCTGAAGCTCGGCCCGCTGACCCTGGCGCAATGGGCGCTCGCGATCGCGGCGGTGGCCGTCGTCTGGCTCGCCCTGGCCTGGCTCGATTTCCTGCCGCTGATGCCGCGCGTGGTCGTCGGGGCCACGGTCGTCGGGCTGGCGCTCGGCTTTGGCGGCGTGGGCGGGGGCGAGGGCCGCACCATCGCGACGCTCCCCCGCCGCGCCTGGCACACGCTGGTGACGCCGACCGAGCACCTGCCGGGCGCGCCTCGGCGTGGCCCCCTGACCTTCAGCCTCTACGACGACGCCCCGCGCGAGGAGGACCCGCCCGATGCCTAGCCGACCCACGCCCGCGCGCGGGCACCCGGATGCGCGCGGCCCGCAGCTGCCCCGGCACACGCCGGTCAGCGACCTGATCCCGGTGCTGGCCGTCGAGGAGACCCATTTCGTCACGACCGACGGGCGCTACGGGCGGACGCTCGCCTGCTCGGGGATCAACCTGGCGATCCAGGGCACCGAGGCGGCCGGGCTGACCGTCGGGCGCTTCGGCGACGCGCTGACGTTCTTGCCGCCCGACGCGGGCCTCCAGCTGCTCGTCCTCAACCGCCCGCTGCGCGGCGACGACTGGACCCCCGCGCACCTGACGCAGTACGCCCCGCCGCCCGGCCTGGCCGACTACGTGCGGGCGCTCGGCACGGCCTACGGGCGGGAGTTGGCCGGCCGCCACGTCACCGACCTGCGCTTCTACGCGGTGCTGACCCTGCCCGGCCCGTCGGCGCCGCAGGGGGCACTCGCCCGGCGGTTCCGCCGCCGGCGTGTGCTGGCGCGCGGGCGCGAGGCGCACGCCCGCGCCCTCGCGGAGTTGGCGCAGGCCGCCGACGCCCTGGGCCACGCGCTCGGCGAGCTGGACGTGCGTGCCACCGCCCTCGGCCGCCAGGAGACGATCGATCTGCTCTGGGAGTGCGCCAACCCCGCGTGGGGGCGCGACGTGGCCGCCCCGCGCGCCGAGGCGGCCCCGGCGGAGACCCGCACCTTGCGGCACCGGCTGGGGCAGAGTCGGCTGGTGCGGCGGCGCGAGTGGGTGCGCCTCGACGGCGGCTACGAGCAGACCCTGGCGCTCACCGCCCTCCCGGAGGCGACCGTTGCCGGCTGGCTGCGGGGCCTGACCATCGCCGGCGTCCCGCTGCGCCTGGCGTTGCACGTCGCCCCGTTGCAGAAGGCCCAGGAGCGGGTCGCGCTGACCCGCACGCTCCGGCAGCGCCACGCGGTGCTGACCGGCCAGGCCGAGCGGCGGCGGCTGGCCGACTTCGCGGAGCAGGAGGCGTACGACGAGGCGAGCGCCCTCTTGCAGGCGATGGCGTCGAGCGATCTGCGGACCTTCCGGGTGGCCGCGTTCGTGGGCGTGCGGGCGACGACGGCCGAGGGGCTGCGGGCCGCGGCGCACGCCGTCGCCCGGGCCCTCGGCGATGCCGGTGGCACCAGCATCGACCGCTGCCAGGGCTGGCAGGACCGTGCCTGGCAGGCGACCCTGCCGCTGGGGATCAACCCGGCGGGGCTGGCCTACCGGGTGACGACGCCGAACCTGGCCGACACCCTGCCGTTCCTGCAAGGGCGGGCGGGGACGCCGGGAGGGCGCCTGATCGGCTTCTCCAACCCCGGTCGCGAGGCCGTCACCCTCGACCTCTTCCACCCCGGCCTCGACAACCACAACATGGTCTGCCTGGGGGGCTCGGGGAGCGGCAAGACGATGTTCGCCCAGTCGTTCGCCCTCAAACACCTGGCCTGGCCCGGCCGCGTCATCGTCTTCGACCACTCGACCGGCCACTGGGACGACCTCGTGGCGGCGGTGCCGGGGGCGGTCGTCCACCAGGTCGGGCTCGACTCCGGTTTCCGCATCAACCCGTGGGCGCTGGCCCCCGGCGAGGGTGTCCCCGACCGCGAGAAGATCGACTACCTGCTCGACCTCCACGCGCTGCTGCTGGCCGAGCCGGGGCAGGCACTGCCGCTGGCCGAGCGGGCGCTCCTGGAAACCGCCTGCCGCGCGGTCTACCGCGACCACCCGGCCGACGCCCCCGGCCCCTACGAGCGCCACCTGTACGCCCGGTTGCGCGCGGCGGCGCGGGGCCAGCTCGCCGAGGAGGGCGAGGCCGACCCGGAGCGGCAGAAGCGGTACGGCACCCTGGCCGACCGCCTGGCGTCGTGGGTCGGCGAGGGGACCTACGCGAGCCTCCTCGACGGGCCGACCACGGTGCGGCGGGATGCCCCGTTGGAGGTCTTCAATTTCAAGGGGTTCAGTCGGCGGCCCGAGCTGCTGGCGGCGGTGATGTTGCCGCTCCTGGAGCACGTCTGGACGCAGATCGGGCGGCGCGCGGACCTGCCGGTGCTGCTGATCCTCGACGAGGGCTGGAGCTGGCTCGACCACCCCGCGAGCGCCCGCTTCGTCGGGGAGACGGCGCGCACCGGGCGCCACCACGCCCTCGCCACGCTCAACATGAGCCAGTCCGTGCGCGACTACGAGGGGACGCTGGGGCGGGTGGTGCTCGACAACGCCGCGGTGCAGCTGCTGCTGCGCCAGAGCGAGGAGAACCGCCAGCGCGTCGGCGCGGTCTTCGGGCTGACGCCCGGCGAGGAGGCGGAGGTGGCGAAGCTGCGGACCGTCAAGGGGCAGCAGGCCGGGGCCTACCTGGTGGCCCGCGCCGGGGCCGACTCGGGCACGGTCGATCTCCACGTCACCCCGGAGGAATACTGGCTCTTCACCTCGCACCAGGCCGACCGCCAGCTGCGCGATCTCGTCATCGCGCGCCATAGCGGGCCGCAGGGCCGGACGCCGGCGGCGGTCTGGGCGGCGGTCCGCGCGCTGGCGGGGATGACCCCGGCCGAGCGCGAGGCGCTGCGGGCTGCGGGCGGGGCGGCGCGGCGCGAGCGGCCGACGCTCGTCGTCGGCGACGACTGAGGGCGGGCGATGCGCTCCTGCACCGCCGGCGGGTGCCTCGGCTGCCTGGGGGTCCTGGCGGTGCCGCTGCTCGCCGTGCTCCTCGTCGCCGCCCTGGTGGGCGCGCTCCTCGGCGCGCTGACGGGCGGCAATCCCGCCGTGGGCGGCGTCCCCGCCCGGGCGAGCGGGCCAGTCTACGCCGCCACAACGGGCGCGCGCCCGACGATCCACGACCTGGGGCTCGGCCCCTCGGATGCGGCGCGCATCGCCCGCTTCATCGCGTCCCTGCAGCCGGACAGCCCGCTCGTCGCGGAGGCCGGGGCGATCCTGGCGCTGGGGCGGCGGTTCGGCATCGACCCGCTGCTGATCGTGGTGTGGAAGGTGGAGAGCCAGATGGACACCGTCGGCCTGAACGTCCCCGGCAACGGCGGCAACCTGATCTGGGAGGCGATGGCCCCCTACGCGGCGGCGTGGGGCTGCGGGCCGGGGCCGTCGAGCCTCGGGCACCACTGGGGCGCGTGCCCGAGCATCGACGCGGGTCTCGGCATCTGGTTCGCCTACGTCGCCGACTACTACCCGCCGCGCGGCGGGGACGACTTCCAGGCCTTCGCGGGGATCTACAACCCCTGCGCGGACCTGGAGAACGCCCGGAACGGCTTCCCGTGCGGCGATAACTACGCGGGGATCCTGCTCGGGCTCCTGCGGGATCACGCCGGCCCCCCGGCCCTCCCGGCGGCGGGGTCGGGCGAGGCGGCGGGCGGCTACGTCTTCCCGATCGTCGGCTACACCGGGAGTATCGAACTCCACTGGGGCACCTACCCCGGCGCGTCGGACCTCTTCGCGCCGATCGGCACGCCGCTGCTGGTGATGCGCGGGGGGCGGGTGGAGTACGCCGACTACGACACCCTCGGCGGCTGGGCGGTGCTGATCGCGGGGGACGACGGGCTGCGCTACTGGTACGCCCATCTGCGCGACCGCCCATTGGTGCGCGCGGGGACGAGCGTTACAACCGGCCAGCCGCTCGGCTTCCTGGGGCGGAGCGGCAACGCCGACGGCGGGGAGGCGCACCTCCACATCGGCATCGGCCCCGAGATCCTCACCGGGAGCGGCCCGACCGGCGGCGCGGGGAGCGACGACTACGACGCCGTGGGCCTGCTGCGCCGGGCCTACGCCTGCTGCGTGCGCCGCTGAGCGGCGCGAGAGGGGAGTACCACGATGATCAAATATCGCACGCTCGTCAGCGTGCTTGCTCTTGCCGTTTTGGCGTTGGCGGCGCTGGGGTCGCCCACCGTGGCGCTGGCGGCCGCGCTCGGAACCCCCGCGCCGACCGTCGCCCCGACCGTCGTGCCAAAAGGGCCGACCGCCACCGCCGTGCCGAAACCGTCGTCTGCCGGCGGGACCGCCACGCCCATGCCCGCGCCCGTCGGTGCGATCCCGCCCTACGACCCGAAGCGGGACAAGGGCTGCGGGGACTGCGGGCCGAACGGTCGCGCCGAGACCGCCGGGGACCGCGTGGGGCGCTGGGCGGACGACTGCCGCAAGGCGGGCGGCAGCAATTGCGAGGCGGACAGCGTGCAACGCCTCTACTCCGAGTACCAGGCGCAAGGGAAGGATTGGGCCACCTCCGGCTACGCGGCCCCGCCCGATATGACCGGCTCGCCGCACAACTGCCCCGCTTACTGGGCCGGGCAGGCCAAGGGGTGCGTGGCGGACGGCGGCAACGGCGGTGGCGACAGCGGCGCGGGCTTCGGCCTCCCCACGCCCGCGTCCCTCGCCCGAGCGGTCCTGGGTGCCATCGACTGGAAGGCGCTGCTGACGGGGCTCCTGAAGGGTCTCTACGAGGTCCTGGTCGGCGACGGCATCGCGCAGCTCGGCGACCAGCTCGCGGGCTTCGTGCTGGCGACGCCGAACCTGCTGGCCGAGGACGGCGGGATGGGCAACGTCCAGCGGCTGGTGGACGACCTGCGCGCCGCGGCGGTCGGGGCGTGCCTCGTCGCCTTCACCGCGACGGTGATCCAGTTCACGGCCGGGCGCGAGCAGGAGCCGCAGGCGGCCCTGGGGAGGTTGCTGGCGGTCCTCCTCGCCCTGGGCTTCTATCGTACCCTCGTCGGCTGGCTCCTGCGCGGCGCGAGCGCGCTGTCGTTCGGCATCCAGCACGTCGGCACTGACACCACCACCGGGGCCTTCACGACCACCCTGAAGCTCCTGCTGCCGACGGCGGCCCCGCTCTGGTACCTCCTCGGCCTGCTGGGGGCGCTGCTGGTGATCGCGATCGGCGTGGTCAAGATCGTCGGCCTCGCCTTCCTGCTGCTCACCTACGTCGCCGGGCCGCTCCTGCTGCCGCTGGGGATCCACCCGCGCACGGCGGG
>JAABUH010004249.1_pt1 | contig 11709 bp, 17 predicted proteins | sample 5559121 | NCBI WGS metagenome assembly JAABUH01 (sample SAMN10711871, study PRJNA513364) | rock metagenome | isolation source: Antarctica rocks | place: Antarctica: Victoria Land, Battleship Promontory nord | collected 2015-12-28 | reverse complement strand
ACTGATATCAGCGTCTGCTCAATTGTTTGCATGGACACATTGGCATGGGTGTAGGATCCAAGGGGGGGGGGGGGGGGGGATGGGCCAAACAGATGTGATTTTGGGGCAAGAGAGGCAGAGCTGACTGCCACATTGGCAACCTTGAAGGGCAGTTTTGATGGGCAGAAGGGCAAAATTTATGGGCACAGAGACCAACGTGACAGGTACAAGGGTAGCTTCACTTCAACACAACACCACAGATGACTGACAAAGACCTCAAAAGGCAAACAAGCAAAGGCACTGAGCAGAGGGCCGCGGCCAATGGTGAACTGCAAACAGGCAAAGGGAGATTACCAATAGCCAAAGGGAGACTACAAGTGGGCAAAGAGAGATCAGCAAGAGGCAAATGGGGATTACCAATATGCACAGGGAGATTACCAGTAGGCAAACAGCACAAGCAAGTGAGCACAAGCCAATGAGCAAGGCCACAGAAAACGGCAGAATCAGACCTGCGTGGGATTGCAGGTTCATGAGCTTGGAGATTGAACAGTAGGTTCGCCCTGTGGAGGTGCGCAATGATCTGATTGTCTTTGTAAGCTGCCAGATCAATGCAGAGATCATCTCCGGCCTCAAATGCATTGATGTTGTGGAAGTAGAAGAAGGCATCATGCCTGCAAGCAAAGGCAAGTCTACTTTTAAAAGATTCACAGCATGCTTTCATGATGCATGGTCACACTTTTTTACCGTGAATGTGACCAATGGCTGCTACCAAGCTTAGAATCCGCCATTCAAGAAGCAACAATGAATAAGCAAATGCATTATGAATAGACAGTAGTTGGATGAAGAAGCACTGGAGGTGCTCAGGTTTGCTTGTCGCAGGATTTGAACGACAGAGGCAGCGTCACTGTCAGATAAATTTGACATATGATGTCGACTATTCTTGTGAGGTCAGCGTTTTGCTATGTGCAGCCCTTATGTAAGGTGGCTGCTGCACATTCAAAAGAGAGGCAATCAGAGCATGTGCAATAGTTCAAATCAGGCATTGGCTGATATGCTGGCCATCGTAGTTGAATTCTTACAAGCTGGTCAGGGCTGAACACACTCGGAACCCAGGGAAAATGCATGTTTGCATGTTTGCATGATGCATGTTTGCATGATGCATGATGAACGTTTGCATGATGCATGAGTGAGTACTTCCACAGGTGAATCCATGAAAGGATGGGTGAAGAAATGAATGAAGATCAGATGATTGCATGGGGCAAAGGATGAGCAAAGAAACAAAAATCAGCTTTGCAAGCCAGTTGGGAGTCCAACCTGAAAGTGGCCACATGGCCGGGACCGTTCTTCTGCTTGTCCACAACGTAGAACTTGACACCATTCTGAGGCTTCCATTGCACATCCTTGAAAAAAGTCTTGTTGACGAGCATCTTGAGGGGGCTCAGCACGCAAGGCGCAAGAATCAGGATGAGGTAACGCTCTGTGGCTGCAAAGCTGTAGCAACAGCAAAGACTGGTCACCAAGCTGGTGCAGATACAGCACGTAGGAGCCACTGAGGTAGTACTCTGTAGAAGCAAAACTGTGGCGACAGCAAAAAATTGGTCACAAGGCTGCTGCAAGTACTGTTCCAGGTTGCCCACAACAGACAGATGGACCGACACACATGGAGTGGACGGATGGACTAACGAACAAACACAGAGACAGAAAGGCAGAGAGACAGAGAGATAGACAGATAGCCGGACAAACGTACAGACAAACAGACAGGCAGACAGATGGGCAGGCAGGCAAGAAAGCACAGATGGCAATACACTGCAGCAAAAGCACCTGCAATGGTTGAACAGAAGGATTGCAGCACACTTGGCCCTCAAAACTCTTTGACTACACACCTGTGAATGTAGCATGGCTCATCCTGCACCTTTGCCAGCACATACGGCTCTTCAGTCTCGTCGTCGGGCACACAGAACAGGGTGTACATGCCCCAGCCCCTGGCTGTCAGGTCCAGGACCACATTGAAAGTCAACCCTGCCTCCTCATCCCTCTCTACATGAGAGGTCGCAAAGTTGCCCTGTGTAAGCAACAAACATCACATGGTGGAAAGCATTAGTGTCTACTCTTTCCAACTGTGCGCTTGTTTTAGGCACTGCTGTACCAAATGTTGGTGTCTAATTGTCCGAACTGTGCGCCTGTTTTTGGCACTGCTGTACATTCCCACCTGTAGTGCTTACAGTGTTAGCTTGCTGGTGTGCTTGCATGGTGTATGCAATAAAGATTATGCTTGTTTTGGAACTGCTGTACAGTTAATTTCTGTGATGTGCTGGAAATGCGTCTGGAAGAGCTGGCAGAACAGAGATGTGCACTCGCTTGTCAAACAGGGTTGTGAACAGCACATAATTCTCGCAACGCAAAAGCAAAGAAAAGCCAAGGAAAGTCTACGCCTTTCGGCAACCATTCAGGGAACCTCCCAAGGCAGCAGCCCAAAAAGTCGCAGGGTGAACAAAGGTTCTGCAGATGTTAAACAAAGTGAAACCTGCATGGCTGACAAGCTTGGCGAAGGTTTTTCTCACTGGTGCGAAGCTCGCCCCTCATGCAAAGCAGAGCTGATCTTGCTGCTCTTGCTTTAACTTTGAATGCTGCTGGTGCATGTCCTGATAGAGTTTTAGAATTTTTCATTTGAGACGTCAGGTTTTGCTTTGAATGCTGCTGTGTTTCCAGCAGCAGGCTGATACATGTCGTGCTGCACAAACCACAAGGCACACACGCTTGACTCAAGATGGGCTGTGACGCATGTAGATGTTTGAGATGAGGCAGTAATGCTGACCTGCACTTCTGGTATGACAGCTGAATAATTCATCTGCTGGATGACTTCCATGTCTTGTGGGTTCAGCTCATACAGCACATTGGCATCGGTACGGGAAACCTACAGCAGCGTATTACGTCAACAACGCATTACTTCTCACAAAGACTCAGTTGTTTCAATGGCAACAGCTCAATGTGTATCATGCATGGCGGACTTGTTGACAGAACACTTTGAGCGAGGTGGCAGTGTGAACAGATGTTGGTTGTGAGTGCAAGCCAGAAAGTTGCTCTGTAGATGTTGCAGTCAACTCCTGAGTGGAGGAAATCGTGGCCTGGGAGTATGCACCACATGGGCTGTGTATAGGAGACAACAAGACTTACAGTTCAGCTGCAGCGTCCTATGTAGCTGGCCAGAACTACTGGACAGATCAGGGAAATTTTTGCTGACCATACCAACAGGCAAAGATGCAATGCAAATGTGCAATAAGTGTGACCAGTCTGTTGCTCCTGTGCACTACATGTTACATGAGCAGCAATACAAACTGAGAAGCAGTAATGCCCAGCAGCTCTGACCAGTTTGTTGCCTCTGTATTGGCCCACCGTCACTCCAACATTCACTTTGCCTTCCTTGCCAGTTTTGGGGTCTTGGTAATGTTCAAAGGTCTTCAGACCTTGTGTGGCTGCACCACAGGAGCAACAGTCATGCACAACAAACACATGACCAGACCATGACCAAAGCATGACAGGAACATGCATGTGTGTTAAGCAAGCAGCCTTGGAGCAAAGCACGTATGGGCAGCTTCGCTCTTTTATAACCCAGGCCAAGAGAAGTGTTAACAACATAGCCCAAGCAAACCGTTGTCAAAAGCTAAGATGGGTTCGAAAGTAAGATGCGCATGTTGGGTTGAATATGCAACGACACATATGCGCCATGGCTGCCACTTCAGAGGGCCATGATGATGTCAAAGCAGCCCAAGGGGTTTGCTTGCCTGTCTCATCTTGCCAACACCCTACAGAAAGGCCTGCCATGCTTCAATTGTGGGGTTGTCCGAGTTTCGTTTTATTTTCTTCCCTTCTCTGTTGTGTTCTTTCAGTTTCTCTTGTTGTCTTGTTGGTTCTTTTTTTTCTCTCTTTTCGTTTCTTTTCTCACAAAGGCATTGCGTCTGCAACATACCTGCTTGTACAAAGGTGGAAAAAGCTCTGCCCATGAAACTTCCACAAGGGTCATCATACGCTGTGAGATTGGGTGGTTGGTTGTATTCCCTGATGTAGTTTTCCATCTCTTTGACCAGGTGTCGATTACGGTAGGTGACACATCCTGCTTGGATGTCAAACTTGTGCATGACTGTCAATCCATCAAACCTGCAGACACAAAGTATGTTAAGGTAACAGCTGCTATGTCCTCACTGCGCCTTGTGTTGACCGGTGCATCTGCTTGACCAAGTAGGAATACACAGCAGCAGGCTGCAGGAGGCTTAATTGTTTTCATGGTATCAGGCTTGATTGCAACACGTGGCACAGCTGCCTACTCATGTTCAAGCATGTGGCTTGTAGAATCTTGTGAGGTTGCAGTTGAACAGTTGTCTTGCTTTACCAGTGAGCCAAAGCACCAGTGAGCCAAAGTTGTCATGCTTTACCAGTGAGCCAAAGAAAAAGTTTCTCCACACTTGGTCTCAACGTCCCAGACGCCTGGTCCATTCCGGTACAGTTGTCCTTGAAGCCAATGCGGCAGAACGCCTTGCACTTCACAGCTCTGAGGTTCCAAAACCTCGACGGACCTTCCCATCATGCCGCATGCAAAAGGCTGCAGGTCCTCAACAAGCGCATCCGTCTCGCCCTTCATTATGCGGCTAATATCTGGGATGCAATGCCTTGGTGGTGCAACTAAAGCTGGCATAATGCAAGCCGGTTCCGGAAAGAACGTGTAGTTGGCACAGGCTACGTTGATCGCTGTCCGGAGGTCGACCAAATCGGAGCACCGGACCCGTTCAAGCACCAAGTGGTGACCAATAAGTTGCACAGCAGTGGACGTGCAGATGGTCTCAGACCGCGAGCAAGACCGGGATTAGGTAAGGTTCCATCTGCATTGCATGTCTGCGTCATAGATGAGTCATTTGTGCCATGCATATGCTGTGGTTGTGCTGGTTCTGACTTTTCGAGAGCCACCTAAGAACTTCCAGAACACCTCAACGCGGTTTATGACGATGGACACTACATACAGCGACAAGCACATTGCGATACAACAGTGCTAGCAATTGCTCACTTTCCTGCATTGCTTTTGAACAAACACTGCTGAATTGCGCATACTCTCTGTTTCTTTTGAAAGGAAAGGGCTGCAAGCCCTGCTTCAGAGGCTCAGCATTGATGTACCGCCGCAACGACAAGGCATGTGTTTGCCAGAAGGACAAAGCAGACACTATTCCACTTGCTGCATAGGACACCAATTGTCACTTTGATTGCATTCACAACCTTTTTGGTCTTTGATTATTTGAACTGTGCTTGCTCCAAGCAACGATCGATTGTTTGAACAGTGCTTTCTGCAAGCAACGAGCACCTGACTTCATTTACTATGCAACTCTTTCCCATGGGAAACCAATGTACATGTTCTTGTCTGTTCTATCAGACTTGAACAAGATATGCTTACTGAAGCACATAAAGCATGTTGAGACAAACAAACTTGTTGAATATACTGTGCTCTTCTGCGATTAAGTGCATGTAGATGTAGTTTTTTGACTATAAAACTTGAACCTTTTGGTGGCCCAGAACAGCATTAAATGACTTGTTTCATTCAAACTCAGCATTCTCAGAATTTTCGCAGTTATTGTCTGTTGACTCCCCTGATGAGTCCTTAAGACAGAAAATGTAAATTGATTGATTGATTGCTTGATTGATTGATTTGCTCTTCGGCACCAAATTGCACTCAATCCAGTCGCGCGTGCATACAAGTTGCACATGGCAAGCTGACAGGGCAACACACTCACAACTGAATAGTCTGCTATGCTGGTCTGCCAATTCTTACTGTGCATGCATAATCATCTCCTGAAAATCAGCTAACTTACAGTCACACTGTTGATGCCAGATTTGCAGCTGTACTAATGTGGACTGTGGCTGTGCATGCCTGGGCAAGGCTTTTCCGCCCTTAAGCAATCAAAGAAAGGACAAACGATAGTGTACGGGTCAGAACAGGAGACCCCACTGTACACCATGACCACCATGCAAACTTGCAAATATAGATGTACGTTCGGTAATGTGCAGTAACACAAACTACCTCCAGATGTGTCAGAGAAAGTGGCGGCTCTTATCTGTCTCTGCAGCAGGCCTAGATTGCGCTCTGAATGCAGCTGTGAGCTGTTGCTTGCAGCTTGGGTTCTTCAACTGCAGGACACAGCAAGAGTAAGCAGCAAAGAGTCAAGCCATAGCCAGCAGCTAAATGGTCACAGATATTTAGCATAGCAGACAGTGAAATAGCCAGCAGTCTCATCAGACCAGCTTTGTTGAGCAGTTGCCTGCACGCCTGCTTCAGCAACAGCTGAAAGTGCAGAAGACTGTGCAGCAAAATGCGTGCATGTGTATACACCGCATTGTCATGCCCTCGCAACACAGGTGCGATTTGTCTGCAAACCAGAGTACTGTTGCCTGCAAAGGTCAGAAAGTTCACCATGGCAGCAACAATGCCATCAGCAATATGCTTGCTATCCTCATCATCTTGCTGCAGCCTAAGAACCAGGAGTGTTGAAAGCGCGCCGTCGATGTTTGCTAGCTTGGTTTGATTGTCTTGGCTGCTGCCCACCAGCATCCCCAACGCCAGCAGAGCTCTGACATGTACTTCACTGTGATGGGAATGCAGCAATTTTGCCACTGCGGGCAGCACACCCTGCATGTCATCATGAAGTTTTTGCATCTGTATGATAGGGCACCGATGCAGCAAATGTGCTACTGCGCGCAGCACACCCTGCATGTCATCATGGAGTGTGCATGTGTATGGTAGGGTAACATGCAAAGCTGAATCAGGAGATGTCCATTACATGAATGGCAGTGACACCTGGCAGCTGTGAGTGCCAGAGGGCTTGATGAGGTAATGCCCATGGCAAGTAGCTTTCTTACAGCTGCTGTATATGTATTGCTGCAAAGTCCATTTACAGCAATATATACACAGCAATATATACACATACGCTATGCTATGCCATTTTTAGGGCACGTACAATGTTTGCTGTTACCCAGTAAAGCATGAGTGCTGCAGTCACCTGTTGCACTAGCTGCTGCCGGCTTTCAGGTGCTGCTGCTAGTTTGCAAACAGAGTCAGCACCAGCTTCTTGCAATGTGGCATCTAGCTCAGGGTCAAGAACAGAGATGAGAGCCTCCACACCTGGAACACATGTGTGTTGTGATGGAGCCTAGGCAATCTCCAACAAGAGGCATGAACCGCACTTGCAAATTGGCATTGTTTTGGCCATTTGGTCAAAGCAGCATGCTGTCACGTTCACCATGATGGCAGATGCAACAGCAATTGAAGGTGCAAAATATGGAGCACGCATGAATGAAACTGCTGCTTGCTGTTCTGAATTCTTGTCATACAGAGCAAGTATGCGAAGGTGCTCTGACAGGTCAATATGCTGGCCTACAGAGCGTGCTTTGTACTCATTGCAGGTGTGAAAGAATGCATGCGCACCTTGTTGATTGAGCACAGCCTGTGCAGCTTCAGCGTTGGCATGGCCAACGGCGCCCAACACTTCAGCACAGGTGATGCGCAGGTCTGTTTCTGAGGCTGGACTAGCTAACTTTGCAGACACTTTCTCCAGCTGCAGCAGAAGTCATGCTGTTGCAGTGCATACTAGAAGGCTGCTGTAGGTCTGCAAAACAACAGACCTACCGCTTCAGTCCACTGTTGCACGCCAGCTTGTAGGTGCTCTGCCTCTGACTCTGCCACAGCTATGAGGGCTGCGCAAGCATTCCTCTGCGCAACGATGCTTCGTTGACTGACTCTAATGCTGGACCAGAGCTAGTTGGTTCCAAGACTCGACGACAGTAGCAGTCGAGGAACTGTACCTGTGCTAAGCAGTCGTCGCTGTTCAGCAGAGGATTGATTGCCGGCAAGACTTTGGATGACAGCTTGCTGTTTGGAGGAGCCTGTGTCAGGAGCATAGCGACAGCTGCGGAAGCTGCAGCTCGTTTACTACGATCGGAACTAGACAAAGGGACCAGCACGGTGTTGAGGACATTGTCGAAGTCGCTCGTCATCCTGAATTGTTACTCAGCAAATCTTATAACGATCTGACGCACGGCCGATTCGTTGCGCAAGTCAGGCGCCTCTGCGAGCTGCAGCAGCTTCTCAGACACAAAACGCTCCGAAACCAGCGGTGAGACATGAGCAAATCCTTTTGCCCATGACCGGCATTGAACCGCGGCTGAAAGCTGAAGCAGCACACATTTCATCATCGGGCAATGCTCAGCTGCTCACCGACGCGTCACCGTTTATCTAGCAGCTACACTCTTCTCGGGTCAGGTTTGAGCCACAAATTCAAGGCAAGGACACAGACTCCGAGCACCAAACGGTGTCGCAACGGCACATTTGCAGCTCTTAACTTTTTCCGGAGGAAGATCGCAACATCTGGAGCTGTCGACGACATCTTGGCGGTAGTCTCAGATACCGACAGGGGCTGCAGCACGTCCAGATCACAGAGAGCAAGCATAGATGCTGCAATAGGTACTCTAGAAGGCGCAGGAAACGACGCGTCTCTGTTCAATAACGGCCTTTCAGCCACCTGGAAACTTCTGTGGATAACAGAGAAGGTGCGCTGGTCTGCGAGTTTCGGAAGCCAGCCTGCTGTGGCTGTGTCTAGAAGGCTTGCTTTCCTGCAGGAAACACTGTTCATTATCCGCAATGCAAATTTATTTCGGACCACAGCTGGTGAAGTCTATCAGGTAGCATGGGCAAGCAGCACAGCTGAGTTAGCTTTTGCTTGTCTGTGCATGTCATTTGTTTTGTAAGCATCAATGCTGTCAAGGTTGGATGCAGATCATAGACACAGACAAGGCCACCCTGCAGAATGTAATTGTCTTTCCACCAAAGGGAGCTTTTGTCATTGAAACCAAGATAGAGCAGTCTGGTGACCAGCGCGTGACATTTGAATTTGAGAAGGCCATTTTGAAGTTGCCGAAACGCGACATTAAGTTGCCGCCTTACGGCAAAGGCTGGTCAGTGACTTGGCATGCGCATGTGTAGATGCTATTGTGCATGCCCTTCACCACGCAATATTTGGATTGTTATCTTTCGGCATGATTGCAGGTTTGACAATGTTTACCTTGACAACAGAATACGGGTTTCAAAGGACATCCGAGGCAATGTGCTGATCACAGCAAGAGATGGACCACCCAGAAGCGTTCTATGACGTCACGTGGTCGACCACATTGCTTTCATGCAAAGCCTATATTATGGCTGGTCAACGTATCAACATTGCAGCGTGTCTGATGCATACACAGAAGCATAAGACAGGCATGAGCTGTAGCTGTGATCAACATGCAATGCCCCAAACAGCTTTTTGGGAAGCTGTTTGCATTACCCTCTTGTTCTCCAGAAAGCCGTCTTGAGCTTAAAAATGCAGTGCAATAGTACAAATCAAATCTGCCTTGTTTTATCTGCTGTAGGCACTATCATGTCGACATGATGCTGTCCTGTGGATTCAACTCAGCAGAGGCAGTACCACAGTATAGCAGGGCACATGTGCTGACTGCAGCTAGGCCATATCAGGGAGTTCGGCTGGGTGAACATGCACTGCAGCCTACCAGAGGGGGCTATGCTGATGTTGTGCTCTGGCTTGATGCTATAAGGCACCAAACGGTAGATACAGGTTCGGGTGTCTTGATGATGTCGTCTCCTTACCACACACGCCAAGGTCTTAGCTGCGTATGGCGTGAGATTACCACAGCATTTTAAACAGCAGGATCACCACAGGTTGGCAGCTTGCTGCTGAAATGTGGTACCTGATGAGCGCATTGCGTTCAGCTCATGACAGCAGCAGTGACACCATATGAGCACGTTTCATGTCAAGCTGGGAGTGGTGCCATATATGCTGCATGGCAGAGGGTCGACTGCTAATTGTATGAGAGGCCGATCCTCAACACTCTCGGAGTGTGTTCGGTAGTTCGGCGAGCCGGTGCGCTGGCTCGCCTACCGACCTCTAGGAGGGGGCGCAACATCCCTTCTGGGATGGGGTGTTCTGGCAACAGCTCCTTACAACAGTTCAAAGTCACTTTTAAATCTAAAACAATTATCGCAAAACCCAATACCACAAGTTACTGCCCTTCAATTAAATGTTGAAGCGAGGTCGGTCGTCAACATTAAACTTCAGCACCAGTCCTTACTAACTTAGGTTTTTAACAAGAAAGGTTGTAAACAAGAAAGCACCAAATCACCAGTAAAGCTTAAAAACGCAATAGTTTCCGCCAACCCCGGAACGAGACCCCTGACGAGACCCACCGTTTGCAGGAAACTGAACAGCCGAGCGTTTTCCGTAACGGCAGCACGGTAAATTTTGGCTCATGCGCTTGAGCATTCCAAAGGTCTGTACAAACTGGCAAAACTGCGCATTGCTGGCAAACAACACGGTCGTCCCTCTGACCGGCAGCAGCGTATCAGCGAGCAGTTTTGAATCAGCCAGATTAGGTGCAAGCACTAACGGGGCGATCAGGGCTCGCAGTCAAGGCTGTCGTCCTGAGCGATACGCTTGGGCTGTGCCGGCAACATCGTGCGGTCGTATGCGTATTGAATATCTCCTGCGTTTCTTGTCATCGTTCACGACAAGCAGCTCTGTGCATGACACCTATCCTGGCCACGCGTGCGAGGTTGCTTTATCGTCATTTGTGCCGGCCGGGACCAAGGAAGCTAAGCAGACTTCTCACTACGACCACCTTGTCTCTTGACCAGGTGAGTTGCTCGTGCAATAAGGTGTCCTCACTACAGTTTAGCTGAAGATGTCTGCTTACTGAACTCACCAGTACGCTGCAGACACACATGGACCATCAAGGTCACTGCAAAGTGGCAGTTGGGCAAATGACAGCAACCTCTGACCGTGATGCGAACTTCTTGACATGCAAACGCCTGGCCCAGGTATACTCTGAGCAGATCCGTGCAGACTGTGTCAATACCATACATGGCAATCAAGTGTCACTGATTGCTAACTCATCTTTGCAAATGCTGCTGTGTAGCTTTCATGGCAGCTTCAGCCAAAATGCGCATGCTGTACGACTGTACTGCAGAGATGCGAGCTTTGCAGTTCCAATTTTGGCTGTCAGCTTGCATGTCTCTCTCTCTCTCTGTCACGCAGCACATGCAGTCTCAGTGACACCCAGACTATGTTGACGGGCCATGTGCGTGGCTGCAGGCCGCTGTTGCTGAGCAGTGTTCCATGCTGTTCCTGCCGGAATGCTTCAGCTTTATTGGCAGAAACCCCACCGAAGTAAGTTGTAGCACATCGCACAGGATTGCGGTGAACACACCCACTCCATCTCCATCACATCATTCATGTCTTGCTTGCATAACCAGCCTACAGCTTGCATGGACTTGTCTGTGTGAACCTGCATCTGTTTTGCAAGAATCTTGACAATAGCCGCTGCTGCATGCTCCCCTCTTCTTGCTTGAGACTTTTTGACTGCAATAGATTTTATTGCCTTCTGTGCTCTGGTCTGCTCTTTTTCAACACTACATTGCTGTCTGCCTGCTGATTGGACCATGCGTCCATCAGAAACATACACCTGTTACAACTGACTGCCACTACCATTTTCAGGTGATGCAGCTCAAGTGCGTGTGTCTTTGCAGTCAGTTGCAGCAGCAACGCCGTTAGACGGCCCAGTCCTGCAGCGTTATCTCAGATTGGCTGAGGAGAGCTGCCTCTGGCTGTCATTAGGCGGCTTTCAAGAGTATTGCAGCACAGATCCCCA
>JAABUH010004248.1_pt1 | contig 11711 bp, 13 predicted proteins | sample 5559121 | NCBI WGS metagenome assembly JAABUH01 (sample SAMN10711871, study PRJNA513364) | rock metagenome | isolation source: Antarctica rocks | place: Antarctica: Victoria Land, Battleship Promontory nord | collected 2015-12-28 | reverse complement strand
AAGAAAATAGTGAGGCGAGTGGGGGACCGCCGGATGTGGGTTGTACGATCAGATTGCTTGGACCGGGATTTAAGGATCTTTTGAGGGAAGTGGTCAAAAAGGAGGCATAGAGAAGGGCGAAGTGATATATTTGATCGTATATTTCTTGACTATCAGCATCGTTGGACATTGATCTATAACAACTCGATTGCTATGCCGTACTCTCGAGCAGTTCATCGGACATGGATAAGACAAAGCATACGGTAGATCTCCAACATATCTTATTTGAAAAAAAACACGATTCTCACTTCTTCGGCTTAATCAAAACCATCACACCATTACTCTCCCGACTGGGTATTACATTAAAGACATCATAAACAGTATCAACATCCCTCTCCCTCACTGTCTCGAACATTTCCATCTCCCTCCCAAACCTCCGAAAAACATTCGCCAACGTCGTCAATATCTCCGCCTTCGCCAATTCCATGCCCACGCACTGCCGGGTACCGCGGCCAAAGGGCACGAGGTATTTGAACGGCGGGTGCGCGCCTTGCCAGCGCGATGGATCGAAGGTGTAGTGGTTGGGGAAAATGCGCTCATTGTCGTGGATATGGACCGTGGACATGCTGATGGGGGTGCCCGGGGGGATGATGGTGTCCTTATATTGTAGGGGCTGGTCGGGGAAGATTCGTTGGAGGCGGTGCGCTGTGCCGTAGAAGATGCGGAGGGTTTCTTACATGATGGCCACGAGGTAGGGCATCTGTTCCAAAGCGCGGAGATTCGGTGGGCTGCTTGGGTCCGGGATACGTTGCTCCAATTCCTCGATTAGCTGTTTGCGGATGGCCGGGTTGGCGAGAATGTGGTATGTGGCTGCTTTGAGCGCGTGTGTGGTTGTCAATGTGCCGGCGCCGATGGCGATCTGTGCTTCGGCCTTTATCCTCTCTGGAAGCTTTTCACACTCAAGCAGTGAAGAATCCATGAAGGCTTGGATCGTTGATTGGCGGGAGGTCAATTCTTTGTAGTCTGGGTATCCCCGTTATTTAGAGATTGCAATCGCTTGCTGCAACAAAGTCTCTTGGGTCTGAAGTACGAGATATACTTCGGGACTTGTCTGTTTAGTCACCCACATGGGCATTGAGTCTAGGATAGGATACAACCACCCAATTTGTTTGAGGATGTGGCCCATTTTCGATAGAGCCATCCATGCATTGTAATGTTCAGAGTCGAATTCGGGCTGGTCAAGCAGATTATTACCCCTGCGGAAAGCTGTACTCAGAGATGATATCACTGGTCACACATGAATAGGCGTGAGTCATCACTGCTGGCTTGCCAGCTGCCTGGTACTCAGCTAGCCTAGTGCATAGCTTCTCTACGACTGCTTGTGTGAGAAGCGGTTGAAGCCGCGAGACAGACTGCTTGGAAAAGTAGGGATTCCACGGCTCGCGGCGCTGGCGATGCTTGTCGTGATCTAGAGTATCAAAAGCCGAGACGTCTCGCTGTCCGAACATACGCATCTAGGTAGAGTATATGTAAGCGATCTGCTTCAAACATCCCGTCTCGATGCAACTCACCGACCAAAACCATTTGTCCGTCTTGCCCCTGCTAGATCCGATGTAGACTTCGTCGTAGAAATCCGGATCATTGATGTGAACCTCATACGGATTGATTCGGATAACGGAACCTATCACGCTCAATAACCTTTTAATATACATAGTCGGGGATAGTGTCCTTCATACCGTATCTCTCATGATACTCAAGCAGCTTCCAGGTATACCTGCCCCCAAGGAAGACGTCGTAATAAAATTCGGTCCAAAAAGTCATCGCCGCAAACCGCGGACCAGGAATGTGGGCAACTGGAGACATGAATAGTCGCCATATTGCGCCATAAACCGTGTATGCCACAGAGCCAAGTACGAAACTCAATGCGCCGTTGGACAGATTAATCGATTCGAACCATATAACCGCCATGATCTACGAAAATCTCATGCGTGCTTCTTCCTATAACGCTCAACCTGAATCTGGAAGACAATTGTTCATATGGCTGAAGCAATGAGGGGTTGACGTTTTGTAGAAACCATTGGGAGGAGTACTATAGCTAGTATACTGCAGCTTGTGGCGTAGTGACGGCGTTTTACCTGCAATGATTGGTGTGCATGAAGACGGGGCTGCATACGCGGCATGTAAGTAATGATCGCGTGGGAGATCATGCGCCACCCTCCAGACTGGCGTCTTGGCTTTGTTCCAATAAATCAAATTGGTTGATCTAGAAAATCGCACCTCCTCAATCTTTACCCTAGCCGTGTGAACGGGGTTAGAGGTCTAAACCTCTTGCAAAAAAAGAAAAGAAAGGGTTCTGAAATATTGTCAGCAAGAAATTGTATGTCCATTAATTCTTGCGTATTCATCCCTCCGTTCAATGTACTACGGCAGAGCGTTGCTCATCGGTAATGACTGTTCTTTAGAGATAAGATTTCAGACAGACTCGCAGAGAGAATACACTCAACAATAGAATCGGAGAAGGAGAGGCACATGAGATAATCATTCCGCGTGATTCCCGTTGAAAGAAGGACATCGCTGACTCTCCAACCTCAGCACTCCATGGCATCGGTGACTCGATGTACATTCAGAAGTTCTCCTACCCCCATGTCTTTCATGGCCTGCTCTCGGGCAAAATCCGCCATCGGATTGATGAGGTGTGATCGATCGGCTTCTGTACCAACGTGCACGCGGAAAGGCCGTGTTCCAGCCGGCGAGGATACCATTTCAACAATGGCGCGCGCCACGTCATGAACATCAGAGCCTTTAGGTTCCACGGCGATGTGTCCGTCCAGAATGCGCTGGTCAAGCCCTCGATAGGGACCTTCCTCGTACGCGGCAAGAACGCGCTGGTCAAGCCCTCGATAGGGACCTTTCTCGTACGCGGCAAGAATCCCCTTGTCATTCGGGCTCTCTGCATGAGCGAAATGGTTGGTGCCTTTGCTGTATGCTCCTGGAACAATAATAGAAGTCCCAATGCTCCACAGGGATAGCTCGCCGGCATAGGTTACTGCCAAGGAGTCCATGGCCGCTTTTGCGGCGAAGTACGGCCCAAGAAACGGTGTAGTGCCGCCTCTAGTGCTACTTGACCCCACCCAAACAAGAAAACCTTTGCCAGCTTCACGCATGTGAGGTAAAACAACACGGTTTAATCGATGAGTACCGATGCAATTGACGTCATACTCTGCAGCCAGTTGCTCTGGCGTAAAGGCCTCTGCAGGCCCAAACGTCATACGGCCAGCGTTATGGACTAAAACGTCAATGCGGCCAGTTTCTTTGATGATCTTGCTGACGCCGGGGCGTAGGGAGTCCTTGCTAAGAACGTTGAGCTCCACAGGGCGCAGGTCGACGCCCTCCTTCTCGGCAAAGGCGTGGAGCTCTTGGGCAGCTGGATTGCCATGGCTCGGATCACGCATACCTGCGTAGACGACATGACCGGCATGAGCAAGTGCTTTGGCGGTGAGGTTGCCGAAGCCACTGGAAGCTCCGGTGATGGCGATGACTTGAGACATTGGCTGAAGCACTTCGAGGAAATGGTACATTGATGAGCGAAGTTAAAGGACCCTGAAGCCTTGAAAGAAGCGTTATGATGGAGAGTATGCGTGTTCTAGACATACGTGACACGAGAACGGCGCTGTCTTTTATAGCAGCAGGGCGCTCCCCGGGAGAATACCTCTGTCCGATAATGCCAAACACCGCCATTGAGGTACTTTAATGACCGCTCCCTGACGAATGGTATGGTAAAATGTCTCTCAGGAGATATAGCAATGGTGATCGAAATGAAGAGAAAAGGTGATACTGGAATACCCTACTGTATTTTGCTATACAGAATGTGGCCGCAGTAGCATCGAGATGCGACGGCATTAAGGATAAGGACAATGGATCAACTCACCTCAAGGTTGTGTCTAGACAAACCGGGAACGTCTCTGACTATTGTTATAGAAGCACAGGGCTGGCAAATCCTGTCAGAATAATCAAGGCGATCGTCGAATACCCCTTCCACATGATTTTAACCACTTGATGACACCTCTACGCCACCAGGGCATGGAACGATGGTACTCATCTTCCTACATAAAGTGAAAAGTATCCCAGTGCGAGTATGATAGTTGTCGAGATTATCACCTCCAGCGTGGGTCATTGGAAATAGCAATGATGGGAAGAAATGAGGGGATCCGCCAAGTCAGAAAACTGCCAGTGCTGCCAAGACAAGGAGATAGGATGCGGACATAGAGAAGGGCTTAACGCCGGCCCATTCCCTCAATCATGAATTCCTCATAGTCTGGAGAGTCCCATCCTTCTTATCGTCCGTCTCCTTTCCCCGAAACTTCTGCTTTCCTGTCTTACTATGACAGCAGCTCCACTGCTACAGCCTGAGAGCGTACTCCGTGGGCAGCTCACCGAGAGCGGCGGTACACGTCATCCCTATACGTCTTGGTGCCATGAATTTCGGGAATGCCTGGAAGTGCGTCTTGGGTGGATGGTCAAAAGATACTGCCTTTGCCGTGATGAACTACTTTTCTGGCCAAGGCGGGATTTTCATTGACACGTACGCTTTCTCATCAACCCCTCGACTGGCATGGACAGGGCCAACAACTATCAATCGCAAGAATCGGAGAGATGGATAGGCGATTCGATGACCTAGAGAGGGCTCAGAGATGACAATGTCCTCGCGACCGAATACTCAGCTGGACACAAGCTCATGGTTGGTGTAAAGCGATCTGATTATGGCGGCAACTCGGCCAAAAGCATACTCATCTCGGTGGGAGAGCCTGGGTAAGCTACAGTTTTCATGTTTCCACTTGGTAAGCTAGGCCCACCAACCTTTCCCAGTTCCCTCAAGTCTTATACCAGAGCCCCGGCTGATCAATTGTCCTTCTGTCAGCTCTGAGTCCATTCTTGGGATATGACCACTTCCACTCCCAAGGTAATGTAGTCCCTCAGTCATCTTGTCTCCACCAGAAAGGTTTCTATACCTGGACATCTTTAACACTCCTGCCTGGATCGTCGTCAAATACAATGTCTATACCTGCCAACATGGCCTCCGCCAATTCTCCGTCTATTAGGGCAAATGGTCCGCCGCAGAACGCGATTTCGAAAGAGACATCATACCGATGTGTATCGATGAGGGAATGTCGATGGCTGTCTGGGGTGTGCTTGGGGGTTGCTACCTCAAATCGAAGGATCAAATAAGGCAGCAAGGAGGGTGAAACCTCCCCAATGTCATGGCGGAGGATGTAGAGCAGGCCTCACAGGCGTTGGAGAAGGTTGCGAAAAGAAATGTTACAGCGGTACAAGCGTTGCTCTGGCATACGTGATGCACGAGTCTCTGTATGCGTTTCCCATCTGTGGTGGGAGGACGATTGAACATCTGAAGGACGACATTGAAGCCTTGGACTTGAAGCTAGATGACGCGGACATGGAGGAGATCCATACGGGCTACGCATTCCACGTCGGCTTCCCGCATAACATACTGAGCGGTGGGCCAAATGGTGTTCAAGGTCCAGGCCACAACGTCATATCGATAATATTAGGTCGTTTCGATTATGTGATGGGAGCTAAGCCTAGCCCACGAGATGGATCATGATACAGAACCACCAGCACGCGGTTTCTTTCTCTTGATGTTATAATGACAATGCACTCTTGGTCCCGACTTGTCATGGAACTATGCGCGCGCTCGGCATGCCTTGATGTGGCCAACAATCCAAGACAAGGGGAACAATCGGCTGCTATTCCTTACGCTTTCGAGCTTTGATCTTGTTCATCGTCTCATCCATAAAGATAAGCTCTTTTCTGACAACCATCCTCTCAACAATTTCCTCAAACAGTGTTGCAATACAGCCTGCGCCAATTCCACTCATTTCCCGGACCTTTCATACCGTCTTGACCGACCTTTTGATAGTTTCACAGCGCACAATGCAGCCCAGTAACCTCCTGCCCCTGTTGTTGAGTGCTGGCGCTCTAGGCCAAATGAAAGACCCCGGCTGGATCGCTCAATTCTCTCCCAGAGATATGTATTGCCAAGGGAAAATTGTGGGCAAACAACACGACCTCGAACCCGGCTCATGTTTGAATTTCAACGTCTCAGACACAAATGCGGATATCGGTAAGCCATATGCTCCCTCTACGTCCATCTCCGTCTCGTTTTAAGACACTTGGATTTATCAATTGCTGACACAATTCTGTGGTAGGCGTTTTTTGGGGCGACTACAAACAAGTGGACGTGTATCCATTCAAGAAGTGTGGAGGTGATGGGCCGCTGACTACCATTAAGCGGGTGAAGAAGGAAGGCGGACATTGTGCGAAGTATACGGATTTGAGGTGCAATAAGCCGGATCCGAATGATGAAGAGTGTGACTGGCAGTCTGTCAAGCTTTCCTAGATCAAAGGCGGCGCTTCGCGAGATGAAACGCTTGGTAGAGATCGGTTGATCTCGTAGCCTATGGCTACCATGTGTCGATCTGACTTATGAATGAACGTTTCACTTGTGATGCGAGATGAGATAACGTGCGTATATTCAAGTCATTCTTGGACCGGAGATTGAAACATGCAAGGCTAAATTCGGCTAACTGTGTTTCATGCTTTTACGATACGGCCATTGTCTTTTTATAAAAAGCCTCTTCTCTTAGCTTTTCCAATATCATCTTGTTGATGAAGACTCATCTAGCTGTTGATCAGCTCACATCTGTTCCATTCTTCGCTCCCGCAAATCTCTTTGAAGTTTCTTCGACCATTTGATTCACCTCTCTCGTCCACATCGTCCGATCTTCTGACTCATTATGCACATGGAATCTCTACTCATTATCCTCATAAGCGCTGGCGCTCTATCCTCTCCCTTGAGCAATAATAATAATGCCACCACCGCTTCCTCCCCGCAAGGATGGATCGCCTCCTTTCCCTCAGACGATACCGTATGTCAAAATCCAATCGGGAACAAGCTGTATTTCAACTCGGGCGACTGTGTCAGTTGGAGTGTCCCAAATAGATCCTACACCATTGGTAAGCCGTATCACCAGGCATTGACCATGGCCTACGTATCGAACTCGAAGAGCCCAACGCTGACTCGATATGTCATAGGGCTTGATTGGGGTCAGGGTCCCCCTTTCGCATTCCACAAAATCACGGCGTATGCAGGGGATGATTGCGGGGGGAAGCAGCTACAGACTGTTGATAGAGCATCAGAGTGGTGGAATCCGTGGAGCAAGAGACAGGTTGAGGAGGGGAAGTGTATCGGCTTTGGGAAGGTGAGCTGTGATAAGGCTGGGAGGAGCGGGCTTTGTGGGTGGAAAAGCGTTAAGGCTTCTTAGGAGCCGCGCTGAGGGGAAGGATAGACGGGACTGAAAGGGAGACCACGTTCGAACATGTTCGAAACAACCTGTCTTATCGTGATACTTAGCTTAATAAGACCAGTGGTGGCGAAATTCCAGAATTGAACATCATAATTCATCCCAAGCTACGAGATCTTTGAGGACTGCTGTGCTATCAATTTTGCTGGCGTCACCAGCTGTTGTGTCGTAGGCAAGGTGGCCCCATTTACTGCAAGCGACCTCGATCTAGGTCGCCGTCAGTATGGGCAGTAAAAGCTTTGGCGAGCCTCTACGTCTTGTAATAGATGCACCAGAAATGAGGCTAGGTCCAGGCAGGAGAAAGCCAACAGGGTCAAACATTTTGGTCCTAGCACGCATGTCGACGGCCACGATGTGGAAAATCACCTAGGTGTAGCTCATTGGAGCGTGAACTCTGTGCCTCCATATATTCTTGACCCTGGCATTTTGCTAAGAAGGTTCTCATGATCGTACCAGCTCTTTCATACGAAATGGGTGTCCTTGGTTTCACATTTATCCTGAATCCATCTCTGCCTGACCTATGGCCCCCAGAACCTCCATTCTCCAGTCACGTGAGCCCTCGGGCTTCGTCTGAAGGATTTGTGTATGGGTTGATCACTCCCTGCACGCTCATCAAGGCAAACGTCGGTTTCCCTTATTGACGATTCTATCAAAGCTGGACGGCGACTGGGCCTATACTTTCGATGAGGGCACGAGCATGGTATGCGAGATGGGGGCATTCGAGGTTCAGATCCATTGGCTGTGTGAGAAGGGAGAACGCTGTACGGTAGGCACTGTCCTAAGGGGCAATCTGCATTGGCGGTGAGGCGTGAAGTGAGAGGGTTGAAAGCCCAATTGAAGTGAATTTCGTTTAACGCCATGGCCGTCAGACTCAGGGTTCATCCCGCGGGGCCCTTCTCGCCAATGTGTCAATTCCCGGCCCGGAAAGCCGACGCCCGCGGCTCTTCCGGGCATAGCGCAAGAGGCTGTAGCGGGATGGCTGACCTATGATAAAGAGCAGTTGACTGTAACGTTGCACTGCTGCGATCCTAGTACCATCAGCTCTGCACTAAGAATCCCTCGTAGGTGACACTATCTGCACAATGATCAAGCTTTGCATGCCACTGTGCCATGTGGCTTTTTGCCGCCGCCTACATATGCAATGCTCTCGCCCAGCTGCACAATTCCACTCTATACTCTACAACGAACAGGCTAAGACGTGGACATTGTCCCTATCGGGATCCTTATTCCTGGTGAGTCACTCACTCTGGACTCTTAGTTGGATTCAATGGCAGCTCCCGCGCAAGCAGCCGGTAATGAAGCCCACATTGAGGCGGATAGAGATGTGAGTATTTTGCTCACCAGATTCCCGGTTGTTGCTGGGTGTCTGACGTTTGGCCAAGCTCTACGATGCCTCAGACTCGAGCCTAGGAGACGATGTGTCCGTGATTACCGAATATCGTGCTCAATCCTGCAAATTACTGGACTGAAGAGACCCTTCTAGGTCTAAGTACACTGCGTCTTTGACAAGTAGTATAGAGAGATATCCAATCGAGAATGGTCGACGGTAAGCTGTTTAGCGATCTAGCTTCGAGTACTGAATGCTAGGTTGACATGCAATGACGACATCTAGATACCATGCGTGAGTTGGCTAATGACTTTCTTCGACAAAATCCCTCGGACTAATTCTTATCGGCTCGAAAGTTACAAGGATGGGAGTACGCCCGGAACTTATAGCACTGTTTCTTGGATTCACGCTGACAAACCATAGGTTATGTACTGCCAAACGACGAGGTACGCATTGCATCGTAAAGTAAAGCGAATGCAGTAGCTGAGATGCAATCCAGCTCGAAATGAACCGTCTAGATTTGATGCATCAAATGATACGCATTTGCATGGACAACAAGCTTTTCCTAGCCCCAATAGGAGAAAAGCCAGGAAGAATTCTAGATGTTGGGACTGGTACGGGGATTTGGGCCATTGAAATAGGTGATGAGTATCCTAGTGCAGAAGTTCTCGGCACCGACTTGAGCCCGACTCAGCCAACGTGGTATGTACTCAAGATCCAGGCAGAATGCCTGGTGGGTTGTCACCAGATTCTAATCAGGCCAGGGTCCCTCCTAACGTGAAATTCGAGGTCGATGATGCCGAGGAGGTTTGGACATTTCGAGAAAATTTCGACTTCGTTCATTCGCGTTACATGGCCTTTTCTATCCAGGATTGGCCAAGATTCATTCGCCAGTCGTATGAACACACGGCACCAGGTGGCTTCACAGAAATCCAGGACTTCATGCTCGACTACTATTCAGAAGATGGATCTTATCATGAGGGTCAGGCTGTGCACACTTGGGCTACCACCTTACTGCAAGCGAGTCGAGACTTTGGTAGGGATCCGAGTCCCGGCATAAAGCTTGAGCAGCAATTCAAAGATGCCGGTTTTGAGAACGTGGTGGCGCAAAGATTCAGATTACCCATTGGGCCATGGGCAAAAGACAAGCATTTCGTATGTGGATCGAATCAATCTGCCGCTGCTCATGTATGAGGTGGAGTCAGGCTAATCTAGCTAAGAAAACTCTTGGATCCTGGAACCTCGTTCAGGTTGAAGATGGATTGGAAGCTTTCACACTACGCCTGTTTACACAGGCGCTGCACTGGAAGCCCGAAGAGGTACAAGTGCTACTAGCAAATGTACGGAAAGACCTCAGGGACCCAAAGATTCACGTGCAGTATGACTTGTGAGTGATGCTCTCCCGGACATCTTTGTGGTCAAGTATCAGAGCGACGAATATCACTGACAGACATTCACAATAGATATGTAGTCTACGGTCAGAAGCCTTAGGCGGCCATCGTCTGGTTAGCCAAGCTATTTCAATGATTGTGGTGGTGACGAGGATCTTCCATGCGTGTCGTGACTCACTCGGGTCTCAGGGTGTTTGTGCATTAATTCTCTGTAGAATGGAATCGGATCCTAGAGTGAATATGGCTCCTCTCTTTATTGAGCAGGCATAATTCGCTTCGCAGAGCCGAGCACGTGCCTGTAGTCATTAGAATAGCAGAATAAGTCGACGGGAGGCACAGAGGACATGATGATTAATTTCAAAGATCTTCGACGCCGTCCAACCTAGGGATTATCTAAGCTGGCGGCAAATGAAGAAACAAAGTGGCTACGGTCAAGTGGGTAGGAGAAGGATATATTGTTTCTATGAAGCCTGCAGCAACTAAGTACTTAGTGGCTAACTAAGCTATTCGCCTCGCTACTTCCAAACCCAGATTTCTACTCTTTAGCAAAACAACAAGAGCCCCCGTCTCATAGACCAACCGCCAACGACTTTTTCAGATGAAATTGAACGGATGCACCAAATTGATCCTGTCCAAGACTAGCCCAGTCATAAAGAGTGAACAGGGTGAAGGCCTTGTCTATGAATATTCTACTCAATTCATAAAAGGCGAAGTGGTAGGGTATTGTTGGGACATGCATATCAGAGACGGCTGATTGTGCAGACGGACAAATCCTTTGTTCCGATGTCTTTCTGCTTGTTCAAGACCCACGTGGCGATGCAATAGCAAAGAAAAAAAGCATTGTAGGTAGGCTTTGTACCCCTTTCACAAGTATCCTGGATCAATTGTCATTGTTCACACAGTTCCTTACCCTAAATAAGCTGAGGTGGATCTAGGTATGCAATTCCCTTCACTCATCGTCCAGACTGTTGATTCGAGCTCATTGCGACCTGATACCTCGTCTATCAAGCCTTGTTGGTCCATATCAAGTCTCCGTCAATCCCAGACTTCTGTCGATCGGCTACTTCTTAACAATGTCGTCAATCAAACTGGTCGCGCAGCAAAATCATTTGCTGCATATATGGAACGGCAACTACGATGAGAGAGACATAGCGAGATGGAAGAAGGTCAGCTCGTACCTGCCGAGACTAGAATCTCAATTCGGTAAAGACCGTCAAGACCTCGAAGAGGTCCTAGACACATTTGATGATCTCTTCTTCCAAGGACAGATTAAGCACTATGTGAAAATCTTATTGACGAAGGATAGTTGCACACAACTCACCTTGGACCCCTTGATGGACAAGATTGAGATTTGTATTGGGGTCCGGGACACAACACAGACACTTTTAAATAAGATGTGTGAAGTGTTCCTAGTCACCAATGACGAGCCTGCGACTGATAAGAAGAGGCTGACGGATTTGCAGGAATTGATTGAGTTTGCGGCGAACCAAAAGTTGACGGGACTTGGAAGGTAATGACAGGTTGGACGGACCTGGAGAGACAATGTGTTGCGAAACAAAGGAAGACTCGTTAGCAGTTTATGACGCTCCAATGAAATCGTCAACGAGCAAGTTCTCTTTCGCTTTCCTTTGAACT
>JAABUH010004246.1_pt1 | contig 11712 bp, 7 predicted proteins | sample 5559121 | NCBI WGS metagenome assembly JAABUH01 (sample SAMN10711871, study PRJNA513364) | rock metagenome | isolation source: Antarctica rocks | place: Antarctica: Victoria Land, Battleship Promontory nord | collected 2015-12-28 | reverse complement strand
AAACGTCGATAGAAATTGCAGAAGTCGACGAAGAACTGCATCTGAATGAGGTTTGTAGAAGTAGATCATTCGACTACTGCTTGTACTTTTCTGAGATTCATCTTTAGTCCTTCAATGAATAGCAATAGTCTCAGAAAGAAGATCTTCTGAACATGAAACTCGCATTTGTTTATATTCACCTGAAGGTCAGTCTCTCGTAGTCTATGTAGAACTAATCGTACGTGTCGCTTATGTTTCTTCAGTGTTTTGCTGTAGATGATAATGTCATCTAGATAGGTCTGACAAAACTGATGAAGATAGTCAAATAACACGTCGTTCATATAGTGTTGATAGAAAGTCGAGCCGTTGATTAATTCAAAAGACATCACGTGATATTTGTAGAAATCAAAAGAGATGATAAAGATAGTCAAATCTTCGCTGCTCGAATGCATACGCAGTTTGTTGAAGACGACAATGATGTTCAATCGAGTCAGATATCTGCTATCTTGAATACGAGCGAGAGTTTCGTCTATTAGCGATAAGAAGTAGCGATCTCGTTTGATCAAAGCATTGAGCTTTCTGTAGTCTACACAGAAACGCAAGCTATCGTCTTTCTTTTCGACGAATAGTATGAGCGAAGCGTATGAAGCTGAGCTAGAAGATATAAAGTCTTTATTCAGATGCTCGATCAGATAATTCTTCATCTTTTGAAGCTTGTAGTCAGACATATGATAGAGACGACTTCGAGAAGATGTTCTCTCGTCGATCAACTCAATTTTATGATCGTAGAAGCGATGAGAGAATAGTTGATCAGTCATCGCTCGATCAAACACGTCTAGATAGTCATGATATTTCGAAGAAAGCTTAGCTTTGACTTCTTTCAAGATCTCTTCGTGTGAAAGCTCTTGTAGATTTACATCTTCGAGTTTATTCCTAGCTGTTTTTAGAAGTCGATCGATTTTCGTGACGATGATCGCGAAAGTAGTCACATCCGATCGTTTGACTAGTGATCTATATGCTGCAGCCTCTATCATTGCTATGTTCATTGAATCGAAAGACGAAGCGAAGTTGACTGAATTAGATGGTTTCACGATTTTACTGAATGAAGATGACTTCTCGCTGAGTCGAGTGACGATAGAAGGGGTAGATCTCTTTAGTATTTGAGTAGAAATCGAACTCTTCTGTTCTATCGCGATTTTCTTGCTCGGAAGAACAGTCGAATGAGCTTTGATAGAAGCTTTGATATGAGCTTCAAAACTAGAAAATTGAAGGCGATCGTCTCTCATATCAATAGTCACTTCGATCTTGTTCATTCATGTTTTTCCGAGAATCATCTGATGTTGATCTAATCGAGTGATCAGCATAGAAGCGGAACGTTTCATATGATCTTGAACAGTTAGATTCGAATAAATCGCATGGGTAATGAGCTTTTTTGCATAATGATCATCGAATTCCCTTATTGGTTTGAGCTTGGTTAAAGATAAAGATTCGATTTGCAAATGATCACAAACATTCTGCGCGATTAATTCATCAATGAACGAATAGTCAGCTGCTTCAGTGTCAATCAATGACTTTAATGAGTAACTAATTTCATTGCTAGATAGTACACATTCAGTAGTCAAAGATTTCGAAGCAAAGAAATCATCTGAGCTGCTCGTTGTTGAAGAAATTAACACATCTTTCATCGCGTCTTTGATGAAAGTCACTAGTTTTTTGTCTCATTCTTCGATTTCTCTGTAAATAATTTCTTCTCTTCTTTCGGCATGACGATCTCATTGAGACGAGAAATGAATGCACGAGATATCGAAGTACTAGTCTTCAGATGAGAGCAGTTCTTTGAAAGATGACTCAATACTTTACAGTTGAAGCAGATGATTGACATTCTTGATCGTTCAGATTCGAGAATGAAAAAAGTAGCGAGTCGAACATAGCTAGTAGTCGAGATTGAAGCTGATGTCGACGAAGAAACAAAACGTTTTTTCGAAGCTGCTATCGATTTGACTGTTCGTTGCTCGTCACGTAGCTGATAATTGACTCGTTGTTTGTTATTCACATCTTGAAGAAAGATCTTGAGCTTATCAAGCGAGCTAAACTCTATGAGGCAAACTGACAACGCGTTCTGAAGGCGATTGTTGATTTTATCCTGAATGTCGTTCATCAGAGTGACATCGTCGTAGTTCAGAAAGCTGAATATTCTAGTGAATTCTGAATAGAAAGAGCTGAAGAGCTTGTTGAGCTGCTTCAGAGCGACGTATTCACGACGACACTTTCGAATCAGATTCTGATCTTCGTAAATTTCTTTCAGATGTTTCAGTAGCTCTGATAGTGATTGATAGAATGAGAAAGCATCAACACGACGCTTTGCATAGATTTGCTGATCAGCATCGTCTTCTAGTCTGAAAATCACATAGACAATACGAATCTTTTCAGTAGAGTAATGATTCGCGTTGACATCGAGCTTGTCAGCTATTTTGATGTTTCATGTCTCTCAGATAGAATCATCTGTTTCGATGAAGATGAGTGAATTCGGAAGCTTGACGAACTTGTGATGATCGTTCCCGTTTTCGTTATCAGATAGAGTAGAAGATTCTCGTTGAAAGCGAGCTTCGAAAGTCGAGCTTCGTTCAACTTCAGAACGACGAATCGAAACTGAGATCATAGAAGCTTCTTCTTGATTGACTCGTTGCTCAGCTGACTGAGTATCTTGACGGGTCATAGACCGATCAGCTTGACGTTGTTTCGCTCTGAAGTTCAATCGCTCGCCTTGTAGCTGATTGATCTTTTTCTCTAGCTCATCGTTTTTATCAAAAGCGACTTCTAGTTGTTTCGCTCTCTTTTTGTGATCGTCTTGTATGAGAAGTCAGTGTTCATTGAGTTGTAGAGTCAAGTCTCGCTGACTTTGAAGCTCGTTCAGCATATTGATGACTTCGTCGAGTTGATTGCTGATTCAATGAAACAGTTGTTCTTCGATGTTTATGTTTCAGAAAATGACAGCTTTCTCAGCTTCGACTGAAGCATCGATGAGTAGAAGTGAAACTCTTCTATTGACAGTGCTTCTAAGCAGACGAGTTGTTCGTGACTCAACTGACTCGACGTCACGTGTCATGATGAGAGAAGATAGAAGTTGTTGAGGTAAGAATAGATGAGAGATTGATGTTTTGAATTGATGTTTTTTTATGAGTGAAAATTCAAAGAATCTCTTGTGAATTTCAGGTAATAATTGAATGCTTTATTCAAAGAATTTCTTGCGAATAGAATGATGAAAATGAGTGTAGAATCGAAGAATTTCTTGCAACCTAAAATGATGGTGCAAATTTGAAGAATCCCTTGCAAATTTTTCTTACTGAATAGATTGTTTCGTATCGTCTATTCGTCGATAGCAGAGTAGTAAATGATGAGCATTTATCTAATGTTAGAGGCCTGCCTAGAGCGAGTCAGATAGGAATGTCATTTAACTAGAAGATAAATGCTAAGGAAGAAAGATAGCTACAGGAAAGAAGCTGACTACATATGTGTGTTTCTCAGCCGACGCTAGGCCCAATAGGAACTAGTCAAGGTGACGGAGCGAGAATAGGCCTGGCAAGGCTAGAAGGCTGAGTCTGGCAAGGCTAGAATCGTGACACATTCACTTTTGCTTCAGCTGCAAAAACATTTTACACAGCTTTGATTTTCAATTTCTTTTGAGTATCAAGTCATTGTGAATTCAATGCATCATCATTTCAATAACTTCATCTGATTTTTAAAAGTTCATGTTCATTATTGACTTTTGTATCAACTTTCGTAGATAAATATTTATTGATGCTGTATTTATTTCTATTTGTAGAGTTTCTGTTAATGTCACATGATAAATGTTGATGATTTGTCACAATGTTCTTTCTTGTACTGATCTCAACTTGATGTTCAAATCTTTTTGATGATTCTTCATTCTTTGTGACATGTGTTACAATTCTAGTCTTCATCTATTCTTTCTAGTCTTCGTCTTGATTTCATTCTAATCGAGTCTAGTGAGCATTCAAGCTAAAGATAATGTCATTGAGACTCTGCATCATATGTGTAAGACGTCAATTCAATCGAGCCTAGCACGAAACTGAGAAACACACATATAAGAATCGAGTTCTTTTCTGTAGATACTTTTCTTTCTTAGCATTTATCTATTAGTTAAATGACACTCATATGACTCGCTCTATGCTAATCTCTAACAGTAGATAAATGCTCATCAACTACTCTGCTATCAACGTGTAGATGATACGAAATAATCTACTTCGTTCATTCAGAAATTCGCAAGAAATTCTTCGAATTTGTATCACTTTTTATTCGCAAGAGATTCTTTGAATATTGTACTCATTTATTTATCAGAAAATTCACAAGAACTTCTTTGAATTACATCTATCAAATTTATCACAATTTATCTATCTTTATCTTCAATCTTTCATCATGACATGCAACTTTGAATCAGTCGAATCTTGAATGATTCGTCTGCTTAAAAGCATTGCAAATAGACGAGTTTTTCTTCTTTCTTTCAATGCTTCAGCTGAATCTCAGAATGTTGCGATCTCATAAAACATCAAGATTGAAGAACAACTTCGTCAGTGAGCTATTGATCACTTGAACGAGATCATCAAGATGTTAAACAAACTAAGAGATCAGCGAAACATGACTTTGAAATGCAATGAGCACTGAATCGTTCTACAAATTGAACATATCAAGAGATTGAAACAGCTAGAGATCAATCGCGCGTCAATAAACACTCTAAAAGAGACAAACACTCAACTACGAGAGAAGATGTTGAGTCTCAAAGATAGATTCAAAGAAGTACAGCGTTCAGCAAATTAGTCTCGATCTCGACAGTCTACTGAGTCTCGATCTACTACGAATCATCTATCTCAACAAGATATCGAGTCGCATGCTTCTATCGAGAATCATACTCGACGAGAGACGTCTACTAAGTTCATCTCATTCAAAAATGAACATCATCGATTCTACAAATTTTCGAACTCATCTATATTCACTGATAAAGATGAATTGAGTTGAGAAGACTGAAGAAACAAGATGAACGACAAGCTGATTGTCAATGTTGATCAATTCAATGATGAGATCATCTGTATTGTCTACATGATGTTTAGACTAGAAGATGATGCTGCAAAGCACATCTTCACTTGACGTTGTTTTGATTCTTCGAATTCATTCACTTCGATCTATGAGCTATTCGATCATTTGAAAGAAATATACGATGAACTGAATAAGAATCGAAAGTCTCGACATGAATACAACGCTCTGAGACAAGCAGACAAGTCTTTCAATGTCTTCTACTTCAACTTTATGAAGCTATTCAGCTATCTTGATTATGATGATTGCACTTTAATGAATGATCTTCAGAATAAAATCAACAATCGCTTGCAGAACACTCTATCAATCTGTTCAGAGAACTTTACTTCGCTCTTTCGTCTAAAGAAATTTCTTCAAGATGTGAATAATAAACAGCGAGTCAACTATCAGCTACGCAGCAAACGTTGCACTGTCATCGTCAAAGTCACTGTTGTATCTGACAAATGTGCTACTTTATTGTCAGTGATGACTTCAATAATCAATTATGTTAAGTCTATCATCTTTTCTACTTCTGAGTCTGATTGAGCAAAATCGTGTATCATCTGCTACATCTGCAAGATCTCAAATCACTTGTTCAAGAATTGCTCTCAGAACAAGATCAATACTTCGACTTCTTAAGCTTTCACTTTTCATCTACATGAAATCATCATTTCGAAGAATAAAGAGAATGAGAAAATGTCTTCTTTCAAGAATAGCGAGGCAAAAAACTAGAGACTTTCATCAAAGACGCGATGAAAGATGTGTTAATTTCTTCAACGATGAGCATGTCAGATGATTCTTTTGCTTCTGAATCTTTGACTATTGAATGTGTACTTTCAAGCAATGAAATTAGTTACTCATTGAAGTCATTGATTAACATCGAAGCTGCTGACTATTCGTTCTTTGATGAAGTGATTGCACAGATTGTTTGTGATCAGTTGCAAATCAAGTCTCTGACTTTGATCAAAGCGAAGTCAATACGAGAATTTGATGATCATTATGCAAAAAAACTCATTACTTATGTCATTTATTCAAACCTAACGATTTAAGATCACACGATGAGCATCGCTTCTATGTTAATCACTCAATTAAATTAACATCAAATGATTCTTAAAAAAATATGAATGAACAAAATCAACCTAGTAATAGATATGTGAATCGACTTTCTTCGATTTTCAAATTTCAATTCTCGTTTGAAATCAATTGTTCTATCATCAAGCAATAAAACAATCACAAAACAGAAGAGCTTAATCTCTACTTACATACTGAAGAGATTTTTCACTTTCGTTACATCTCAATTCAGTCAGAAATCACTCTCTTTCAGTCAGTTCAATGAGAAGTCAGTTAAACTAATTGAACAGTTAAAATCGCGCGACGCGACTTTAACTAGCGTCAAAAATTCTAAATCGACGTCAGATTCATTGAACATTGTCATGATCGAAGCTGCAACTTATAGAATGTTAGTCAAATAATCAGATGTGAAGATCTTTGCTGTTATCATCTTAAAAATTGATCGACTCATAACTACAGTCGAAAATAAGTCTGAAGAAGTGAATCTGCACAAGTTCTCACACGTCGAGATTCTTGAGAAGGTCAAAGTCAAGCTTCTCTTCGAGTATCATGACTATCTAGACATGTTCGATTGAGCTATGATCAATCAGCTATCATCTCATCGTTTCTATGATCACAAAATTGAGTTGATTGATGAAGAAACACTCTCTAGAAGCAAACTTTATCAGATGTTTGATCACAAACTTCAGAAGATAAAGAAATATCTGATTGATCATCTAAACAAAGAATTCATTTTCTTCAGCTTTGCATCATACGTTTCGCTCATCTTGTTCGTCGAAGAGAAAGACGATAGTCTGCGTTTCTGCGTTGATTACAGAAAGCTCAATGCTTTGATCAAACGAGATCATTACTCTTTGTCATTGATAGACGAGACTCTCGCTCATATACAAGAAAGCAAGTATCTGACTCGATTGAACATCATTGTCGCGTTCAACAAACTACACATGCACTCAGATAGCAAAGATTTGACTATCTTTATTATCTTCTTTGACTCATACAAATATCATGTAATGCTCTTCAAATTAACAAATGAATCAATGTTCTATCAACACTATATGAACGACGTGTTGTTCAAATATCTACATCAGTTTTGTCAGATTTATCTAAATGACATTATCATCTACAGCAAGATCTTGAAGAAACACAAGCGACATGTACGATTGATCTTAAATAGACTACGAGAAGCTGATCTACAGATAGACATCAACAAGTGCGAGTTTCATGTTCAGAAAACTATCTTTCTAGAACTCTTGATATCAATCGAAGAATTGAAGATGAACTCGCGAAAGATGCAAGCAGTCGTTGATTGATCTACACTCAATAATCTCACTCAGATGCAGTTCTTCATTGACTTCTGCAATTTCTATCAACGCTTCATCAAGAACTTTTCAAAGATTGTTTATTCAATGATTCAATTCACTCAAAAGAAAATCATATTTGAATGAAATGAAGTCTGTCAGATTATCTTCGATCATATGAAGAGACGTATGATCAAAACTTCTATACTACGTCACTTTGATTAAACTCATGAGACTATTCTCGAAATCAACTCATTTAACTACGTCAACGATGAAGTTCTCTCTCAATATAATGATGAAGAAGTACTACATTTGATTGTCTTTTATAGCAAGAACATGTCTTCTGCTGAATGCAACTACGAGATATATGATAAAGAACTTCTGATCATCATTTGAGCATTTGAACACTGACGACTTGAACTGAAGCTAACTGACATTTCTATCAAGATGTTCATCAATCATCAAGCACTCACTTCGTTGATGAAAGATAAAGAGCTGAGCAGATGTCAGATGCGCTGAGTTCAGAAGCTCGTTGATTTCAACTTTAGAATAATGTATTGATCTGACAAACAGAACATCAAGATCGATGCATTAACTCGTTGAGCTGACGTTGTGCTCAGAGATTCAGAAGATGAGCGCGTTCGCTATCAATGAATCACTATTCTGACTTCGAATCGAATAAAAATTGCTGATCTAAAGAAGAACATCAGTGAATCAATCTATAAACAGATTCTTGAGACTAATGAGATTGACGAGAATTGTACGCTACTTCGCGAAGCAATAGCAAGAGACGAGACACAATATGAAGATATCAAATTGAAGAATTGTTGAACTCAGAATGAAATCTTGTATCATGATAGTCAGCTATGAATCTCGTTCAACGAGCTTTTACAAATGAATCTGATTCGTGAGATGCATGATCAATCATCAGTTGATCATTCTAATATTCTTAAAACTGTGAAAGTCATAAAGCGAAACTACTATTGATCATTCATGCGAAAAACGATAGATCGATATATTTGAAACTGCTATATCTGTCAACGTTCAAAGACATTTAGAAATAAATCAAACGACTTGCTTCAATCTCTATCGATATCTGAACAGCGATGACAAGACATAGCAATGAACTTTATTATTGATCTATTTGATTCAAGCAAGTACAATGCTATTCTGATGATCATCTGCAGATTGTCAAAAGAAAGGCATTATATTTCTTGCATCATGAATGATGAAGATATCACTGTCGAAAAGACAGCTGAAATGCTGATTCAATGAGTATATTGAACTCATGATCTATCAAGCTTCATAGTATCTGATCAAAGTTCGCAATTCATCTCTATACTATGAAAGTTTCTTTGCAAACGACTGAGCAATTTTCTTTGACTGTTCATCGTCTATCATTCTCAGATTGATGATCAAAGCGAACGAGTCAATCAGAACATCAAGCGATATCTTCGATTCTTCTGTTTATATATGCAGAACGACTGATTTAAGTGACTACTCATGATTGAGTTTGTTGACAATAACGTCTTGTTCTCAGTCATTTTCTTAATTCTCTTCTTCATGAACAAGAGCTTTCATTCTCGTATGAGCTTCGATTCTGACAACATTGAGTATGAAAGCACTCGCGAACGCTTGCAGATCAATCGAGTCAAGAATATATCTGAACAAATGAACAAGACATTGATCTTCGCTCGTGAAGCTCTGATCAAAACACGAGAACAAATGATGAATCAAGCTAACAAGCATAGAAAGAAGATCAATTATAAGATCAAATCAAGAGTGTTTCTGAATGAATGAAACATCATTACAGCGAAACTCTTCAAAAAATTGAATGACAAGATGCTCGATTCTTTTCAGATCATCAATCTCGTTGACTCATTCTATAAATTGAAACTACTTGAGATTATGCGTATACATGATGTATTTCATTCAAAGCTTCTTCGTTTCGTCGTCAATGACTCTCTGTCTGATCAGAAGAATAAACTCTCCAGATCAATAGTGATAAACGATGAAGACGAATGAAAAATCGACGATATATTGAACTTTCGATGATATCGAAGATGACTTCAATATTGAGTCAAATGAAAGAGTTATGACAACGATCTCAACTGATATAACGCTGACGACAATGAATTTATGAACGCTCAAAAGATGATCGATGACTTTCATATCAAATATTCAAGAAAAGCGCACTAAGAAACAACATTCATGCGAACATGAATATTCAAGAGAAAAAAGTAATGTTATGATTCTAGTCTTCATCTATTCTTTCTAGTCTTCGTCTTGATTTCATTCTAATCGAGTCTAGTGAGCATTCGAGCTAGAAATGATGTCATTGAGACTCTGCATCATATGTGTAAGATGTCAATTCAATCAAGTCTAGCACAGAGCTGAGAAACATACATATAAGAATCGAGTTCTTTTCTGTAAATACTTTTCTTTCTTAGCATTTATCTATTAGTTAAATGACATTCATATGATTCGCTCTATGCTGACTTCTAACAACATGTATTATATGATAACTTCATGACTAAGCAAAGAGCACGTCATCATGAAGTATATTTGCTTTCTCATCATCATTGATGAATCTCAAGTAGATTCAATGATTATTTGCATGATCTTTTGTCTAATCACTAGTTTTGCTTCAATATGATGCATGTAAATCATTCATTTCAGCTTGAAGTTTAATTGAACTTTCAAAATTCTGATATCTGATTTTAAATCAATCTGATGTTTCATCAACTTTACATTGATATTCATATTAAATTACTTAAAGATTCTTGTAAAGTAAATCAGCTCATGCTATATCTTTAAAAACTTGATGTCGTGCATTTTTAATCATTGTTTGCATCTATCATAGATTTCACTAAAAACTTTGCAGTTACACTTCATGAACTTTTCATATATTAAAATATTGACATCATTTACAAAATTTGTGAAGCTTGTTTTTAATCTGATGTTATCACATGCTTTTAACAAATTCACGTTGTAGAACAGATATAATATTGATGATAATGAAGAATTTTATGATATGTTGACATTCATATTATGTTTCATCGTCGTGTAATCATCAATTGTGATCATGATGCATCGATTTCTCAGAAAGTTCTTCATAAATTTAAGAAGCAGTCTGAAAACTCTTCTCTTTTTCATGTCATGCAAGAGTCTGCTATGTGCTACATTATTAAATGCACTTTTCTCATTCAAACTCAGCAGTGAAACTACTTTTCTTCTTATGTTACTTCATACAATGTATATCTTTTCTGTAATCAGTTGCAAAGTTGTATCTGTTGATTTGTGTTTGCAAGCTTTCATCTGAATGTTTAATATTAAGTTGCACACTTTTACAACGTTTCACAGATGTTTAAATATGATGAACTTCAGTATCTTACTCAGCATGTTGAATAACACAATTAATTTATATATTTTTGCATTAAAGTAGTTCTTTTTGTCTGACTTTCACATCACTATTGTGATTATACTCTTAAATTGAGTTGATTGTATTTTCTTCTGCAAACATCTTTCAAAAAAAGAATGTATTTATTTTAATGCATCATCAACGAGTTTGCACATTATTTTATTTGTATATTCTGTGTGTTTCGAAATCTTGTTGAGCATTATTTTGTAAATGACTTTCTTAATCTTGCAATGCATCAGCGAAGCATCATTCTCAATCGAGAGTGAGTACTTGAAATCTTTTGTGTTCAGCATGAGAATCTTTGAAGATGATGAAAAGTGAATTTGAAACATCATTTTCATTTTATTTTGCGCTGTTGTAACAATGTTGAAGCATTCTAACTTGATCAGAGAGAAAATTGTTGCTTGAGTTAATGTGTCTGCAATTGCATTTCTTGCTCATTTTGCAGTTTTAAACAGTTCTCTCGAGAATTGTTCAACATTCTGCATGATTTTTCAATATTCACTGCGTTTCTGTTTTCTGATCATCTTGCTCTTCTTGTCATATGCTTGAATGTACTTTGTTCAATCATCAATGATTCAACAGTTTCTTCTCATTCATTGCATGCTTTTGATGATTTTCATACATTTCTTCGTTCATTCTGCTTTGATCATTTCGTGTGATCTCACTCAGAGAGTAAAAATCTCGATGATCTTCTTCAATGCATTCAACAATTGCTTAGTGTACTCATTTATGCGCTGACATCTCATCTCATGATTTGACAATGATTTCAACATTTGTTCTCTCAAAGTATTAATGAATTTCTCTTCATTCATTGTTTTTCAGTTGCAACGCGATTTTCGCGCTGACTCTTTGCAA
>JAABUH010004243.1_pt1 | contig 11716 bp, 17 predicted proteins | sample 5559121 | NCBI WGS metagenome assembly JAABUH01 (sample SAMN10711871, study PRJNA513364) | rock metagenome | isolation source: Antarctica rocks | place: Antarctica: Victoria Land, Battleship Promontory nord | collected 2015-12-28 | reverse complement strand
AACCCTATCCATACCCCTGTACCCTATCCTGAGCGCGCCTTGACGAGCTGCAGCCCCAGGAAGTCGGAGCCGTCCGCGTCAGGGTACGCGATGTAGCCCACCCGCCAGCCCATGGCTCCGTGCGCCTGGGCGCACCGCGCGGCAGCTGCTCCTTGATGCTGTCCGCCACTCCCTCTGACTGACTCCCCGCTCAGCAGCTTAGTGGGCCACCTGCGGAGGCCTCGCCAGAGGCCCCACACAACGCCCGCCCTGGCAGGGCTGCAGTCAGTTCAAGAGATGCAACATGCCAAGCACTGCTCTGTGCACGCCCGCGACGGCACGCCACCGAGCAGCGGCTGGCTGGGGCGCCGCGCATTGCCTAGTTAAGCTGCCGGGCGGCGCCTTGGAGAAGGAGAACAGGTGGACGGAGAACAGGACGAGGGTAAGGGTTTATGGTGCAGAATAGCGATAGGGTATCTGACCCTAGCCATGCGCTTGCCTGCTGTCGCAGGCGGGCGCGCCTTGGAGAAGGTGAAGATGTGGATCACGTTGGGCGCGCTCGGGCAGTAGTGCGCCTCGCCGCTGTACGTGAAGTGCTCTGCGGCGCCGCGGCGGCGGCGCACGTCAGGCCCGCACTGTGACACGGGCCCTGGGGCTGGCGCACCACAGGCCCGCACTGTTGCACGGATACCGGGGGCCGGCACACCTCGAGGCTGCAATTTGACGCGGTCCCAGGGAGACAGCTCACCTCAGACCCGCCAAGTGACAGTAATCCAGGGAGGTGGCACACTGCATCCCGCCACGCGACATGGGACCTGGGCATCAGGCGCACACGCCCTGCGCTAAACCAGACCCATGCCGGCTGTCCGGCAGACGGGCTTCACCTGCCTCCTACATGGGACACCCGGGGTACGGTCATGTACTGCTCCTTGCAAGCAGCGCCCGCCCTTGGCGTCATGCTGCAGTGCCGCGACGCAGGCCTCTCCCTCAGCGTGCTGCATGCAGGACACGCAGGCGCAGAGCGGGCAATGTCCGCGTGCCGCGCAGCAAGCTGGGGGCCGTACGCGGCCGCGCTGCACCTGCCCATCACCAGAGATGTGCAGGTTGCCAGGCACGCACCATACGTGTTGTCCAGGAGCAGCCAGCAGCCCGCCTCCGCCGTCAGCTGCGCCAGTCGCTCCAGCTTGGCGCGGGGCAGCGTGACGCCTGCGCCGACCGCACGGGGCTCGCAGCGCGTTCGGCGCCCAAAGCAGGCACCAGCAAGTCCGGCCATTCCAGCCCGGTCACCCACAAGGGGAGAGGCAATGGAATCGTGATGCGTGAAAAGGGAGTGCGTTGTCTGCAGACACAGAGCTTGCGGGCTACCAGCAGTGACGGACAGTGCATAATGCTGAGCGGGCGTCTGCCCCCCCCCGCACGAAGCCCACCGCACTGCTTGCCCAGGGTGCGACCGCCTGATATCGTGAGTAAGGCTTCAGCAGGCATGCACGATTGCCAGAGTCGGTGTGAGGCACGGATGCCGGGTATCTGAGCGGGCGGGGCTGATGCGGAGGGGTCTCAGGCAGTGGCGGCACCTGTGGGGTTCCCGGGAGACACCACATAGACGAGCTTGGGCGGGGCGGCGCCCTGCAGCTCCGTGGCCAGCCAGTCCAGGTCTGGGTGCCACGTCTCCGGGTCGCTTGGGCCCACCACCACGCTCGACCCGCCGCCCGTCATCTGCGCGCGCCGGGGCCGCCCGCGCTCGCACGTCCCGCTCCTCGGGCGCGCCCTCTGCTGACTCAGGCTCGTGCCTGGGCTGGCTCTATGGGACGCTCCGTGCTCCACCGCGCTCATGTCCCACAATGGCGTGCGCCGGCAGGGCCGCAGTGCCTGCGCTGGCAGGCCGTGCACCAAAATATATCGGGGGCGCGGCCCGCGCCTGGATGGCCATGAGCGTGTTGAAGTAGTAGGGCCGGAAGAGCACGGCGCGGTCGCTGGGGTCCAGCAGCGTCAGCATCAGGCTCACCAGCGCCTGGTTGGCGCCCGCGGTCACCATCACCTTGTACTGCGCGTCGCCAGGGTAGGGTTGTTAGACGCCCCACCCTGGCAGCCCTCAGCGGAGGTCTGGAGACCGCCCCGCCTCACCGAGAGGCGCCTAGAAATCATGCGGCGCACAAATGCAGAGCTCTCAGGGCGCAGTCCTGACAGGCTGATAGTCCGGCCTGCTGCGCTCTGTCACAGCAGGAAGGGACCAGGAGCGCCGGCTGCCTGCGAGGACGCATCTTGCAATATTCAGGACAATGACGCAAAGGTCCCGGGCACCGGAGACTGCGCAGCGTCTGCGGCCCGCGCTCGCAAGCCCCGTGCGGCGGCGCCCGTACCCCTCGCAGCTTATTTTGCTCGGCGACCTTCGCATGAAGCGCGGCGCGCAGCTCCTCCACGCCCTCGTCATTCCCGTACTGGGAGTACGGGGCCTCGTGCGCGTGTGCCGCCGCGTCTGCGATGGCCTCGGGAGGCGGCGCCCAGAACACCGCGCCTGCGCGCCGCTGCGCTCTCGGGGTGAGCGCGGTCTCCTTGCAGAGCGCGGCAGTGCCTACTCAGTATGCACACAGCAAGGCTCGTGCCAGTTAACGCCTGTCTGCACTTGAGCAGCAGTCATACTGCGGCTACAGCGCAGCACTGGTGCTACATGCGCACGGTATGCATGGGTGCAGGTGCGTGCCTTGGCCCAGCGACAGCACGCCGTCCACGCTGCCCACCAGGCGCCGCATCTGCACCATGATGGGGTCCGCGGTGGTCCGCACGCGCTGCGACACCTCCGGGCTCGGGTACCGCGGCGTGTCACGCGCCATGCCCGCACGCGAGACGCTTGCGCCTCCACAAGCCAGGCCGCTGTAGGAGGCTTGGGCTTGCAGCTGTGGTTAGCGATCGTGCTATGACTCAACCAACCTGCTAAGCACACTAGTACTCTGGCTCAGGGTGTGGACGGCCAGCGGGTAGCCCTGCTGAGCATGAGGCCTAGCGCGGATGTGGCTGTCGGGCAGGTAGACCAGAGGTCTCCGCTTTGGCGCACATCCTTTTTACGTCTGCGTGCTTGACAAGGCAGTGCGTCGTGTCCCTGAAACTCTGGCCGCTTTCACGTTGGTCGCAAGGCACAGCAAGCCAGGCTGCACAACGCAGTAAGCAGCGGTTGCCGCTGCCTTTGCACATATGGCACTGACATAGAGTACGCCAGCGACTTGCAGAGAGGCGCCATGGTGCCGGCCATGGTCGCGCGCCCACGGCAGCTGCATGGACTGCTGTGCAGGCTCTCTGAGTGCGGCCAGTGCCGCCGCTTCATCTGCAGCCTGGTCGGACCAGCGCGGAGCGCCAGGAGCAGCCAGCGGCCCAGGCATGCGCCGCTATGGCATAGCGCACACGAAGCGACAGCTGAACATGCTGGGAAAAGGGGGTGTTCAGGCTGTTCGCAGAGACCTTCCTGGTCGAACAGGCATACACGACGAGACAGCGGGTGTAGTGGGTGTAACAGCGGCGACTCGTAGGGCAGGCTGAAGACGGTGAGCTGGCACGCAGGTGCGCTGACGCGGCCTGGGGCGGGCGGCGTGCGCACCTGGAGTGCCGCGCGGCTGCGGGCGTGACGGAGAGCGCAGTGGCGCTGCCCGCCGCCGCGCCGGAGCCGGCCACTGCGCCGGCGCCCGCCAGCGCGAACGGCACTGGCGGCGGCCAGGACGCCGCGCTGACCTTCCAGGAGGCGGTCGCCCGGCTGCAGCAGTATTGGGCGGCCCAGGGCTGCGCGGTGTGGGTGCCGCACAACTCCGAGGTGCGCGCGCAGCCCGCCGCCCTCGCCCACACTCGCGGCCGTGACGGCCGCCTGCAACCTGCCACTCCATTGTCCGCAGCGTGCGCTCTGAGCAAGCGGGCGCAGCGGTGTGTCTCACTCGCCCACCGGAGAGCTGCTAGGTGTGGCTAACGGCCATGCGCTCCGCGTGCGCGCGTTTGGCTCGTCGTGGTTTCGGGTATGCCCATACGCGCGCATGGCGCGCAGGCGATCATGCTCCCGGCTGCGGCCTCGCGCGCACCAGTGCCGAGCGCCAGCAGGCGAGCCTCAGGGAGGGGTGTGCGCGCCTGATCAGGCGCGGGCCGCGCAGGTGGGCGCGGGCACCATGAACCCGGCCACCTTCCTGCGCGTGCTGGGCCCCGAGCGCTGGCGCGTGTGCTACGTGGAGCCGTCCGTGCGCCCGGACGACAGCCGCTACGGCGAGAACCCCAACCGCCTGCAGCAGCACACGCAGTTCCAGGCGCGACATTGCCCCTGCCCTAACCCTGATGCCGCCGCGGAACTTTTCAGCAGTGCCTGGCATGGGCAGCCTCCCGAGTGGGCATGGGCTACCTCCTAACATGGTACATGCAGTGCATGGGCTGTCAATGCATGCATACTGAAGTCCTTGGGGCAAAATGTCGCCCCGTCAGCACTGCCAGGTCTGCAGTCCACTTGGGCGTCGAACCTGCTCGGCCAGCGCCCAGGCCAGCCGCATCCATGCAAGCCGGCCCACAGGCGGCAGGAGCGCCTGCCTGCTGTACCCTAACCCTAACCCTACCACGCGCGGCGCGCGCCGCAGGTCATCCTCAAGCCGGACCCCGGCAACCCGCAGGAGCTGTACCTGGGCAGCCTGCAGGCGCTCGGGATCGACACGCGCGCGCATGATGTGCGCGCCGGCCGCCTGTGTGCCTCTGGTGTTCAGGGGACTGCGGTCTTACAACGTGCAAGCGTTGCGCTGGAGGCTGTGGACATTGCAGTCTTTGATGGGATTGCAGTCTTTCTTTCCGAAAATGGTGCGGCAGAGGATGTGGACAGGGTCCGATTGTGTGGCTGGATTGCTGTGAGCCGCTCTCGCTGGGCCCGTCCTGGCAGGCCCTGCAAGGCCGCGCCAGCGCGCGCCGCCTGCGTCGCACAAGCGCTGCGCGGCGTGAGGCGGCGCCGCGCGCAGGTGCGCTTCGTGGAGGACAACTGGGAGAACCCTGCGCTGGGCGCCTGGGGCCTCGGGTGGGAGGTGTGGATGGACGGTGCGCACGGCCCAATTCTGCCGCAGGGTCCAGGGCCTGGCTGCGCAAACTCGGCGCGCGGCATGCTGCCTGCTCCCGCCTGCTGCCACCCAAGCATAACCTGACATGTGCAAGCCCGCATGCATATTCAGGCATGCACATGTAAGGCAGAGCGCACGCTCTGGCACGCAGGCCGCCAGCCGGTGCTGTGACACGCTGCGTCTCCTGCCTGGGGGATCGCCTGCATGACAGCCGCGCAGGCCGAGGAGGCGACGCGGAACTCGCGCCGCCGGCAGGCCGCCGTCGCCGGCGCTGCCGCTATGGCGGCCGCGGATGTGAAGTTAGGCTTAGGGCAGGATCCACCCCAGCCCCCTCGCCGACCCCCGCCCGGCCGCGCGCGCAGGCCAGGAGGTGACGCAGTACACGTACTTCCAGCAGGCGGGCGGCCAGGCGCTGCCGGTGCCCGCGGTAGAGATCACTTACGGCCTGGAGCGCATCCTGACCGCGCTGCAGGCGCGCGCCGCTCCCTGCGCCCGGCCCGGCTGCTCCCCCAGCCGGATCGCCTTCAGGCGCACCCCGGCCCCGCCGCGCGCCTGCTCTGCGCCCCGGCAGGACTTCTTTGTGGCACTGCGCGCCCGACCGCGTTCGCAGGCAGGCTGGCACGCCGCTGGGCAGAGCGGCAGGGCCGGTGGCTGCGTCCGCCGGGCGCAGGGCCCAGACAGCTGCCAGACACGGCGCACCACAGGACTGACGCGCCGGACGCCGCGCGCGCGCGGCAGGGCGTGACGCACTTCCGCGACATACGGTACACCGCGGGGCTGACGTACGGCGAGATGCTGCTGCAGAACGAGTACGAGATGAGCTGCTACAACCTGGAGCGCGCGGACGTGGCCTCGCAGCGCCAGCTCTACGCGCTGTTTGAGCAGGCGCGCCCGCGGCCCCGCCGGACGGCCCCGCCGCCGCCCTGCAGCCGCGCGCCTTGCCGCGAGCCGGCGCTGCGCGCCCCGCCGCGAGACGGCGCTGCTCGCGCGAGGCCTGCGATGTCGGGGCGCACAGAGTCAGCGCGCACCCCCGATGCGCTCACATGGTCGCGCGGCGGGCGCAGTGGCTGGGCATGCCCGAGATCCTCATGCTACTTTAACTGCACAGGGCAAGGCCGGGAGTGTGCACGAGGGAACAATAACATGGAAGGCACTCGGCGCGCGCCCTTCGGCGTACCCAGGCGTGCCAAGTTGAAAGCCTGTTTCAGCCAGCTGGGGCTGCTTAGGCGACAGAAAGCTATCCCCGTGTTCTGTGCCCTGCAAGCCCTGTGTAGGGTGCCATGCCCTGTGCAGGGTTTACTTCGCGCCTGGCGCGCAGGAGGCGGGCCAGCTGCTGGACGCGCGGCTGCCGATCCCCGCGTACGGCCAGCTGCTGCGGCTGAGCCAGGCGTTCAACGTGCTGGACGCGCGCGGCGCGGTGGGCGTCACCGAGCGCGCGGGCTGCTTCGCGACCATGCGCGGCCTGGCGCGCCGCGTCGCGCGTGCGGCCCCCTCGCCCTGCTGCGCGCCCTGCGTCAGCCCGGCATCACGCCCTGCCTCACGGCGCCGCGCGGCCCGGCGCGCCGCGCCGCACATCGCGACGCCTGGTCCAGTATCTCCCCCGTCTGTTTACTCGACTGCGCAGCCAGGCTCCATAACATGCCTCACGTGTGTTCGCGCACGCGCTCCGCATTTTGCCCTGCCCAGGAGCCCTGCCAATAAATGAAGGGCCGTGCGATCAGTGAAGGGCCGTGCGATGCCGGCCTCGTCACGCTCGCCTGGCATTGCACGTCCGTGAACAGCACCAAGATCTGGGCGCTGCGGACCCCGCAGAGCTGTGGCTGGAGCGCCGCGAGGAGCTGGGCTTCCCGCTGGGCCAGGCGCCCGCGCTGGCCGAGCCGCCGCCGCCGCCGCCGCGACTGGCACCGCCGCAGGGCGGCGCCGATGCGGCAACAGCAGACCTCATCATGGAGATCGGATGCGAGGAGCTGCCGCCCGCCGACGCCGACGCCGCGGTCGCACAGCTCAGGTCGGCCATAGGGTTAGGGGTGCAATAGGGTTACCGCACTCAGACACGCGCAAGCAGGCACCCTCTGTGGACAACCTGTCACAGATATTTGACGTCTGGTGACCCTTGTGAGTTCACGGCTGCGAACGGACGGTGAGCATGTTTCCGTGCATGCGAGCGCCGAGCCGGCACGGCCGCGCTGCAGGGAGCGCGTGCCGGCGCTGCTGGCGCGGCTGCGGCTGGCGCACGGCGCGGTGGACGTGCACAGCACGCCGCGGCGGCTGGCCGTGGCGGTGGCACGCGTCGCCGCGCGCCAGCAGGACATCGCGGAGGCCGTGCGCGGGCCGCCCGCCAAGGCCCGTCCCGTCGCGCCTGTACTCGCATGAGTATCCAGCCCTGGGGACATGCTCACCTGCATTCTCCTGGTCAACGATCAGGCAAGGAGTGCGGACACATGCTCGGTGTGGATCGTCAGGGTGCAGTTTTAATCCATAGAAACCCTGTTGGCAGGCGGCGTTCGGCGCGGACGGCGCGCCGAGCAAGGCGCTGCTGGGCTTCTGCGCCAAGGTCGGCGCCGACCCGGCCGCGGCGGAGCGCCGGCCGGACGCCAAGGGCGTCGAGTACGTCTGGGCCACCCGGCGCGAGCCCGGCCGGGCCGCCCATGAGGCGCGGCCTAAACCCTACACCCTGATTGCCCATGACCCTATGCCCCGATCGCCCATGAGGCGCGCCTGCGCCGCCCCAGCGCTGCACGCCTGCCACCGCGGCCCCCAGGGTCGCCCGGGCGGGCCTGGCTGGCCGCCCGCCAGGCGGCCTGGGCGCCGCGCCCTAACCGTTCCGCCCGCGCAGCGCGCGGCCGCGCGCGCTGTCCGCGGCCAGACCTGGCGTCACCCGGGGACTCACCCTGCTCCATGCGCTCGTGTCACAGTTTTGCATGGCGTGCGTTGATGCTGCCAGCACACTTGGTGCGAGTGCACGCCGCAGCCGGCGCACCTGAGCGCCTGGCATGCTGGTCTCTGAATATTGGCAACCAGCGCCATGCAGCATCTTCCCACTGATGCTTTTCTTTTGCCGCCCATGAACCATCTCCTGACGCTCTTGATGGGGCCAGGCGCTCGATAGGGCAGTGGGGCGGGCTCGCAAACCTAGCTCACACCCTAACCCTCGCGGCGGCCGCCAGGTGCTGACGGAGGAGCTGGGCGCGCTGGTGGGCGGCCTGGCGTTCCCGCGCGCCATGCGCTGGAACAGCGACGCGGCTTTCTCGCGGCCCGTGCGCTGGCTGCTGGGCATGCTGGGCGCGCGCGCGCTGCCGTTTGCGTTCGGGCCGCTGCGCGCCGGTGAGCCGCAGAGTTCCTCGACATGCCTGGCTGCGCCCGCCGGGTGGTGTACCGGCTCCTGGGGCCCGGCCGGACCCTGAGAGGGTCTGGCAGGAGTCTGTGAGATGCGGCGCCCTGCACCCGTGCAAACAGCGTGCGCGTCTGCTTGGAGCTCGCGCGTGTGCAAATGTCAGAGTTTGTGGCCAAGTGCTCTGCGCGTCAGCCGGCGCCACGCAGTCGGCAGCGCGCCAGCTGAGCGCACCCGGCATTGGCCAAGGCCGACCCACAAGCGGGGCGCGCGGGGGCGCAGGGTCGACCACGCGATTGCTGCGCAGCGACGCCGCGCAGGAGGCCACCCTGGCAGACGCGGCGGACTACGTGCCCCGGCTGGCGGCCGCCGGCATCACGCTGTGCACCGAGCGCCGCGCGGGCGACATCTGGGCGGGCGCGCAGGCGCGGCGCCCGGCCAGAGGCTGCGCGGGTCAAGCGGCTGTGGGCGCGTGGCGGGTGTACAGTGTCTGTCGCCGACTCAGCCACCATTTTTTTGCAGTACGATGTCTGGAGTGCCTGCGCCTGGCTCAGTGAATCGGGCGCGCTGCGCTCGCGGCCGGGCGCGGCAGCTGCACCGGATGTAGTGCGCAGCGCGGCCCTGCCAGCACGTCACGGGCCTGGCCCGCAGGCGGCGGCGGCGGCGGCGGGCGGCGCGGTGCCGGAGAGCGCGCGGGGCGAGCTGCTGCAGGAGGTGGCCGCGCTTGTGGAGGCGCCCACAGTGCTGGCCGGCGCATTCGACGCCGCGTTCCTGGCGCTGCCCAGGCGCGTGGGTGTGCTTGCAGGTTAGGTTAGGGGTTAGGGTATGGTCAGCGTCAGAGGATGCGCTGCAGCGCGCCTCGGGCGCGCGCGCGCGCCTGCCCGGCTCTGCATGGCCGGGACGACCTGTGCGGCTCACATGCCTTTCTGCTAGCGGTGGGCAGATGCGCGGAGCGCTGCTGCAGGTCCGGGTGCCTGGTGCCTGGCTGTCGTAAACGTGGCGTGCGCGCCGTGCATGACGCGCCGCCGCGTGCGCGCGCAGGGAGGTACTGGTAACCGTCATGCGGAAGCACCAGCGTTACTTCCCGGTGTGCGACGCGGGCGGCGGGCTGCTGCCCGCGTTCGTCACGGTGGCCAACGGCCCGGTGGACGTGCCGACAGTGCGCGCGGGTGCGCCGCTGCCCCTCCGCTCCCCTGCTGCGCGCGCCGCGCCCCTCTGCCTCTCCACGTGCTGCGCATGGCCTGAAAGGCCGCTCCCTGGCTGCGCGCGCCGCGCCTCTCCGCCCGTCCACAAGCTGCGCGTGGCATGAAAGGCCGTGCCTCCATGCACAGCTCGGACCCCGCGCGCCGGGACCTGCGTTCGGCCGCTGAGCCTGGCGCGCCGCTGGAGCGCGCGCCTCACGCCGCGGCGCCGTAACGGCGCCGCCCGCCGCGCAGGTAACGAGGCCGTGCTGCGCGCGCGCTTTGAGGACGCGCAGTTCTTCTACCGCGCGGACCTGGCCACGCCGCTGGAGGCGCTGCGCCCGCGCCTGGCCGGCACGCTGTTCCACAAGGACCTGGGCACGCTGCTGGACAAGGCCGGGCGCGTGGAGGCGCTGATCGCGCCGCTCGCCGCCGCCGCCGGCCTGGCTGGTGCGCGGCCCCCTGGGCGGCCCGGCACGGACCCTGAGACGCCCCACCGCTTCTGCGGGGCGAGCCAGACTCGACGCGAAGGACATTGTAGTAAAAAATTATATGCATTGCTCCTGCGGCGGCGCCGAGGCGCACGACTGCGCGACCCGTTTCGTGACCCATCATCTCTTGAGTCCCGCCCCGCTGGGCTGCAGATGCCGCGGCGACGGCGACGGCGGCGGCGCGGCTGGCGCGCGCGGACCTGGCGAGCGCGCTGGTGACGGAGATGACCGCGCTCGCGGGCACCATGGGCCGCCACTACGCGCTCGCCGAGGGCCAGCCGCCGGACGTGGCGGAGGCCATTTTCGAGAGCGTGCTGCCGCGGCAGGCGCGTGTGGTGGCCAAACCCTACCCTAATCCTACCCTAGTCTGCGCTGCTCAATCGCCTCCGCGCGCGGCCGGGCATGCCCCCGCATTGCCTGGTGCAGCCTGCAGCGGCGTGGGGTCGCGGGTGGGGTCTGCGCGCGCCGAGGGGCGCGCGCCGCAGACGGCAGCCGCCGGGAGCGCGGTGCCGCGGCAGGCCCGCCATGTAACAGCCTGGTAACAGCCTGGGCTGTCGATCAGGCGTGCTCCTTGTGTAAATTGCGCAAGCTGGCTGAAACAAAGGTGCCGAGCCGCGATAATGGGCAGCGCCCTCCAGGGCTCCTTGCACGGGGGCGTCACCTGCTGAGCGCCGCCAGGCACGTCGCGGGAAAGCAGCTCTCACATGGCTGCTATCCAGCTGACTCTGGCGCTGTCGCGCGCAGGCCGGGGACGAGCTGCCGCGCACGCCGGCGGGCATCCTGGTGGCGGTCGCAGACCGCCTGGACAGCCTGGTCGGCCTGTGCGCGGTCGGCTGCGCGCCCAGCGCGTCCGCAGACCCGTTCGGCCTGCGGCGCAGGTGCGCGCTGCCCCTGCTGATGCGCGCCGCGCCTGCTTGGGGCCCTTGTTTGCGGCGGGCTCCGTGCATCCCGGCGGCGGCTTTTGAAGGCTGGCGTGCGGGGGCCTGGCCCCTGCGTGGCGCTCCGGCAGCCGCATGTGGCCTGGGAACGCCGCGGGGCGCGCGCGTGGGCGTGCCCGACTCGCTCGCTGCACGGGCGCTGAGTGTGTGGCGCAGCGCGCGCCGCTGAGACGGCAGCCTAGGGTAGGGCCAGCGTCGCTACACATTATGATTAACATAACCCTACTCCAATCCTATCCCTATCCGGCGCGCGCCAGCGCGTACGGCATGCTGGAGGCGCTGGTCGCGAACGGCGTGCGCCTGGACCTGCCGGCCGCGGTGGACGCGGCGGCCGCGGCGCAGGCGGCGCCCGTGCCGCCCGGCGCGCGCGCGGGCGTGCTCGCCTTCGTGGCCCGCCGCCTGGAGCAGCTGCTGGTGGACGGCGGCTGCTGCGTGGAGGCCGTGCGCGCGGCGCTGGCCGAGCGCGGCGCCGACCCCGCGCTGGCGGCCGCGACCGCGCGCGGGCTGCAGGCGCGCGCGCGCACCGGCCCAGGGTCTGCTCGCGGCGGTGCTGACGGCGCGGGCCTGCGCTGGCCGCCGCCGCCGCATGCGAGCTGCACGCGCGCCCGCGCTCCTGGCCAGGCTGGGGCGCACTGTGTTCCTGTGGCGGTCTGGCTCTGCGACCAGCGTCACCCGGCCCAATTGCGTGCTTTCAGCGTTGCTGCTGCTGTTGGACTTTGATCCTTTGGGCGTT
>JAABUH010004242.1_pt1 | contig 11717 bp, 15 predicted proteins | sample 5559121 | NCBI WGS metagenome assembly JAABUH01 (sample SAMN10711871, study PRJNA513364) | rock metagenome | isolation source: Antarctica rocks | place: Antarctica: Victoria Land, Battleship Promontory nord | collected 2015-12-28 | reverse complement strand
CTGCGACGGGTCGCTGGCCAGCGAGGACAGCGCCTGCTCCTCAAGGGAGCCCAGCATCGTCAGCCGCGCCGCCAGGTGGTCCAGCGCGGAGGGCGCGCCGCCCGCCCTGCGCGCGGCAGCCGACCCGTGTGCGCGCGGGCAGGGGCAGGGGGCTGTCGTGTGAGCGGTCAACAGTGTCCTACAACGACGCCGGGCCGTGGCAGGTCTGAGCACCCCGTTTTCAGCGCGGCGCCGTTGGCGGCGCAGGCTGCGCGCCTCTGCGGGCAGTCGCAGCCCGTATCAAGCCTGGTTGCAGCACGTGCTGCGTGTGCAGGGCTGCCGGCGGGCACAGGCCTGCTGACCCCGCGGCGTGTGCGTGCCAGCACTGCCAGCGCGCCGGGCACGCAATGACGGGCGGCCTGGGCCACACACAGGCTGCGCAGGCACGGCGGCAGGTCATGCAGCCGGGCGCGCACCCGAGCGCCGCCGCGAGCGCTGCCGCTGCGCCGCTGAGGTGTCCCTCCGCGCCGGGCAGCGCGGCTCGCACGCATGCCGGCCTGCTGCGGCGCTGCGCCCGCTGCCGGCAGGGGAGTCTCAAGCCTGCGCGAAGGCGGCACGTCTGCGGTCTGCAGCCCCCGAGACCTGCTCGTGAAAGCTTTTTGATGTGCATGAGCGGCCGCACCTGGCAAGGACAGGGACGCAGGGCACTGTCCGGCTCGAACGCTGGTCAGCCTGCGCGGAAGCACTCGGGCGCTGGAGTCAGCAAACACGAGCAAGGTGTTTGAGCAGGCAGCCACACGCAGTATCCGCGTCGTACCTGCCCGCAGGCAAGCAGGAGGTGTGCATCTCTCTTGTGTTTGCGCTCCGAGTGACTGCGCGCCTGCCACACCTGCTGGCGCTCTCCTCTGTTAGAGCAGCTCGAAGGGCTTAGCAGGTTCTGTTCACCTTATTGCGCCCCGAGCCGGGCTAGTTGAAAAGGATGAGGGGCGGGTGCATGGTAGGCAAAGTCTGCTTATGTTAGGAACGTGGGGCGCCGATGTGCGCGCCGGCGGCTGCAGTGGCAACACTCTTCTGCCTCACCTGCACCAGCCCCGCTTGGCAAAGCGTGGGACAACAGCAACCAGAGTGTGCAGGGCTGCACACGTAAACGCCTGGAACATCGGGCCCAGGCGCTGCGCCGCACGCTTGGCACACGGCATGCCGCGCCGCCCGCAGCGGCGCTGCAGGCAGCAGGTGGTGTGTGCGGCGGGGCAGAGGTATATCTCGCCGCGGCAGAGGTGGCGGCAGGTGAAGCAGGACGTGCTGGACCTTGCTGAGAGGGCGCGCCAAGGCTTCATGTGCGCACACGCTCATGCACGCGCCTGGCAGCACGCCCCCGCACAAGGCTGTAGCCCTTTGAATGCCCGTGAGCTTCAAACGGGGGTGCCTGCTGCCAGTGCCGTGTGCAAGAGAGGCAAGCTCACTAACGCTATTTGCTGGTGCGGCTGCAGGGCGCTGCCGTTTGTTGTGGCGCTGCTGCAGCTGTGGCAGAGCTTCGTCCTGTGGTCCGCGCCCTACCGCGCACGCTTCCGCGCAGCAAAGAGCGTGTTTGACGACTGGTGGGAGGTCCGCACCGAGAGGTCCGCGCCTGCGCTGTTGGGCGCAACACGTCTGCCCAACTATGCAACTATTGCGCACCCGCCTGGCGCAAGGGGTCAGCGGTAACAGCTTGTTGTGCTGGTGCTTGCTGGTGCAAAGACCCAGTAAAAAATAAAGGGTGGAGGTTTGGGCTGCTCGGGTCGAGGGCGGCAACTCGCTGTGCACCAACAAACTTGCTGGTAGTACATGCGGGCGCACTCAGGTATCATGCAGCAGTACGTGACACGCTCTGCAGCGCTGTGCGCTTGGCGCTAGTGCGAGGGTGGCCGGTGCAGGGGCTGGCGCCTGCCGTGTTGTCCATGTTCATGCAGACAGGGGCGCTTGCTGCCTGACGCCTAGAAGTGGCGTGGTCCTTGCACCACTAAGGACAATGTATCGGCATAGCACCCTGCTGTGCTGTGTGGCGCCCTATCTTTGACACTGTGTCACTGTCTGCTAGTGAAGTGTCTGGCGCTGCGCGATCGAAGGGTCTGGCGCTGCGCGGTTGGGAACTTTGTGACGATGTTGGCACAGGTTCGAGGACTTTATCTTGGATGAGACGAAACGCAAGTGGCGCTGGCGGCGGCTGCACGACCCAGAGCACGACTTCTGGAAGGCAGTGGTCAATGGAGGCTACGGTGTGCGCCCGCGCAACCCCTGCCCTCGTAGCACTTTGGGTGTCTGGCCGGCCTGCTCAGCCACAGAGGCTGGCCTGCTTCCCGCCGGCACCGTCACTACATCCCCACATGAGAGACGATATGTATTTTACCACCAACCCAGAAAGTGGCGTTTGCTTTACACAATGCACCTGTGCAGTGCGAGGTCGAGGTCGGGGCTTAGCGCATGTCCTGCGCATCCGCGTCACCGTTTGCGCATGCGTATGTATTGCCACTTCCGGCTGATTTCCTCGCTTGCTTGGGCTGCGCACTGACGGTCCACCCATGTTCACCGGCGCGCAGCAATCATGATGACCTTCTGCTGGCAGCTCATGACGCCGCACTCGCTGCTGCCGTCGCTGCTGCCGCCGCTGTGGGTGTCGTGGGCGGCGTCAGGAAAGGGCGGCCCATACCAGAGCTTCCTGTTCAACCCCATCAGCTTTGCACTGATTGTCATGATCCCATCAAAGTTCGTGCCCGGCGCTTACTGGCGCTGGATTTGAGTGGCAGGGCGATGTCGTGCCTGATAAGAATGGCCGGGCACTGTAACTTCCACTGCAACAGGCAGCGCACGGCATGCAGCACATGCCACTCGCAAAACACAGCCACATTCGACAAAGAGTTCACTGGTGCAGCACAGTTCGTCGAACCAAAAATGTCCTGCAGCATTACTGTACACATGGAAAGGCAAATCTGGGCCGCCAATGCAGCAGCCCCGCTCTACCCGTGCCAGGCCTCAGGAACCCCGCTCCGATTTGCGCGCATCCGCTCCCTCCTCCTCCTCCTCTTCCCCCGACTCGTCGTCATCCTCCCCACCCTCCTCCGCATGCTGTGCAGACGCAGGGCGGTCCGCGTGCGCGGGGCGGTCCAGCCGCTCGGTGACCTCGTGGTCGTCGTCCTCACTGTCGTCGTCATTACCGCGCCCGGCAGACGAGGACCCGAGCGTGTTGTGGAGCTCCGACATGAGCTCCTGCGCCGCGCAACACCAGTCCCGGTCCTTGTTATTGACATCCACACCAAACAAAGCAGGTTGGGAAGCTGGAAACGACCCTGCTATCACGCTCTTGCGCCGAGGAACCTTGCTCACATGGCACAGCACACTCATGGACAGAGGCTGCAAGGCAGACACGCCCGCATGTCCCACTTATGTACGGACGAGATGTCTTTTCACTGCAGGACGCGGCGCAGTTGCTATACATGATGCTTCATACGTGCAGGAGCAGTGTCCCCTCCTGGGGACACGCGCACGCACCGCCTCCCTGGACTTGAGCTCGCGCAGCCGCTCCTTGCGCTCTGCGGCCTCCTTGGGTCCCAGCCGCCGGCTCTTCCGCGCAGCCTTCCGCAATGTCTGCTCGCCGCACTCCCCGCACCACAGGTCAGCTATGACCCGACTCTCGAGGCATGCCCGGTGCAGGTAGCATATTAAACCAGGGCACCCCCTCTTCTTCCAACACATGCAAGCGAGTATCTGCCCTTCCAAGGGAGCAGGGCACGAGGTGGGCAGCACCTCGATGCGCCGCTGCAGGTCGCGCAGCTCGCGCTGCATGCGCTCCCCAGGCGCCTCGTCCTGCACCGTCCGCGCGCGCAGCACTGCGCGGGCAGCCAGCAGCACCGCCGCGGCCGCCGCGGCGCCCAGCGCGAGGCCGCGCAGCGCGCCGCGCAGGCCGCCGCCGCCCTTGCCATCGCTTGGCCGCTCGCCTGCGCAAGTGGGGACCAGGCTGGGCTGCTTGCAGACTGCCATAGCACACAGGCCAGTCTTGCATGCTGCCAGTAGGCATGCACTGCTGGACTGAGGCTGCTCACCAGCATTGTCCTGGATGATCTGCAGCAGCTGTGCAGGCGTGCCGCCGACCACCGTCTGCCGCCGCGACACAGCCTCAGCCCTTGTTGCCGGTCCGCGGAGCTCGCTGGGCTGCAGGTCCACTGAACAGCCTCACCTCGATGCACTTGCCAGACTTCCAGGCCTGCACGGTCGGCAGCGCCTGCACGCCCTGCTCCTGCGCCAGCTCCTGCACCCAAGAGTGGCTCCTCAGCACTCCCAAGTCTGCCGTGGCTGCGGCAAGGTGCGCCTTGCTAGCTCGAACTGTCTTGCGGACACCCTTAACGGACGTGCTCCCTTGCTTCAGCTCGCAGAAAACAGCACGCCATAGAACGCGTGAGCCAGGCGTCACCACTGCCCGCCTGCATAAGAGCTGAGCAGCCTGCTTATGCGTGTAAACTCGCCTTGAGGGAGGGCGCACCGACGTGCCCTCCGCACCGACGTCCAACTCAGCAAACGTGACATGGTTGAACTGCGGCTTCCTGGACACCTCGCTCAAGAAGGGCCGCATCCGCTTGCAGGCGGCGCTCCAGGACTGCAACAGAGGTTGTATATTGAGAACAAGGTTGAGAGACACGGAGCTACCTGGATGTGGCGCAGATTTTGGACGCAAAGTAAAGGCAGGCAGCCGCCAGCTAAACAACAACACGGGAAGCGCACCGCGGAGTAGTGCACTATCAGCAGCCGGTCTCCCACCTTCCCAAGGACCTTGTCCCAGTGCGCACGGTTCTTGATGTTGATGGTGCGCCCCTTTAGCGTCTTCATGCGACGCTGCTTCCGGACCGCCATGTTGGCACACGGCTAACGCTCGCTTGGGAACTTCACGATCTGTGGCCTGACCAAGGAGGGTGGCTGCGCAAAGCAAAGTACAACATCTTGTAGGGCCGAGGGTTTGCACAGCTCTGCCAACAGCGTCAACAGAGTGCAGTACTTTGCGCCGCCTCCATCCAGGCGAACCCAGGTATAGCTGTGAGCGTGCGCGCCAGCTGCAGCGTGCGCCTGTCCGCTGTGCCCTAGAGAATAGATCTTCTGCGCAGAGCGTCAGCCTTAGGCAGCGCGTAGCGCGTGCACCAATGGCTGACGTCCTCGCCACCGAGGCCACCTGCTCCTCCAGCCTGGTGTCCGAAAGCGCCGACACAGGGGGCCTACGTGCCACGCTCGTGAACGTGCTCCTCGCTGGTAGGTCGCGCAGGCTTGCGTGCTTTGTGTGCGCCTCCCACACACCTCGAAGAGGCTGAACAGCTTGGCTGTGCGCAGGCGCTGTCTTCCTGCTCTTTGAGTGGTTCCTGCTGAAGAGCCGGTGCGGAATTGCGGCGCCCCTCGCGCTCCTGTCCAATGCGGCGCCTCCCACACGGCTTTTGTGTGCGCCTGTGTTAGAGTGGGGCAGCACACCCGCCTGACGGCCGCGGCGGAGGCGCACAGGTGGCCCCGGGATTGGTTTGCGGCGCAGTTCGCAAAGGCGCAGCCGCTGCTGACCGCCCAGCAGCTGCGTGAGCGTGTACTGGCCGCAAACTGCCGGCTTGTGGGTACTCTGCACCTGCTCATCCAGGTGAGGTCTTGGACGGGCCCCTGCGGAGTCGGGACCACCAGCCGCTCTGCAAGCTAGCCAGGGCAGAGTCTGGAGATGACTTGTTGAACGAAGCGCCTGAAGAGAGCACTTTGCTGGCTTACGGCGAGGGCAGTACGCTGGGTGCGTGCGCGAGCGTACTGGCGCGCTTGGGAGGCTCTCAGGCGCTGTGGGGCGGTGGTGAGGCCAGGGAGGTTCTGGCAGCTTGCTGCGCGCTGGGCCGCGGCGGTTGGCTGAGTGCCGTGGGGTGCTGGCCAGGTGCCGCTGGCGGTGTACATCATATACTCGCCCAGCATCCTGGCGAACAAGCTGTACTCGCGGACAGCGGCTTCGGTCACCTTCTTGGCTATCTCAGCGGGTGGGGCGTCGGCTGGCTCTTGCCCGCATGCAGCTGCAGTGCCTTCACCGCATGATCTGCGCCTCTGTAGCGCATACCTAGTAAGTTCGGCAATTCCTTATGTGGGTTCTTGAGAGTTCAAATTGGTCACAGGTTACTTCTTTTACGACCTCCTCGTATCCATTTTCCGGTACGAGGGCATGGTGCGGACCCCAGCTGCATGCTCGCTCATCTGAAGAGCTGGCTGGCCTCCCGGTCTGCGCTTGGCACTGACAGTTGTCCTTTGGCAGGCATACCTAGTGCATGGCGCCTTCGCCTTCATACTGTACACGTACGGGGCACTGACTGGCGCGCTCGGCTACTACGGTGTGTGCTCCCTCCTGGTGCCTGGACAGGTGTCAGCTGTCATGCGAAAAGCCATACAAAGCATGTGCGTCCTGCCGTGAGCATTTTGCAGTGCACTGATGTCTCTGGCTGCCGCAGGCGCGCTCTTCATTCTTTGGGAGTGCTCGACGCCCTTTGTCTACCTGCGCTGGTGCGCGGCTGCAGCATGCTGTGTAAATGCCCAGCCGCTCTGGCCTCAGCGTCTGCATATGGCCTGTCGCGCGCCATGCATGTGACTGCGCTGCCCTTTGGGTTGCGAGTCATCTGTGCATCAACCGCATCGACTGGTGAGCGACCACGCAGATTCCTGTACAACATGGGGCAGGCCAAGAGCCGGGCCTACATCATCAACGGCCTGGCCATGCTCGCATCGTTCTTCATTTTCCGGAATGTGCTGGGCGTCGGTGCGCCCCCGTGCCGTGGAGGCATGGCTGTCCATGTGTAGGCGTGCATTTTGCCCAACCAGTCCTTACGTCTTGTTGAAGCTGCATGCAGTCCTCGGTCACGTGCACACGCATACTTAGCTGGCCTGCACGGCATCAAGCGGCGCAACCGGCGACAGCACCAGCAGAGCATCGGCGTCGTCCCGGAATGATTGTGCCCGGTGCGCGCGCGCAGCCATGTCCGTGGACTTCTGGCAGACGAGCGGGAGGGAGATGGCGCAGCCGAGCGTCGCGAACGGGCTCTCCCCGGCGGTGCTGTGGGTGTACAGGTGCGCCGACCTCAACTTTGCCAGCGCCAGGCGGCTGCAGCCAAGGTGCCACCCGGCACCGGTTGTGACGGCCTGCCGGCCGGGGGAGCTGACGCGGCGGCCGGGCGTGTAGGGTGTTCAACTGCTGCCTGAACGTGCTAAACTTCTTCTGGCTGTCCAAGATGGCCAGCGGCGCGCTGAAGGTGCGGCCGGCGCCTGCGGGGCCTGCGCTCGTTGACCGGCGGCGTCTGAAGCTCAGACTCTGAACCAGACCCTGGCTGCCAGACAGATGGCAGCGCGCGACAATGCGCTTCGGGTCGTGTGTCATTGAAATGACCGTCTGCTTGTTGCAAGTTTGGGCAAAGGTCCGACGCGGTGCAAACGACATGCCATGCGGTGGCGCAGGTGCTGGTGGGCGGGCGGGCAGTGAGCGCGACCGTTCGAGGGGACTCGTAGCCAGGCGTGGAGCCTGCAGCTACGACTGCGTTCAAGTGCGCGTGCATGAGCCAAACGCTCAAATCGGGCACAGGGCTCATGCATGCATACAGTGTAAACCACAGGGCGCATGCCGCCTGTGGTAGCTGAAGTTGGGTGGTAAGCCTGCTCGTGTGTCTGCAACGAGACAGTTGGTGCTTTAAAGCAAGCATCCTTCGTCAGCCAGAGCCTCTCATGTTTGAACTTATATACTGAATTTAAGCGCAGTCACAAGGTGAAGTATTTGTGACCAACAGCTCAAGGGCAGCACACACACTGATGGGCAAGGCCTGTCCGAGCTGCTATGTAAGCGACAAGAGCTGCTTGACTGCAGCAGCAGGGTCCCCCGTCTTCACCAAGCTCTCGCCCACCAGGATCGCACCGCAGCCCGCCTCTTGCACAGTGCTGACATCGGCGGGCGTGAAAATGCCGCTCTCCCCAGCCATCACGAGCCCGCGCCGCTGCACCTGTTTGGTGTTCATGCCCATGTGTCAGCACATACAGCGCCAGCAATGTCACACTAACACCTAACTGGGCGCACAACGAACAGTTGCACCATTCACCATACCATACCACCAAAAAAAAAACTGACTGACACAAGGTTGACATGCGACGAGCGCACCATCTGTCATCATTGCTTTCCAGGCACAAGTTCACACACCTACTTGTGGGCTCACGATAAACATGACAGCGCTCGCCGTGCCAGGATAGAGTGCTTGTGTGCCAGCCGTCCAGACAGCACTGGGAATGCCCACCACCTCTCGAGCACGACACTCTCCTGTCCTGTCCAGCGGGGGCTGCTCGGCAACGGAGACCGGGTGCGCGCCTCCTGTCCGGCGGGGCTGGCCATGATGGCGCGCGTGTTGCCCAGGTCGACCGTGAAGTCCTCCAGGTTGCGGTTGTTGATGCCCAGCATGGCGTTGCCCAGGTCCAGCCGCAGCACGCGCTCCAGCTCTGCGCGCGCGCCCGCCGCGCCGCGCTGACTCAGACTGGCGCAAAAGCCCAGGTCGGCCCGCCGCTTGCGGCAACGGCCACCCGACACGCTGAGCGGCGCGACAGCGCTCGCCAGGCACCATCGCGGGTCGAGCACATCAGCGGGAGCGCGTGCGTGCGGGCGTGCCGGGCGTGCGCACCTGCGACGGTGTGCACCTCGACCAGGATCTGCAGGCGCAGCTTCGCGGCGGACTTGAGCAGGTAGGCCAGGTCGGCGTTGGGCAGCACCGCCGCAATCAGCAGCGCGGCGTCGGCGCCCATCGCGCGCGCCTGCCCGCGCGCCCGCCGTGAGGCGCTCCCGCACGGGCGCGCGGCGCGCCCGCGCACAGAGGCTGTCCTCGATGTCGGCGCAGCCCGTCAGCACACAGGCCAAAGCCAGTTCTTTACCCTTGCTGCAAGCAGGTGGAGAGTGCCGCGCCGGACGCGCGGCGGGCCCAGCGAGTGGGCGCAGGCAGCAGGGGCGCGCGCGGGCCCCCGCCTTGAACAGCTGGTACGCCTCCACGATGAACTCCTTGCACAGCAGCGGGCAGGCCACGCCGGCGCCGCGGATGTCGGCCAGGAAGTTGAAGCTGCCCTGGAAGTAGCGCGCGTCGGTGAGCACCGACAGGCACGCCGCGCCGCCCGCCTCGTACGCCTGCGCGATCTGCGCGCCGGCCCCGCGCAGCACGTCGGGCACAGGCGCAGCACCGCGGCCCTGCTTGCGCCTGGAGGGCAGGGGTCCTCGCGAGGCGCAGCCGGAGCGTGAGCGCAGCCCGCAGCTGCTGGGCGCGCGCGGGGCGCGGCGTGTCCGTGTGCAAAGTCGGCAAGCGCTGTCATCACGCGCCTTGCTTTACAGTTTGCCTTCGGCGTCGCAGCGGGCGCGCGCGCAGTGGCACGGCCCGGCCGGGCGGCCGCCGGCGCACCCGCACGGCGTCAAAGTCGGGCTGCAGCACGCCGCGGCTGGGCGAGGCCTTCTTGACCTCCGCGATGAGCCCCGGCTTGCCGGTGCGCTGCGCGGCGCCGCGCAGCGCGCCGATGAAGTCGCGCGGCGGCGGCGCCTGGCCGACCAGGATGCTGAGCTGCTGGATCGACTGCCGGTTGCGCATGTCCTCTATCTCGTTGGCCTTGAACCTGCGCCATCGGCGCGCGCCACGCTGAGCAGCATGTGGCAGCAGAGGAGCTTGTCAGTGCAGCCATATGACCGCGTCATGCCCGTCTTGCCACGGCACGGCTAGCGCGAGCAAGGAGCGCGGCTCACCACACAATCTCTTCCAGAATGTTGCGGGCCTTGCTCGCCTCCGCCATGGGCACCTCGAAGCCCACTATCCCGCAGCTGCGCAGCAGCAACCTCAGCCAATCTGCGTGTCGCAGTGCGTGCTCGAGAACAGCCACAAGGCAGCATTCGTGGTGTGCGCGCACGGCTGCCGGGCCTTGCCCTCTGGCGGCCTGCGCCGGATCATGACCTCCGGTTCGTTCGCGAGCTCAGCGGACTGCGCGGCCGCATGTGCAGCCACGCTCTGTCGCGCTGCGCGCCTCTGGACACAACCCCGGTGTGCGTGTACGCCACACCGCTCCTGGCCCAGCATCTGCATCCCGTCTGCCTCACAGCAGGCTTGCCTCGCCTTTAATGGTGACTTGCAAGCTCCAGATACAAGAATATACAGTTAGATGACTGACAAGCTTCCCCTAACGTTCTCTGCTGCTTCTTGATGTGCAGTTCTCCACAAAAGAGAGCTACGGGGCACTCTCCTTTGTCCTCTCTCCTTTGTCCTCACCGTAGTGTCCCGTACAGGACACTCACTTCTAGGCCTTTCCTCAGTGATGCACTCCAAGATCTATATATAGTGTGTAAAGCCATCACAGGTCTGCCATCAACGCCGGCCTGCATGGCGGAGGCTCAGCCACCGGCCGAGGACGCGCCTGCGGTCATCAGCCTGCGAGTCAAGACGCTCACGGGCGACGAGCACGCGCTCACCGTTGCGCCAGACGTGCGTGCGAGCGCGTGCTGCACTCCCCTATCGTGCCTGGAAACAAGACAGCGGCTGTTTGTGAGTGCTGGACTCCCCCACAGTGCCTGGAAACAAGACAGCGGCTGTTTGTGAGTGCTGGATTCCCCTATAGTGCCTGGAAACAAGACAGCGGCTGTGCGTGGGAGCGAGGGGCTCACTGGCCGCATGTGGCGTGCGCAGGCGCTCGTGTCTGATGTCAAGGCCAGGGTGTCCGAGGCGACCGGGATCCCCGTCCCGCAGCAGCGCCTCATCTTCCGCGGCCGCGTGCTGCGCGATGCCAACCGCATCACCGAGCACAGCGTGGAGGACGGCGCCTGCCTGCACCTCGTCATGGCGCCGCAGCCGCAGGAGCCGGCGCAGGCGCAGGCGCAGCCGCAGGCTCCTGCCATGCACCTGCCGCCGGGCGGCATCCCCAACATCGGCGCGGTGCGCCGCGACCATCACTTACCGTGGCTGGGGCTGCAGGCTCACGCGTGTCGCGCTGCTCTGCTGGAGTTCGGCGTCGCGCGTGCTGACAAGCTGTGCGCACCGCCGCAGATGATCGGGACGGTGCTCGGGTCCCTCGGGCTGCAGGGCGCCATCAACGTGCAGACGACGGTGCACGAAGGCGCGCCCAGCAGATCCTCTGCACTTGCAGCGCACAGGCACCGCGCTCGCACAGGCACCGCGCTTGCCGGCTCAGAAGAGCTCACCTTTGCAAGCGCGAGCAAGGAGTGACCCGGCGCGCGCCGCGAGCGCGCGCGCTGACGGCGCCGCGCGCGCCGCGCGGCAGTCGTCGGCCCGCAGGAGCTGCCGCCGCACCTGCTGGAGAGCGTGACGCGCACGCTGGCCGAGCTGGCGCAGCAGCCGCCGTCTGAGCGCCCGCTACCGCCGCTGGTCGTCAGCCGCTGTGCGCCCTGGCCCACCCTGTGTTTCGGGGCGGCCGCGATGCGGGTCTTTTCCTACAGGCGGCGGCGGCGCCGCCCTGCAGATCGCCCGCGGCGCGGGCAGCGGCGCGGACGGCCACAACCTGCGGGGGCTGCCGCACGGGCGCGGCGGCGCCCCGGTGGCTTGCGTGGGACAAGGCGGGTCCGGCGCACGCCCTGGCCGCCACCCGGGCGTTTGGCGTCCTGATCTAGCCGGTCAACCTGCGCACTGGTTGCCGCGCTCCCGGGCGTGCGCCGTCAGATGCTGACGTGCTGCGACTCCATGTGGGTGCGCGGCGGCTGCCGC
>JAABUH010004240.1_pt1 | contig 11720 bp, 16 predicted proteins | sample 5559121 | NCBI WGS metagenome assembly JAABUH01 (sample SAMN10711871, study PRJNA513364) | rock metagenome | isolation source: Antarctica rocks | place: Antarctica: Victoria Land, Battleship Promontory nord | collected 2015-12-28 | reverse complement strand
ACTGGGCCTGCGGGCCGGCGCCCAGCGGCGGCAACGCGCCCACCTGCTGGAACACCTCCAGGAGGTTCAGCTCGTCCCAGTGCTCGACGAACATGCCGTCCGCGACGCGCCAGATGTCGATCGAGCGCATCTCCACCGCGTTGCCGCTGGCGGGGATGCCCATCAACTCTGCGGTGTGGGTGCCGCGGTAGACGAAGCGGCCCACGACACGGTCACCGGAGATCACCAGATCCTCCATCGTGGCGCTCAGGTCGGGCAGGGCGGTGAAGAACCCGGTCCAGAACTGGCGGTCGCCTCACGTCCGTCGGCGACGAACGCGTTGTGGTTCAGGTAGTTCTCGGCCACGAACTCCTCGACCATGCCGGGTGCATGCGTGTTCAGCATCTCGAGGTAGATCTCGGCCAGGTGCTGCTCGTGTGTTGTCATGTCGTGTCTCCTCAAGGTGGTGGTTAGCACTGCTAGCGCTAGCAACGCTAACCACCCGAAGAGCGCGTGTCTATAGCAGCGCTCGTGCTGATAGCAGTGCTACCCTCAAGTATGGCCATCGCCGATCGTCGACTCCGCGACCGCGCGGCGCGTGGTCGGCTGATCAGTGCCACAGCCCGCGTCCTGGCTGAGCGGGAGGGGTGGGATGCGGTGACGACCCGCCGGTTGTCGACCGAGATCGAGTACAGCCAGCCGGTGATTTACCAACATTTTGCGTCGATGGAGGACCTGGTCGAGGCCATCGCGCTGGAGGGCTTCGGTGAACTCGCCGAAGCCCTCGGCGAGGCCCGACGCCATGCAGCACCGGAGGAGGCGGTCGGCGCCGTGGCCCGCGCGTATAGCACCTACGCCACGGAGAACCCGGCGTTGTATGACGCGATGTTCACCCGTGCCACGCGACTCCACTTCGGCGCCGAGGACGCTGTGGCGCCGCTGTCATCCGCGTACGCCGAACTGCGTGCGGCCGCGGCCGCGATCGCCGGCGAGCGAGACATCGAGACCCTCACCGAGGTGCTGTGGGGCGCGCTGCACGGACTGACCACGCTCAGCCGCAACGACCGGCTACGCCCGCACCACGGCATCGATCGCCTTGATCTCCTGCTCGCCCAGTTCCGCGCCGCTGGCTCTCGACACCTGAGCACGCGGGCGTAGTGGTTGCTCGTGCACTACTCGGTCGTTGCAGCCCGAGATACCAACCAGCGGCCGGTGGGGACCACCGCGGCGATAGCGACAGTCCGGCGAGCCGCGAGGCGGATAGGAAATTTGACGCGTCTCCCGTGAACGCGTGGCCCGCATCGACGCCGCTGGTGTGGACCTACACCCCTTCATCTGGACCAAGACCGCCGACCAGCTCCACGCCAAAGCCGACCGCAAGACAACTTCAAACACTGCGCGCTAGCAGGCTCACCCTCACGGAATGAAGTCAGATCGCCGACGGCGGTCAGTGCTCGGGACAGACCAGCTCGGGGGCGGTGGTCCATCCAGGGCTACGAGCCAGCGTCGGGCCGGGTACGCCACCGAGCTCCCCCAGATCGGCAGCGACCTGGGCCACCGAGTGCGCGTCCTGCCCGACCCGGCGGCACGCCTCGGCCCGAGCCCGCTCGGTCAGCACACCCCTCGGTCGGACCACCACGGTCCGCTCGGAGAACGTGACCGTCGGACACGCCCGGTGCCGGCAGCGCCACACCCGCTTCGACCAACACAGCAGCACCGGCCGACCCCCGGCGGGCAGGTCCCGCACCAGACGAAGCCGGCGGTCATGCAACACGGCCACCGCCGAACACGACGGGCACCCCACCAGGTCCGCGGTCGTCTCCACCTGCACCTGCAGCTCACCGTCGAACACCGCGGCCGCGAGAACCCGGAACCCGGGCAACCCCAACATCTCCGCCGCCGTGTCCAGCTCAACGGCCCTGTCCAGCTCCCGCACCGTTGCTGCACCAGCAGCGGGCAGCGCTCTATCCTCGATCCTCACCTGGGGTTTCCGTGTCCGTGCTCTTGGTCGAACACGAATCGTGAGGCCCCAGGCCCAGCTCCTACGCCGAGCTGAAGGTCATGTCGCGCCTCACCACGCGTCATGTCGAAGAGCCCGTTATCCGTACTCGTTCTGCGCGTCCCCGATGCCGGTGTTTGACTTGTGTTCGCAGCCTCATCAGATGCTGCGCCGCCGGTGGCGGTGTGCGCGGGCGTCGCCGGTCTGGTCATTGGACCTTATCGCCGACGGCGGTTCACCCCTCCCGCTCGTCATCACCACCCTTCCGGAAGGACATGACATGCCTCCCACTCAGCGTATGACCGACGACAGTCTGCGTGTGCGCCAACTCAGCCACTACCAGTTCACCTGGACCGCGGGCAAAGCCGCCGAACACGGCACCTGGACCCTTCAACTCGTCCTCGACGAAGGCGCTTGGGAAGAGGTACTCACCGTCACCGCAGAGGACGCCGACAACCTGCAAGACGTGCTGAAGAACACCAAATCCGTGTTCTACGACATCGACCGGCGAGTCCTGATGTTCGGCGTCACCAAAGCGGGCGACTGACCCGACGGCCGAGGACCTACCCACCCTGGGGTACGGCCCCCTGCCGCACCGCTCGCTGAGCTCTGGTTTCGACCCCACGACCTGTGCCTCACCCCTTAGGCGGCGGCACGGCGTCGCTTGGTCGTGCGCATCATCCTCCGCACTGAGGCGTTCCTGATCGAACAGCGGTGGTTTTCACGGGGGGTCGCCGGCGGTCGTGTCGGTCTCGACCTGGACGTGCTCGCGCTGCAGTTCGGTGCTGACGGGTTGTTCGGTGGTCACCAGCTCGACGGTGACGGTGACCTCTTGGTAGGGGCGGGTGCGGATGTCGACGACGGGGACCTCTTCGTGCAGGACAACAACGAGGGGCTCTCGTGGTGCCCTGACAGCCTCGACCGGTGCCTCAGTCAAGGGTTCCCGGTCGATGACCAGTTCCTCGCCCAAGCACCTACGTCCGGGGGTCCAGGGCGGTGATGTCGCTGACGCGGACCGTGACCTGGTCGACGCTCAGCGGCGGATCACGCGGACCCAACAGCGCAACCAGGACGATGCTGGTGATGGGGCGGACCTACTCACCCAGCTCGCGCAGGTCCGCACCATAGGCGCCGACGACCTGCATAGAGGCGGTGCAGCAACGTCACTGACACGTCTCGGCTCGGGGACGGTGTTCTTCACAACGTCGGCCACTCCGGGTGACCACGTCGGACCGTGCGATGTCCCCAAAGTCGCGACAGCCCACGGGCATGGGCGAATCTGCGCACTGGGTGAGCGGTCCCGCTGCTGGACTTCTGCAGGTCCACCGCGGAAGCTGCGCGACGATGTCTCTTCTTCGCCGCCCGTGGGTGCGTAGCCGCGTATCCACGGTTGCTCGCTCCTCGATCGGGCAAACCGTCGGGGTAGCCGGACACGCAGGATAATGACCGTCGCCCCCGCGGCACCGGAATTATCCACTCGCAGACAGAGGTAACTCATGGCGAAACTCGAGAAGAGCGTCCGCATCGCTGGACAGTCCCGCACCCAGCTGGCCACCGACCTCAAGGCGCAATACGAGCAGGGAGCCAGCATCCGAGAGCTCACCAGAGCCACTGGCCGGTCCTACGGCTTCATCCATGCCGTGCTCACCGAAGCTCAGGTGCCCCTGCGTGGCCGGGGGCGCCCCTGACACCGCCAGATCCGCCCGACAGTCCGGTTAAGTGCTCCGTAACGTCGGCCAGCTACCAGTACCGGTGCAAACACAGCAGGAATGCGGGATTCCTCGTGCCCGGCCGGCCCGGTATGTTGACCTGTCGCCGGGGGTGGCGAGGAGAGTGTGTTCGGTGTGTGACGCCACGACGACACCCCACGTGCCGGAGGAGTCCTCCCGTCCCCGCACGTCCGGGGACATCGCGGTCACGACGCGGGATATCGGCGCCGCGATGGCTGAGCTCGCCCGGACGCACCCCGGACATAGGCACACATGAAGCGTATCCAGCACAATCATTCAAATTTTGCCATCTATGGAGGACTGCAACTGGCCTTCTCAGTTGCATCAGTCTTATCGCTGGCCCGGCGACTCCAGCGGGGTATAACACTCTTGGTACTCGGTGTCGTCGTGGCCGTACTCGTTCTAATGCAATTAATGGGAGTTTCTAAACATACCCATAAGAAGGAGCGTTGACGAGCTAGGTCTTGTACGTGTTGGGGCGTGGCAGCGAGTTTAGTTCCGGGAATGCTCATTCCCGGAAGTAGACTTCAGGGATGGGTTCCGGAAACACGCCGAGACCGCCCGGCCAGAGCGCCGAATCTGCTTCCGGAAACACGGCCGCCGTTGAGGCTGGCGGGTCAGGGATGCTGTCGGTGGAGCTGACCGCGGCGCTGGCCCGTTACCAACGGACACTGGCTCGGGCGCCGTTGGCGGCGGCATCCCGGGCCAAGTACACCGCCCGGGTCCGGGGGTTCCTCGCCTGGTTGGACACCGCCGGGCGTGACCCGGACCTCGACGGGGATCCCCTGACCGATCCGGTGGCGCGGGACGGGGCGGTGCGGGACTGGCGGGCCTGGGCCAAGACCACCGCCCGGCTGCAGCCGGCGACGATCAACAACACCCTCGCCGCGATCGACGACTTCTACACCCGTCGCGGGCTCGGGTCGGCCGCCGCGCGTCGGGAGGCGTTGCCGCGGCGGGCACCCAAAGCGGTTGGGTCCGGGGACATCACCCGGTACCTGCGGGCAGTGGAACACTGCGGCTCCGCCCGGAACACCGTGGTGGCGCTGCTGCCCTTCTACGCCGGGCTGCGGATCGGGGAGGTCGTCGGCCTGGACGTCACCGACGTCGCCCTGTCGGCCCGCAAGGGCAGCCTGCGGGTCCGCGGCAAAGGCCGCGACGGCGGCAAGCTGCGGGAGCTGCCCCTGACCCGGCCCGAGCTGCGCACCGCCCTCACCCACTGGTTGGACCAACGGCCCCACTGGGCCCATGCGCGGGACTCGCCGGCGCTGCTGCTCAACCGCCGCGGCGGGCGGCTCTCCGACCGGGCTGCGCGCACCATCATCACCGACCTCGGCGAACACGTCGGGTTGGGTGCAGGGGTATGAGTAGCAGCGCTGCAGGATCGTGCGCTAAGGGATGACTGATTCCGATAGCCGACCCGTCTATCGATCCGTTCAACGTGTCAGCGACGCAACAGTCGGCTCGCTGTCACCGTTGCCAACACCCTGTTAGTCGCGTCCGTACGCCGCTTCTACGTCGTCGCCCTTTGGCGGCTTCGCTGGGGGCAGCGCACCCGGTTCAGCGTCAGCTGCCCGGGCTACGACTGGTGCTAGTTGATCTGGTATCGCTGGGCGAGTTGCGGACTTTGCGCGCCGAAGGCGGCGAGGTCGGCTTTAAACACGGTGTCCAGGAGGGTGTAGTCGTCCACGCCGGGTGCGGCAACGACTTCGCCGAGTTCCAGACCGCGAAGTGACGCGGTGACGACGTCCTGGGCGCTCATGCGTGGGACCGCGGACAAGTCCATGCCTTGGACGGTGTGGAATTCGGTGGCGACCACGCCAGGGCAGACGACCTGGACGGTGACGCCGGTACCTTCAAGTTCGGCGCTGAGGGTTTGAGACATCGCCACGATGTTGGCCAGGGTGCCGGCGTAGACGGCCCGGCGGGGCATCAGCGAGGCGGGTGCCGGACCAGAGAACGCGATCATCCCGGCGACGTTGATGATGGTCCCGGTGCCGCGTGACAGCATCCCCGGCACTGCTGCCCGGGTCAGCATGGTCGGGGCGACGACCTTGACGTGGACCAGTTCACGGGCCTGCTGAGCGGACAGCTCCGCGATCGGCATGTAGTGGGCAACACCGGCGTTGTTGACCAACATGGTCAACGGTTTGCTCGCGCACAGCTCGGCGACAGCATCAACGCCATTGTCCGTGGACAAGTCAGCCGCCACGACCCGGACGTCGACGTCGGGCAGTGATGTGGCGAGTTCGTCGAGGCGGTCTTCGCGCCGTCCGACGACGATGAGGTCGTAGCCGTCGGCGGCGAGGCGTTCGGCGTAGGCCTTGCCGATACCTGACGAGGCTCCGGTGACGAGGGCGAGTGCGGGCATGGTTACTGCTCCTTCGTGATGGTGGTGCTCGCGGCCGAGCTGGCCGGGGCGTTGGTGAGCCAGATGTTCTCGGCCTGGTAGTGGCGGGCGACAGCTTCTGGCTGGTCGTCGCCGAGCAGGGTGGACGCGACCGGCCATCCGGTGCTGGTCAGGTACCAGGCCAGGCAGCGGTAGGACGGGCGGTAGCGGGCGAACTCTGCGGGGTCGATGTCGAGGGTGGTGCCCGGTATGCACGGGGTCGGCGAGTCACGCTCGTAGATCGACGTGATCCGTGCGATCCGCCAGGTCCCGTCTATGCGTTGGGCCCGGTACTGCGATCGGCAGTAGGACACGAGGTCGGCCTCGACGTCGCCGACCGTGGTGTGGAACTCGATGCCCAGGGGCAGTTCGGCCCAGCCGCGGTCGCCGTTGATCCGCACCGCGGGCGGGGACAGCCGGTGCCGCCCCCACACGCCGTCAGCGGAGCGCAACCGGGTCTGGGCGACGAAGTCGGCGCCGCTGCCGGTGAACCAGCTCATGTCGATGACCGAGTCTGCGGTGAAGCAGTCGGCCCATTCGCTCCACCAGCCCCGGTCGCGGCTTTGCCGCTCGCGCAGCACCAGTTGCGCCACGGCGGCGGCGTCGATGGTGCTCACGGCTGCGCCGGTTGGTTGAGCTGGCGGACCACGTCGGAAAGCCGGTGGGCGCCGGACAGGCCGCGTGCTGTTACCTCGCTGGCGTCCAGACCTGCCTCGCGCATCGCGGTGTCGAACAGGTCCATGTCCAGGGCCTCGACCTGCGAGAGGTGCTCGACGGTGTCTTCGGTGATCATGGTGTTGAACAGGCCGAGAACGGTGCTGCCGGCGCTAGCGACTTTGAGGACGTCGAACAACCGGGCCGGGTCCATCCCGAAGCCGGCTGCGAGGGCGAACGTGTCGGCGATAGCGGCCTGGTTCATGATCATCAAGGCGTTGTTGAATAGCTTGGCGGCCTGACCCGACCCGGGACCGCCCAAGTAAATGACATGGCGGGAGAATGACTCGAACACCGGCAGGGCACGGTCGGCCGCCGCCGCTGGGCCGCCGACCATCGTCGTCAACCGGTGTTCGGACGCTGCGGGTCGGCCCCCGCTGACCGGGGCGTCGAGGACCTGCACACCAGCGCTCGCGCCCAGCTCGGTGAAGCGGACAGCGTTGGCCGGGGTGCCGGTGCCGTGGTTGACCACGATCGAACCTGGCCGCAGCCCGTCCAGCAGACCGCCGGTGATCAGGTGCATAACGTCGTCGTCGGTCCCCACGCACAGGGCGACGATGTCGCTCGCGGCGGCGAGGTCCGCGAGTACTTCGTGGCGTTGGTGCGCGATGTCGGCGAGACCGTCTAGAGAGGTCGGTCGCCGCGCCCAGGCGTGCAATGCGAATCCGGCTTGCGCAATAGCGGTTGCCATGGGCAACCCTTGATCGCCGAGCCCGATCCACCCGACCTGCGGCCGTGCGGGGTGGGCCGAGCTTTCCCCGGCGGTGCGTAATTCTTCTGACATGGAGACCTTCCCTGCTGATCACAGCTCGCCACCAACCCGGGAATGCTTCCCGAGCACTGATCGGTGCCGTGATGGCGCCGACGGCGACAGAGCAACTGTGTGCACGGTCAAGCGGGGGTGGGTAGACCCCCTCGATCCTGGGGGTAGCAGGGACACCCAGCAGGTAGCCGCACGGGTTACGGTCGGTGACGTGGATGGACTCAACATGCTGGGCGAGTACCTACGAGCCCGCCGTGAACTCGTAATGCCCGCCGATGTCGGGCTGCCCGCCAACAGCCGGCGCCGCGTGAGCGGGCTGCGACGCGAAGAGATCGCCATGCTGGCCGGGATCAGCTCCGACTACTACCTGCGACTCGAGCAGGGCCGCGACCGGAACCCGTCCCCGGAAATCCTCAACGCTCTCGCCCGAGTTCTCGACCTCGACCTCGACCTCGACCTCGACCTCGACCAAGCAGCTACCGATTACCTGCTCGACCTCGCCACGCCACGCCGCGCGAGCAAACCGCCAAACCGCAAACGGGAGAACGTCCCGACCGGGACCCGGCAACTGCTCGACGTCATCGGCCTGCCCGCGTTCGTCGAAGGCCGCTACTTCGACGTCCTCGCCGCCAACGATCTCGCCTACGCCCTGTCACCCACCCTGCGCGTCGGGGAGAATCGGATGCGTAGCGTGTTCCTCGACCCCGCCGAGCAGGCGCTGTACCCGGAATGGGACCGCGCTACCGCCCGTCTGGTCGCCGGCTTCCGCGAGTCGGTCGGCAACGACATCGACGACCCCCGCATCGTCCAGCTCGTCGGCGAACTGTCACTGGCCAGCGACCGGTTCCGGCACCTCTGGGCCCGCCACGACGTCCACATCCGCGAAGGATCACCCGAACGATTACACCACCCCGCCGTCGGCGACCTCACTGTGCGCCGCGAGAAACTTCTCATCAGCGGCACTGAAGGGCAACTAATGGTCCTCTACCACGCCCAGCCCGGCACCAGTAGCGGCGACCAACTCGCACTGTTGAGCTCAATGTCAGCCACGAATAATGCGTCGGCAGACGACGTCACCCTCGAACGGGGTCACCAAGGCTGGCCGTGAACGGTGTTTCTGGCCCGACGCGTCGGCCTGTGGGCCGGCGGGGAAGGTGCCGTGAGGACCGCGACACTGAACGATGTGACGACCAAGGGGCGGGCCGAGCAGTCGCCTGAGCAGCAGGCAGCGGTGGAGCTGGACCGGCTGGCCCAACAGCAGGGCCTGTCGTTGACCGGCCCGGACGAGCCGTCGACGCAGTTCACGAAGACGCTGTTGGAGACCGCGCTGAACCCGGAAGTCGCGCCGAGGCGATGAGTACCACTGGACCCCGAACCTCTCCAGTGTCTGCGCTGCCGAAGGGGCGGGTCGAGGCGTTCAGCGATGGCGTCTTCGCGGTGGCCATCACGCTTTTGGTGCTGTACATCACCCTGGCCCATCACGCTGGTAGGGGTCGGTTGTGGGCCGAGCTGGGTGAGCTGAAATACGTCGATGACCCTGACCAGGCGCAGCTGGACCGCTACTTCCATCTCGACACCGCCGCTCGCGAGCTCGTCGACATCCGCCGCGGAGAGCACAACCGCCTCGGGGTCGCCGTCCAAATCGGCACTGTCCGTTTCCTGGGCACGTTTCTGGCCGACCCGACCGACGTGCCGTGGGCGGTGGCGGCGCATCTGGCCGCGCAGCTGGGTATTGCAAACCCTGGTGTGCTCAAGCAGTACGCCGCCCGCGAGGGCACAAACAGGCTGCACACCGGAGAAATCCAACACGCCTACGGCTACCGCGACTTCGCCGACCCAGCGGTGCACGCCGACCTGGTCGGCTGGCTCGAGGCCCGCACGCGGCTGGCCAGCGAACGGCTGCTCGAGTCGAAGGTGCTGCTGCCCGGACCCACGGTGCTGGCCCGGCTCGTCGCCTCGGTTCGCGACCAAGCCGCGACCCGGCTCTGGCAGGACCTCGCCGCAGCCCCCGACGCCGGGCAGCGAACCCGGCTAGAGGGCCTGCTCGTCGTCCCAGCGGGTGAGCGGTCCTCGACGCTGGATCGGCTGCGGCGCGGACCGACCAGCGTCACCGCCACCGGGCTGCTCGGCGCGCTGCATCGACTGGAGGAGATCCGCGCACTCGGTGTCGGCGAGCTCGATCTGAGCTTCGCGCCACCTGGCCGGCTCGACGCGACCCACACCCCACCGTCGTTCGCCGAGGATGAGGTGGGCCGCCCGGTCGTGGGCATGGTGCTCTTCCCCGGCATGACACTGCTCGACCTGGTCGGTCCCCACACGGCCTTCTCACCGTCGATGAAGGTGCACCTGATTGCGGCCACGATGGACGACATCGTCTGCGACACCGGCGTCCGGATCCGCCCGCAGACCACCTTCACCGACGCTCCCCAGCACCTCGACGTGCTGTTCGTGCCCGGCGGCGCAGGAACCGCGAGCGCCACCCTCGATACCGAGCTCCTCGACTTCCTCACCGAGCGCGGCACCAGGGCCCGCTACGTCACCGCGGTGTGCACAGGCTCGATCGTCCTGGGCGCCGCGGGACTGCTCGATGGCTACCAGGCCACCACCCACTGGACCCACCTGGGTCTGCTCGAGCTTTTTGGTGCTCACCCGCGCGAGGACCGAGTGGTGATCGACCGCAACCGGATCACCGGCGGCGGAGTGACCGCCAGCATCGACTTCGGCCTGACCGTGCTCGAGCGGCTGCAAGGCCGTCACCGCTCGGCGGCGTCGAGCATGCCGGGACACATCCCCAGCACCGAGTGGAACAGGGCAATGTTCGCCATAGCTTCTTCCCTTCGTGTTACCACTGGACGTCGTACAGTTTAGTTGGACGGCGTACAGTTGTCCAGGTGGGGCCTCCTCGAACTCCCGGTCAACGCGCCGGACTGACCCGTCCGGCCGTCCTTGCCGCGGCCCGGGGTCTGTTGGCTGAGCAGGGAGTGGAGGCGTTGACGATGCGCGGGGTGGCCCGGCGCCTCGACGTCGCCCCGAACGCCCTCTACAGCCACGTGCCCAGCAAGACCGCGCTCATCGACGACGTCCTCGACGACGTGCTCGCAGATGTGCAGGCGCCGGCCCAGGACATCGGGGACCCGGCCATGGGCCTGCACCAGCTGATGACCTCGGCCTATCACGTGCTGCTCACCCACCCGGGCCTCGTGCCGCTCTACCTCGCCCGCCAAGGCGCCCGCGGGCTCAACGCCCAACGCCTCGGCGACACCACGACCACCCTGCTAGCCCGGGCCGGCGTGCGCGGACCCGCAGCAGGCGAGGCACTGCGAGTGCTGATCGTCTACACGATCGGATTCGCCGCCTTCGCCACCCGACCCCCCATCGAAACCAGCGACGACCGGCCATTGGCCACCGACGAACTGCTGGACAACTTCACGAACGGACTGCGGTGGCTACTCGACGGCATCCTGCACACAGCAGCGACCCCACACCGTTGACGCAACCGGTGCGCGCTGACCCACAACCTCAGTCGGGCGAGACCGCAAGACCATCGACCAGTGGCACGACTGCCAAGGTAGAGCTGTGACGGTCGACGAGCATCTCCACGTGGTCGCCGCCGGGCTCCTGCTACGCGGCGGGCGCGGCCTGTTGGTGCACCGCGCACCGGCTCGGCATTGGTACCCGGATTGTTGGGACCTGCCTGGCGGGCACGTCGAGGACGGAGAGACGCCCGCCGACGCACTTCGCCGCGAGCTCCTTGAGGAACTCGCAGTGACCGCCGTCGTCACAGGGGCTCCGTTCGCGCAGGTCCGTGGCGAGGACCTCCGCATAGACGTCTGGATCGTCGATCAGTGGGACGGCGAGCCAGCCAACGTCGACCCCGACGAGCGCGACACCCTGGCCTGGTTCAACGACATCGAAATGGCAGGGCTCCGGCTCGCCGATTCCCGACTCCCGGCACTCTTCGAAGCCGCGCTCCGCTGACCGATCGTCAACCGGGGACGAGATGCGCCGGCGGGGTGGCGGGGCCACGACGGTGGTTCCGCTGAGTCTCCGGCTCTCGTTCCTGGGCGGCCCGGAGGTCCCTGGTTGCTGGACTCATCTGTCGCCAACGTTGGCGGCGATCCACTCGTTGAGGGGCTGTGCTCCATG
>JAABUH010004239.1_pt1 | contig 11722 bp, 15 predicted proteins | sample 5559121 | NCBI WGS metagenome assembly JAABUH01 (sample SAMN10711871, study PRJNA513364) | rock metagenome | isolation source: Antarctica rocks | place: Antarctica: Victoria Land, Battleship Promontory nord | collected 2015-12-28 | reverse complement strand
CTCATAAACCTGAACAAAGGCAGGGCACGTATGACATGAGTGGCTGTCTGAAATCTGCCTTACTGGGGTATATTTCAGTGGCGGGCCCAAGCTAGTTCATAATGCTCCACCCATGGCTGGTGTTGTTTCTGAATTAAGCTTGTAAAGAGAAGAGGCTGGAAGATGTAGTGGAATGTGTACCTTATGCAGACTGGCATAAGTTATGCTCACATGCGCCAAGACAGCAATGGCCAGCGCAGGCAGACGGAGAAGGGCGCGCTGATGCAGGACATTCAAGCATTGAAGAGCACTTGCTTTGCATGCATTCACCCTCTGGTAGCATGCATGCTGTGGACCTACAGGCACTAGCAGAACTCTCCAGCAATCAACGTGTCCGGCCCTACAGCCACCCCTCTAGGAATCGCAAACCAGTCAGAAGCATGCAGAGGAACCGCACATGTGGCCCCCTCGCCAGCTTGCCTAGTAGTGCCGTGTAAGCAATTACTACCTAACCTTACCGTACATTGGCCTATGACACCGCCTGGCTGCCGGACCTGCCCCCGCCACCGCTAGGCCTCCCTCAGAAAGATGAAGCTGCCTCCGGCAGCCGTCTGCCGCCCGATGAGCATCTCATTGTCCAGGAACGTCAGCAGGTAGTCGCTGCCAAAGTTGCGCTCCAGGCCGCTGCCGACGCCCTGCAGCGCGGCCGGCAGCTCCGGCCGCAGCGGCACCGCCACGCGGAACTGCCAGCGCGCGCACCGCACTACTTCAGATCTGCACCGGGGCTGCTTTGTGTGCATGCGAACGTCGGCTTTGGCGCTGTGGTCGACACATGGATGAGAGCTGCAGTTCCGGCTGCTAGCACTATCCACCCAATCGCAGATCTAATCCCTGCCGCAACCCCTGTGGCCCGGCCAGCGGAGTGAGAGCCTGCCCTGCCGTAGCAAGGTGCACGCGGGGCCCCCCGCGCGCCAGAGCAGGCAGCACACAGCAGGCCGGTCTCGAGCCGCCAGGCGACAGGCCGCGGCCCGGCCCGGGCCTGCGCCGCACCTCCTGCAGGCCCAGCAGCAGGCGGTGCGTGAGCCAGGTGCGCGGCAGCGCGGCCGGCGCGAGCGCGGCCTCCAGGCGCGCCGACGGCCGCAGCTCGCCCAGCGCGGCCTCGCGGAACGAGAGCCGGATGCGCCGCGGGCTGCGCACGGCCCAGGCCGCGCGCACGCGCGCCGTGACGCCGTTGCCGTCTGCGCGCGCACGCTGAGCTCGCGGGCCGGCGCGGGGGTGCGCCATGCAGACAGGCGCCGGGCGCAGGCGCAGCGCAGGCGGGAGACGGCACTGCAGGGCGCGCACGGCCACGCACAGCACACCTTCTTCCAAGGCCGGTTTCGTAAGTATGCCTGCTTGTGCCCACACTGGGCTAGAGGTGCTGGAATGGCCTCGCACGGTCCGCCGAAGAGCGCACCCTCCAGCAGGCCGGGCACGCTGAGCTGGATGATGTTCTCCACGATGCCCTCGGCCTCCGGGCTGAAGCGCTGGTAGATGTTGCCCACGGTGAACGGCGGCCACAGCGGCAGCGGGCTCGGCCGCGACACCTGCAGCAGGGGCGCCTGCGCCGCCAGGCCGCGTTGCGGGACGCGGCTCGCTCGCAGGTCGCTCAGGCTGCAGCGCAGGTGGCGCGCCGGGCGCACCACGTCGGGCGCCGTCGTGAATATCAGCCGCCACAGGCCGGGCAGCTGGGTATAGTCTACCGCTGCGCCGAACGCCTCCACAGCAAGCTGCGCGCAGTGAGTGTGCAAGTCAGAACCGTGCCAGGGCTTGGGAGCGCAGCGTCCTGCAAACGCACATGCTGATATACATACGCATGGCAAGCGCTGCCGATGCAGAGGCCAGCGCTGCACGCCAGCGTGCCCGTCGTGTAAGCACCTGCGCCTCCTCCATCACGCCGCGCCGCTGCAGGCTGAGCGAGGCTCGGCCCTCAGAAGCTAGAGATATCAACGCCCTCTTCGCAGCATCAGCGCTCACCGATGTGTGTTGCCTGTACGTCTCGCTAGCTGTGCTCACGCTCGCGGCTGCGTGGCAGCAGACGTGGCGCTTTATCGGCAGAGCCGCACAGCTGTGCTGACACTCGTGTCCGGAGAGTGCAAAGTCTGGCCGCCAGCGCAAGGCGCACAGGTCTGTTGGCGCAAACATCACTGCTTCCTCCAACAGTTATGCAAGGCTCGTTCACGCAGGCGCCAGAACTCTGACTGATCACACACTAGACGCCAGAACTCTGACTGATCACACACTATCGCTGCGGCACAACGGGAGTCACAGGTCAGCAAAACCTGCGCAGGGCTTGCTCAGCAGGCGCAGCATGCACTGCTTGCTTAATTCATGTGCCTTGGAGTTGCGCTTCACAGCTTGTGCACAGAAAGTCGAAGCTCACGAGGTGTTGCTCTGTGACGGCGCACGCCTCAGTGCAGGCCGTGCACAGCCGCATCGCTCGTTTGGCTCCAGGAGGGGTGCAATGAGCCAGAAGAAAGTGCGTGAGAATGCGCTGCTCAGCTTTGAGACTTTCTGCGGATTCCTGGACAACTGCGTGTCTGCGTCTGGCCCCGCGGCGCGCCTGAAGCACCTCAAGACGTTCTTGGAAATATACCTCAACCGGGAGGCGAACGACCTCTACCAAGTCTTCCGCCTGCTCCTACCCGCGGTGCGCATACCGTCGTGGCAACGAGGCGCACGTGCTTTTGGCATCGGACAATTGCGCATCCGCCTTGGGACTGCACGCCGCTCAGTCGAGGGCCGAGCTTTAACCACTTGTATGCTGCCGCAGCTGGACCGCAAGCGCGGCAACTATGGGCTGCAGGAGAAGGCGCTCTCCACGGTTCTGGTGAAAGCCGCGGGGCTGGAGGTCTCCAGCAAGGACGCGCAGGCCGTCATCAAGTGGCGCGCCGTCACGTCCGCAACCGCCGGCAACTTCGCCAAGACCGTGGAGGAGGTGACCCCTGCCTCCTGCGCCGAGCGGCAAGCGTCGTCGGCGCAGAGCGCGCGCCCGCGCACTGTCGCCCCTGCTGAGTCCGCCGTGCGCGGCTACGCGGCAGCACATCTTCCGGCACCGCTGCGAATTCCCGGACCTGCCGGCCAGCGCGTCGCGTGAGGACGCGGAGGCGTACCTGGGCCGCTTCACCCTGAAGGTCGGCGCGCTCAACGCGCTGCTGGACGAGCTGGTGGTGGCCGGCGGCTCCGGCTACGGGAGGGCCGCAAAGGCGGCAGCCCAGGGCGACAGCGGCGCCGGCGCCGCCGCCGCCACCAAGGCGGACGTACTGAGCAGGATGATGAGGCAGACGACGCCCAAGCAGATGCGCTGGGTCGTCCAGATCATCCTGGGCAATCTCAAGGCGCGCCGCGAGGCCACTTCTTTGTTCAACCCGTCTATTGAGTGATGATAATGTAGTCATGCACACCATACACTGGCATGCATGCCCAGGATGCAGCTACACCCGGTATGAAACTTGCGGTGCTGCTGTCAGTTAAAAAGTCCGCCTACATGCAAGCTCCTGTGGTCAGGCGCAATTACTGCAAGGCTTGACTGCGGCGCCGACATGCACGCCACACCTCTGCTTGACCCTCATGTCTCGCATCTTGCCTCCGGCGACATGCGCCGGGTCGCCGGGCACGTGACGAGGTGCAGCGCGGGTGCAGCACGACGAGGGCGGGCGCTGCGCCGTGAGCTGCGGGTCAGACAGTGAGGGCGCCGCCGCGCAGGTGCACCTGTCTGAGAAGACCGTGCTGCGCGAGTACCACCCAGACGCCGAGGACATGCTCAACGTGTCGAACGATCTGGAGAAGATCTTGGTCGCCCTGCGCGACAAGACCAAGCGCTTCCCGCGCCAGGTGGCCCTCCCCAGGCACAGCTTGCCGTTCAGAGCGCCCTCGCCGCGCCGCTCCCGCGCGCCGCCCATGGCACTTGTCAGGTCTGTGTGAGCGACATGCAGGGGCGCAAAATGAAAGGAAAGGTTCTGGGTTGGCGCGCACTTCGGCGCACCCGGGCGTGTTAGGTCAAGAAAGCCTGCTTGAGCCAGGTAGGACTGCTTAGGCCATGGGGTTGTCTGGCAAGCCGAATGTATCCTCCCATACCCACAGGCAAGCAGGTGACGTCAGGCACATCAGGCAAAGTAGACTAGCAGGCCACGCATGGCGAGGCCCGCCTGCGGTCAGGCTGCATGCATGCTTCGAGCGCTCTTCGGATATAATGTGTCAGCCTAGGCAGGTCGCTATGCCCTGGTCACAAAGTGCGCCCGCGGCGGCGCGCAGGACATCACGCCGGGCAGCGCGGCGCGCCCGCAGCTGTGCCGGGCCGCGCGGACCCTGGAGGAGGCATACAAGCTCATGGGCGGCAAGGAGTTCGTGGTGGAGGCCAAGTACGATGGTGCGCTGCCTCGCTGCGCGGTCCCTGCTAACTCACTTCCCCAGCTTGGGTGCACAGTGAGGGCGGGTTGCCCCACTGCTTGCCGCCGTGCCGCCTCGCGCCTGCTGCTCCCTGCCCTCGCTCTCTGACCTGCAGCTGCTGATGGTGTGCGGGCTGGTATGCTTCCCGCTGACATGCATGTCCATGCACGGCTGTTGGAGCTATGGCAGTGTGGGGGGTGGTGCGGCGGGGCACACGCTGCATGGCGCGAGCGAAGCACATGCTGCAGGCGCGCTCTATGCGACTGCAGCAACAGCATGAAGCCCCCCACGCTGGGCGCTGGGTGCACGCTCAACCAGCACTCTGCTCAGGCAGTCTGCACAATAGTATCCTGATACAACACAAGTGATCGCGGCAGCCTGACTGGGTGTGCGCTAACCCTACCCTGTACCCCACGTAGGCAACCGCATCCAGGTGCACCGCGTCGGGGACGCGGTGCACTACTTCAGCCGCGCGCGCAATGAGCACGGCGAAATGAGCAACTACTCGGTCTTTGACCGCGTGGTCCGGGACGCGCTGACCCAGGAGCGCGTCATCCTGGACTGCGAGATAGTTGTATGGAACAAGACCAGGCGCGCCTCGCCAAAAACTATTGCAGGTCACCAGGCCTGGGCCCTCGAAGCAGATTCTGGTGTGTCTGATGCCGCACCGCTCGGGCTCCGCCATCACAACCTGGTTGATCTGTCGTGCGCTTTGTACATAGCGACCGGCCGCGAGGCCGAAGCTCAGCCCAGAACTGCAAACCTCCTTGGGCTCTGTCGTCTCACACGAAGGGAAAGTGATTTGTGTCTGTGGGCCTGGCTGTGCTGGTTGTGACAGCCTGATATGCTCGAGCGCCCACATGATGCCCGCATCAGGCAACCGCGCGCCGGAGGCCTGCCCTCCCAGCGCGCAGGCTGATGTTTGAGCCGTTCGGCGGCGTGCGCACGGTGATGGAGGCCGCGACGTCCGGCCTGCCGCCGGAGCACCTGCTGGACATGCAGAACTGGGACGGCTCGCTGATGAGCGCGGACCCCGATTACCAAAAGCCTTTCGTGCGCGACGTGGAGGTCATCCTCATCGCGTTCGATGTGCTCTACTGCGACGGGCAGGCGCGGCGCGGGGTCCTCGGGTGGCCCGCTCGCGGCGCCCCGGGCCATGCCCCGCGCGTCAGCCACCTGACTGGCGCGGCACTTCTGCGGAGGCAGTGAAGGGGGTTGACCGCGGTGCTGCAATGCCAGGTTGCTGAAGTGCTTGCCAGCTTGGCGTGGAGTGCCTGCCGGCACACTGATGCGGCTGTGCGACGCGGCGCCGGCGAGTGGCAGCCGGTATCATGCAATTGATGCGTGAGGGAGAGCGTGTGGCTAGGCAGCATGCTGATGGTGCCGACTGCGCCAGCGCCTGTGCTGAAGCGATGCCGCCTGAGCGGGCGCGGCCGGCCGCGGCCGCACGATGCGCCCGCTCGGCGCGGCTGCCACGGGCTGTGACGCCCGGCTGTTGCGCGGCAGTCGGTCATCAATCGGCCGCTGCACGAGCGGCACGCGCTGCTGGACCGCGTGCTCAAGGACGCGCCGGCCGGCGGGCAGAGCCAGCGCCTGGGCCCCGGCACGGACATGACCGGGCGCGTGGCCAAGCTGCTGCCCGGGCATGCGCTGCTGGAGGGCATGCCGCAGCCGCGCTACTCCTCCCGCCTGGAGGACATTCAGGAGGTCTTTGAGGAGGTCATGCAGCGGAAGGTGCGCGCTCGTGGCTCTATAAGGCGCCGGCCGGCCTTTGCGTGCTTACAGACGCAAGGCTTTGAGTAGTGTCCGCTTTGTGGGCGTACTGGCATTGGTGTGAGCAGAGGTGCGGCTGCGAGTCAAACCTTGCCTCATGTCCTGCATTGTGTGCAGCAGGGAGTGGCGGATATGGCGCCTGTCAGAAATGCAAGCATGTCCGCGATGGACTGCGCAGGATCAACAATTTGCGTGTGGGCGCCACAGGAGGAGGGCATTGTGATCAAGCGCATGGACAGCCCGTGGGTCCTCAACGACCGCTCGGGCAGCTGGCTAAAGGTGAAGCCAGAGTATGTCAAGGCGCGCACTGGGGCCCGGTGCCCACATGCTGCACGCCGCGTGAACATGCTGCGCGTGTGCCTGGCCTCATGCCCGTACCAAAAGCGCTCTCATGCACTGGCGCAGTCTGCACACGTCGGGATGCTCCTCGCATCATATGCATAGCATGCTGAAGCAGTGCAGCTGTCGTGCGTTGGAGGGCTGCTCTCAGCATGCTGCCCTGTCCAGCAGCTGGCAGCACGTGACACTGGCGGACGCAGTGCCGGCAGCTGGCGCGGACAGCACCCACGCCGCAGCACAACACCTTGTGCCTGCTCATCCTGGCTGGAGCAGCGCGTTCGACACGGCAGCCGCGCAGTGTCACTCCATATCACACTGGGGCAGTGCGGTGCGCAGCAAGTGGACATCGACGCGCTCATCATCGGCTGCTGGGGCGGGAGGGGTAACCGCCGTGGCGGCATGATGTCACAGTTCCTGCTCGCACTGCTGGAGCGGCCGTACGACCGCCTGACTGCGGAGCCGCTCACGTATGTGTCCTTCTGCAAGTGCGCGCCCCCCCATGGTGGCGTCGGCGCGGGCCTCCGCAAGGGCCGCGCTGCCTGTGGCTCGCGGGCGGCGCTGGTCGCTAGGCGCAGCCAGGGCGTCTGACGCTAGACGCAGGCCGATGCATGTGCACCTCAAGCGCCGCCACGCTCAGCGAGCGTGCTGACTGCGGGGCGTGTCGACGGCGAGCATGCGTTCGCCGTGGAGCCCCGCGGCGGGCCCGGAAGCGAGCGCGATGCCATGGCGCGGCGGCAGGGTGGGCAGCGGCATGACCGACCGCGCCCTGCAGACCATCACCGACCAGCTCAAGCCGTACCTGGCGTACACCTGCGACGCGAGCACGCGCGTGCCGGCGAACTACCGTGTCGTGAAGTCGCCCAAGGTCACGCCGGACGCATGGGTCAGGGACCCCTCAAACTCCATCGTGCTCAAGGCGCGCCCCGGCCCGCAAGGCGCTGTCTGGGCTGCCGCGCGGCTCTCGGGACTTGCGCGCCCGCCTGCAGGCATGGGGTGAGCTTGCCCTGAGCATTGGTCATGTGCGTTGCAAATATTTTGTAGACATTACATCTAAATGCTGCCGTTCTAAATGCCTGCCCCATACCGCCCGCTCCAGCCGCAAGGCTGTGCTGCGACCTGGCGGACTCCGCCCTCTGCTCAAGCGCACTCCCTGACTGCCACGGGCATTGCGCCATGCTGCAGCCATGCCGGCCTGTGGCAGGCGCCCGCTGCATGCCAGGGTCGCAGCCCGCACGACCTGCGTAGCCGAGGTGGCTCTGCAGCAGCAGCGTGGTCGAGCCGCCGAGCGCCAAAGAGCTCCATCTGCTTTGGGCGTGCGACGGCCTGCGCAGCTGTGCGCGGTCGGCCCTGACGCGCTGCCAGCGGCGGCGCGCGCGCGCAGATCCACGGCGACGTGCGCATGATCAAGTCGGTGCTGTACGCGTCGGAGCTGTCGCTGCGCTTCCCGCGCGTCAACGCCGTGCGCGAGGACAAACCCCACTTCGACATCGACCACCTCGGCACCCTCCGGGACTGGGTCACCAGGAAGGAGGTCGCGGACGGCGCGCTCCTGCTGTGCCCGCCATCTGCCAAGTTCCTGAGTGCCGCGCTCACAGCACGAGCATCTCTCAGGCTTGCTCATGTCCTTGCATGAGCACGCCGGTGTGTGACAGGTAGCTTATATGCGCATAGCATGTGCTATATATCAAGCTCATGGCAAATCAGGTCAAGTGCTTGCTGACATGTCTGTGGGCAGGTCTCAAGATGGCTGTCCGGCAAGGGCAAGAAGGCCCGATTGTGAATATGTTGCTGTGCCTAGGTGCAATACGGGGTCGGCAGGCCTAGCACTGAGCACTGCTAACTCAACACAAGTGGACTTGTCGATCGATGTGGAGAACATGTGTGAGGGCAGGGGCCCATGAGATCGGCAGTGCTGCAAGCGGCAGCAGGCAGTGCGCTTTGCAAGGAGGCAGCCGCTGTTGCGCTGCGGCACGCGTACCTGGTCCGGCAGGCCGATTGCCCCGCGCCAGGCAGACGTTTCCAGGACAGGCGAGGGCGCCAGCACAGCCAGGGGCCGGTGGACTGGGCACAGCCAGCCCTGTTCTGTCATGGGAGGGAGGTCATGGGCGTGCGCGCGCGCAGGCGGCGGCGGCGGCGACGGCGACGGCACCAAGCGCGGCCGCAAGAAGGCGGCCAAGGCGCCGGGGTCGCGCCGCGCGGCGGGTGGCGCGGTGGCGCACTTCCGCCCGGAGGACTTGAGCGGCGTGGCGGTGGAGACCGACGTGCTGGCCGGCAAGATGGTGCACTTCTGCTGCTGCCGCAAGTCGGGGCACAGCAAGGCGGAGCTGGAGGGCATCGTCAAGCGCCTGGGCGGCGAGGTGCGCTCCTCCTCTGCACCCAGAGTCAAACACGATGCCACGGCATTGCATGTCCGGTCACGCGCAGCTGCAGGAGGCCGGTCCACGCCTCGGCTGGCCACCGCAGGCTCTGAAAAGAAAGCATCAGCAGGCTCATCTGCCGCTCTGTCCGAGGCCTCCGATGTCGCCGGCCGCTCCCGCAGAGGCGGCCGCCGCGCGCGCGCGCAGGTGGCGCAGAACCACTACCGCGGCGTAACGCACGTCATCGCGTCGCCGGCGGAGGCCGAGGGGTATGAGTGGCGTATGTGGGTCAACAAGGACGTCATCCGCCTGGACTGGCTGCTGCAGTGCAGCGCGGAGAAGGCGTACGTGCGGCTGTGCCCGCGGCACTACCTGGCGCGCGACCCGGCCGCCATCGCCGCCGACCCGCGCGTGGACTGCTATGGCGACGAGTGCGGCCCGCCGCCGGCCTGGCAGTGCAATGGGGTCGCATGCATTCAGAGAGAGTTGAAGCACATGCGCCATCCGAAAGCGCTTACGCCGGGAGGAGCTGTCGCGTCCCACCAGGGGCTGGCGAGCGCGCGCCGCATGCAGCACTTCTGCGCTGGCGCGCCTGATATCAGGGTTAGGGTAGGTTTAGGGTGTATCATATGACCGACCGCTGCGCCCGTGCACAGGTACTACGAGCTCAGCACGGTGGAGGACATCGAGGCCATCGTCAGCCGCATGCGTGTCGAGAACATGGACATCCCGGAGCTGGCGGCGTGGGCGCGCGGGGAGCTTGTCAGCGAGTTTGGCCGTGCGCCCAGGCGCGCCGCGCGCGGCTCTGGCGCCTGCGCCGGCCGCATGCAGCAACGTCACATCCTGTGCTCTGCAGTGTGCGCATGGCTTGAAACGATGCAAGCGTCCTGCTGCTGTGCTGCAAAACAGGTACCAGCGATATGACTGCTGCTGGGGAACTACAGGCATATTGCCAGCAGCCTTGCACATTATACAATCACCTTGTGATCAGGCTGCGCTAGCAGGCCCGCGCCGCTGGCCTGTAAGACGTGGTGATAGTGAAACAGCTCACAATGTTGCGTGAGGGCAACACCAGTCTTGTCAGTACTGCAAAGCAAATCGCACACCACGCAATGCCCGTCCCAGTCCGGCTGCTACCGCACAGTGCCACGTGCTCAAAGCGCGTGGCGGCGGCAGGTCGGGCAAGCCCGACGAGGACGACATCGCGCTGCTGCTGGACGCCGAGCTCGAGGCCGCCGGCCTGACCGACCCCGACGCGGTGCTGTTCCGCTCCTGCCGCGTGTGCCTGCTGCGCCTGCCGTCCGCCAACCCCGCCGACGACGACGGCGGCGACCCGCCGCCTGTCGCAGACCCCGAGCCGCCGCGTCGCTCGGCCGCCGCGCCCGCGCGCTCGCAGGCGGCGCCGGCGGCCAGCCAGGGCGGCCGCAGCGCCGCCGACCCCGGGCCCGCCTGCGGCGGCAACCAGGCCGGCAGCGCCGGCGTGGCCGGCGACGGCCTCGGCGCGGCGGGCGGCGCGGCGCGCGCGCTGGGCTGCTCGCTGGCTTTCGCGGAGGAAGTAAATGCGGAGACCGTGGCGGCGCGCGCGCGCATGGGCGGCTTCGTTGCCTGCCGCCTGGAGGCCGAGGTGCGGGCTGTTGGCCTCGCGGCCCTGCTTTGCCCTGTCTGCCGGGCTGGTGGGCGCATGCGACAGGCGCTGCTTTGTCGGGAGTCGCGCGGCCGCGGTGGCGTGCGATGCAGCACCAGCTGTGCCCTGCCACAGCTAGCAGGGAGCGGCGCCACAACCTCTGCCGATGCGGGGCTGCGGCGGCGCGGGCAGGTCGTGTGGCGCGGCGGCGCAGTGATCAAGGAGGTGGACGCGCGCACGACGCACCTCGTCGTGCTGCCGCCGCCCGACGCAGGTGCGCCGGCGCTGCCATGGCGGCGCGCAAGCGCCTAGCTGATGGCGTGCGGCCTGCCCGGGCCGCCTGGCGCGGCGCGCCGCCTGGGTGGTCGTGGCAGGAAAGCTATTGAGGTGTGCTTTTGTAGCAATGAAAACGGTTTATGCTTCTTTCAGTGTCAGCGCGGCAGGACACTCCCAACAGGATACGATATCAGAAAGCGCAAGGCTTGCTACGTTGCGTGATCCAGGCAGGACACCTTTACATAACATAAATTTACTTGCGCATCCCGCAGGCTGGAAAGCGATGGAGCCGCCGCCGGACGGCAGCAGCCCCTGGGCGCCGGAAGCAACGCCGGCGGCGCTGCTGGCCGCGGTGCGCGAGCGCGGCGGCGGCGTGGCCGCGCTGGCCGCGCTGCGGCGCGGCCTGCGCGCGCGCACCCTGCATCTCGTCACCCAGCAGTGCGGGCACACCCTGTTGTGCAGATGCGCCACTAAGCTGCCCCAAAGTTGTGGCCACCGCTGCCTCTCGTTTAGCAGGGCGCTGTCTTATGCCTGTCAGGGACTGTTCCAACAGAGTGGGCGCCTTGCATGCAGCTGGGGTACCGCACCGGGCTGCTGCAGCAGTGCAGGGGAGGACAGCGCAGCGCCGCACGCATGCCGAGCGCGCCATGGGCCTCTGCCCGCACGGCTCCTGCAGAGGGCGTGCGCATGCACTCTGCGGTCGCATGCATTCTGCCGTCTCACTTGCAGCACTGTGGAGCCAGCGGATGGCCGACGCGGGCGCAGGTGGGTGGACGCGAGCGCGGCCGCCGTGGCCGCCGCGCCGCAGGGCAAGCCCTTCCCGCGCGCGCGCGAGGCGGACTTTGCATTCCGCGTGCTGCCGCCGGCCGGCGCGCCGGCCGCGGCGGGCTCGCCGCCGCAGGACGGGCGCGCCCCGCCGCGCGCGCGGCGCTCCCGCCCTGCTCCC
>JAABUH010004238.1_pt1 | contig 11724 bp, 15 predicted proteins | sample 5559121 | NCBI WGS metagenome assembly JAABUH01 (sample SAMN10711871, study PRJNA513364) | rock metagenome | isolation source: Antarctica rocks | place: Antarctica: Victoria Land, Battleship Promontory nord | collected 2015-12-28 | reverse complement strand
GCCAGGTTGGGCGTGGGCGCTTGCGCCGAGGGCGGCGCGATCAAGGGGGCGTAGGCAGCAATCATCAGCGGTCCTCCTCTCCTCAGTCTACTCCACCTCTGCCCAAACCTAACGTTGTAGTATTAGGATCGTGCGAGCCCTAATCCTATCCTAGCGGCGTTCCTGGTCAGCATCCTGTCCGAGCCGCTGCACACGACGCTCTCGCGGGGGCCAATAAGCGAGCAGTTGCAGGAATTCCTGGTGATCGGGGTTACGGAGGAGGCGGGAGGCGTTCTCAGGTTCATCTCAGGAAATAGCCCTAGACTGCATAGTGTACCCACATAGGGGCGAGGAACGAGGAACAGGGACGACGGGCGGGCGGCATAGCGCCGGGCGCGCCGCTCCCGCGAGAAGGAGACAGACATGGCGAACAATGATCAGACCCGCCTCCGCGGCGCGGCGCTCGGACGGGCGCCGGCGGACGGCCTGACGGCAGCCCCCGTCGAGGCCGTGAACGACGGCCAGGAAACGCGCGAGACGACGACGCGCAACGTGTCGCAGGTGATGAATCTGCCGACCGACCGCGTGCGCTGGGGCCCGATCTGGGCCGGCCTGCTCGCCGCGTTCTTCACGCTGCTCGTGTTGAGCCTCCTGGGGCTCGCCATCGGCGCGTCCACCGTCAACGCGGGCCAGGCCGCCCAGGGGACCGGCAACCAGAACGCGGGGCAGTACTCGGCGCTCTGGGCGGGGCTCACCGCGATCCTGGCCTTCCTGGTCGGCGGCTACGTCGCGGGGCGCACGGCGGCGGTGCACGAGCGCGGCTGGGCCGCCCTCAACGGCGCGTTGGTCTTCCTGCTGGCGCTGCCCATCCTGTTGTGGCTGGCCAGCCAGGGGCTCGGGGCCGTCATCGGCAACGCGAGCAACATCGCGAGTGGGCTGGGCATCAACCTGGGCCAACTCGGAAACACCGCTACGGGCGCGGCCAAGAACATCACGTCGGCGCAGGCGCAGCAGGCGGCGGACACGGCGCGCAACACGGCCTGGGGCACCTTGCTCGGGTTGATCCTGGGCTGCGGGGCAGGCGCGTTGGGCGGGACCCTCGGCACGCGCCACGCGGCGCGCGGGACGCAGAGGACAAACCTCGCCGCGTAGGGCGGCCCATCCAGCGGACAGACGAGGCCCGTGCGCCGGGCCTCTGTCGCATAGGAAAGATGAGTGAGACAGATGACGGAACAACAATTCTACGAGGGCGCGACGGTCACCGACACGGCCGGCGAGAAGGTCGGCACGCTGCACGCGTACGACCCGCAGGGCGGCTACATCACGGTGCAGAAGGGCTTCCTCTTCCACAAGGATCTCTACATCCCCCTGAGCGCCGTCCGGAGCACCGACGCCGAGGGCGCCGTACAGTTGAGCGTGTACAAGGACGATCTGGCGGACGGCCGCTACGACAGCCCGCCCGTGGCGTCGGCCGGCGGGGCGGCGGGCGAAGACAGCTACGCGCAGACCACGACGACGCGCGCGCCGGCCCCTGCCCCTGCCCCGGCGCCAGCGCCACCCCGCCAGGCGCGGCCCGCGCGAGCCGTGGCCCGGACCACGACCGACGACACCGTCGCCGTCCCCGTATTCGAAGAGCAACTGGTCGTCGGAAAGCAGCAAGAGGAGACGGGTCGGGTCCACCTGCACAAGGATGTGGTGCAGGAGCAGGAAACGGTGTCGGTGAACCTGCGGCACGAAGAGGTCACGGTCGAGCGGGTCGCCACGACGGGGCAGCAGATGAGCGAAGCCGACCTCAAAAACGTCTTCCAGGACCAGGTCATCGAGATACCGATCATGGGCGAGGAGGCCATCGTGGGCAAGCAGGCCCATGTGGTCGAGGAGGTGCGGCTGCACAAGGACGCGACCCAGGAGCAGCAGCAGGTCACCGGCACGGTGCGTAAGGAGCGCGTCACCGTCGACGAAACAGACACGACGCCGCGGTCTCGGCGCCCGAAACGGTCGTAGCCACGCGAGAAACGAGAGAGAGGACAGCGAGCCACATGTACTTCCAGACTCAGAAACTGATCAACGAGATCGTGCCTGGTGAGCCGGACCCGTTCGCCGCGAACGCCCTCCAGGAGGGCCTGGGCGGCCAGTTCGGCGAGATGCGCACCATGATGCAGTACCTCTTCCAGAGCTTCAACTTCCGCGGTCCCCTGACCCAGTACAAAGACCTCATCCAGGCGGTCGCGGTCGAGGAGATCAGCCACGTCGAGCTCATCGCCACCACGATCGCCCGGCTGCTCGACGGCGCGCCCGGCTACCAGCCCAGCGGCGATGTCCCCGGCGCGGGCGGCGCGACCCCGCTCAATTCGATCCTGGGTAAAGGCAACATCCACCACTTCCTCGTCGGCGCGCAGGGCGCGCTGCCGGTGGACGCGGCCGGCAACCCCTGGTCGGGCTCGTACGTGTACAACAGCGGGAACCTCGTGCTCGACCTGCTCTACAACCTGATGCTGGAGGCGACGGGGCGCACCCAGAAGTGCCGCATCTACGAAATGAGCGCCAACAAGACGCTGCGGGCGACGGTGGCCTACCTGATCGTACGCGACGAGGTGCACGAGAAGGTCTACGCCAAGGCGCTCGAATCGTTGGGCGTCGATTGGGGCAAGACGCTGCCCATCCCGAACTTTGACGCCTCCAAGTACCCCGAGGTCAAGGCGCTCTACGACAAGGGCATCGGGGACGTCCAGTACACGTTCCGGCTCGACGGGTCGCAGGCGGGAGCCATCTTCAACGGAAAATCGCCGTTCAACGACGGGACGACGGTCTCGACGAGCGATCAGGCCCCCGAGGGGTACCCGATCCCGCAGGCGCCCGAGCGGTTGGAAGAGTTCGCGCCGGGGCTGACGCCCGAACTCATGGAGTTGGCGCAAGCGGCGGCGAAGTTGGCCACGAGCGGCGCGACGGTCTAGGGTCCGGGCGTCGCCGTCGGGACCTAGGGCGCGACCGTGACCGTGCCCTCCGCGGCGGGGGCCACCGAGGACGCGCGCGTCGGGGTGCGCACAGCCAACCTCATCCACGATAAGACTACCCCGTCATCGTAGGAGGTCGGGTCACGGCGCGCCTCCTCATAAAGAGGCGGGCGCGCCGTGCGCCGTGGCCCTGGGGACACAGAAGACACAAGGAAAAGGAGTAGAGCATGTTTCCGTTCGATCAGAACAACCAGCAGATGTACCAGCAGTATGCGCAGGCGAACGCTTCCGGCGACTACAGCGGGATCGACCCCAACGAGGCGGCGGGGCACGTGCAGCAGTTCATGCAGAACGCGCCGCCGGAGATGCAACAGCAGGTCTACCAGCAACACTTCGAGCAGATGCCGATGGACCAGCGACAGCAGTTCATGCAGCAGATGCCGCCGCAGTACCAGCAGCAAATGGACCCCAACAACCCGCAGATGATGGCCCAGGGCTTCCAGCAGATGGGCCAGCAGCAACCGGGCATGCTCCAATCGCTCATGGGCTCCGGGGGAGGCCTGGGCGGAATGCTAGGCGGCGGAGGCGCGAGTGGAGGCGGCCTGGGCGGGATGCTGGGCGGAGGAGGCGGCCTGGGCGGGGTGATGGCGGGGGGCGCCGCGGCAGGGCTCGCCGGGACCATCGCCTCGCACCTGCTCGGGTCGCTCGGGCGTTGAGACACGGGCACGGTGGTCGATGGCAGACATGGCCGGAGGCATAGGCTGGCCAGTCCGCATCGGGCAGCGCCGGGATGTGGGGCATCCGTCACCTATTGTAGAGGTCGGCGCGCACGGCGCGTCAGACGGATAGGTGACGCCTCCTCCCGCATGCCAACCGTTTCAGAGAGACCGTGAGGGACTGGCTCTCTGCCTGAGGTAGCGCGAAATAGAGCGCCTCGCACCCCTGCGACGCGGCAACACGCCAGCACGAGGGGTGATAGAGGCATGCCATTTTTATGCGGCTGTGAGGATTGGGGTGGAGGGCAGCCGCGCGGGTGCGACGTTGCTCGCGGGCATCGACCTGGCCGGCCGGTTGCCCGGCTGGTTAGCCAGGGCGTGGACGGGCTCTGTTTGACAGCGCCGCCATCGGGCCGGTAGCATGGCAGTGTCCTCAGGGGACCAGGAAGACAGGGGTTAGGAAGACAGGGCTCCGGGTCCCGGGGCCTCGGGGCGCGCGAGATACAGGATAGAGGATGGAGGCGAGGGGGCCTGGCACAGGGGGCGTGATGTTCTTCGATCGCGAAGCCGAGACGCTGCCGCGCGCGCGACTGGACGCGCTGCAGACCGAACGCCTGCGCGCCGTGGTCGCGCGCGCGGGTGCGGCGACGCCGTTCTACCGCGCGCGGTTCGCCGAGGCTGGTGTGGACCCCGCCGCCATCGCGTCGCCCGCCGACGTGGCGCGCCTGCCCTTCACGCGCAAGGGCGACCTGCGCGACAACTATCCCTTCGGCCTCTTCGCCGTCCCGCGCGAGAAGGTCGTGCGCCTGCATGCCTCGTCGGGGACCAAGGGTAAGCCCACCGTCGTGGGCTATACCGCGGCCGACATCGCCCTGTGGGCTGCGTGCTGCGCCCGCGCCCTCGCCTGCGCCGGCGCCCGGCCCGGCGACGTCGTGCACAACGCCTACGGCTACGGGCTCTTCACCGGCGGCCTCGGCCTGCACTACGGCGCCGAGGCGCTCGGCGCCACCGTCGTCCCCGCCTCGGGCGGCAACACCCCGCGCCAACTCCTCTTATTGCAGGACTTCGCGGCGCGCGTGCTCTGCTGCACGCCCTCCTACGCCCTCAACATCGCCGGCGTCATGGCCCAGACCGGCGCCAGCCGCTCCTCTATCGCGCTCGAGGTCGGCGTTTTCGGGGCCGAGCCCTGGACCGTCGAGATGCGCCGTCGCATCGAGAAGTCGCTGGGCATCGCCGCGCTCGACATCTACGGTCTCTCCGAGATCATGGGGCCGGGCGTGGCCATGGAGTGCGCCGAGGGCCGCGACGGTCTCCATGTCTGGGAGGACCATTTCCTGCCCGAGATCGTCGACCCCGCCTCCGGCGAGCCGCTGCCCGAGGGGCGCTTCGGCGAGCTCGTGCTCACCACGCTGACCAAGGAGGCCATGCCCGTCATCCGCTACCGCACCGGCGACCTCACCATGCTCACCGCCGAGCCGTGCTCCTGCGGGCGCACGCACCGGCGCATGGCCCGCCTGGCCGGGCGCACCGACGACATGCTGATCGTGCGCGGAGTCAACGTCTTTCCCTCCGAGATCGAGCGCGTGCTGCTCCAGTCGCCCGAGCTGGCCCCGCACTACCGGGTGACCGTCGACCGCCGCCAGGCGCTGGACACGCTGGAGGTGGAGGTCGAGGTCGTGGAGGAACATCGCGCCCTGCTCGACGACCTGGACCAACTGGTCACCCTGCGCGGTTATGTAAACAACCGGCTCGATCAGGCCCTCGGCATCAGCACCGACGTGGCGCTGCACCCGCCGGGCTCGCTGCCCCGTTCCGAGGGCAAAGCCCAGCGCGTGTTCGACAAGCGGGCGCCCTACGCATGATCGTCGAGCGCCTGCTCCGGGAGGCGACCGTCGAGCTGATCGTCACGCCGGAGATGCGGGCCGCTTTCGAGGGCGAGATCGTGCACGAGGTCTACGGGACAGCGCCGATGGTCGGGCACATGGAGCTGGCCGCCCGCCGCGTCATCCTGGCCGCGCGCGAGGAGGGCGAGGAGGGCGTCGGCTATAAAGTAGACGTCGCGCACCTGGCCCCCGCGCCCGTCGGCGCCCGCGTCACGGTGACGGCGCGCCTGCGCCATGTCGAAGGCAACCGCGTGCTGTGCGACGTGGAGGCGCGTACGGCGCGCGGCGTGATCGGACGCGGGACGGTCACGCAGGTACTCTTACCCATCGAGGTGTTGCAACGCCGCTTCAAAGACTACGGAGGGGAGACCAATGGTTAAGCTTATCGCCATGTACAAGACACCGCAGGATGCCGCCACGTTCGACGACATCTACTTCAACCAGCACGCGCCGCTGGCTGCGAAGATGCCCGGACTGCGCCGCACCGAGATCAGCCGCGTCACGGGGACGCTGCGCGGCGGGGATGAGTACTACCTAATCGCCAGCCTGTACTTCGACGACGCCGACGCTTTGAAAAAGAGTATGGCCTCCGACGAGAGCCGCGCCGCCGCACGCACGCTCCGCGACATCGGCGCCGAGGTGGTGATGCTGACGGCGGACGTGGAAGAGATGTAACGAACATGACATCAGAGTCTGCCTACAACAATATCCTGCTCGCCGTCGACGGCCCCGTGGCCACGGTCACGCTGAACCGGCCGAAGGCGCTCAACGCCCTCAACGCGCCGCTGATGGCCGAGCTGTCCGACGCCCTCGCGCGGCTCGACAGGGACGAGGCGGTGCGCTGCGTCGTGCTCACCGGCAACGAGCGCGCCTTCGCCGCCGGCGCCGACATCAAGGAGATGGCCGGCGCCTCGGCCGTGGACATGCTCACACGCGCGACCCTCTCCGGCTTCGACGCCGTGCGCGCCTTCTCCAAGCCGGTCATCGCCGCCGTCAGCGGCTTCGCCCTCGGCGGCGGCTGCGAGCTGGCCATGGCCTGCGACATGATCGTGGCCTCGGAGACGGCCCGCTTCGGCCAGCCCGAGATCAACATCGGCGTCATCCCCGGCGCGGGCGGCACGCAGCGCCTCACCCGCCAGCTCGGCAAGTACCGCGCGATGGAGCTCGCGCTGACCGGCGAGCAGATGGGCGCCCAGGAAGCCCACGCCCGCGGCCTCGTCAACCGCATCGCGCCCCCGGAGCTCTACCTGGAGGAGGCCCAAAAGCTGGCCCTCAAGATCGCCGGCCAGGCCCCCGTGGCCGTGCGCCTGGCAAAGGACGCCGTGCTCAAGGCGCAGGACCTCACCATCGAGGAGGGTCTCGACTACGAGCGCCGCCTGTTCTACCTCTTGTTCGCCACCGAGGATCAGAAAGAGGGCATGGCCGCCTTCATCGAGAAGCGGCCGCCCCAGTGGACGGGGCGGTAGCAGACCCTCATTACCATTTCCCGCATATCCACGCGTGGCAGCGATATTGCCTACCACGGACATACAAAGAACAAAAGGGGCGAGTTGAGCCCCGTGAGTGTGGGATGCGCATCATGAGAAAACGTTTGAAACTCGCGTCTTTGAAGCGATATATCGGCAAGAACAGCGCGCGGGGGCGGGAGACCAGCCTGCAGGTCGTCGCGGGGCAGGATAACGTGCGGACCGAGAGGAACGCCGGTCCATCCGGCGCGTCGAACCCCGCGATCCGCAGCCTTACCGCCGTGCTCCAGCTGTTGCTCGAAGACGAAAAAAACCAGCAGGCCCTCGGCTACCTGGAGCGTATTCGCACGTTCGTGCCCTCCAGCGGCCCGGCGTCCTACGCGCGCCCCGTCCTGGACGGGCTGCACGGGACCGGGAACAGCATCAGCGCCTATCTCAACACGCCGGTCAAGGTGCGCGGGGCGAGCATTCCCCGCCGGGAGCTGCTGACGGCGGTCCTCTATGGCGACTCGACGAAGACAAGGTAATAGACGACCTGCCGGCCATCGGGCTCGGCCGGCCCTCCTCGTGGGTGCGCCCCACACCCATCCGAGCTATTGACCGTGAGAGGCAGGCAACATATCCCTGTGTAGGCGCGCGGGATGCGACGCGCCTATGTCGCGTACTTCCGTCGATTATTCCTGTGGATCTTCCTGGTCACGGGCATCGACCACGGCGTATCTTATGAGTATGCGCTCGGCCACGCGGGGCCAGCCTACGGGACATAGTAAGGAGGAGATAGGGGATGAACAGGCATCGCGGCGCGGCATCGATAGCGATGGGCGCCCTCGTGGGGGTAGGGTTGATTGTGGGCGGCGCCGCGACGGGGCCGGGCGGGACGGCGCACGCCGCGGCCATCGTGGCGGGGGGACGCGCCGCGACCCCTGCGGTCATGGGCGCGGACGATTACTACAATCGGGGCCGCGACGAGGTCAACCGCGGGCAGTACCGCGCCGCCATCGCCGACCTCACGCACGCCCTCAAGATCGACCCTGGCGACGAGGAGGCCTACGTCGAGCGTGGCATCGCCCGGCGCCACCTGGGCGACTACGCAGGCGCGATCTCCGACTACGATCACGCCCTCAAGATCGACGCTAAGGACGCCACGGCGTACTTCGACCGTGGGCTGGCCCGCTACTATAGCGGGAATAAGCGCGGCGCCATCGTCGACTACAATACCGCCATCCGCCTCGACCCGGCCAAATCCGACCCATACGTCAGCCGCGGCCTCGCGCGTTACGACCTCGGGGACGCCACTGGCGCGATCGCCGACGACACGACGGCGATAAAGCTCAACCCGCGCAACGCCGACGCCTACTACAACCGCGGCCTCGCGCACTTCGACCTGGGCGCCTACCAACTCGCCGTCGCCGACTACACGATGGCGCTGCGCTACCACCCCAAGGACCCCGACGCCTACTACGGCCGCGGCGTGGCCAAGCGCCACCTGCACAACTACGCCGGCGCCATCGCCGACTACAACGTCGCGATCCGCCTGCGGCGCACCTTCGCCGACGCCTTCTACGCGCGCGGCCTGGCGCACGAGTACAACAACGAGAAAAGGGCCGCGATCGCCGACTACCGCGCCGCCTACACCCTGTACAAGCAGCAGCACAACGCCGACGGCACCCGCAAGGCGTTCGACGCCATCCACAACCTGAGCTGAACTTGCCCCCAATAGTTCGTCGCCATCCCGCGAGGCATGGGCTGTGCACAGTTCTCATCCGAGCGATCAGGCTCTATGAGGTGGACGCGAGCGGAGGAGGGCGGGGACAGTGGTGACGACGACAGAACGGCTGATGCGCGAGAGCCTATCGACCATGCGCGACATGGTCGCGGAGATAGAGGAGGCGTCCGCGGCCGAGCCGCACCCGCTGGAGGAGTATGCCGACTCCCTCGGCGCGCTGGCCGACGCGCTCGCGCGGGGGGACGAGCTGTCGATCGCGCGGTTCGAGGCGGCGCTACTGGCGGACCCGGTCCTGCGCGCACGCCCCGACCTCCAACGCATCCCGGAGTTGGACGACGACACCGTCTACGTCGAGGGCGTCGCCGGCGTGCTCTACCTCTTCCGGGACGAGACGCACGCCCTCATCGACGAGGGACATGTCGTCCACCTGAGTTCCTTCACACCGGCGGCTAACGAGGCCGATTTCGCCGCCATCGGCGAGCCGGTCCTCTACGTCGAGGTCGGGGACTGGATCGAGTACGGCGACGACGGCGCCCGCGGCCCGCTCAGGGCGGACGACTCCTACTGGGCCATGGTGGACTGGGCCGACGACGCGGAGGGCGAGCAGGACGCGGACGACGTCTGAACCCGCGGCGCCGATGTGCTATGCTGGTGCGGACGAGCGGGGCGAGTGGCGAGTGGCGAGTGACGAGTGACGAGTGACGAGTAGCGGCGGGCGAGGGCGATGCGGCGAGGAAATCACATCGACTACATCGATGGGTTGCGCGGGATAGCCATCGCGCTCGTGCTGCTCAGCCACGCCTGGGGTTTCTCGCTCGTCAACACTGTTCGCTCCCCCGGCTATCGCACCTTCTTCGACCACCTCGCCTGGCATGGCTACGAAGGCGTAAGCCTGTTTCTCGTCCTGTCGGGCTTCTGCCTGTCCATGGCGCCGCTCCGGAAAGTACGGGGCGGCGAGCCCGACCCTTTCCGTCCGGCGCAGTTCTTCGGCCGCCGCGCGTGGCGCATCCTGCCGCCGTACTACGTCGCGCTGGCCCTGTATGTCCTGGTGGACGCCGTGTACGCCCGCGAACGCTGGCGTCCCCTCTTCTCGATGGACCGCTACCCCGTGTGGAGCAGCGTCGTCAGCCACGTCGCCCTCGCGCATAACCTGACGCACGCCCGTGGCGACTTCAACACCTCCTTCTGGTCCCTCGGACTGGAGTGGCAGTGGTATCTCGCCTTCCCGGCCGCCCTCGCGCTCTGCCTGGCGCGTCCTCGGCTCGCGCTCGCGACCCTCCTCGGCGGCGCGATACTCTGGGCGGCGGTCACGCACCGCCCGCAAGCGGTCCCCGACACCTCCTCCTGCATGCTGCCGGCGCGCCTGTTCGAGTTCTGCTGCGGGGTCGTAGCGGCCGACCTCGTCGTGCGGGGGCGGCGCGTCCCGACGTGGGCGCTGGTCCTGGCGCTGACGCCGCCGCTGGCGCTCGCCGTAGCGATCCCCGCCGCGTCGCATCTATCCGCGCTCCACCGCGCGCAGGATATCGCACGCTACAGGCTCGGCCTCACGCAGCCGCTCTACGGCCTCGCCTTCGCGGCGCTCGTCCTGTTGGGCGCGCAGAGCGGGCCGGCGCGCGTGGCCCTCTCGTGGCGGCCGCTGGTGTGGCTGGGCACAATATCGTACAGTGTCTACCTCGTGCACGAGCCACTCGTCGAGGCCATCGACACCTACGGCGCGCGCTGGGTGGCGGCCCCGGCCCTCCTCGCGGTCCTCGCGGGCGCGGCCGGGATCGTGGCCGGCGCCCTGTTTCACCGTCTCGTCGAGCGCCCCTGCATGCGGCCACGCCCGCGCGCCTGGGCCGAGCCACGCCTCGCCCGCCTGTTCGGCTGGGCGGACATCCTCTGGGACAGGGCGCACCCTCGCTTCACAGTGGGCCTCCTCCGTCCCCTCTCCGACGAAGTGCCCCGGCTTATAGGGAGGGGTTCATGACAGCTAACCTCCGCTTCTGTTTCTGTCCCCGGTGTGGCGTATAGTGGACCCATAGGACTGGACAGCGAGGAGAGGAGGAAAAAGGTGTAGACTGAGCGCCATGGGAAAGCATCACACGGCCACCTTCAAGGCCCACCTCGTCCGCGAATTGCTCCGCGAAGACAAGACAATCGGTCAACTCGCCGCCGAGCACGGCATCCATCCCAATCGGTTGAGCAAGTGGAAGGCTATCGCCCTGCAGGGCTTGCCCAGCCTGTATGACCGCTCGGACAGCGTGGCCACGCTCGAGGCGGCCCACGACCAGCAGGTGACCGACCTGTACGCCGAGATCGGCCGCTTGACCACGCAGGTGGCCTGGCTCAACAAACAATCTGGCCTCGACCCTCTCTGATGATGGCGTCGGGTTCCACGCGCGCGAACAGGTGCACCGCGTCGGCTCCCGGCGCGCGCGGCAGGAAAGGGCGCCTCCCCGCGCAGGCGTTGTACGCCCTATAACGAGTTTACACACGTAAACGCGATCGTGCGTCCCTCCAATCCTTGAGGCGAAGGCCTGCTGACTCGGCAAACCTCTCCCATGTTCCGAGCAACTAGCCGTTTTTTAGCTTGCTGACTGTGGATAAGCCGAGGCACACGATCCATGGCGTCAGTAAAATAATATGTCACTCGTGCGTCTGGAAAGGAGTGGGGTAAATGAGCCTTGAGGGCTTCGATGAGTTGCGCCGTGATCTGGAGGATGCTCAACGCGCACTCACAGAACTGGACGGCATTGTCACGACAGTGAAGGTAGACCCGAACAATCCGGCAAGCGTCGAAGAAGCTATCCAGCAAATTGAGGATGCCATCGATAGCAAGGTAGCGCCGTATGGACACAATCCGTTGGTGTCACAGATAGTCGAGACAACAAAAGAGCGATTTCGAGAGGATATCCGACAGGCGGTACAGCTACGGTAAACCGTGCAACGGGGGGCGCTAGCGATGACGGGCCGCATGTGGCAGGCTGAAGGGGCCCGTGGCTCGCTCCCACGGGCGTC
>JAABUH010004237.1_pt1 | contig 11725 bp, 16 predicted proteins | sample 5559121 | NCBI WGS metagenome assembly JAABUH01 (sample SAMN10711871, study PRJNA513364) | rock metagenome | isolation source: Antarctica rocks | place: Antarctica: Victoria Land, Battleship Promontory nord | collected 2015-12-28 | reverse complement strand
CAAAGCCAGAGTTGTTAGCCAGCTGGCTGCAGCCTTGTCATTGTTGTATTACAATGTAAAAACACTTATCATATTTGCAGGCGTGCAATGACTTACTTGCCCTGAGGTACGATTAGTCGAGCTGCAAGTCATTTAGTTGCCATCACAGGTGCGATTAGTCGAGCTGCAAGTCATTTAGTTGCCATCACAGGTGCGATTAGTCGAGCTGCAATGCGTTTAGTTGTCATCTGCGTGGATTAGAGCCCTCCAACAGTTTTAGTGACCTGCTAAAGCAATTAGTTGGCTGCTGCAACACTATCCCTGATTAGATTGGATTAGCGAACACTATTTGACCCCTTTTATTTGTTGTGATACTGGGAAATGCAAACATTACATATGCCTAGAGCTGTACAACTATTCCCCCCTCAAAGCACGCTCGTCCTCGAACTGGCGACCTGAGAATTTCTCATGTCCTGTGCGCCAACCGGCAAGGTTAAAGCGACCAGCTTCAGAATCCGAAACCAATTGTAACAACAGGGTACGGCCGTTGTCGTCATGGGAATTACAGAGCATATATGCGCATCCCAGACGTTACAGAGCCCTATTGAAAGTTGTTGCATTGCTTCAAATTTGGGACCATGTATCATCATGAGACAGGCACTTATCCAATGGGGTTGTGCAAGAAACCTGTATGCAAATGCCAAAGTGATCACGCAGTGCATTTCCTTGATACATTGGATCTCAGATACACGTCCCAAAGGTTGCACTGATTTGTAGAGTCCATGCAGTGCATTTGTGTGAGGATGCACATAATCAGATTAGATACTATGCTCAATACCGATACAAGAATGGCACATGCTTGCAACAGACGCACACAGGGCCTTGCGGCGGCCCGGCGGTGGCTGTACTTAGTGCTGTAGTTGGGGGGGGGGAGTCTTGCTGCTTGTCTGCTCAGTTCTACAATTTTCACGTTTGTGAGTATTACAGATACAGTGTAGTTGCTGGCGAGTTCTTGTCTTCGCTTTTCAGATTGCTGAAACGGCTTGCTGCACACCACCAGGATCGGGGTCTGCGCGGCTACCGCGCTGGCTAGCTCACGCAGCACCCCGTCTGGTGATGAGGCCACCAAGATCATACTATGATAACAATGAAGGTTAAAAATGTTGCTGTAGTGAAAAGCATAGTGCACTTTAAAGCGCAAGTGCAAGTTTGACAGTTTTGAAGTTGTGGAAGCACGGTTGGAGGTGTTGTGCGCTGTGGGCGCTTTGCTTTCTGGGCCATGTCGCTCTTGGAGTCTATGCCATTGCGCATGCGCAGTGTGTTGTCAGCAATGCAGGTGTCGAACATTCTTCACAAAGCAAGAGTCCTCCTTCCTGTGGCATAAGCACCAACAGGTTCACGATGCAAAAGGCTATTACAGATTGATAACACCATTTCTGCCGATCCATTCAATGCGTGGCATCACAACATCACGTGTAGAAGTGGCAACAATCATGACCACACAGCTTGGCATCGCAGCACGACACAGATGTGGTGTTGCATCGCATGAGCTCTATTCAATAGTGCTCTATTCAACAGCGCTCTATTTTGCGCTCATTGCGCTGCTGCTGACTGAAGTGACTCAGGTATAGGGCTTAACGCTGCTGCATAGCATGCACAGATATGGAGAAACTACTCAGGATGAACTCCCTGTACTCTTGACCCCATTCCTGACGCCGCTGCTGCACTTGAGGGTCATGCAACAGCGCTTGCAAGTGCTCCCTGTCCAGCTCTGGAGGTTGCTGCAGCTTCAGGATCTCCAGGGAGGGCAACATGGCCATCACCTCCAGCTGGCCATAGGCTATCATCTGCACATTCTTGGCCGAGGTCAATCAGCCAAAGCTGCGGGGTCCATTTCTGAGCAACTCAGAGCAGCCACCCACATCAGTGCATACCACGCACAAGCCGGACAGACCAGCCTCCAATATAGACACAGGCAGCCCTTCCGTCACAGAGCTCTGCAAGCAACAGCAGCAGCGGGTTGACGTGTCTGGACATGCTCACTGGCCAAACAGGTAAATAATATGTAAAGTGGGATCTAGGCATGAACAGGAGCAAACAAGTCCTTATGCAGCAAAAGCAAGTGACAGTCCACACGTGTGGGAGATACACCCAGCCAGTTGGTAATATTTTTGTGGGCTTGCCCAATCCCTTGATCTTCACATTGTCTTGCAGGTTCAACTCCACTATCAGCTCCTCACACATTTTGCAATACTTTGCATCATGCGTCTTGCTGCCGTAAACTAGCAGTTGGTAGTCTGCAACACGATGTCCATGGTGACAATTGACAAGTATAGGTGAGGTGGGCACAGCAGATTGTGAGGCAGTCAGCCACCAACAAACAGGGCAATATAGGCAATATCAAGAATACTTGTGGCTTGCAAAGCCACTTGACAGGGACTTGTCTGATGACTGTGCCTGACAGACACAGCAAACTTCATTGCACTTAGTACTCTACATTTCAGCAAGCATGTACAACAGGAAGTAAGCGCCTGTGGTGACAGCTGCTCTCATCAGAAACCCCATACTGGGATATGATGACCTTTGCAGCTTTGATAGCTGTCACAATGTCCTTGGCGCCATACACGTGACTCAGCAGGACCGCTGTTGGCCGACTGTATTCATTTTTGGGAACAACCGGGTACTGTATGCCAGCAGCAATTACAGGTTGAATTCATTGAATGTTGAGTATCAGCACTGGACCTTTGTTCAGCTGAAGGTGTGTCAGCTTGATTGCAGCAACGAGGGCCATGGACTTCTTTAAAGCTGTACAGCGTTCAAGGTAGCCAGTATGTCAGTATCTGTACAAAGGCTAGTGTGACCCAGCTGCATTGCAATTGTTGGTAGCATAGCAGGTGTGGATACCTTTCAGTACCAAGGCACATGACATGAACACCAGCCAAGGTAATCAATGGTCACAGGCTGTCAAGCTCCCAATGACAGCAACATGACACTATGGTGCTTACAAGTCCCAATGGCTTACACAAGCACATCTGCGTCTTCACACTATGCGCACTTTTCACTTTCAGCACACTGACCTTTGTGACATCCAGGCCGTTCAGCACAGGCAGAATGCCTTCTGCTGGCCGGCCAAGCCACATCTCCCAGCCCACATTAAATGTTGCACAGCATGGCACCACCAGGTCTGCAAACTTGTACAAAACGCAAGCTGAGGCGCGATGCAGCCGTGCCAGGGCTTCCTGGGTCAAATGAGGTATGTTGGGCTCAGAGCTGTCTGACCACAGTAGTCGCTCACGCATGTACACACAGTGGTCCCAGATGACCAGGGCCTTCTGGTCCTGGCGCTTACACACCAGCCCACCCAGAGCCTGCCATCAAGCCTCACTCTCATTGACATGTCTTATCAACAATGGTGGTCATTGTAATGTGCTCTGGCGGCTGTTGCATCTCCTGGGATTAGTTGCACTATGGTAAAGGCTGACAGAGTGCAGGGTGAGATGCTTGACAGAATTGAGGTCAGGTCTGGGCACATCATGTCAGACATTTGCATGCAACATTGTGCTTGCAATGGTTGCAAGCTGCCGTACACAAGCATAAAGCAATTGGTTGATGAAGGGACATGCAGCCAGACTCATGGGGATGCAGTTACCTAGATTCTGCATACATATCAAAGCAGGATGAGCAGAAATAGGTTTGATGGGCCATGCACATGTTGTGGTCCTCAAGCAGTCCTCAAGGCGGTGACCTACCACAAACCTGGGTTCCATGATGTGACGCATGGCAGACTTGGGTTTGGCGTGGTGCTGGCATGGTCAAAGCCTTTAGGTAGTGCTGCATCATGTCATATGTGCCTTTCAAGTCAGCAAAGCTGGCTGCACGTCCGACCGACATGTGCGACATGGCTTGCAGAGCGCTCATGAACATCGTCGACACCTATAACCTTTCCAAAATGGTGTGAAATGAAGGAGCAGATATGACCCTGGAATCTCCACAGCAAAGCCCTGAGTGCCAGTCAATTCACAGAATTGTCAACTCCAGCAGAGCAAGGGTTGATTCACCCGCTTCTCCAAATCAAACCATGCAGGCATAAACCTGTTCTGTATCTGGACTTGCTGAAACATTGAGCAGCGCACGTAACAAAGCTTTGCAGCCATGCAAACAGCGCATGTACAGCATTTAACTTTTTGCAAAGGTGAGTCTCTGATTAGCAGCAGCAGCAGCACAGCGTCGTTGCTCAAGTCAGCTCGAGAGGTGCCATTCAGCATAGATGCGACGCTACGCCCTACCAGTGAAGAAGCCCAGGTGCTCTCCCAATCAACGCGTATGAAGTAGTTGTGAAATTCCACCATGGCATCAGCAAAGGCGTGCATGTCTGCCGAAGACATGTGAGCTGGCTTGAGCATGACCATGAGGAGCACTTCAAGTGCCGGCTTGAGGTGCTGCACAATGTTGCTTGCAGTGGTTCTGGACCTCTGGCGAGCAAGCTCCTGGCAAGCCACATGACTCAGTGTTCCTTGGGCCAGGGTCTCACTCTGACTATCCCACATGATCAGCAGATTGACACTGTCCAGGTTTTCATGAGCAACATATGCAGGCACGACCTGTAGCACAGACAGACACCAAGGTCAATGCTGTCAAGCACTATTTGCCTGGCAGCCCTGCTTTAGTGCATTTGAATGGGGAGGCGGGGAGAGGCATCCAAGCTTGTTTACTTATGTCAAATAATACAGCATGCAGCATTGGCCTGAAACTGGACTCTTCTAGTTGACATTTGCATGATTGACCTTATTCTGTCCCTGGCAATGCCCACACAACAGTCATGCATGCCATATGGACTCACTTTATGAAATCCAAGACGTGACAATGTGAGTAAATTGGAGTGAGCCGATAGTGTCCTGCTGTGCAGGGATGCCTACCTTCTTGTAGTCATTTCCAATCTCAGCATTGACCCTCCACGTGACGTCACTGACATAGTCCGGAACCAGCTCCCGACAGGTTGCCACACCACCTCCATCCATTGGCGATGTCCCGGTATCCAGGCCCAACACATTTAGCTTGCCCAAATCTGAGCATACAAACTTTGTATTACAAAGCAAAATGGTTGCACTTCATAGATTGCTGATCACATCAGCTCTGCAGCTATACAACAAGCTATGGAAGTTTATTTATTTCCACAGTTGATGTGTTGACTTTGACCTGTGCATACTGAGCTGGTCCTGACGAGCTTATACATATGTGATGAATGAATGAGACATTGAGTGGTGGTGTACCTGATGGCCGCGCCACTGGCAGGACCAATGCACTTGAGGCCACACCATTGAGGTTTTGAGGGCCTTGCATAGCTATAGCTGTTGCCAGGAACAGTGTTGAGCGCTGCCAGGAAGTGCACGCTGTGCGCCAGCTGGCTGAAGGTGGCCGGCAGCTGCAGCATGTTGCTCCCAATGGCAGCCTGCACACCAGAGTGATTGGTCAGGAGGCACGTGTGCTGACTGACATCATTGGATGCCGCCTTTGGGGTACAGGTAAGAGGATCAGATGTGTAACAGCGGCTAAAACCTGCTGTAGCCTTGGCAGACCAAGTAGGGATGCCAAAAGGGCGAGCATGCTGACAATCAAGCCTAGCTTCAGGTCACACACACATGCATTAAAAACATTAAAATGGGTTGTGCCTGTAAAAGGGTCATTGTGCTGTTCTTTGGGAGAAAGCCATGCAATGGCAAAAACAGGTGTCAATAGGGCAAGTGAACTTTGGTATGCTAGGGTTTCAACAATCCTCCTTGCTGTTGAACAACAGAAGAACACCAGTCTGTAGAATACACGCACAATTCTGTGCGCCTGCTGCAGTACTGTTTGAACTTCTACAGCCTCTGTGCATCCTCAGGTCATGTTTATTCTTCGCAGCTGCACCTTTGCCCAGACTGCACATGAGCTTAAGCTGTGTTGCATGCATGGTTGTCGGCCTTGGGAGATTATGCAATTAGAGCTTACCTACAATCTAGCACTCTCACAAGAAGAGCTAGACTGCAGTTGCACTTCACAGATATGCAGTAGTGCAATTTATTTACTGACAGAACATTCGTCATTGCAATGGCGTGCCGACTGCACCATGGTGAAGTGAGCATTCAGAACGGTGACAGCTTACCTGCAAAGCATCAATGTTACCCTTGATCATGTCCTCACAATGCGCCTGAGAGAAGCTGGCCACAGAGGAGCAGTAGTGCCTGAGAAGAGGCTCACGCATGAGGAGTGCTTCATCCATCATGGTTGCCGTCACCCCATCCAGCTGTGGCAACGCACTCAGTTGCTTTTGGCCGTAAGCAGCTGCAACACAAACGCACTTGCTGACTTTTTAAGGGCTTGCCAGGCCATCATGTTACAAAATAGCAGAACCCAAACAGCATTCAACACAAGTTTGCCACTGATCTCTCTGTCAGCACCTTGACGAAGCATTACAACGCCCACTTGCTGTCAATAAATTGATGGGACAGCAGGAGCTACTGAACCCAATGTTAGCGTCAGTATATCAACAGACTGCCTGCAAACTTCACTTCTGGATGTAGCTAGTCACAAAATGCTTGCTTCACGTCAGTTGTATGGTACTTTGGACTTGACTCAAGTGATAGTGCAACTCACCAGCCTCGCTCTCAATATGCAGTAAGCTGCACAACCAGCGCTGGAAAGCTGCTATCTTTTGTTCCAAGTAGGCTCGGTGAGATTGGCGCACCCTGGGCTTGAGGTGTTGCTGCAGAGCTGGCAGGCCCTGATTCCAGACCCACCACAGGAACAGGCGCGACAGGCCTGTATCCCTGTGCCCCAGCTGTGTCAGACTGACTGACTCCGCAGGTCCAGTCAACCTGCAAGCACGACACTCAATGAGCTGATGTACCTGGTCTACTGGGGGCCAATCCCATTGAGCATCACACCCTGGCAATGCTGACTCTATTGGCAGTACTGTCTGGACTTTGGCCACTGATGCGCTTACACAGTTTCCAAGCAGATGCATATGCACGTACTGCACAGCCAAATGCAGTGGCGTAGAGGCAAAGGCATGGCGATCAGTTAAGCCATGCAGTGAGCAGCACAAGTGACTTTCTGAGAATGTGGCATGTTGATTGAAAGCGCGCAAGCTTACCTGCAGTTGCGTGGAAGGTATGGCGCCTCTTGCCAAACAGATGGGCTGTATGGCAATACTTGCAGCACATTCTGTAACTCCCTCGGCATATGTCTTGACCGCCAACTGTCTGATTCTGTGGCTTTGTGAAAGCACTGCAGGACATCCTGGATGCACAAGGTACAAGACATTACTGAAAGCTTGGATGAAGCTGTGAAGTAGTCTGGCCTTGTAGACCGTCACTGGATTGTTGCAAGAGTACTATCTGAACAGACCACTATGCCTTTTGCAAGACAACAGCAAAAGACAAGATACGTCTAGAGATAGCCAAAATGACGTCCTGTGCATGCTTGTGTGCCCACACATGTCAGTTGTGCTCATGTGCAAACACAGTCATGCCTATGTGCAAATACAGTCTAGTCAGGCTGCACAAGATGGCAAGGAGAGGCACCTTGGACTCAGAGGGCCAGAGGTACTGATAGTGCTCAAGGGAGCATGGCAAAGGGTTACATAGCAGCTTCCAGCTCGCAAAAATGTTGTCACGCTCTGTGACAAAGACTTGCAAAGGCACCAGTGACGGAGCCACCTTACTCACTCCTGCTGCACTTGACGCATCCTGCAGATGCAGACGTCAACGCCCCATCATGAGCGTGATATTGTCGCACACTGCAAATGTTTGCTTGCCAGCAATGCAATTTATCGGGCTGAGACAATGAGGCACATATATGCACAGGTGGGGCTACAGGAGATCTAGACAATGACAGCAGTCTAGACAAAGCCCTGCCACAGCAGCATTCCCTGGTCTGCATGCTGCTGGATACCCTGCACATCACTAAGCGCAGAGACCTTTTTACATTGACGTTGCACTATCGCACCCACTCTGGCTCTGGAGTATTGAGGCCCACGCTTCACATATTGCAACCTCTGACATGACAAGACATGTAACCCATGTAGAAGTGATACATGTTTGCGCAGCATGCATAAATGCCCTGCCAGCTGCATTCATATATGCCAGCATGTCTACCTGCCCTTCTTGTACATATCCCTCACGTGCCAGCAAAGTTAGATCTAAGTCACAGTGCAGCATTGCCAGCTCCGACATGATGTATCTGCATCATTGCAACATACGCATGCTTGTGATTGGCGCAAAAGACATGCTGACCTGAACATGATACAGAATCTCTATGGAGTACTTGCCCTCCAGCACATCCAATATGTCATCTGCAGCAGACTCCACACTTTCAGTGCCAGGCTGATGTTTCTGCACCAGTGAGCTGCCGCTGTGGCTGCTTCCTGTGGGGGGCAATCAGGCAAAGACTTGAAAGACACCTGGGCTGTTGTACAGGCTCCTGGCCCGCCCACCTTCATGTCTTGCACAACACTAGTGGAGTCATAGCTTGTGACAATCACAGCCTCCTGAGCACATCATCGCATCAGCGTCATGCAACAATGGATCCACACATGCAGTAACAGGTGGCTGCAGGCATGCAACAGGCAATTTGGCCTTGTACAACACATTGACAGCACTAATTGACAAGGCAGGAGCGCTGCTGCTGCTTGTAGGATTAACTGTCACAACAGCAGCAAACCAGCAATTTGAGGTGCACTGGCTGTAAAGTGCTGGCAGTCTTTTGTGGGCAGCAGAGCTGTGAGGTCGCCCATGGCCAACACTCACATGGAACTGGGTGAGCACATCCTGGGCATGCTCTAGGCTGCTGATGCCTGTCCATGTGAAGCACTGCCGGGGAACAGACTCCTCCGAGTGCTGTACTTCCACAAGGAACAGGTGTGCGTTACAGCATTAAACTGCCAGATTGGAAGCCACGCCAGCATGTGCTCTGGCCAGTTGCTGGCGCTGAGTCTGGCCAGGCAGGCGAGCAAGCAAGGCTCTCAGGAAGCCTAAATGGGTGCTGCCAGAAGACCTGACCATAAAGGCTGTGCAGGCAGTGATAGCGTCTCCAACTTCGGGTGTAGTCATGCTTGGTGTTGTCCAGCACAGCACTGCAAGCAACAAAGCATCAAATCAATGATGTCTATGAGAAGGCAATCAGTCATGCGATCAGGCCCATACTGCTTGTCATGAGACTGCCATAAAGACACATGTGCATGCATGTCTTCAATGACCCAAAGCACATTGTGGGGCCGCAACTGCCCTAGAATAGCGTCAAGGCTTGGAGTTGTTCACGAAGGGACACCTCCATGGACTTGATAGCATTCATGGCAAAAACAAATGTTGTGACTAGTCATGGTGTAGCATCATGTAGCCGAGCGGGAAGATATACCTGTGTTCTTGTGCAGCATGGACAGTGTACACAACACTTTTCATATGCTGCCGGTCAAGCCAAGTTGGCATTTACTGTGGTATTTTGTAATGTACTTGTGGAGCCTTGCCACCTGCTGATCATGCATCACTGGAGTGATTGAAAAATGCATTGCATACCTGAATGACTGAGCACAGGCCTGAAGAGGTGGAAGGGCTAGAGTCTGCTAGAGGGCCAGAGATGCCAGTATTGCCCTTCAAATCCAAATGCTGCAGGGATTGCATATTACCCATCACTGACATCATTGAGCCCAGATTTGTCTGCAGCAAAATGTGGGGAAACATTAAATGTTTGACCATGGCAGGCCATGCAAGACACCATACTGTTGGGTCTACTGCATGTCACAAGCATAGCATAGAGCTCACAACAGGTGCTGTTACACCAGAGAGGGACAGCCCAGATTGCTGCTGACAGCGGCTTGTGCCTCGCATGATGTAAAAATGCCACCCAGATGCTGTGACTGAAGTATGACACCCTTTCCTGACATGGAAGTGGTGGGACTGAGCAAGAGGGCAGTCAGTCTCAATGGAGCCAAATGAGGCATGCTGTGAGGCAACAGGCACTGAACACTTTCAGAAGACTGATTACTAATTTAGTGCACCAGCTGCCAGATTGAAAAAGAGCAGCACTGAGAACATCTGATACAGTTTGGCTGACAGGTACAACTTACAGTGACATTAGGGTTGCTGGACAGGATGAGGGTCTGCATAGAGGGGAATAGATCCAGTGACGATATGGGGAAGGCGCAGTTCATGTTGTATGACGTCAAGTCTAGCTGCTGAAGATGGCCTGCAGCACAGCACATGCATGCTCAATACACAGGGGATCATCAAGGGAGGTACCAGATGCTGCAACTTCTACTTTTACATTGGCACAGGTAAGTACTGCTGGTGCAGTGGTGACATGCAAGCACTCCTTGCAATGAAGAGGTTCTCTGCATGCATCATGACAGACATAGGAATAAGAGGCAGATGGCTTGTTGGCAGCTACTTCTGGCTGTACATGACAAACCATGCATCACTTCTGAACCTTAAAAAATATCCAGGCAAAGCTAGGATCACACCTTGTGACAGCAAGCCGAGCAACCACACAGCATATCATGCCGTCCAGACAACAGATTCACCAAACAACTCTATACCAGTGTATGGTACAAGGCTCAGCACACGTGCATTTGATCTGGTGCAAATGAACACATCTGCAAGCATCCGCTCATATATGCACACAAGTCAATGGCACCTGATGCAGTGCAGTACTGCCCCTCAAATTGGCAGAAGTTGGTGCACAAGGCCTCCCCAAGCTGCGTCGTCTTGGCTTTCCATGCTGAACAAGAAGCTGCGCCAGAGCAACAGCTGCATCACCCAGCTCGCAGCTTTACGGTTGCCTAACATACTTGTTACACATACATACTACACATGCATAAGGACATGCTGAGTCATGCGCAATTCTAGCATGCAGCATATCCAGCTGAAAAAGGCTCATCATCTCAATACTAAGCTGTGCTCCATAAATTGGAATGCTCTACAAAGCAAGCATACTCTCAGCATTTACTAGAATGCAGCTGTGGAGGTTGCGATTACCATCTGATTACCATCATCACTTTACACAGATGCTCACAAAGGTGCAGCGCTCCATGCGCAAGGGCGGCACACACCCAGCATACAAGGTCCTCAGGCAGCTCAGCAAGCCCAAATGTCAGCCTGGCAGGCATCTGCGACATGGGATCTCTGGCAGGCAGCTTCATACAGCTTCCGAGCGCATCGCTGAATGGCTTCGGCATGTCACTCAGCTGTTCACAGCTACCTCACCCATTGCTCCTGAGGTGCTAGCGCTACTACCCCCCCTCACCCCCCCATCTCCCATCAGATCCCCCATACCCAGAAGTCACGCTGGCTGAGGTTGTCACAGCCATCAAACGCCTCAAGAACAACAAATCCCCGGGGGTCTGCAACATCTTGCCAGAGATGCTGAAGTATGGGGGTGACTCTATGCATTCTGCGCTGTACAGAGTCATCCTTGGCATTTGGCGCACAGAGCAAGCTCCCCAGGACTTCAAGTAGGACATCCTGCCACCCATTCCTAAGAGGGGAGATGCTTCTCTGTGCAGCAACTACCGCACCATTGCCCTGCAGAGCATAGCTGGGAAAGCCTATGCCAACGTGTTGAGTGCACGCCTTTCACAGTGGCTGGCAGACAACCTTTTTGACGAGCAATGTGGCTTCAGACCAAGCAGGAGCACTGTTGACGCCCTGTTCAGCTTGCGCCTTCTGTGCAATGGGGCTTGGGACAAAGGCCAGACTCTGCACATTTGTATGCT
>JAABUH010004235.1_pt1 | contig 11731 bp, 14 predicted proteins | sample 5559121 | NCBI WGS metagenome assembly JAABUH01 (sample SAMN10711871, study PRJNA513364) | rock metagenome | isolation source: Antarctica rocks | place: Antarctica: Victoria Land, Battleship Promontory nord | collected 2015-12-28 | reverse complement strand
ACATCCAACGCCCACTGACCAGGACGCCCCAGCCTCACACCTACCGCCGCCGCCCGCCACGCCCGCGCCGCGCGCCGCCCGCGTGCGCCTGCGGGAACAGCGCGCCGCCGCCGCCGCCGACCTGGCTGCCTGCCGCCGGCGCCGGCGCTGCTGCCGGCGGAGCGGGCATTGGAGCCGGGGCGCAGTCCACCGCCGGGGCGTCGGCAACTGCTTCAGAGTCCGCTGCAGGCGGAGCAGGGTCCGAGGGCGGCGCAGGCGCCGGCGCGGCGTCGCTCGCAGCTGGCTGCTGCTCCTGCGTCCGCCTGGGCTCTTTCAGCGCTCTGGCCAGGGCCTTTGCAAGGTTGCTAGCCGCCCCAATAGCAGCATTACTTACATGAAGAAAATCTTGCACGCATGACGGCAGGGAGAAGCGTTGCGGGTGCTTAACTGACACGAAGTGCATTACATGCCTGAGCGTAGGAAGGCAAATAGCAAGAGCCAGGTCGGCCCCCTGATAGAGAGGAACAAGAGCGGCCGCATGGCACGGCGGCGCACCTCGTCTGGAGCGGCCTCTGCGGCCCCGGGGGCCGAGGCGGCCGGCGCAGCGGCGGGCGCGGGCGCAAGCGCGGCGCGCGCTGCGGCGGCCTCCGCCGCCTCCGCCGCCGCCGTAGCCTGCGCGGCCGCGCCTCGGGCTCCAGCTAGAGCGGGGCGGGTAGGGCAGGGCTGGTGTTCACACACATGTCGGGGCGCCATGGGGACCGCTAAGCAGTGGGCCCGGCCGAGGCCGGCAGCACTGTGGAAGCACCGCTCCCCACAGCAAGTGCCAGCACTCCATACCCATACCCCTGTGGGATGCAGCTGTCCTGTGTTTGGTATCAGCTCAGTGCCTGGGGGAGTGCTGCCACATGCGCTCGGCAAGCCCAGGCCCTGTGGCGTGCGCTCGAGCTCTTTCACTACCCAGCAGCCAGCTTCGCGGCGCGTATTAATAAAGAAACCAGCGCGTATTAATACGCGCTGGTTTCTTGAGCCCCAGAGGGTGGGGGCGGCCAGAAGGGCGGGGCCGTATGTAAGCTAGGACTAGCGCCGCCTCACTGTGTGTAGGGTAGAGGTTAGGGTAGGAGTTAGGGTTAGGGTTGGACGCCGCACCGCTGCGTTGAGCTGTGCCTTGTGCGTGGTCTCCAGCAGCTTCTCCACGCGCGCGCAGATGTGCTTGCCGCACGTCATGCGCTTGAGCGCGGTCAGGTGGTGGCGCACGCGCCCCAGCAGCTCCTCGCGCCGCTCGGGCGTGCACACCTGCGCGGCGGCGGCCCCGCGGTGCCAAGTCAGGCGGCGCTCCGGGCAGGCGCGCCGCGGCTGCTCGCCGGGGGGCGGCAGCGCGGCGCGGCCGCTGCACAGCTGGAGCTCAAAAAAAGAAAGGGGAAGAGAAGAGAAGAAAACCAAAGCCAAAACAGGCGCGGCGGCCAGTGGGCTCGGCGGGGAGACCTGGCACACTATGCCCGCCGCAGCTGAAATCAGGCCGGGGCGCTCTGAGGGCGGAGCCAGGAGGCTGATGAGCTCGCACATTGCCATGGGCCGCTCTCTGAGCACCTGTGCCCGCCGAGGCGATCAGCCGACCAGAAAACCAACGGAAACAGGGGATAACGCGAGACGAACAGACGCAAAGCAATGCAATGCCCAGACTCCTGCGCGATACGTGTCGACTGCCTGCGCATGGCGCGAGTGCGCAGGCCGACAGTCAGCCAGAGCATGTGCTTGAAAGCGTGCACGGCCTCTAAAACGAGCGGGCGCCTTCAAAGACCGTGCTATTCAAAACTGCGGACGCCCAGACCAGACCTGCGCAGACGCGCTCAGACGCCTAGCAACGGCCAAGGCAGCCAGAGGCACAGACACGGGAGACAGGGCAAGGGCGACGCCGCTAGCCGCAACTGCTGCTGGGCCTATGCGACATAGCTGCATGACCGCCTTTGGGCACAAAGGTGACCAATGGCGGGCACGCAGCTATGTTTCAGAGGAGCGGCGCAATTGCGCGGGTAACCGGCGGACTGGACAGGTTCATGCAGTCCGAGCTGGCATGCCTCTGCATCTGTGTGACTCGTCTGGATCCACCAGAAATGGTCACACAGACACAGCGGCAGCGTGCAGTCACGGACATCATGACCCCCCAAGCGCGTGAGGTGAAGCAGAGCGCAGATGCGCAGCGCGGCGACACCAGGCCAGCCAGCGAACATGCTTGCTCAGCTCGGGCCTGCTGCCACAGCACTGGCACAGCGGCCTGGTGCGGGAGGTCTGGCACACAAGCTCTAGCAGGGCTCCAAGAGCAGCGCCGCTGCAAGGCAGTGTGCAGAGTCCCATGCAGGACGGCCACATCACAAAGGCTCTGCAGCGCGATTGATGCACTATATCAGCCGTTAGGGCAAGGCAACATGCTTCCAGAGCACATATACACACATGCAACAGGATGGTGTCCTGCCGAGCTACATCCAGCCAAAGCGCACTACAGCTCAGGGCACGGCCACCTGATGATCCGAGTTGCACTGAAAGCAGCACGCTGTCTCAAAGGTCTCAGGCAACCTGCAGCCGACTGCTGGCACCTGGCAGCGCACCACTGGAGCTGCGCCAGTCTGACAGGCATGCAGCTGGCTCAGTGCCAGCATTACAAACAATATGCGGCAGGACACCTTCGCACCTAAGGCTGCAATCAAGCGGCGTGGCGAGCGCAACGCCCGGGCCGGCGCACCTCGATTGCGCGGCCCACGACGAAGTTGGCATACTGGTCCTTGACCATGGCGTTGAGCGCGGTGGCCGGCGCCGGGTCGTCGCTGGCGGGCGCCGCGGGGCCGGCGCCGCCGGCGTGGCCGCCCACCAGCGGCTGCAGCATCTCGGCCACCAGGCCGTCGCGCTCGTCATGGGAGCCGTGCAGCAGGCACTTCTCGACCAGGTTGCTGGAGAACTTGTGCATGCTCAGCTCGACCACGCGCCCGGCGATGCGGTGCACCATCGCCGTCCTGACCGCCGCCCAAGCCAGGCTCAGGCAGCGCCTTTGTTGACAGTGCGGTCAGGCGTGTCGCGGCGAATCAGCGTTGAAAGTAGGGTTGGCGAAGTGGCCTAGACACGTGACAGTCGGGTGCCAGGCACCAAGTTGCTGATACAAGCAGAAACGGAGTCACCCTGGGTGTCCAGCAGTCAACCCTACCTCAATTTGCAGCTGGGCCAGGGCGTGCTTGAGCTGCAAGACAGGTCGGTGCGCATCCTGTGCCAGAGCATGCACTGGGCAACGCTTGCGCCGGCGCTCAAAGCCCGCCGCCACTGTTTACTGCTCTGAGGCGGCCGCCAGGGGCGGCGCGCGCACCGGTCCTCGGTCGAGCCGTGCACGACCAGGTGCTGGCTGATGTAGTTGCCATACACGTCGCGCGCGAGGTCGAGCGCGGCGTCCTCGGCCTGCGCCTTGACGCTCTCCTTGATGTCCGGCAGGTGGCAGTGCTCCAGGACGCGCTGGATGACGCGGCAGCCATAGGGGTGCCGCGACATCGGCACCACGCCCGCGCGCAGCTCGCCGCCGCCGGCGCCCACCGCCGCCGGCGCGCCCTCCGGCACGGGCAGCAGCACCTCCTGCGCGGGGGGGGGTACACGTAGGGTTGGCAACGCCATAGCTCAGGATTTTTCTGTGGGTTTTTAATAACTGCACTCGGGGCGCTCTTGCTCACACACCAGTAGTGCAAATGCAGCCGGCCGCAAGTCAAGAGGTCAGAAGCAGTGGCGAGCTCTGAACAAGAAGGCTGTGCAAATTGTCGCAGGTCGCTGGTCGACACTGAAGCGCGCATGCACGGACCCTGCCTGCTTGCATGCATGCGCGGCACGCGATGAGGCAGCGGTCAAAAGGGCGGGGCGCGCCTCAAACACGAAGCGCGCGCGGTGCGAGGGCACGCGCTCAATGATCTTCTGGATGACGTGGTTGCCGTTCTGGTCGGCGACGCACGAGAGCACGCGCCCGCGCAACTCCGCAACCAGCGCGATGCGGCCGTCCTTGGCGTCGTCCGGCTCGTCGGGGTCCTCGGGGATGACCTGCCGGGGTTTTAGGGCGTGGGCGGGGTCAGGCCAGGGCGAGCGGTGCTGATCACAGGCTGGGGGGCTCAGGTGCAGTGCACTTTGGCAGCCAGGAGCGGCTTCAGCACGGACAGAGAGGAGCTCTAGCTACATGCGCTCTCTTCAGCGGCTCCCAAAGCAAGGAACATCCGATAGCAAGCGCACGTGGTAGGAATAGAGAACACCGTCTGCAGCACACCCTACGCAACCCTACCCCATCACGGCAGGCGCATTGCGCAGCAGGGCGGCGCGCCTCCAGCAGCTTCTGCAGCACGCGGCAGCCGTACATGTGGCGCGTGTGCGCCTCCACGTCGCCGGCGACCGCCGCCACGAGCGCCTCGCGCAGCGACTGGCTCCCGCACTCCAGCAGCTTCTGCAGCGTGAAGTTGCCGAACGGGTCCTGCGCCAGCGCGCTCAGCTGCTCGCGGCCGCCCACCTCCGCAAACAGCCAGTCCACCTGCGCGCCCGTCGCCGGCCGCCGCCTCAGGGGCACATAGCTGCACAGGCGGGAGAGCGCACACGCACCCAACAAGATACAGACATCAGCAGACGCTATGCAAGCGTGTGCTGCCAATGCTCACAACACTGCCCACAGTGGCTCCAACCTCAATCAGCAGCGAGGGACGGGCGCCCACCTCTTCCTTGGAGGCGCTGTCCAGCCGCGTCTGCACATAGCGGCTGCCATGCTGGTCGCGGCACAGGTCGAACACGGCGCCCTGCAGCCGCTGCGCGCGCGCGAACCCACGCATCACGACGACGTGCCCAGACATGCAATGCGGGGTGGCCTCGATGCGCCACTGCAGTGTTCATTTGCGCCGCAGCTTGCAGCTGCACAGCACGTCTGGCTTCCCCACATGCTGCTAGAACAGCATAGCAACGCTTCACCATCGCATGCATGCACGGGCAGACGCCCCTGATCGCCTCTGACTGCACGCTAGACCCCTGACCTCAAGCAAACAAAATCACTTTCACAGCCTGCTACAGCATTGCAGAGAGCGATTCAGCTTCGCCCTACAATGTCTCCTACATAGATGGCAGTGTCAGTTCAATAAAAGCACCGCATCGGCATCAGACCGGCATCTGGAGGCGGGCGGGCGCGCGCGTGCAGCTCGATGTTGCCGGACGCCTTGATCTCCTCCAGCAGCTCGCCCACGCGGCCGGGCAGGTCGCGCCCGCGCGCGCCGTCCTCGCTGCGCATGCGCCGGTGCCCGCCGCCGCGCCGGCCGAGCGCCGGGTCGGGCACGCGCGCAGGGCCCAGCCTGCGCACAAAATAGATTTAGCGTAGAGCACCACATTAGATAGTTGCGTGATTTCACTGACTACTTTGAGTAGTATGTATTTCTTGTATTCCCCAATGGACCTGCCTCTCCCTGGAGCCCTGCAGTGCCGTACGCATGGTGGCAGCGGCGACTCCCGAAAGTCGGTATAGGACTACGGAGCGCATGCTGGGCCGTCGCCGCTTGCAGCCACGTCCGCCCACTTGACAAATGTACCCAAAGGACTGACGGGCGGGGCGTGCCTGGCTGCGTCCGCGCCGCTGCCGCCCGCGCGCCGCGCGCCGGCCACGCCCGCGGCGGCAAAGCCTGGCGCGCCGGCCGCCGCGCGCGTGGCGCTGTCGGCGTGCTCCATCCACTGCGCGCCCTCAAACCGCATTAAGGTCTCCTGTTGCAGCGCCGCCCTCATAGTGATCTGGGCGGCTGGGGTCGCCAGGGTCACATGCAGCCGCATGATGCACGCATGTGAAATCACCACATGCTCGGCTCTCTTTGCTTGTTTTTGTTCATGCTCCTGAGCACGTGTGCCCGGCATGCGTCAGGGCTGACTGAGAGAATCGTTCACCATAAGCTTTGTCCTGGTCTGCAATGCACCGTGTTGCAAGCATGCATGGGCATGGCGGCACGGGCGGCACATGGCCCCCGCGCGCCAGCTCCGACACCCATGCCTTGCGGCGCGCGCAGCCGCAGCAGGGTCAGGGCGGGGGCGCACGCTCCGCACCTGGTTGCTGCCGCCGCTGCCGCCGCTGCCAAAGCTGCCGCTGCGGCTGCTGCTCAGGCGGCTGGCGGCCAGTGCGCGCGCGGTCGCTGCAGCGGTCGCGTCGTCCGCGGCCGCTAGCGGGTGGCCCTGCACGGGCTGGCGTGCCCAGCAGGCGCCTCACGTCAGGCCGCTGCTCTTAGGCGCAGCATGGGAGCCGTGACAGCAGGAAGACACGCTCTGGACTGTCCCGAGCTAGACTTCATGTGGCCGTGCACGACGACCGGCCCGCGCGCTGGCACATGTGGCAGGTACCAGAGGACACCCAGCTTTCAACTGCAACTGCAGGGAATGGTGCTGGCTGACAGGTGCCGCAGACCTGGTACGCGCGGCTGTTCCGCAGATGCAAACGAAGCAGCGGAGGCAGCGGAGTCGGCGGCGGCAGGCGCACCATGCTGCCGTAGGACCCCGGGCGCGGCATGGCGTGGTAGCTCGGGTAGCCCATCATCGGCGGCCCGGCCATGCCCGGCATCATCGGCACGTTGTGCCCGCTCGCATACATTGCCGCTGCTGGCCCCACGGATGCGCTCATTCACAGGGGCCGGATGCGGTGCCTTGCTGGGCAGATAGTGACTCTCCATTGCGCAGTGCAGAACCTGCTCTCGCAGTCCTGGGTCGAGATAAGGGCATGCGGCAGAGGGGACAAATGCAGGCTGACATTATGATGCGCCTCATCCCACCAGGCGGATCAGCGGGGGCGCGCACGGTCATATGGCAGCGGGTACGACATGGTCGCGGGGTTCCAGTAATACAGGGGCGCGTGCACAGCCTGCGCAGCCCGAGCGCAGGCTCAGGCAGCATGCAGGATAGGTCTAGGGCTGGCATGACCGGTAGGGTGTGCACCGCCTGCTCGCCCTGGGTGCGGCCCATGGTGGCAACCTGCCGTGCGCCTCGCGCTCAGCTGGCAGGCAAGTTGCACGCCCTCTGCATTTACAAGTCCCCAGAGCCCTTTCAGCGTGCTCCGCTGCCCGGCAGCAGCACAGCGAACAGGCGGCACGAGACATTGCAACACACCAAAGAGCTGGCCACACTCGGAAGGCCTGCAGCGCCACATGACAAGGGAGCAGAAGCAGCAGTGGGACTGGCACATATCAGCGAGCATTGCGGGACGCTCTGCTACCCGCGCGCTCGTGGCGTCCGCGCGCGTCACCACTTCACCGCCGACTGTCCACGCAGCAGGCAGGCCGCGCTGGGCAGGGGCGCGCCATGGCTGACGCGGCCGGCTGCGAGAGCGGCGGGCCCTGCGGGAAGTAGGCGGGCTGGTACGGCAGCGGCACGGGGTGCCCGTGGCCATGGCTGAGCGCGTAGTGCGGCACGCCGGGCACGGGGTACGCGTCTGCGCGCCGCGCGTGCCTCCGTCAGGCGTGGGCCGCTCGCCAGGTGCCAAGCTCGCAGGGCATGCATGAAGCCCCGCTGGAGGTGCGGCCGGCTGCTGCCACGCCAGCAGCTCGTGGTCGACAAAGCTGTGGAGTCCCTATGGTTGGGGCGGTGACTGACGAAAGGACGCTAAGCAGAAGCTCACAGCACATCCATACGTTTTGTGCATGTAGTTTATGTGATAGGTTTTGATAGGGTGTCTGCAACATGGGGGTCAGCCACAGGCGCTTCTACTACTCCTGACATCCTTGGAGCATGCGCCACTGACGTCTCTTTCTCTCACAAGCCTCAGGACAGTTTGCAGACTAGGGTAAGGGTAAGGGTGGGGAGATGCATGCAGAAGGCGGGCGGGGCGCGCACGCTCGACGTAGTGGTGGGCCTCATGGCGCGGCCAGCCCTGCTGGTACATGGCCATGTGGTGCGGCGCCAGCAGCGGCGGCGCATGCGCCTGGCCCTGCTGAAGCCGCAGCTGCTGCACCTGCACCGGCGCCTGTCGCGCAGCACACGAGATGCACGTCAGTCCATGACGCCTGCATCATCCGGGCATGCCAGCCGCTGGGAGGCACACTGACCGACATGCCAAGGAGCCCTGGCAGCAGCCAGCGCTCTGCGTCATGCCAAGGTGACTTGCAAGCGTCTGCAGGCAAGGGGTGCACCTGCATGCGTGCAGCCGGCGGGGCTTGAGCCCCGCGCCCGCAGCCGCCGCCGCCGCCGCCCTGCTTGCGCGCGCCGCCCTGCGCCGGGCGCCAGGGCTGCTGGCCTGCGGGCCCCCCCTGGCCGGCTGCAGGGGCGCCCTGGCCGCCGCCCTGGCCGCCGGCCTGTGGCCCCTGACTGCTGGCGCCTGCACGCTGCGGCTCCGGCATGCCGGCTGGCGCCGCGCGCGGGCTTGCTGCGGGGCTGGGAGCCGCAGGCGACATTGGCTGCACGGGCGGCTCCATCGGCAGCAAGGCCTCCGGCGGCATGGCGGGCTCTGCGTCCGCCGTGTCAGCAGCCTCCCTGCACGCAAGCGGCCAAGCATGTGAGAAAGGCTCTACGGGTGGCTACCTCGCATGCCCTACCATGGACCGCATGCTGGCGGGCAGCAACAGAGTTGCATGTGCATGCATGCATCCTTTCCACAATTGAGCAGAAAAGGCCATGTCCTCGACATCTGCAGACCTGTAAAACAGGCAGAGCCTGGCCCGCCGACTACTCACATCCACCATTCCCACACCGCACCCTAGCTGTGGGGCTGCCATTTTGCAAGCGTGGTAAGGAGTCAGGCACAGACAATGCTTGAAGGTAGTAATGAGTCGGACACAAGGGTGACACTGTCGGCGCACCCCGAGCACGATGCTGCAGACGCCGGGCGCGCGAGCGGCGGCGCTTCGTGCACGCCGTCGCCGTTGTGCTGCTCGTGGCCGCCGCCGCCGTTCTGGTGTGCGCAGAGCTCCGGCGCGGGCGAGCCGACCAGGCGCGCCTCGGCGTGCGGCAGCAGCCGCGGCGTGTTTGCCTCCGCCAGGATCTCCAGCGGCGTATCACACCCGGGTGGCAGGCACAGCACGTCCTTGGGGCTGCCCGCAAACTTGACCGCCCCGGTCACCCCCTGCCGCGCCCGGCACCCCGTGTGCCGGCGCCTCGTGCAAGCCTGTTTGTGCTTGCTGCCGTGGTGGTGACCTGCCAGCAATCAGCAGAACGCAAGGAGCGCCAGCGCCTCAAGAGCCGTGCGTGCGCGAACGGCCCTCGCCGGCGGGCCGCGGCGCGCACCAGGGTGACGTGGCTGAGCTCCTCGCGCGGCGAAAGCAGCACGCTGCCCGAGTTCGTCATGTGGCCGCCAGCGCGGGCTGCGCCGCGGGCGGCCGGCCGCCCCGCCGCGTCCACCCGCTCCTCGGCAAGCCGCGGGCTGCGCACGCGCACACACGCTGTGAGCGTCGCCAAGCCAGGTGTCCAGCCCCCCGCGGCCCCCCACGTGCGTGGCAAGAGCGCTGCGCAGAGTGTGCGCAAGACGGCGTCCTGTCCCATGACGGCGTCCCTGCGCCAGCTGCGCGCTCGAGCTGCTGTTGGGTTTTGGCAAGTGAACGGCAGAGGTGAACACTAGCTGTGCATGCAGTGCACGCCTGATTTTATGATGTAAAGAAGCATGTGAGTCCTATCGTGTCCTGGTCCTCTCAAGGGGCTCCTCGCAGTCCAACGTATGGCTGCAGCTTTGTGCTGCGTGCAAGCGCAGTACGCACTCTGCTGATGCAATGAGTGCACATGTGCTTTTCACTACACCACGCCAATGAGAAAGTGGCAATTGCATTCAGAGTGTCACCCACGCATTTGTCAGAAAGAGGTGGCATTGGGGCCGTGCAAACTGTTTTGCACTGGCAGCACAGTCTCAGCAAGTATATGAGAGGACCTGCCCGCAAGCATACTCTCAGCATGGTACAAGCAGGCGCAGGTGTCTGTGTGGAGCAGTGCTAGCGTGTATCTGGTTAAAAGCATGTTTGTTGATGATGCCGCGAAAGAGAGACCGGTCACCTGGGCCCCTACCTGCTAACGCCGAGGCCGACCCCTTTCAAGGGGTTACGATGCTTGCATCTCGATTCCGCATTGCACGAGACGTACGAGACGTGTTGGACCCTTGTTGGAGACCAATTTCTGCACCATGAGTTGCTCACCATCTATCTCTGCTCGATCAGGCACCACCATAGGACGTGCTGCTGCTCTGCTGTGCATAGTTGCAGCTTGCCTCGTGCTTGGCACATCTGCCGCTGATAGCCAGCGCGTTCGCGGGCAGCGCAGCTTGCTCCAGCAGGCCCCAGTGATTACAGGTGCGCCACGACAACGCCCTGTAATTTCCGCAAGCCAGCACAGCGTGACTTGACACTTCCAATGCGCCGGCGACGTTGATGCTTCACTGCCCGGCTGCGCAGCCCCGCCCGGCGCCGCGCGGCCTGCCCTTCTGGCCATCAATGCTGGAGGCTCCGCCTTCACAGACGCCGCAGGTGAGGCAGTGCTTGCTCGGGCGCTCATGGCGCGGACAAGCATACTTCTTGTGTCTTGCTATATTAGATCATAAACTCTTCGTCTGAGCCTGACCCGAGTGGCACCTTGCAGGCAACGTCTTCACAGCGAATGACGCTCTCTACTTTGGCACCACCGGCGGCAAGGGGCCTGTCAGCACGCGCGCGATCGCAAGTGCCGCGCCATCGGACTACCCGCTGTACCAGACCTCGATCCAGGGGCACTGGCTGAAGGCCGTGCTGCCGCTGGTCGGCGTCGCGCCGGGCACGCCGCTCATGGCCGTGCTGTACTTCTGTGAGACCTTCTGGGCCGCGGCCGGCTCGCGCAGCTTCTCCTGGGCGTTCAACGGCGGGCCGCCCGCGCTGCCGGCGCCGTTTGACATCGTCGCGAACGCGACGGCCCCCTTTACCGCCACCAGCGTCGCCTCCCAGGCGCGCCCTGATACTTGCAAGAGCAACGTGCCCCGCCGCCTGCAGCGCTCCGACTGTCCCTTGCGCAGGCACCCCTGCATGCTGGGGCGGCGCCAGCTTGCCCGGGCATGCTGCACGCCTGCTGTACTGCCTGGCCGCAGCATGCAGGCTGCTGTGGACACTGCGCGCACAGCACAGCAACCCGGCATGCGCGGCGCGGCAGACGGCGTCCGCGGCGGCGCCGGCGGCCGGCGGCTCCCAGCTCACCATCAGCTTCACCTACACCAAGGACCAGGCGCTGCTCAGCGGCGTGGCCGTCTACCTGGCCGCGGCGCCCACACCCGCGCCCGCGCCCGCCCCAGGCGCGCCCCGCCGCCGCACTGCCCGTCACTGGCCAAGACACTGAGTGTTTGCGCTAGGCGGGCGCATAACGCCGTGCGTGCTTGGTGTTCGAGGCATGGCGGTGGCGAGTACATGTTATGCATGCAAATGTATGCCAAGCTGCTCCCAGTGGCGTGCCGCAAGAGGTACCTGCGCAATACAAACCATAAGTGCATGCCGTGGCGCGCAGGCTCGCCTGCGCCCGCTGTGGCGAGCCCGGCGCTAGCGCCCACGTCGGCGCCGACGACGACCAGCCCGGCACCGGCGCCCACACCCGCGCCCGCAGCGCCAGCGGCTGCGCCCCCGACAACGCTCGCGCCCGCGCCGCTCGCTGCGCCGCCCACTCCCGTGCCTGCGCCAGCAGCTGCGGCGCTGGCGCCCGCGCCCGCGCCCGGCGTGCCGCTGTCCAGCCTCGCACCCCCGGCTGCCCTGCCGCCCGCGTCAGCTGCCACGGTGCAAGCGCCCGCCCCAAATGCTTTCAG
>JAABUH010004230.1_pt1 | contig 11743 bp, 13 predicted proteins | sample 5559121 | NCBI WGS metagenome assembly JAABUH01 (sample SAMN10711871, study PRJNA513364) | rock metagenome | isolation source: Antarctica rocks | place: Antarctica: Victoria Land, Battleship Promontory nord | collected 2015-12-28 | reverse complement strand
CTGATTTGAGTAGGTATCAAAAGCGTCAGAATTGCACCAAATTCGAAGGTGACGAATTTGCAAAGCGAGTAGAACTTCGTGATGAAGACGAAATGTAAGAAGTGTGCACTAGACGTCCAGTTGGTAATTACTAACCAGTCAAAGGGCGAACCTACCGTGTGCAGCGATTCAAATCTCTCATAAGATTCACCAAAGACTTCTCGTCTCCAGCGAGGGCGAACGGAGAGAGACTACTGTTGCCACCACCCACGGCCTACGGATGGCGGAAGCTGCGGGCGATATCCCCGTCGTTGTTGGAGGACTAGACAGGTATGGTCGTAGCAAAACAATATATCGAACGTTAGGTTTGGCAGGACAGAAGGATTTTCATTCTGGTGAGGATTTCATGAAAGATGCGGCATCACGGCGTGCTAGAGACATATGTGCGGGATGATGTGTGTTTGGGTAAAGGAGGATCTCGTAGCCTTGGCGATCCATAGGGCTGAACGAGCCATGCTAGTGACATCAAGAGCGATAATAGCAGTAAGCACGTCAGGCAAACTACTTTCTACGACGCTCCATATGCCTCCACGCCTGCCCTCCACACTAAATCAATTGCAAATTCCCTGTTCTCCGGAGAAGAACACAAGCCCTGCCGTTAGAACTGTCGAACCGAGACGCTTAGGCCTATTTGGGACTAGCTTGTGGCTAATCTAGTCATGTGATCCCCCTCTATTTACCCGAATCTTTCGCTCCATAGAACGAACACACTTACACGACTTCGCTGTTGTCTTTTTCGGATTCGAAACGTAATGCCTGTCGTTCAAAAAACCATTCCCACTCAGAAAGGAGAATTCTGGGATTTAATTGATCCCAATAACATGAGACAAGTGTTGAAGACTGTAAAGGAAGAGGTAACGGCCTGTGAGAAATCCTCGGCCTTTGAGTGAGTCGTTGAGGTGTAAAACGCGCTGCGCTTGGCATCAACATCATCAATATCATTATCCCATGTCTCATTCGGTCTATGTTAATCAGGGCTTAGTTACAAATTGTCCTTATTACAAGCCTGGCCTTCTGTGACCTTGTAGTCTTTCCTGGCCACCTTGATCTACCGGTACTCCCTATTGCAGCTCTTCCGGCTTTGTAGCGTGTTATTAATCCCATCCGTCTCCTGCGGTTCTTGCTGCACCCATTGTGTATCTTGTCCCACCAGTGGCTCCTCTTCTCATGTTTCTTGGATCTCTTGCTCCTTCGCCTCTACCTTATGACGAAATCTGCGGAGGCGTCTCTTTTGGCAAGTGCTCTAATTAGAATCGTGGATGTCGTAGATGGACGTATGGCTATTGCCGTCATCGTCGCCCAAGACTATCGGTTTTTCTGCGCCGCCGTGAGACTCTGCCTCTCAATTCACTTAGATAAACTCACCTCCGCTGGCTCCAGGCAGTGGGTCCGGCTCGTCGAGACCTTGGCTACTTCGACCCCCATGGACACTTTTCGGCATAATGTTGGTCCTTTGATTCAGCCCGCTTTGCGAATATGGTGGCGTGTGCAAAGGAACAGAAAGATTCGCGGCCAATGCTGATCTTGACTCTTGACGAGGTCCAAGACCAATTGTTTCCGATAAGAGTAGTGCAGTCCGAGCCGATCGTCCGAGGCCATCCCTTCATACTTCGGTAAACAAGGAAATAGGCGAAATTCGAATGTTTATGAAGAAACGCTCTGGGTGTAGCCCTCCGTACGGCTGGACTTTGACTTCTTCAGCTTTTTGAGGGATTGCATCTCAGCAAGTATTCTTGCCCACGACTCTTGCGCGTATTTGAGACATGTGCCCCTTTCTTCCCCTTCCTCCATAACGACTAAGGTCATCCTTCCACACAGCCCAATCCAGACTTCATCTTTGACGACATATGAACAGCCAGGCTCTATTACTCGTCCCTGCCCTTCGATAATGAACTCGCCGTGGAGCAGGAATACTTGGCAATAGCGGAAGCATGGTAGGTTGATCCAGATAGGGAGAAAACTCGATCGACCACTCTGATAGTAATGAAGCTGGTTTGCTGGTTCTGGTCTGTTAAAACTGTTTGAAATGAAAATTAGGTGTTCCACGGTGAGCCTGAGCTTTTGTTGACCGACGACGACTTACCGCTTACGGTTAGCGTGCGCCTATGGGCGCCCTCGTCGGCCAGGTCTGAGCTTGCTGAGGTAACCTGTAGGTAAAGAGCTTATATCACGTGATCGAACTAAGGAAATTCTTTGCCCCGGGACAAAGAACTTCCAGGTCAACGTCCACTTGACTGTTACGGAAGTGGGTTAGATATTAAAAGATCCATCTTTAGTACGTGCTATAAAGCTAAATCTAGACTCAGGAAAGGTCGATGACAACACGGCTGCTCCGGGCTTGCGAAACCTTGCGGACCTCGAGGTTGGGAAGCCTGATTCCAGAAGGTTCTATCTGACAGCCTTATCCGATTACTCGTTTCTGGATCACGTGAGGAAGTTTTGTCCTCCCGGAGTTACCTGAGCTTGCACGTGATTCAAGGGCAGTCCCATCTATCCTAGCTGTTTTGTTGAAGTTTCATGCGACTGACGAGCTAAATCAGGAGGCCCGTTTTTCGGGGTCAAATGCATGCCCACTTCTTTACCATCGTTCTCCTCTACGGCTTCCACCTACAAGCTCTTTGCGATGTGGTCAGCACAAAACATCTTTGGTTTTCTTGGAATATGTTTGGAGAATATGTGAGAAGAGGAGAAAAAAGCAAGATGTAAAAACATGGTTATGTTCTATGTCCACAGAGTTTCCGGAATAGACGGTGTCATTGGTTTCCAATTATCCGCCGCGAACCGCCGACTTCAATGTCGCCACGACATCATCGAGTGTTCATCTCTCTTCTGCCTCCGAAGACTTCCTTTCGGCTGGATCAGACAGATCATTCGACGAGTCCTCCATCATCGGCGTGGTCGTCGTTTGAACGCAGTTGAAGTCCTTGGACAGCAGGTTGATGGGTTACGGGTACGATGCTTTCTACGCACATATCAGCTCAGATTCGATATGTTGGGCTGGTACGTACGATTTCCGATAGACTCGGAGGCCACTGGTCATGATCAATTGAGCGATAGATATAATACCTCCCATTTCTGCGGATGATCAGTGCAACGTCTGCCTGGCACAACCGCGAAGAACCACTACATGACTGTCATCGACCTTCAGGCCCTGATCCTCTATTTCAGACGTCCCTCGAACCTCTCAGGTCCTAGAAGCATCGGTTTGTCAAGCCCTTAGAACTTCAACAGCTGCCATCGATTTTTGCCACGCACTTTTGTATTCTTCGTTTCCGGCAGCGAGTCCTTCTCGCTTCTAGCAGACCTGGGAAACACTTGTTCAGCTGCTGGGCGACCTTTTGGCTTCCCAAAATCTGCCCACAATTTACCCGCCTCAGTCTCCAGAGGATTCTTGGGGATACGGGTGTTAAGCTGAGGAAAGGGATTGACTTGTGCGCTTCGGTCGGTAACTGGCGGAGTCTCAGGTTTGTTAATGATCGAAATGCTTTTAATGAGACTGTCAATGTTTGAGGGTGACCATGGGTCGTCAGAGACATGCTTGCTCAAGCGAGAGAGGTGCGTTTGATTGGCGCTTTCAAGAATTGGGAAGGAATTGAGATCGAGGTTATCCGGCTGATCCTGGTCTTCATCAGAAGTTCGCACGCTGCGGTAGCTGTTGAAGAGGCGTTCAGTGTCAACAGAATCCATTGGAATAGGTCCATCGCATTCCGTTCCATTTCTCTCTGAAAGCGACGGCAGCGTCCAGGTCCGGCCAATCTGCAGAGGACCGGGCCTTTTTTTAGAGGTATTGTGGAGAGAGCCATCAACATAATCGGAGAAGAGGGCTCTCACCCGATCGTGCGGATGATTTATTCCACATTCACGTGCTGTGATGTTCTTTTCCCCGATAAATCGCGGCTGCCTTTCGAGGTTTTGATTTGCTCCAGATTCCAACAACACCTTTGCGGTTTCGAAGGTCTCATCAGGACCAGGGCTGGACTTCCCTTTACCGATGTTGGTTCTAGATATAGTCAGCTAATAGTCTGATTCTAAAGGCGGAGGGCCTTACAGCAGCGCATAGTGCAGGGGTGTCATTGCACCCACATCTGTAGCATCAACGTCGGCACCTTCATCGAGAAAATACCGCGCATACTTCCAAAGTCCTTCGCGACATGACACATGTAAGGGAGTCAGTCTTTTCATTGAATCCACCAAGCAATTTTGCAAATTACTTATACGTCTGGAAATAGTACAAGCAACCTTTTCGTGCCTCGCAATAAGTGCGAAAAAGAGTGGTGTCACGCGCTCTTGGACTCTGGCCTCAGGATCAGCTCCGACTTCGAGCAGCAATTTCACAATGGCAAGATGGCCCTTTCCAGCTGCCAAATGAAGAGGCGTCAAGCCAGCTTGTGACCTAGTTCTATTGCTTCTTGCCTGTTGTTTTTTGACATTAACGTCTGCTCCTAGGTGAAGCATTTTGCGCGCTGTAGATTCACGACTATGCTTCGCAGCCCAAAACAGAGCCCTGCATCTCCGATGTTTTATGTCGTAGCGATACAAATAGTCATCGAAGAGATTGTGAAATCGCTTATTAACGCGGCCTAAAGAAGAGACGTCTTGCTCCTTATCCAAGTTTTCAACGATCTCGAACATCATTTCATTGGGAAGGCTGAGAAGTGCCATTGTCGATAGAGGCAATCTGCACTGCTAATTTCGTGTTGTAAAGTCAGTAATCATCATCTCCTTCGAAGGGGTTCTTTGCATTTCTTCTCCTACCCCGCTCAGCCCTGATTGCAGTTTTAGCGTGCTTTTGAGCCTACTCTTCAAACGCCGCTTTCGTCTTTCGTCCCACTACTTAAACATTTTTTCTGTCACTGAGGTGGAAGCAATTGACTGATAGGGTTCTATATCCTTTTCAATAAACAATCATGGGGCCCTCATCAACACCACAGAACCTTTCTTTTCTCACCCCGCAAGGCTTCACGGGTTAATGAAACATTGGTTGGACCTAAGTGGCCCGTCATGGGAATAAATTCACAGCCTTTTCCACCCAAACGAACCTGACCGCAATCGTCTAGGAGTAGGCACCCTGACCACGTGGCTAAGTAGCACTCCAACCGTGGATAATGTTGTTACCAGTCGATGAAAGCTGGATCGCAGGCCAGCGTAACTGTATTGAGAGTGAAGATAGTGGTTCCTGACTCAATTTGCAAACTGTGAGACCAACTAATGGACTTCATCCTCATCTCGGTCTTTTAAACGTATATTTAATCGACACGACATCATCTCCTCGCTTTAGATGAAGTTCTGTTGGTGTCGATGCTGCGCCGTGTTCAAATTTCATTTCGGTGTCGTAGGTTAGGTCTTCCACGTTGACTGCTTCTGTGTTGATGTTATCGGTTTCGTTGCCTTGGAGCCATTTGACCCGTACCCAACAACGACTATTGGGATTGGTAAACATGTCTGGAGTAGGAGAGGGGCTAATGTCGCATGACAAGTGTAGATGGAGACGGGTGGTGCCGATGTTGATTGACATGTTTGGGTATGGGATTTGGTGCCAGGTAGGTTCGCCTTTGGTTAATTCGCAGTATGGTTTCGGTGTTGCTATGGGAGAAGGGTTGAGGGGTGTGTGGGGAGATGTTGTGGTGGGTTTGGTGAATGTAACTGGTGGTGGGATATCTCTTGGGGTGGTAGGTCCTTGGGCTGGTGGATGAAGGGTGTAAGCGCTTGTTGAAGGAGAGCATGTTGCGTTAATCAGAAGTTCGGCTTGCGGAGGTGGTTCGGATAAGAGTGGATCTGAGTTCGTAAGGCCTGAAGGCGCAGGGACTTCTGAGGAGACCGGACCAATAGATGTAACACTATCAAGCATTCCCGGTAACTCCTGGGTTGGTGCAGGGCGAAGAGCGGCTACTGATTCCGAAACTGAGGGTATTACCTGAGTAATAGTCGATGAAGACCAATGCGAAGGCATGATTAAGACGCTTTCGTTTGGATGGTTAACTCGCAGTGGGCCACTCTCTAAGGCTGCTCTAGTTCTAATTTTCAAAACGTCACTGAACTGCTTCAAAAGGACGTCGAAGTCGAGGCGACGCATCTCGGGTACTATAATGCGCCAGTCTGGCAATGTCCATTTATGATACAGACGGCCATGAGTTCTGGGAACGTAGAATCGACCGTGGAGCTTGAAGAAAAGATCACAAAGATAGCAGGCACTCTTGCTGGAACAAATTACCCTTGGCCGCAGTCTCTCCGGATTTTGCTCGTAGAAAAAAAGAAGCTGAATCTCTGCATGCACTTTGACGAATTGATAATAATCCGCAATGATTAAGCGGAATTCTTTCAGTATGACTTGCACTGGCTTCCCCAAACTTCTTTCTAACGATGGCTTTAAAGCTCTTGACTCCACTGCTGTTCTCGGTCGAAGTACGTTTTGGAGTGCTGTAAGAGGATGAAAACTCTTGTCCACGTTTGAAGGCTGAGAGGGACGTCGGATTGGAGCTGTTTCTATGGCAATGCTGTTGAATATAGAGTACTCCTTATTTCGAGCAGCACAAACAAGCTCGTAACTGATTGAATAATACCGACCGACCTTCCCGACAGCTTCAGGGAGGAATTTTTTGACGCCACTTTCTAGTCTTGAGGAGGATTCGAGAGCCAACTTAAGATTCATTTGCGAATCCAATTCATGCATCTGAGTTATCAGATCCATGGCCGCATCTTGGACCTCGGCAGACTTTGCAGAATGCTTTGGAATGTCTTCAAATCTCAAAAATAAAGCTTTTAGAGCATTTACCTTTGTTCGGATATTCGCCAATTCCAGAATTGTGACATTCGAACTAGGCTGTACGGATTGGTCGCGTATGGCAGTGTCCAACAACGTAAGTAGTACCGGCTTATTCTTATTTCTGAAGGTTTTCTTTGCATGTCTTGATCGCAGTCGAGATAGGATGCGGAAATAATCTAAAGTGACGATGCATCGGAAGAGAGCCTTCGTATCGTCATCTCTACTATGAACTGGAACATCATTAGCTAATCACAATTATGTCTCATCGAATGCTGTATATCAGACCTTTTGATGCTGCTCGTTCCAGGATTCTTGCCATATGATTGAAGCCATACAATACCTCGTCAAGGTCACCAGTATTGGAAGTCAATCGGATTGTACAGCTATCACGATCACGAGCCTCCTCAAGGCAGACCGCCATAACTCTAGTCGAGTCATTTGTAGTAGCTGACAAAAACGCCAAATTATCCACAATCTCCTTTTCACGCTGGAATGGTAGCTGGTATAAGGCTGAAAGAATTGAAAGAGCTTGTGGCGGCTGATTGTCTTTCGGACTTTCGGGAAATGTTTAGGATGTATAAAAGTGCGACAACCTCCATCAAACTCTTGTGGGATGTGCCTCTGGACATCATAGTGTTTATGATGATGGTGTTGGATCATAAAAGTTGGATAAAGCTATAGTCTTTGGGAGGTGTAACTAGGCATTAAAGGGCCTCGTTGTCGGGATGCGGTGTCGTGGTCATAACAAGACTCATGTTTATGGCTGAAAGATGAACGCGATAATATAGCGGGGACACAATGACCGAGCGACCTCTCGCGAGGCTGTGATAAAGCTATATTTGTGTGAACCAACTTTTTGAAAAATGCTTGTAGATGTGGAGTGGGACTAGGTTTCCTAGAGAAATACATCTCCACCCAAGACATCTACCGTCCAGTTACCCATACGGACACAACCAAAGCGCGAATACGACACACTCACTGTCGACTGATTTTAGGTTTTCAAGGCGCCACTGATGGTAGACGAGCCGATCTGGGGAGACCACGGCGGAAGTGAATAGATCTCCCAAGAAGACTATATTATTGTGAGCCAGGTTTGCATGCAATGCCCGGTGTCACTCCAAACCATACCTCGCTGCGCCCAATCACAGTTTTTGCGCTCAAACGTGTCCTCTCCGTGCGTTGGTGCGGCGGCTTGAGCGCAACGTGGAGCGAACGATAACCTGGCACCACACAGAAGCATCAAGCTTATCCACCACACAGGATTCAGCCAACCGGAACTTCTTCAAGTCTTCCGCAGCTTGTAGGATTCCGAAGAAGTCACCCATAGTAAGCCAAGATGTTGATGCTGTGGATCACTTGAGGGCGTACAACATGGCTCTCTTCCGCTCTAGTTGAGAACTACAAGCTTTTCGACATCTCACTGATATCTTACATGTTCACCTCCGTTGTTTCCTTCTGATCTCATCTGCACACGTTATCATCATGGAATTGATCCAGGCGCAACGTAAAGAATTCTCAACACCATCGCAAGGTTAGACCTCTACTTCATGGGTATTGTGATTGACGCTGCGTAACTCGAGTATTGCCACGTATAGTGGAGCCATTACACTGATCGGAACAGTATTAAAGAATGGTTTGCATAAGCGCTCAGTGGATATTGGCTCCACACTCTATGATTCAACTCCATCCACGAAATGAATTGGGGGGCTTTTGGGACGTTTTGCAGATTACACCGTCATTATGTGCTAAGGTATCCGGCAACCACATATGGTGAGGTGCAGAATGTTTTCACGCGCGATGGTAACCTCATTTGAAAGGGATCTTGTTTGCTTCATGCAAACGTTCCCTTTCGTCTGTGTGTATTACGTGGTTGAATCGTTGCATTAGCGACTCACAGCAAATTTCCCAGCTCCAATCTACATGTCGTTGCTCTTTTGTTACCTCCTCCCTATCCTGCGATTGCTGTTTCGTTGTAATGTGTTGATGTGATTGCACAGAAATACATATCAAGCCCAACCAGCACTCCCGAGACCAACGCACATATACTCACTCATCCATGGCGATCAGACGATCGCGGCGTTTGCTGTTCCCTACAAGCTGCCAAAGAAAGGAAAAAGCCAACCTAAAGACTTTTGAGACAAGTGCAAGCCGTGCCTGTAGAAGAATCAACGAAGAAGTAACCGAGTGCGGAAGCGACTTGCGGGCAGGCAGATTCTGTAAACGGAAGGAAGAGCACCTTGGAACGTCTCAACTGAGACAAACGTGCCAATGAGATGCAGCGACACCCGATTGGGACGAATATCCCGATTGAGCAGCAAGCAAAACGAGGTTAGGAAAAGTACCAAAAACAAATAGGAGGACGGGTTTCACACTACTAGATTCACGACCTCAAGAAACATCTCAATGTCGAAAGATTATACATCTAGGCAAAAAATGTCATCTACAGTAGGATTCAAGCGAGTTCTGATCTTGAAGAGTGAGCTAAATCTGGAGTCCGAGCTGCAGAACCCGAACAGCGTCATCCGGATCAGAAACAATCAGTGGAGATCGAGAGCACGAAGGAAAGAGTACTTGCAGGAGTTGGAAAGTAAATTAAGGAAATATGAGAACATGGGCGTGAAAGCATCGATGGAGATTCAAGCTTCTGCCAGGCTCGTAGCTGAGGAGAACAGACGGCTTGGGGCACTTTTACAATCTCGAGGCGTCATGGGCCAGGGAATTAATACGGCTATTAGGGCGTTAAGTGTCGAAGCTCAGGCTCCGTCAACAGCGTCAATATTCGAGCCATAGCTGAATATGAAGAAGCCTCGCACTAGGGATGTGTGCAAGCTTCGGCAGCCCAATACCTTGAGTCCATTACAGACGTCTACGGAGCCTTGCGGCGGCATCTGTAAACGACCATTAGCCTCAGTGCCATTGATGACAACGGCTATAACTCCTGTACTGCTAATCCAGAGCCTGTCGACTTCCAAACTCGCGATCGCAGTCTTCGCACTCAAACACCGGAGCGTGAGCGGGAGAGTTGAGATGCTGATCCAGAGCCTGTTGACTTCCAAACTCGCGGTCGCAATCTTCGCATTCAATTGAAGAAGAAGTATGAGCAGGTGAGACAAGATGTTGTTGCAAAGCATGTTCACTGCCAAACAAACGGTCGCAGCTATCGCACTCATAAGAAGCAGCGTGAGCAAAGGAATCGAGACGCTGCTGCAAATATCTTCGCCCGTTGAAACATGAAACACCTGTTGCAGGCAACGCAGTAATGAGACATGTTCAAAGATCCGGCCAGGCTTTGAGAAATGCTAAATTGGAGAACAGCGGAAGGCGGTTCCAAACGTTTTTATTGCGGGGTTTCTGTGAGCATTTACCCCGCCCTATACGGACACTATGGGGACTTGAGCAGAACCGGAGCAGCATCAATTATGGATTCTTGTCTTGATTGTAATAGGCGGTGAATTCTTGTCGGGATCACTGGTACGGGGAGAGATGTCACGGATCCATCTCTTCGGACAAGGAAGTTATTCAATGGCTGGTCTTTTAGAGCAGCTGACTAGTCGGACAGATATGGTTTGGTCAGCAGATCCCTCTGCAAAGCAAGGCCTAAAATGGTTTAGCTTGTAGTTCTAGCGAGTGCAACATGCTCACTACCGTATTTTAGAATAATGCAACGCTCCAGTCAACACAGTGGCGCTTGATAGTCTACACCATATGGCTGCGGAGAATCCGTTTGATGTCTTGCATATCAGTCTGAATGAGTATGCTCTTAGCCTATGGGACTGGTGGTTACCTACTGCTAATGTTTTCAGCTGTTTCGGCTCCTCGAAGTACTCGGACCTTGTTATCCGCTGTGAGGCCCAGGAGTTCAAAGTCCACAAGATAGTCGTATGCGGTCAATCAAAATACTTCTCCAGCATATGTGATGGCGACTGGAAGGTACGTTCGGGAACAGGATGTCTTGACTCCATGATTACTGGTATCGCGCACAATATTAATTTACGATCACTAGGAAGCTGCCGATGGCATAATAGAGCTCAAAGAAGACAATGTCCGCGCTATTGAAGCAATGCTCCGATTTCTGTACACATTTGATTATGATGGTAGCGGCAACGATCAAGAACGGATCTCACCCATGCTCTTCAACGTGGAAGTGTATGGCACTGCGGAAAAATATGATATTTTGGCCCTGAAACTACGAGCGAAGGACAAGTTCGACAAAGCTGTGAGGACTTGCTGGGACATGGACGACTTCGCTCATTGTATCACCGATCTCTACAGCTCGATACCTTCAACAGACCGGGGCCTCCGTGACACAGTTGTTGAGGTCGCCCATGAACATATCAGCGCACTTTTAGAGAAGGATGATTTCCGGGGTGTACTTGAGGAAACTGCGGGGTTTACGGCTGATGTCCTCCAGCTTATGGCTCAAAGCGACAACTGGTCTCCCAAAGAAGATAATTGCCCAAGTTGTGGGAATCTTTGGAAGGCGGTGCTTCCATCTGCGAGCAAGTACTATTGTATTCGTTGTGGCCATGGCGGTACACACTGGGATAATTATGTTGCGAAATAAGGCCCACTGGGGAAACTTGATTAATGGTATATCATAACAAAAACACATTTTGTATATCGCTACGTAAATGAGAACAGTCGAAGTTGGAATATAAAGTTGAGAGAGCGGTGGAACTCGCATTCTACCAATACATATCGGGGCAGAAGCTGTAGGTATACACAGATTCAGTACATCTTGGAGCTTTATGGCTAAACCGCTAGCATTTAAGGCAATTATGCGGTCCTGACTTTCGGACGTATTCTCTGGTGTATGCCGCCAGGTTAGAGATGTTCATAAATCCTTCCGACGGTAGCCTTCGTGCATCCTGGAGCGGAATTGTGGGTTTTTATGTACGAGACGTATCAACTGTAACCGATTTGCTGTTGATATAAATTTAT
>JAABUH010004229.1_pt1 | contig 11752 bp, 19 predicted proteins | sample 5559121 | NCBI WGS metagenome assembly JAABUH01 (sample SAMN10711871, study PRJNA513364) | rock metagenome | isolation source: Antarctica rocks | place: Antarctica: Victoria Land, Battleship Promontory nord | collected 2015-12-28 | reverse complement strand
AGCGGCTATCATCCCCTGGCGGACAAATGGTGTGAGAAGCAGAAAAGGAGCTGTTGTTCCTCCAGACCCGACAGCACAGCGGGGAATGCACCCGACTTGCGAAACTCCCGCGGGCCCGGCGGTGGCCAAATGACCGTTGGGGGAGGAAGCCGACCGTAGCGGCTAGGCATACGGGGGAGAGTTTGTTGTTGTAGAACACCCAAAATCTCCGGTTCGCCGAAATGGCCTATGTCGAGTACTACTGTCTCTGTCTTGGTAGATGGTCGAAGGAGGAAGAAGAAGAAGGAGGACGAGCAGTGGAAGACAGGGCACGGAGGTGTACCTAGGCCAGAGACCGAGTACACGGAGATGCATAAGTTGGCCAAGGTGGATCTAGGGAGGAGTGTGACGAGGTGAGTGACGACTGAAAACTCCACAACCCTCTCGGGAAACGACGGCCTGTTTATAGGCCCGTACCCCTTCCGTTGAGAAAGTGATCCTAGGCATGGCTTGTTGAGGGAAGCAGGCGTGGGCTTGGCCTTTATCACAGTCACCTATCACATCAACAGAGTCTCACAACGTCGCTCGCTAAGTAGTGGTCGGTCCGGAGGGGAAACGATACTGACTAGCTCCATCTCAGAGGTATCTTCGCCAACTCATCCTTTGCATTTGACCTCGACCAATTCCAGTGGCGACTTGGGACAGGGCTTCGCCAAACATCGAGGTGAGCCTATACGCACACCTTACAGCGCGAAGCCTCTCTTGTCCCGGGAACGCGTGGGATCACCGAGGAAGTGAGACTAACCAATCGCAGTTGAGAGGTGTTGCTCGCCTTTCAGCCGAATAAGGTAAAGCCGTTTCTCTCCTCTCTACCTCTGAAATGGCAGGTCAAAGGTCTTTTGGTTCTACGCCGAAAGCCTGAAGAATACCGACCCTTCTCTCTATCACTCTCTCCCTGCTCCGACCCTTCAGTACCATCACACACTCTTTGCCGGCCAGTTCAACACATTCCTAATCTCCAAAACAATATGTCGGACGGTGTCTGGCTCAAATTGTCAGTTTTCGACGCGATTGATGGGAAGTAGAAGCTCATCAAACATCCTCTTTTAGCTAGCTACCCTCAACAAGCAGAAGCAGCAGCAGGATCGCATCAATAGTTGTCTCGATCTTCTGCAGGTCCCCGGAGCGTTACCGGCCCCACCTTTTATCAGTGTGAGCCCCGGACAGTTGAGTACTCCGGCATCGCTATCCTCATCGCTTCCTCCTGAGCCTTCAGTTCCTCCTCCAATCACTCCTGTATGGTCCGACAACTCGCTATCACGGCTTCAGGCTCCCTATGTCCCTCACTCGATCTACCCTGAGCCAGGTAGTGATGTCCCGCAGCAACGCCCTCCTCCAGCCAGCTCTTAAACAGACGGGGACCTTCAGCGCAAGGGTTACGGGGGCATCAATAGCAGACCCACGTCAACATGAGAGCGGTTCGGACCTGGACACATGCACCCACAGTTGCAGTACTCGATAACGCAGAGGCGATCATTTCGCATCTTCCACGTCCAGCAAACCACTTGCCTTGGGTCGCTTGACTTCCCTCAATGGCTCGAGGTCGGCTTCGCTCAAACGCTTGCGCTTGCGGGGTCCAGCACTCTCTACCGTCTTGAATTCGATATGACCATCAACCAGCGTGGCCTCAAACGACGTGACCTGCAATGGACATCCTGCTGCCCTTGTGATCGTTATGTGATCGTTACGTTCTCCCAACTTGACGGCAATCCCGGTGTTGTCAGTTCTGCTCGTAACTAGGGCATCTGGATTCGGTCTGTAGACGATCGCGTGAGGGTCATTGTGGCGGGTCGCTGGTAGAGTGGGTCTGTTGAACCGAGGGGATGTTTCTTGACCGGCTGTGTCACCGGAAGCTTTGGTTGATAACACTCGAGATCGAGAGCGATTGCCAGTCTTCGGAGCCCAAGAGGTAATCGTAAGTTGTCAGGTTGCCCAGGTCGGATGATTTGTTCTTATCGTCCATGTATCGGGTAAGACTAGTGAGACGAGTGAGCCTGCTGTGACGAAATTGATCCATGAGGGGCGAAATGAGACGCTGTTGCTTTGTCCGATGGATCACTGACTCATGTCGAGTGATTAACGAGGACAGCGCCTGGCGATAGGTCAAAATGTTGACGTTCAAAGTGTCATATTTTGAAGACTCTTCCTTCAACCCAATCGGACAACGCCTGCGTGATGTATGGCTAGGCAGAGGGATACTGGGGGAACAGATGATGATGAAGGGATTGTGGTGTTTGGAGATATAATTGTTTTGCCAAGAGAGCCTCGAAAGGTTTGAGGGTGGAAAAGGTAGATCACCAACGCGAAGCTTGCGAGGATGAACCCTGCCAACATATCAGTCCCCTTCGCCCACCAACGAGGCCCGGTCAACTGACCCGGTTTCCGTCCCGCACGGGAGTCCGGCTTTTCCCAGTGCAGACACATCACGATTCCACCATCCTCTCAATATAGAAGTCCCGTTGCATTCCGGAAAGATTGAGCCACCTTGCATGCATGAGCTAGGTCCACGAGGTGGGTTCCAGAGGTCAAGAGCAACGACAGGGTGAGGTACTTGTGGAATTTTTGAGGCTGACTTGAGGTAATTCTGGACCATGCCATGGTCAAAACAAATACCACCTGATATGACCTCCGGCTTGAACCAGGCTAGAGGCCCAAAAAGGTCAACGTTTTTCTCACAACAACGGGGCTTTGGCAATGCTCACTTTGCATGCGTTCATCAGGACGTGTGTCCAGCATCAAGCGAGGCGTTCCATCGAAGGGATTGCGCACATCATTCGAGGAAGAGAATCCCACAGTCGAATTGGCTTGGTTATTGCTATAGCTGTGAGATATTCAGTCCGACAGGCTCAGTCTCCAAAGCAAGCTGCGGTGTAAAACCTGCCAGAGCTCGTCCAGATTGGCTTTGGCGACCTGTGATATGACGCCGATCGAAAGATGAGTTTCGCCAACAATGACCGTGTCCTGGTTGAGCCATTGTGTGCCACGAGTGTTGCCAAGAGGATCGGACTCAGAGCTGAAGCTCTGTCGGGGGTCGATCAACAGCCAATAGGGAGTCTGTAAACGGGTCATGAGGTTGATATTAAAACCCCGAGGATGATAGCCGATCGACATTGACAAGTATCGAGTTATGGTCATGCGATGATGGCAGTTCCTCGATGAAGTCCATGCTGATATCCGCCCACGGTTGTGTAGCAACCTCTAGGCTTTGAAGGGGTCCGCTAGGCCTTTGATGACTTGGCTTTGTCTGCTGACACACTGCACATCCAGAGACGTAGGTCTCGACATCCTTCTTGAGTCCAACCCAGATATAGTCTCGGCTAACGAGCTCGATTGCCTTGCTGATACCAGGATGGCCTGCGAGCGGCAAATCATGGCGAGCCCGAAGTACCTTTAGTCAAGCATTAGTTCGGGACATAAACTTGACCCTCGAGTGATAGAAACCCCCGTTTGGTCCATGTTGGCGAAGTGAGTTAGTTGTTGGTTCCTCGATTGTTGGCGAAGGTCATCCAAACTCGGTACATGTAATCAAATAGAAGTGTGCGAAGTGATAAACTAGGAAGTACGTTGTCGCTTTGGCTTGGCGACATTAGGCAATCATCCTCGCAATTAGGCAGGGCTTGGACGAAGTTATACTCCTGATCAACGGTAGACCTCTTGCCTGGGTGATAGTTGGCTCGGCGCAATAATGCATCGGGCATTGTACCCTGTTTTCCGGGACGGTAGGTGATGTTGAATCGAAAGGGAGCCAAAGCTTCCATCCTCTCGCTTGTCGAGGGCTGAGCTGGCGAGGCTCCATCCAATAGATGAGGTTAAGGTGGTCGGTATCAACCAGAGTAGCGACTTGCAGTACGAGCAGCATTTGTCGGTTCCGAACGAAGGCTTGAACTTTCGCCGATACGACGATCTCTTTGATCTCTGCGAGGATCTGGGATATCTGCAACACCCCATCGTATCCAAGTCTGATGATGAAGGAACGGTGCAGAGCAAGATTGTTTGCAGCCTTCAGAGCACAAGATGACCTGCGCTCTTCCGGTTTCTCGTAAGTTGTATTCTTATGCAGGGGTTTGGACACTGACAAGGGATTACCCTGATAGAAAGTTCACCCAATACGACAAGCTTTTTGTCTACATCCCCCTCTGTCTCCTCTTCCGTCTCCTCTGGTCGACAAGAAGCCGCTTTTACCACAGACCACCCCTCCAGACCGCTCAGCAATTCATCTCGGTGTAATCTCCACACCAATCGATCTGTGCTCCAATCCATCCAATCCAGGAAGCCCAGCTCCAAAGATCAAGCAGAAGGGAAAGGGCAAGGCAAAGGCTAAGAGCTCACCTCTGGCTTCCCCAAAGTCCACCGCTTCTTCACCTCGTTGCAAAAGGGCCCGGACCGTCGCAAAGAACACTGGTGCTGAGCCCTGTCGAGGAGACCCGGCAGGTTTGATACGGAACTTAGGGATACTACTCGAACGGTACTCGAGTACGGCGGGAGGCGGAAATTTGTAGGCTCGATAATTCAAATTCAAAGGTAGGTTTCCCATGATCACGCGCGTCAACATACACATACATACCATACAACAGTGTATACATACCATACAACAGTGTATACGTACCATACAACAGTGTTAGCCCGGACAGTCCAAATCCTCTATAAGCCAACGCTGATAATCCTCTACACTCAGATTTTCCCTAACCTTCCCCTTCTTCAAACTCTCCAACCAATCCTTCCAACCAACCACATACCCATCCTCGACGTAACCGATCGCCTTGACAAATTCCCTCTTCAACGCTCCCCGTTCAAACTCCACGATCCAAGCCGGTCGGATCCGGCTCATCTCCTTGAGGAACGTCCTCTTCAGCAGCATCCGTTCATGCTGGAAGAGGTCGTCCCAGTACAATAATCATCCTCGACATCGTCCGAATCCCAGGGCGGGTAAGTCCTCCTTTCCGGAGCCACGTCCCGGTCTCGACCCCCATCGAGTAGGCCCGCGGTAGTTGACATGAATACCCATACGGGAACGACACTGACGTATTTCCCAATCGAGCAGGCCGACGATCTTGGTCTCGTTTTCCTTCTTATCCTGACCGTCCTGACCGATGATGATGTTGGACGTGTGCAGATCGTGGTGCAGTATCCGGCTAGACTCCGGTCCGTCCCAGGCTGGGGACAATGTCGGGAAAAGCTTGAGGAGACCGAACGCGAACTGCAAGGCGCAGGTACTCCTCGAGATCATCTCGAATCCGCACCACCCATCGCGCCGGGTAAGGATTCAAAGTATTTTTGAATACAGCGATCCAACCTGTTCCCGAGCCAATCTGACGTACGCGAGTATGGGTCATGTGATGTGGATTCAGGTTCGATTGCTGTCAGACCGCGTTGTTGAGGACTGAGGATCGGTCCGGGACGAAAGTCATCGATCCGCTGGTTAGGGCCAGAAGGGTGATCGAGTGCGAGAGCAGGATGAGGATGCCCGACTGATTTGGCGGTGGCGGTTGATCAAAAGTCGATGCCGATGCCCTTGCCGTCGCGGTTGTGGTCGGGGTTGGGGTAGTGGTTGTGTTTGTGGTTTCGGTTTGAACTCCGAGGGTGCCCGGCAGAAGGCTGCAAGTAAAGGTTGCCGATAAAGTCGAATTTGAGGTCGAACATCTCTGCTTGATGGCTCGCAAGCTGACGTACGATCACTTCCTTGGACTCCATCGTCAGCTCCCTCCAGACCTCTCCGAGATCGCTCCCCGTTATGAAGTCCATCATGATGTAAGGGAAGGAGTACTGGTTGTGGGTCGTGGAACTGTAATGAAGGATACGAGGGAGAGGGATGGTCTGCCGGACTGTCATCAGTGACGATGAAAGGATGGTTTACGGGGGGAAGAGGGGTGGCGTTTAAATTGAGGGAGAGACTGACTGTACAACGTCGGATGTAGATCATCGTGGCCACCTCGCTCTCCGACTTCCAGTACGCGTTGATCGGTGAAGTCAAGCGCAAGAGAGATCGCTCTTGACCGTTGCCGCCCCCACTCCCATTACCGTTCCCGTCGTATAACACTTGTTGTAATCTCCTTCGCCCTGTACCGAAACGACGCATCCGTTACCGCAGACCTTCTGCATATCCTGAATGTGGGGACTTAAATCCGGGCGGATGATGAAAGGCGCTGTCGACCCATTGAACGAAGATGGATGGATGGATCGTGATCGGGGAAGGGTTCGTGTTGTCGTCATCGTCATCATCGGAGCGACTATTCGAGGGGAAGAGTTTGATCTTGGGTGGCCGGGTAGAACAGGGACTCGACGTCCGAGTACGAGTCCAACTTCGCCAAGAGTTTGGTCGGGTCATGATGAGAGAAGGGAGGCGATGCGCAGACAAAAGGGGAGAGTCCCCAAGACCAAGTGGGCGGAGGGATCCGGTTCCAGAGGGAAGAAGGGGAAGAAGAGGACAAGTCAGAAGGCGAACGCACAGGCCTCGGTTTCGATTTCAACAGCGTCAACCCCCTCCAACAACCCCACTGCTCTCATCGCTCACAGCAACATCACCTCGCTCGCATCCCACTTGGTCGGTCCTGTTCATCTGGCAAATCATAGAGGCGAGCGAGTCATCCTCGGTCGAGTCCTCTATGTCCCAAGCCTGGCATCCAACCTCCTCTCAGTATCCAGACCAGACTGGTAAGCATTGGCGCTCGAATTGAATTCGGTGGGTACATATGGCTATATGATGTAACAATAGTTTCATAACAGAGAGCTTTTGAGATTTTGACATTCTGTCAGTGAGACGGAGATGACAATTTGGTTTGTTCACCATCTCTGCCGGCAGCCGGCGGAGATCCATCGAAGCTCTTATTCCCAACTGGTCATCCAATCTCTCGTTACCTCCCCGAAACCATCTTCCCTTCCCGCAAACCATCCTGCAGTCCTCGGAAATCAGATCCAAAGGGAACGATTCATATACACAGAACGGGAAATCTCCCACCTCCCTCAACCAGTCTGGAGCAGACGGGACATTCGCAGGACGGAAAGGTAATCAAGCTTGCCGTGATATAGATTTGCGAGGACGCTCTGGCGGGATAGACGATGTCACTGTGCTCTCTGTGTCTTTCATCAGGTCCGTGATCTGGCTGGGAGAAGATGTGAACGAGGCTCCACGTAAGAATGCACGGGACATCGGGACTCCCCCAACTCCTGGTCCCCGCTCGCAAAACGCAACGCAACGCCAGGATTACAAATCCCATCCTCGGACCCCGCTCACCGGAAGTTACAAAAGCAACTCTGTCCAGCTGGTGCTGTCACTCTGGCACTCACCCCAAGTCCTTACGTCTTTTTCTCCTCGACTTGGGTGATTTCGCTGCTTGATTATCGGTCCAAGGTGCACTCGAACTTGGGTACAAAAACAGACATAATAAATCTGTTGGGTATAAAGGATTGACGCCCAACAGACTGCCATGATATAACGCATGAGTGACGTGGCCAAAAGATGATCATTTGTCACTGAAAGAATGTGATGTTGGGAGTCTCTAACTTTCCGCCATGCACACCGCTTCCAAAAAAGCTCACCATGGCAGACATGGCAGACATCACCGTACCCCTTTCCACCTTCATCCACGACTACAGCCTCCGACCGCTCAGGGACCATACCGCCCGAAATCTCACCTCACTCACCAAGGTTCAACCGACCGACCTCTCATCCTGGCATCACCCGAGATACGAGCTCGTCGCCGACCCTCGCGGTCTTGACACCGCGGCCTCATGGCTGGGCGATCATATGGACTTAGATGTGCGCGTCCCTTCGCCGGAGCGAAAGTACAGGGATTGGGGGAGTGGAGGCATGGGATCCTTGAGGGAGGTTACGGGTGAGGGCCAGGTGCATACTGAGGTCAAGAAGACGCTCCTGAACGTGAGTCTTCGATTATGAGTCGTGGTCATACCAATCATTGGAGAGGTGGGTGTGTGGGGAGGGCTCATGATATGCTGTTCTCGTCTGTAGATGGCTGAGCGGATCGTGTCGGATTACGGTCGGGTGGAAGATCGTGGCGAGTGGGGGGACGAGTGTCCCCCGCCGGAAAGTCGGAGTGGCGTCCTCGACCACTTGTGGATCTACGTGTCATCTTCTGAGGAGGAGCGAGAGGAGGGGGAGGAGACGGGTGTAGGCGTCGAAGACAAGGTCAGGGGCAGTACTGACGGTGAGCTCCTTTTTATTTCCCCAGGCGATGAAGGTCACACCGCTGTCTGATCTCATTCAATCTCGTAGAGGGCGATGTGTTCACATTCACATACGTTCAAGCCCAAAGGTCCGGATTTCGTATCCAGCTCATCAACCGGAATTCACCCGATAGGATCAGGAGTTCGTTGGAAGGTTGGGATGAAGGGGAGGTGAGCGACGGATCGGACATTGTCGCTCGATCTTGCTCGGTGTGGACGCAGGTGAAGTCTTGTCATCTGCTTTAACCCCCCTTTCGCCATCGCTTCTTCCCCAAATGTCAATCGTCCCCTCTACGCGACATCCTTCCTGACCGGGAGAGATCATCCTGTTTGCCCCCATCGCTCAACGGTTCACCACTTACTTCCACAGGGCATCAATTTCTTCGAGAAATACCCAAACCTCCAGGATTTGATCATTCACGACCGTCACGCCTACATCTACCTCAAGCGGGACCTCTTCGTCCAGAACAGGATTCATTTCTCACCGCCCATCACCAACGACGGGCTCCTAATCCCTGATTCTCCCACCGCCTCCTCCTCCTCCTCCCTCCCGCACCATTCCACCATGGCTCCCGGCCAGCCCTCCAACGAGGCCTTGTCTTCCTCTGTCAGACACCACGTAAGAGTTGAGGCTGGGCCTCCCATCACCCACAGACCCCTCGGACTCCTCCTCGCCCTCATCGTCGGACGGGCCGACAGGTACAAGTTGGTGCGAGACCGCCAGGCGGAGGCGAACAAGCAGATGACCGCTGCGAAAGCGGTGGAGGCTGCGACCAAAGCCGCAGCGGTCAGTCTCAGTCTACCCCCCCTCCTCCCCCCCACTTCGCTCTCTTCCCGCCAGCTTTCCGTAATTGCCGATGGCTGATTTCTCCTCTCTTGTGTAGCGCGCGCAGCTAGCCGCGGATCGCTCGAATATCACGACGTCGCCCATGAGGACGCGGCCAAAGGGTGCGGCTTTGGGTGGACTCGAACGGCGTACGCAGATCGCGAATGGCGATGAGAGGCCTGTGAGATACCTCCTATCTCATCTTCCCCCCTTCCTATATATCACACTCCCTCCCCCACCCAAGAAAACTCTCAACATCAAATCGCCTCTAGCGGTCCACGTCCTCACCCCTGACTTTGAAACACTCGCGCTCCCGCCACTGACCTAAACCCCTCCTTACACTTGAGCTGACCCTGGCCTCCTCATATTCGAAGGTTCCGCTCGGTCACCTGGTGGCCAACAACCGAAACGACAACGGTCGGACCGTCTCAGGCTCGTCGGACGAGTCGACCTTACTCGTCACGCCAACGGGGACGCTGTGCGTCAATCTCGTGAGTTCGAACTCGCTTCTTTCTCCTTTGTCGTGCTTGCAGATTGTGTATTGCAACCCTTGTGTGAGGAGGGGCTAGAGGACGGCCATGATCTACTTACTAGATGATGATGGCCTTGTAACGTTTCTATCCTCACACCTGTCTCCGTTCCTTCGTCTGCCCCTCCGCAACCCCCTCTTTCCCCCTCGCCCTCCTTCTTTCCTCCACCACTTCTCTGCATAGTCTATACCCCATCCAACCCGATCTGGTTCAAGCACCCACACCGAAAGGTCGTTCAACGCTCACTCAGTGTTCGGCAGCTCGGTCCTCTCCAAATCCACTTGATCATCCCCCCTCAAAAATCCGCCCCACACCTTCGCCTACAACCCTTGCACACTCTCTGCCTTGGTCTCGGCTCGGGTCACTTTGTCGGGCCTTTCTGCTTGCCATCATCATCATCATCATCATCGTCATCATCATGCGATACGGCGAAAGAGACGCATCAATGGTCGGGACAGCTGCCGGTGTTGCTCTTGCCCCCCTCCAACGAGGATGCAAGGTCAACCTTTGACGACCACGACCACAGCGTCGACCAGGCGCCTACGCCTACGCCTACAGTTTCCGTACCTTTCGACCGGAACCTTGTATTGGACCAACTCGTCTCATCAGGCCATGTATGGGACGTCTTCTCCGTCGTATCATCGTCCTCGACCTCCCCCGGCTTTGTTGACGCCAACAACAGAGTATCGGTGGACGGCGTTCCTCGCGGCCAAACTAACCCTGACCCTCGGAAGCCTCTGAGCGCGGCGGCCAGCGACGTCTCGATGTCAATACCCACCGTCGACGTCGTACAAGTGTCCATACCCAATCCGACATTCACCTCGGACCCCGACCTGATCATCAAGCTCACCTGCCCCTCCTCCTTCCCCTCGAGCTCAAATGACCATTCCCCCTCGCCCCTCCAGCTCCGCCGATGCGTCATGCAGGAGAACCTCATCTGGGGCACCCACCTCGCCCACCTCCAAGGGGTCGTCGTGCCCAGATGGCATGGTCTCTGGGGCGGACTCTTGCCACGGCTGGGGACGGTTTTTGGGGGTGAGAGCGAGGTTTGGATGGCGTTGGTGGATAGGGTCGGGAGGGAAGTCAAAGGAGATGAGGCCAGGGGGAGGTTGAGGTGAGTTGGGGTCTACAGTGGTCACTTCCATTGTCTCTCTTCCCTCTCAGAGGTCAGGGGGTTCTAGAGCATCAGACGCGTGGTGACGTTCCTGCCAAAGTCCCCTCTTCGGTCGCTCCCTCCTTTCTTTGCTATCCACCCTTTTTCCTTTTCCATGTCCCTGCCGTCAAGTCTAACATGGCGCCTCAATCCACCTAGCTTCAAACCCCTTCTCGCTCCTCCTTCGGCCTTTATAACCGCTCTCTCTCCTTTGGTCCCATCTTGACCCTCCCCCTTCCCTGTTCATCTCCACCTTCACCCCCTTTCAGCCCGTTTTCCCGCCCTGCTCCCCCCTCCCTCGCCGAGTCACGCTAACTACCGATGCCTTCTCCTGCCTGCCCCCTCCACCCTGGCGCAGACCACGCATCCTATCCGCTTACACCCTCCTGCACGCCGCATCGGTCATCCACAACGACGTCGCCCTCCGCCACGTCCGTCTCGCCCCTACGGCTCATGACCCGGACCGGATCTTGCTCATCGATTTCGACGTCGCGATTCATCTCGACGGTAGCGATAGTTGGGCCGTAGAGAGTAAGAAGCTTGAGATGGATCGGGTGAGGCGGTTGGTGGGATTGTGAGAGAGACCATTGCGTCTGGACTGTCGACTTGTCTTCACCGACCGGGAACTTTTGCACCTTCCGTTCCGACTTTGAATGGGACCCTTTTGGAAGAATATTGGGGTGTGACAGGGGACATAATGCGGGGTATCCCGTGTATAATCGACCTTTCCCCCCCTTTCTTTTTGTCACGGTGTATGATCGATCTCCTTTAGATAGCATGTGAAATCAAATCTGATCAAAACCCCAACCCCCGTTTCTTCATGCCCCCTTCCAAAATCATGCTTACGCGACTTAGGTAAAGTTTCTTCTCGCTAATATTGCTTTCCGTTGACTCTTTGACAATCTTGTGAAATGCAGTTAAACTTTTGGTCAATTGTTGTGAGGGTGCTGGGGGAACATTTCCCTGTTCCCAAGCCACTCTCCCCCTCGTTTTGCTCCGGTGCTGCTGCTGCCGCCGTACAAG
>JAABUH010004226.1_pt1 | contig 11759 bp, 14 predicted proteins | sample 5559121 | NCBI WGS metagenome assembly JAABUH01 (sample SAMN10711871, study PRJNA513364) | rock metagenome | isolation source: Antarctica rocks | place: Antarctica: Victoria Land, Battleship Promontory nord | collected 2015-12-28 | reverse complement strand
CCGCCGGCCTGGCGCCGGCGCGGGCGGCGGGCGCGCGCGCGGCCGCGGTCGGCGCGTTAACGCTGATCGGCACCGGGCGCGCCTGCCGCAGCAGCAGCCGGCACTCCGCGCCGTTGACGGTCACGCGGCGCGGCGCAAAGTCCTGCGCGCGCCCGTGCGCACCAGCCCTCAGCGGCCGCCCTGCTGCAGCTGTTGCTGCAGCTCTGCAGGCTGCAACAGGCCGCTCTGCTATGCCCAGCAGCTCGTTCTCAAGCGGCGGGGCTCGCCTCCAGGCAAGCTCTGCCGTCGCTCCCGCCTGCATAACCTTTGCACCTGGAAAATATGCATGTGCAAAGCAAACTCTGCATGTGCACAGCAAAGTCTGCATGTGAGAGTCATGTCCGATGATGTGCAGCCTGCACTCTGGAATTTAGCTCCCGCCGCGCAAAGCGGCGCGCCTGCTCGGCGGCGGTCACGTTGACGGCCACGTCGAGCATGGCGCCATGCCCCAGAGCGCCGTCGACCCGGATCATTGCGATACTGTGCGCGGGGCGGTTCTGCGCGGTCGCCGACGCCTCGGCCTCCATTGACGCGCTCATCAGCTGGCCTCCGGCGACGCTGTTGAATTTCGTGTCCGCGGGCGCCTCGATGACCAGCATGAGCGGCCCCTGCGGGCGGCACGGAGTGCTTGCGTGCCAGCATCCAAACCCTGCCCAGCAGACGTGCTGGCGGCACATCACACGGCCGCAGCATCACTCCAACGGTTGCTGTCAAAGCAGGGCTTCTTGGCGATTGACCTTCCATTACTTTAAGTGTACACGGTACTCTGTCTGCCTGCCTGCAGACGTTGTGGCGGGCGTGCACTGCATCAATGCCCTTGGCAGCATGCCCGAGCATGCTCTCGACTCGCCTGACACGTGATGCAACTGCAGAGCATGTCGCCGCACCTGGCTGGGCTGACTGCTGTTTGTGTCGGCGATGCTGATGGTGAGCGTGCCGTTGAAGGCGGCCGGCTTGGGCGAGGTCGTGGGGTCGGCGTTGGAGTACCGCGTGGTGTTTGTGTTCCAGGCGAGCGCGGTCCGCACTTGCACCTGCGGCATTTCAGCACTTAAGGACGTAAGCGGGCGCACTTTGATCGCATGAGGCAACAAAGTGCATGAAGGAGTGGCCAGGGCCACACAGCTGGGTTGTCGATTGGGTCTTAAATGGTATGGGCCAGATATAGAGTTGGCAGTCCTAAAAACAGCAAAACGCATGTGAAAACAAACGGGTGGCGTGCATTGGAGCGCATGCGCACCCGGCACGTGGCGTTCTGCGGGTTGTCCTTCATCGTGAAGAAGCCGCTCTTCTGGTCGAACCAGGCCTGCACCCGCGGCAGCTCCGGCACGCGCTGCAGCACCTTCCTGTCCATGGGCGCCGCGCTGACTGCGCGGCCCCGCGCCACGCCCATGTCACCGTGCGTCAAGCGGCTGTGGATGTTGCGCAAGCTGGAAGCTACGTGGCCAAAGCGACTCGGGCAGCTGCGCAACATGCAAAGACAGCGCGGGGCGCACCTGCCAGGGCAGGCGCGCCAGGCCGCAGGTTTGCGGCCATGGCCGGCGCTGGCGCAGAGGCCATCTCTGCCGCGGCGCCGGCGGCGAGGGCGAGCAGCAGCGCTGTGGCGAGCTGGCGCCAGCACATCTTGTTATATACCATGCTCTCACGCCAGCGGCACACGGCGCGGCTTCACCCTGCGGCAGGACCAGATCATTCTTCAAGCGTTGGAATATCGCACGCGAGTCTCATGCCTGGCACACACAGCCATATGTGTCTCAACTCCGCGCTTGTTGAGGATCTCCCTTGCATGCTTGTGCGCATAATATGCTTGTGCGCATAATGAAGAGGTAGGCAATAACACCACGCTTGCATGTTGCCTCTTACTCCGCACGGCACACGTTTCGCGAGGCGAGTTCACAGAGGTTGCATGCGCCACACCGCACCCTGCAAAAGCAGCTATTGGGTACTCGAGCAGATCCCAGTCATGGGGCGCCCAAAACCAAACCTGCTTGCACTACAATAGCGTCGATGGACGAGCGCTGACTTTGGCTCTATGTCCCAACTCTGCTGTATAGGGTGGGCGCATATACACGTGTGCATAGCCGGACATGGGTGTAACATGGTTGGCTGCAGGGACTGCTTGCGGCTGCCGCAGCACGGCAACATGACCTCGAGCATGCATGCGCGGACTACACGCTGTACTGCACTGCACAGGCTTCGCTGACACGCAGCACACGCCTCCATGCACTGCAGAGGAGCAGCGTCGCACAGCTGCTCGGCCCAGCCTGTTCACAGCGCGTGTCTCGCTCACCTCCTGACCTCTGAAGGATTGCGCGCTAGTGCCTACGCGCTGCAAGCACGCGAGCTTACCCGCCCTCCTGCAGCAATCCGCCAGCACTTCTTGCCTGCGCAAACCCCAAGCCTCGCCCCCTGTGCTGTTGTGCAAATGTGCAACACGCTTGCAGTGAAGGTGCCTTTCAAGCACTGCTGGTTCAAAACTCGAACTGGCCCTATGCAGGGTGCAACAGGCGTGGCATTATAATTAGACGATTGCGTCGTAGCGTCATCATATGCCTATCATATGCATCTCAATATGCACTGGCATGCAGAGACTGTGCAGGAGTCGCCAGCGGTCTGCATGGATGCTAGGGCGATCTGAAAAGCTTGGGAGGGGGCATGCTGTGCCTGGGATGCTGAGTGGAAATGATGACATGACAGTGACAGATGCCCAGCGATAGTACCTTGGCGCGCGCGGCACTGCACCAGAGCGTCTTATGCGCACGTTACAGGGACGCCATGACGTGTCACTACAGGGTACCACCTCCATCGTCAAGCGGGTCGCATGCAAGGCAGCAGACCATGCATTGCATCGTTATGCATAAAATAAGTCATCACCAGTCAATGTTCGACATTCGTACCAAGCAGCAAGTCTTACCTGATTCAGGGCATCAACCTGCACATGCACACAGCTCTGCTGCACGTCTTGGACTTATGCGTGGCCCCCAGCTCAACAAGCTGTCATAAAACAGAGCATTCGTACCGCAAAGGCCCAGTCAAATATTCATGTAGGGAAACAGGGCCATGCTCCCTATCGGCCTTCAACAATGTACCAGTACGCAAAAGACCGGCTGCGCTTGCCAAGGCGGCGAGCGCAAACTGACACAACAGCTACACCACGCACGCTGCTGATGCGGCCGTCGCAGCCGACGGAATACTGTGCGCACACCCTCTCACGCCGCTAGCACCAACCCCAGACTATTTGCCAGGCTCCACACAGCGCGATTGTCACAGCGCTCAAAAACAGTGATCACAGCGTTACGACGGTCATCCAAGCACTGGCAGCATTTCACTTCAAACACACACCGCGTTGGGTCGCAGGGGGACCCCGCAGCTGGGAGATCTAGCGCGGTGAGCGCAGTCTTGCCGCAGCCAGCGAGCACGCGCCTGTGCCAGGCGCGCCCGGCGTGCGCCCGCTGAGAGTCATCAGTCCGGCTCAGGCCCCGGCGGGAGCGGCGCCATCATCGCCGGCGGAGGCCCCCGGAGCGCGCGCGCGCGCGCGCGGCAGCCGCCACGGCAGCCCCGCCGCGCCGCGCCCCTCCCTGGCGGCCGCCGCCGCCCCGCTGGCGCGCCTGCGCTCGCCCTCGGCCTGCAGCGCGCCGCGCGCGCGGCCGCCGTCGCGCCCGCCGCGCTCCCCGCGCGGCGCGCCGGGCGCGGGGAGCGCGGGCAGGCGCCAGCCCCAGGGCCGCTGCGGGCCGCGCGGGGTGGCGGCCGGGGCGGCGGCGGGCGCGCTGGCGGGGTCCGCGGGCGCGACGCCGCTCCGCCGCAGCTCCTGCAGCATCGCCTCCGCGTCGACCTGCCGCGCCGCGCGCGCACAGGCCCAGTCAGCCAGTGTGCAGACGTGGGACCCACGGCTGCGTCACAGATAATCAGGCCTTGCTTACACCTCTGTAAAGATGGGCGGTGCCTCCAGTCGTGTCAGCGTGGGCTCGTGGACGAGAAGCACAGCGGATGCGGCCTCGGCCAGCATCAGCCCAGGGGTGTCATGCGCTCGGCATGCAGGTTGCGTGAGGATTAGCAAGCCCTCGCAGCCGACAGCCACCAGGGGTACAGGCCGCCAATGCGGCATGCCCGGGCAGGCGGCGCATGCAAAGCCATGCAAGGCGACTGCGGCGCGATCCGACTGTGACACGGGCGCGGGGCCGCCGCCGAGCGCTGCGCCCAGGGGGCGGCCGGCCTGCCAGGCAGGCGGCGCCAGGCGCGGCGCGGGCCGCAGCGCGCGCCTTGGACAGGTGCGCGTTGATGTCCTCCACCTCCAGGCGCAGCGCGGCCTCCAGCTCGGCCGCCGCGCGCGCCGCCTGGCCCAGCTTTCGGTACGCGCGGCCCAGCTCCACCCTGCGTGGCGGCGCGCCGGGTCTTGCCTGCCGTGTCACGCCTCAGATCTCTGCATGATGATGCGGACAGGCCCACACGCTGACTTGATGTGTGATGCTGCAAAACTGATGTGCATGTACACTCTTGCTTGGTATCCCAGCAACCACATGCGCATGCACTCTTCCTCATGTCTCAGCACCATTGTGCATGTTCATTCTCCCTTTTTATTTCAGCAGCCACCTAAAGTTGCACATGTCTGATGGCCTCCGCGCTACAAGCAGTGTCCGCAGCTCTGCCACAAAGCCGCGCCACAGCGACAGCAAGCCCGCCCGGAGCGTGCACGCTCAGGTGGCGGCCCTGGCCCGCCGTGCACTGAGCCCCGGCGCAGCTTACAAATATGCGCGCAGGCCGGGGGGTGGAGGGGTCACCGGTGCGCCAGGCGCCGCGGGTTGAGCTCGGCGGCGCGCGTGTAGTGCGCCAGCGCGTCCGCATGCGTGCCCGGCGGCAGCTCGGTACCAAACATGTGCCGCACCTGCGCCGGCCCCGCCGCTCACGGCACGCGCCACCTGTCCGGGCGCATCGGCGCCGGCCCTGTACCGCCAGGGCATAAAAGGAGCCGCCTCGCTGCCGCCTGACAGGAACTCTGCGCTCCTACCTACCCTGACATAACCCTACCCTTCCCCTATGACAGGACGGCAGGGGCACGGCCGGCCGGGGCGCGCCAGGGAGCGCACGACGCTGCTGAGCTGCGCCATCTCCCAGTGCCAGCGGCCCATGAGGTGCTGCGCGAGGTCGCTGCGCGGGTCCAGCTCCAGCGCGGTCACCGCGTGCTGCCGCGCAACCTGCGCGCGCGCCCGGATCAGCTGGGCTACCCTGGCCCTTAGTAGGCTACCCTAAACCTACATCACACCAGCTTCCTCCCCGGACTACAGGCTGCGTTGGACAGAGCAAGCGTGCAGAGCCTGCAAAGCTTGACGGCTTGTTGACGGCATCCTGGCGTCCTGCTGTCGGCAGGGATGCCCGGCTGAGGCCGCAGCAGGCACCGCAGGGCCGCGGTCGCGCAGCCTCAGCGCTGCAAGGGCATGTGGAGCGTGGGCAATCGATGACGGCCGGCGCGGGCGCGCGCCTTGACCAGCCTAGCCTTGTTCCTGTTGTCGCTGAACAGCGCCAGGCGGCCCGTGGCGGTGCACAGGGCGACATAGGGCAGCGCCGCCTGCGGATCTGCCGCGACCGCCTGCGCACCGCACGCCCTGCATGAGCGCGCCATCACCAGGCGCGTCCCTCCGAGCGCACACGCCGGCTCGGCGCCTGTCGCCGAGCGCATTGCTTGCCCACGCTTGCGAGCAAGGCGCAGCCCAGGCCTTCCTTCCAGCACACGCCTGGGTCCGCCCAATATTAAACCAATGTAAACCCGTTATTAACCCATTGTTATCAGGGAGGCGTGAGCCGTCATAAGCACCTGCTGCGCGTACTCCATGGCGCGCTTGTTGACGGCACGCCGGTCCGCGTCGGTCAGCCGCTCGCCGCTCACAAAGTCGACGTAGGACGCGTCCGACCAGCTCTTGGCGCAGCGGCACAGCACGTCCGCCGCGCCGGGCGCCAGCTTGGCCGCGTCCTGTGCGCGGCGCGCGAGTTCTCAGTGTAGTGCTCTACAGGCAACCCCTGGAGCAACCCCTAAAGCAGCCCTGAAGTGACCCCGAGGTGACCCCCTTGAGCACCTCTGAAGTGACCTTCAAGCAAACCCCTGAATCAGCTCTGACGTGAAAAACCATGAAGCCACCTGTCACAGCAAGACGGCCCATCCATGGGGTAGGTCACCGCTGTTGTCAAGCAGTTACGAGCCTGCTACACGCATCGCCATGCGCGTGTGCAGATCAAGCCCTCGCAGCGCTCGCACGAGCCCTGCACGCGCGCGCACCTCGTAGCAGCGCACGGCGCCGCGCACGTCCAGCGCCGCCTCCAGCTGCTGCCCCGCGGCCATGAGCGCCTTGGCGGACCCGCGCGCGCGGCCCCGGCGGCTGCGCAGCGCAACTTTATCAGGCTTGAGCGACTGGTGGCAGCGCAGAGCAGAGGCGTGTGTCGGACTCGTTAGCTGCATTAGTTGCGTGAGTGACGAGGTGGCGTGCGCCGGACCGCACAAAGCAGGCACGACTGCGCATGCCTCGCAGCCTCATGCCTGCACCTCAGTCACTGCAGCAAGCGTCCCGGGCGGGGAGCCTGTCCAAGCACTGCGGAGCAAACTGCGCCTGGCGGCCACTTGCCACAGCGGGGGCGCGCACAACAAGCCGCCGCCCTCGTGGTGCTTGCCCGGCCGCCGCCGGCCCCAGTGCAGCAGGCCGGCCAGGCGCGCGGGGTGGCCAGGGTGCGGCTGCAGCGCGCGCCGCTCGCGCTGCGCGCGCTGCCGTGCCTCCGCCTTGCAGAGCGCCGCGCTCAGGCCGGCCAGGCGGCTGACCAGGGCTGCGCCCAGCAGCGCGGCCAGCCGGTGCACCTCGTTGCGCGCCTGCAGGGAGCACCACAGAGTGAGCAGTGCACACGTGCCGGAAGCGCAGGGCGTGCACGAGCGGGGCTTTCGCGCTGCACATGTCCTCACGCCCGGCTGCCCCTGTTCCGAAGAACAACTGCAGGCGGAGCAGATCAGGCCGCAGCTGGAGGGAAGCAGGGGCTATGACGTGTGCACTGGTGCGTGTCATGGACACGCAGGAACACAGCTGCTCTGCCTTCGAGCTGGTGCCTTGCTCGCAGGCACAGCGCCGGGCGCCAGTGCCGCGGAGCCTGCCGCACGCGCAGCAGGCAGCACAAGAGCGGCAACGCGCCTGCAGGGCGACAAAGATGCCATCGCCTGCGTCCACCTGCAGCCCGGGCACGCGCTGCCTTGGCCGCGCCAGCAGCTGCGGGCGCCGCGGGAGGGGCGCCGCTGGGGGCTGCGCCTGCTGCAGGCCCGGGCGCCGCACATGCTGCGAGGCCAGGCGTAGGCGCTCGGCCATGGTGGCGAGCACGGAGCGCGGCTCGCCGCGCTCGTCCTCCCCGCTGCCTGTGCACATTGGCGCAGCCGCTGCCGCACCTCCACCCAGCGCGTTTGCTGGGTTGGTCGGGCTCGCCGCCCGTCGCTCAGCAGCCCATACCGGGGGAGCGGCGAGTCAGCGCATTGCCATTGTACGGGCGCGTTCGTTTGCAGGTGACTACCAGTGTTTTGAGCCTTCTCACGCTGTGGGCCTGTGTGAGAGCAATTTAAACAGTGAGTGTGTGAATTGTAAGCAGGCTAGGGCTGTTTAGGCTTAGGTTGGCCAATACACCGCAGCAGGCACTGTCCTGGAGATCCTGCAGGCACAGCAGCTGCGCCCGATGAAACGCGGGCACCCTGGTACCAGCGTGCAGGGCCAGCGCTTCAGCGCTGCCGACACAGATGGCTGCTCCTGCGCGCGAGAGCTCGAACAAGGCAGCACGCCTGTGCGCTGCGTGCGGCCGAGGCTTGGGCACGGACACCACGGCCGTGAGGAGCCTGCACAAGGGGCCTGTTCTGCGGCGCTGGAGCGGGCCGCGGTGGCGTTGGCAACCCTGCTCAAGGGCGACAACCAGGGCAGCATCGCGTGTGGGGGCGTGGCGGCGCTGGTTGGGCTGCTGGCGCCTAGCTGGACAGATGCCGTGCACGAGCAGGCCGCTGCGGCGCTGTGGGATCTGTGCGCAAAAAACACCCAGAACAGGGACAGTGTCAGAGAGTGTGGGGGCGTAGCGGCGCTGGTCGCGCTGCTGGCGCCTGGCGGGACACGTGCCGTGCTCAAGCAGGCGGTTGGGGCGCTGTGCTGCCTATGTTTTGCCAACGTGCAGAACAAGAACAGCGTGCGGGCGTCCGGGGGCGTTGCGGCGCTGATCGCGCTGCCGGCGCCCGGCGGCTCTGCTGCTGTGCAGGAGCAGGCCGCCGCGGCTTTGCGAAACCTGTGCGTTGACAACGCCCAGAACCGCGAGTGTGTGAGGGAGTGCAGGGGTGTCGCGGCGCTGGTCGGGCTGCTGGCGCCCGGCGGCCCTGTTGCCGTGCAGGAGCAGGCCGCCGCGGCTTTGCGGAATCTGTGCTGTGACAACGCTCAGAACCGCGACGGCGTGAGGGAGTGCGGGGGCGTTGCGGCGCTGGTCGCGCTGCTGGCGCCCGGCGGCTCTGCAGCTGTGCGTGCGCGGGCCGCTGCGGCGCTGCACAACCTATGCTATGAGAACACCAAGAACAAGGACTGCGTGCGGTGGTGCGGGGGCGTCGGCGCGCTGGTCGGGCTGCTGGCGCCTGGCGGCTCTGCTGAAATGCATGTTAGTGCTGTCGGTGCGCTTATGAATCTGACCTGCGAGAGTGGGCAAAGCCGGGAAGCGGTGAGGGCGTGCGGAGGTGCTGCGGGCCTGGAGGGCGTGCTGGCTTGCGCCAGCTCGGCAGCGGCGCACGAGTGGGCGACACATGCGCTGCGCCACCTGGGGCGTGTTCAGCCGGGTGTCAAGCAGGAGCCGCACTAGCGCCGGCCGCGCGCCCTGCAAGCACGACGCGCAGCCCAAAAACAGGGCTTTTGCGCACTGATTTCCACCAGGCTGCACGATGCTTGCTTTTACTTCAGCACCCGGACACACACGCAGTGGCCCGCTGCATCCGTGTGTGCCAAGCTTCAGTTGACTTGATTTACAATACATAGCCCTGGTCTACGGCTGCGCCTGTAAGCAGCCAAAGTTTTGCACGGCTGTAATTCACTAATCATTTTACACTGCTGCCTCACACTGATTGCCCACATACAGATGCTGCAGTAGTCTGCGCATGCAGTGCGGTCATGTGCGCGCATGCTTTGCGCGCAGGAGGCTCACGTCACAGGCCGCTGCGCCAGGTGTCTGCCTCTCTGCGCTGGGCGCGCCGTGAAGGTGGGCCTTGCTAGGACCTGCAACAGGCACCGAATGCGAGGCAGTGATTGCACGCGTCGCCACACATCAGCCCGCATGCATGGCAGCTGGTCTGCACACACGGCACTGGCACAGCCAGGCCGCACAGCGTGCACTTGCATGCGGGCTGGTGTGGCGGCACATGCAGCAGCCCCCGCCTCGCACAGCACCCCCGGGCGGCCCTAGCCGCGCGGCAGCAGCAGGAACCCCGGCCGCAGGAGGTCCGGCTGCGCCGCGCCGCCCAGCTTGGGCGGCGTGGAGAAGACGGCCGCGTCGTGCGAGCCCGCGTCGATCAGCGCGACCAGCTGGTTCTTCGCCAGCGTCTCCAGCAGGCGCTGCCGCGGGGCGCGCGTGAGTAGGGTTAGGGACGGTTAGGGTCACCGTAGCGCGGTCCTGGGCGGCAGCGGCATAACTACCTTTGAGCGCGAGGGTACGTCGTATGAGAAGCGTTCGCCCTGCAGGATGGTAGCAGCCACCGTGTTAGTGCAGGAGGGCCGCGGCGCCTCCTGAGGCTGTCGCGAGGGCGGCGGCGGCCCTGAGCAGCCCGGGTCGGCCGAGCCAGCGGCGCCCGGAGCTCGGGAGCCGGCCGGCTGCCGGCAGAGCCCGCGGGCGGCGGGCCGGGGCGCCCGCACACCTGGCCGGGGTGGTCAATGTGCCCGATGAGGAAGCGCCCCTTGATCAGGCCCTGCATGGGCTGCTTCAGCTGCGCCGCAAACGCCTTCTGCTCCGTGAGCTTGTAGATGACCTGCGCGCGCGCCCCGCGTCACACCCTCCGCTGTCCGCGCCGCCCTTTCGCACAGCTCCCAGCACGCACCGACAGGCCGCCAGCGCCTCAGCCCGCCACAGCATCCGTGCAGCGGCGACCGACCCTCCTGCGCGTGCAGAGGGAGCTGCTGCTTGGCATGCGCGCGGCCGGCTAGGCGCAGGAGGGCGGACGTAGGGGCGGCGCGCGCGCGCACCAGCTGCTGCGGCCAGTCGCGGCCCAGCCCGGCGTGCGCGCCCAGGCCGGGCGTCAGGTACACCATGCCGCGCGCGTCAAACATCGGCATGTCGGCCGCGCTCTTGGCCAGCGCGCTCGCCTGCGCGGCCGCAGGGCCAGGTCAAACGCCACGGCGCGCGGCCGCGCGACGGGTGCTGCCTGCCGGCCGGCGCCTCTGACGCACGCCAGGCGCCATGCCCTAAACAGCGCTGCGCAGTCGGAAGGAGCGGGCCGGCCGCGGTTTACCCGAATTCCGCCGCGCACCAGCATGACGCGCCCCTGCCACACGCTCTGCGGTTGCAGCGCGGCGGGCGCCGGCGCGGCGGGCTGCGCGGCCGGCGCCGGCGCCGCCGGCTGGCCCGCCTGCGGGGGCGCCGCCGGCGGCTGCGGCGCCGGCGCGTGCCGCGGCGGCTGCGGGCCGCCGTAGCCCGGCTGCGGGCCGCGGTACTGCGCGAACACGGCGCCCGGCCCTGCGACCCGCGGGCAGCTGTCGACCACGTTCTGCTGCCGGCTGGCACGTTGGTTGCGCTCGAAACACTTCAGAGGCAGAGCGGTCGCGGAAGCGGCAGCGCTTCGCTCACAGCGCTCCACCGCACGCAGTGCATGAGCTGCATCTCTGTGAGTGCTTCCGGGAGTGGCGAGTGCCGTGATAGGCGCTGGGAAAGAAAGGCACATGGGACAGGCAGGGGAGCGCGCTGCGCAGGGGCCGCACCGGCCCGCGCTGCGCCCTCGCCGCTCGGGAACGTGCCAGAGCCCTCTGGCCACCCGGCCGCGTTCGGCGAGGCCGCGTTGGCATAGCCCGCGCCGCTCCCGCCTGCGCGTGCATGCCGGCAGAGCGCGGCTGAGCGCGGCAGATCACCTCCGAGTGCGCTACCGAGGGCGCAGCGAGCATTGCCGGACAAGGCTGGTTTCACCAGGCTGGCCGCCTCAGCGCAGTCCAGCATGGTATCGTCCAGCCTGGGTCACCACGCATCAGCACAAGGGGCGCGCTTTTCAAATGACAGCAGCGGCTCGCTCACGCCTGCACGCATTTCGGTTCAATGCCAGACCTGTGGGGGAGCGCGGCGGTGCGGCACATGGCCGCGCTGCGCAGGGTCAGCCAGGGAGCAGCTCTGCTTGAGCCTGCATAGCGGGCGGCCACGAAACGCTTGTGCCAGACGCAGGGCGGCCGGGCACGCTCATGCTGGCGCAGGCAGGGCGCCAGACCGGTCAGACTCCCTGACCAGAGCTTTCCCACGACGGAGACCACGCGCACCTGGTGAGGGCGCCGCAGGCGGCGGAGCCGCCCAGGCCGCCGCGCTGTTCGGGGACGCCGCGGCAGCCGGCGGCGCGGCCGCGGCCGCGCCGCCGCCCGCCGCTCGCGCAGCCGCCTCCCCGGCGGGCCCCGGCGCCTGCTCGACCCGCACAGCATGAGGGCCTTCCCAGGGCGCAGGCACTTTGTGCACCTGCCATCGCCAGGCAAGCAACTGGGGAGTAGGGTTCACAGTGCAGT
>JAABUH010004222.1_pt1 | contig 11761 bp, 14 predicted proteins | sample 5559121 | NCBI WGS metagenome assembly JAABUH01 (sample SAMN10711871, study PRJNA513364) | rock metagenome | isolation source: Antarctica rocks | place: Antarctica: Victoria Land, Battleship Promontory nord | collected 2015-12-28 | reverse complement strand
AGTACGGGTTCATGATCTTGGTCGAGACGCCGTTGTTCTCGAATTGCCATCCGGCGCTTTGCGCGACCTGCCCGAGCAAGTCACCGACGTCCTGCGATCCAGGACGGGTCAGCGGCGGGATGGGCTTCACGCCAACGTAGGCCGCAACACGCGCCTCGACCCGGAACGGCACGTTCGGTTGTGACCACCCGTCGGTGTAGGCATTTTGAATGTCCCCCGTGTAGACCGTCGTGAGGTTGTTCGGGTCGTCGCCAGCTTTCACCGTGATGGTGTTGCGGCCCAGGACGGTCAGGGTCTGGCCGAAAGTGCCGAGCTGATTCATGACCGAGAGCGGCAAGCCGTAAATCGTGATCGAGGCCTCGCCGAACGACAGACCTCCGGCCTTGACGATCTGGGCAGAGATGCGGAGGCCCTTCGCCGTGTAGCTGTTGCCGCCACCTGCGAAAACGCCATGGTCGAGGGAGAAGTCGACCTCGATATATTTGGTCGTGAAGCTCACGTCGGGACGGCTCCGGCCGGGATGGAAAGGGCCGCGAAATTGTGCGCCAGCACCACGGCGTCGGCGCGCATGCGCAGCTCGCAAGTCGCCAGGTGGCGCGCCGCGGCCTCGCGCTCGGCGTCGGGCGCCGCGGCGAGCCGGTCGCGGGCCGCCGTGAGGTAGGCCACCATGCCGGCGAGGCCACGCTCGGCCGCGCGGATGTTGTCGATGGTGGCGTCGAGGTGGCGCGGATCATTCGGCATAAACGGCACTCCGGTTGAAAGACGCGACCAATTCCTCGATCGCGCGGCGGCTCACGGTTAGGATGGGGATGCGGCCGGGATCGCGCTCGGGCGGGAGGGGCTCCGCCGCTGTTTCCGGCAGCGGAGCCGATGCGAACTCACCGCGAAAGGTCGGCGCCCGCTGCGGGTGTTGAGGCACCGCCCGCTGGCCATTCGCGCCGATGCCTAGCGGCGCGAAACTTGTCATTGCGTCACGCTCATGGTGGGGGTGCCCGCGGTGCGGGACGTGAGCACGAGCGAGACCCAATCCAATGCTGGACAGGCTCGCCAGAGGGCCGCGACGGCGGCGGTCAGGGCGACGGTGTCGACCATCAGTACCTTCCCGCCCAGGACAGGCCGGATTGAGCGCCGTTCATGCCGAAGCCCGTCATGGTTCCGGCAAAGGTGAACTCGATGGCGGACATGAAATGCTGGCCGATGATGCCGCGCGCCGCCATGTGACAGACCGGCATGGAGGGGGTCCCACCTGTCACAAAGAAGCTCTGGATTCCGGAGGGGGTCGATGTCGTATCGAGCCCGACGCCGGCCAACGCGTAGCCGGTGGAACTCGCCTGCTGAAATGCCGAATAATCGGCCGACCAGGGGTCTTCGGGCAGACCCGTCACATAGGTGACGCGCGCCGTGGCCGAGCCATTCGCGGCCCGCCATGTCCCGGTGGTGGCGTAGCTCCACGACGATGTCGTGTCGGATACGATGCCCCCGGTCGTGACCCGGTTGAAGGTGTTCCACAGGCCGACCACGGCAGCGACGCCGCCGGTCCCCGCGCCACCAGGATTGAACGTCACCGTGGCGGTGCCCGCGTCCGTACAGAACGTTCCGACATAGGTGCCGTAGCCCGCCGCCGGACCGTTGGTGATGGCGACGGCGTTGACCAGAAGGCCGTTCTGCCGGGTCAGTGCGGTCGAGCCTGCCCCTGAGCCGCGGGCCGTATTGGACCCCGCCGTGGCGCCGGCCGTCCAGGCCGGGCCGTGGGTTGCCCGCACCGTACCGGCGGAGTTCCACAGGAAGTCGTCGTAGACGGTCCCCGTTGCGAGCCCGGAGGTGGATGTGGAAAGCTCGGGAAAGAGGGTCTCGACGAAGGCCGACCCGTTCCACACCGGGACGAGGTTGCCGTTGAACGGCGTCCACAGCACCGCCGTGGCGGCCGCCACACTCGTGGCCATCACCGGCGTGCCGGAGGCGAGCGTCAGTCGGCCTTGAACGAGGTACGCGGCGACCGCGAAAGGTCCCACCGTGATGTTGTTGATGCGGGCGAAGAGACCGACCGTCGTGGTCCACAGGTCGCCGTTGTTGGGTAAACCGGGCGCCGTGCCGGGCGGCAAGTTGAGGCCGGCACCGTTCACCGTCGATGGCGCCATCGTCAGCCTGCCCAGCATCATGCCGCCGGCCCGGTTCAGCGGAACGAAGCCGAGCAGGTCCTGTTTCGAGGCGAAGGCGCCGTTCCACATACCTGCGGTCGGCACCTGCCCATAGGAGAAGTTGGGGGTGGATTGCGCATGCGCTGCCAGCGGCAGCATGGCCAAGACGAGAGTGCCTAGAATGCGAAAGTTCATGAAGCGATCCGACGCGCCGGCCGAGGCCAGGGGGGGGGAAAGTCGAGGTGGTGATCATGCTGCCGCCTTTCGTTCGGAATCCGTGCCCGCCACGATGCGGAGGGCACGGGCGGCCGGCACGGTCTCGCCGTCGCCAGGGTCGCCGCCGGGCTCGGCATCAGCGCCCATGGCCTTGCTGAATGCCTCGCCGAAGCTATTGCCGCGTCCAACGAGGAAGCCGTCGCTCGGGCTCGCCGCGGTGAAGATCCACTCTCCGCGGCTCGTGGCGATCGTGGCGTGGAAGTCGCCGGCCACGCCGCGGAGGAAGTTGACCAGGACCGCTTCGGCCGGAGACAGGTCCATCACGGCACCTCCGGAAGGGGCGCGTCGGCATCGGCAAGCAGCGCGGCGCGCGCGACCTCCCACGGGCCGACCACGCGCGCTTTCGCCTGCGTGATGGCGTCGTGCGCTTCATTCATCGGGCCTGGCCAGGTCAGGCCATGTCCGAGATAATGGTTGCGAAAATTGCGCTCGTTCAGCGAAGCCGTGAAAGGCGATATGGCCGCCGCGAGCCGAGACGCCACGATAAGGGAGTGCGTCCAGGCCCGATGGGCCTCGTCTACCGCAGCCTGGGCACGCTCGATCTGGCCTGCCAGCACGGCGTCGGCGGCTTCGTCGAGGTGTTCGCGGGCGTAGCGCTCGGCCCGCTCCGGATCCACGAGCGCGGCCTTGGCGCGAGTCAAGGCCTCACGGCAGAGTTCGACGTCGTCGCGGGCGTCGGCCTCGGCGCGGCGGAGATCCCGAAGGTCGAGGGTCCGGCCGGAACCATCCGCAACCGTCATGTCCCCGATCGCACGCTCGCGGGCGGCAGTGAGGACGGACTCGGCAGTGCCATGCTTCAGTTGCGCCGCGACCAAGCTGCCACGGCCACGCTCGGCTGCCGCGCGGGCTGTGTCGGCTACGGTGCGGGCCTCGGTGTACGCCGCGATGGCATCGGCAAGGGCTTCGCGTTCGGCCGATCGGGCGGGGGTGACGAGATGTAGCTTGTCGGCTTTCACGATTTCAGCCGGTTGGCGTGCGGAAATGCGGCGGCGTCATATTTGATGGCCGGCACGGCGGCCCGCGGCCGGGACCGCGCGGCGTCGGCCGCACCCGAGGCCGGCTCGTCAGGCGAGTCGCCGCCACCGCGGCAGATGTCCTCAACACTGGCCATGTCTTCGGCGGAGAGTAAAGGCTTCAGGAAAGTAACCAGCTTCTCCCACTGGCCGTCTTCAAGAGCGAGATCTTTGTCTAGAGCTAATTTGCGGGGTCGGGACATAGTAGTTCCTTTCAGTATCCGTTGCGGCCGTAGGTGCCGTGCATTTTGTAGTAACCATCAGTTCCAGGCGAAGGGTTACTTCTAAGACGCTGGAGCATGGCCTGGGTGATGACAAGGGGCTGTCTGGCATGGGCCGCCAACACACAGGCGCCCGCAACCGCGTTGATGCAGTCGTCGTGACCGCCCTTCGGGTGCGTGATACTATCCTTCCCGCTCGGCGTGGTGTGGCGTTCCAAGGTCAACAGTTGCGTGATGGTCTTGCGGTGGTCGAGTAGTTCCACCCGTCCACCGTTGACGAGCGCGAGGAAGGTCTTATAGATCTCGGATGCGAACAGCGGGCCGGTGTTGCTTTCGCCGGAACCAAGCAACGAAGCCACGTTCTGTTTCGATGCGACCTCATACTTAAATCCGCGCGTCTCGAACCGTTCGCGAGGCCAAGCCCCGCCGTAGGCATCACCGGTCACGGACCGGATGCCGTAGCGCTTCAGGATCTCGCACAGCGTCTCGGTGACATCGTCCGGAGAGAAGGGCGGCTTCACCTCGAATAGGAGATCGACGACGGCCACGCGCTCGCGCGAGCCAGCCATGGGTCGGCTATGCGCGACCGCCGCCGTGTAGCTGTCGCCGCCGGTGCCGCCGGCCACGTCCACGAAGGCGACGTAATGCTCGCCGGAGGCCGGCGGGATCTCGGTGCGGTTCTGGACCACGGCGGCGTCGACCACGTCGGCCGAGATGAAGGCCGAGATATCGGAACGCCAGTCGCAACCGTACTCGCTCGCCGCCGCCACGGGGTCGTCGCTGTAGGCGTCCGCCAGGAAGTCGGGATCAATCGCCGGATTGAGCGTCGTGGTCGACGCCTTCGCCACCAGGCGGCTCGGCCTGCCCTCGGGACCGAAGTCGCGGACGAATGATCTATATAGCGTTCCCCGCTTCGCATACGGAGAAGAGATCTGGATCAACGGCCCCTTCGTGGTCGCAAGAGACGGCTTCAGCGCCGCGACGATTTCATCATCGGGGTTGGCGCTCTCATCCGACCGCCAATAGGCTTGTTCGTCGCAAATCACGCCGATGTTCGTGGCACCGCGAAGGTTGCGGAACGACAGGGCGCGAACTTGGATGTCGATCTTAGACTTGAGCGACAGGGTGCGCTCGACGGTGTTTCCCACCAGGGGCTTCAAGGCCGTCGATTGCTCGAATGCACCCACGACATAGGCGAGCACTTCGTCGGCCTGGTCCCGGCTCGCCGCGATGATCGGGAGCCGGCCGCGCTGCCCCGGTGCCAGCACGTCGCGATGGTCGACGCACCCCGCCAGGAACGCCGCCAACGTGCCCATGGCCCGGCTCTTGCCACCCCGGCGGCCGATGACGCCGGTGAACTCGCGAACGGGCTTGTCGGGCTCGCGCTCGCGATCCGTGAGGGTACGGAAGATGACCCGTTCGTCATCCGTCAACGGTTCGCCCATGATGGCGAGCAACAACACGCGCCAGCCGGCCCAACTGTCGGCGCCCATCATGTCAGGACCGCCGAAGTAGGCCGGTGAGGACAGGGCGTGGCGCATGGAAACGAGCTTCTTCACGCGGCGCCTCGGTCGACGGGCCGGCTGAAGTGGTCGACGACGTGAGAGACCTCGACGGGGCGCGGGGTGCGCTTCAGGCCGAGCCGGTTGAACACGCGGCCCAACTGGTCCGTGAGAGAGCCGTAGGCCGCCAGGTCCATCTCGCCGGTGCTCACCGCCTCGGATTCCATCAGCTCGCCTCGGACGGACAGCATCGCGGCGCGACGGCTCAACTGGCGTTGCCCTTCCGACAAGGTCTCGCTGCCGCCGAGGTCGGATGTGATTTCCGACAGGATGTCGCGAAACCGGCGCGCCTCGACGGATCGCCCGTCGACCTCGCCGGCATGCAACCGCGATCCATTCGAGACGGCCGCGCGAGTAGTGCGCGAGGGCTTGGCGAGGGGCGAAACGTTGCTCATAGCTACCCGAGAGTTACCCTCGGATTATTGCACGGCGACGTGGCGCTCAACAATATTGACAATGCAGGACATTCTCGGACAGAGCAGCTGTCTAAGGAACAGGTGCGCGGGATTTCGGATGCCGCGAGGTTGGCGAGAGTGGCCGGAACGTGGACGGGGTATGTGCGTGGGGCCTGGATTTCCGGGCTTCGGCGAGGGCCACGAGGGAAGGCCAGTGTTGCATTCCTGTTACGGTGTGTTCCGGTGCCTTTGATGGGTTTGATTTACCCAGATGCGGCAAACTGTCAGAACCGACCTATGCATGCTGCGCATAAGTGCACACGGGACAATTTACGGGATACGGTGCTGGCAAAGGCACCGAAAGGCACCAAACCCACCGTGACCTAATTGCAACACATTGATAGACCCTCCTCTCGCTTTCGGGTCACGAGGCGCCATGTCGCTGTGCCCTCTAAGACTCCGCCCTGTTCGATCCAGCATCCGCCCGCGATCCGCTTGGCATGAGAGGCAAGCCATTTGCCCAGACGTTTCCCGTTGATTGCTCCGCCCTGTCCGGCGATGGCCAACAGCGCTTCCCGGAAATCGGGATGACTGAATTCGGACTTGCTGTAGTCAAAGCCCGTCCCGGCCGTCTGCCGCGTCGCTTTTTCGATCACCCGGCGCACCGTGATCTTGTCGTTGCCGATGACGCTCCGCCACTGCGTCAACACCGCCATGAGTTCATCGAGCTTCGGATCAGACACGCGGGCGCGTTCCATGGTATCGACCGCGTCGGCGCACCCGAGCCAAAGAAGGGCGTCGCGCACGAGGGCGGACCAGTCCTCGAATGAGCCAAGCGGACTGCTCTGCGAGGGGCGCCGGAAGCCTTGAACGCCAGGACGATGGTGAGAGCCGCCACGACGTAGCGGACGCGATCGGCCTTGGCTTTGGCCACGGGCTCGAAGCTGAACTCCCGTAGCTCCGGCCGCTCGACGCGCGGGTCGAGGTGCGCCACGATCGCCCGGCGCGTCATGTCGCCGGCGATCGCAAGATTGTTGCCGGTCGCGGTCAGGAAGGCGTTGGTCGGCACCGTCACCTGTGTCGAGGTCCCGAGCGGCCGGATGCTGACGGTCGCTTGTGTCAGGCAGGCGCATAGGAAGTTGCCATCGATGGGGAAGGCACAATTGTCGATCGCGACTGTGCCGGCACCCTGCAGGAACAGCGCGCTTAAACGCTTCTCCATCTCCGTTTCGTCCGGCGCCTGGGCGATGACGCCGGCCTCGCGGCCCGTCGCGATGACGCTGGCAATGTCGACCAACTTCGACTTCCCCGAACCTGCGACCGGGGCCGAAAAGGCATGCATGGGGGCCGATCGAATCGCTTGGCGCACACATGCCGTCAGGATGGCGGACAGCGCCACTGATTGGTCGGCGACGCCATCGAAAGGGAAACCCGCGATCAGGTCACCGAGGTCGGCTAGGGCGCGTTCCGCCGCGGCTCGCGAGGGCCGTGACGGGATCGGCGGGAACTGGACGCCACGCGGGTCGTAAAACAGCCCCGTCGCCTTGTCGTAGCCCGGCGTCGACAATAGTGACCCGTCCGGCCGTAATGTGGGGGCGTTGATGACGCTCGTAAGGATCGGAAACCTGAAGGTTCCGGTGCGCTGTTGCAGCGTCTTCACGAGCCACGACGGCGGGTTCACCACCACGTCTCCATCGGCCCTGGCGTCGAACTTCATTAAGCAGGCCGCCTCGGCGATGTCCTCCGCCAACGCGTGCTCGCCGCGCTCGAAGATCCGCATGGCGCCGATCTGTCGCTTGTCGGCCGTGATGACGGGGGCCTCACCGAGGAACACGATCTGATTCGCGCGCTGAAACAGGCCGCCCTTGCTGATGAGGGCGCTTTCCGCCGCGTCGACCGCATCCTTGATTTGCCCGGCCATGATCTTGATGACGGGCCGGGTGTCGTTCTCATCCCGGCGACGGGCCTTTCGGGCTGGTGTGTCGCTTTGAGTCGTGGCGTTGAACAGCGGGTAGGATCGGCACAGTTCCACAAGACCGGCCGCATCTCCGCCAGCATTGAGCCAGTCCGACACGTCACCCTTCGGCGGCAGGTCGGGCAACTTGACGATCCGAACCTCGGACGCGGTGGGGGCCAGGTGGCGCGCGACCTTGGCGACGTGGTCGGCGCCCTTAGAGTCGTTATCCTCGAGAATGAAACAGCGCCGGCCGGCGAGATAGGGGTCGAGGTCCACCGTCCAGGACCCGGCTCCCTCGCTGTTCGTCGTGGCCACGAACCCAAGTGCGGCTAGACGGTCGGAGTCCTTCTCCCCCTCGCACACGAAGACCGGGGCATTGAGGTTCGCCAGGAGCTCGGGCAACCGGTAGGGGATCTTCGGCCCTTTCGGCTGGCCGCTCTGCCACGTCGATCCCGTCCAGTGCGACTGCGGGAACGGGCCTTTCGGTTCGGTCCGCGAGACGCGCAGATATGGCGTGCCATCGGCTTGCCGATAGACGTAACTTGCGGTGTAGCGGACGTCACCGGGGTTCCGCGCCTTGGGCTCCCACTGCGGCAACCCGAGGCGACTGCGGACGTAATCTTTGCACTGTATGGGATCGTCACCTGCATGGCTGAACACCACGAAACCATCCGGATGCGTCGGCACCGGTTTGACCGCGAGGCTGCGATCCGTGCGGCCGTGATTCGGGCCGGGAGCCAAGACCTGGCCGTCTGAAATCTCGCCATAGAGCGCGGCGGCGATGCTGCGGAGATCAGGGATCGCGTTCAATGCACGCCCCCTTCCGGTCTCACGGTTCCCACAAGCAAGTTGATGTCCGGCGTGATCTGCCGCACGAGGTCGAACCAGTCCGCCTCGTGTTCGGGCCGTGTCTCGACGATCACGACGTTCTGACGAAGCAGGACCGCAGTAGTAGCCGCCGCAATGTAGAACTTGGGCTGCGGGTCGCACGCAACGATGACGGCCGCCCTGCAGGTCGCCACGAACTGCCGGACGCTCTTGCGATGGAAGGCCGGCGGTCCAAGCGCTTCGTGTAGATCGTCGCCGAGCAACGTGATGACAGGCTTGTCGGACGGGAACGCAAAGCGACCCGCGCCTTGCGTGACGATGGCGAAGCTGATGCCGTAGTCGCGGACCGCGTGATAGAGTGGCCGAAGATGAAGCGGGCCGTGTTCCACTGCGGCGTTCAGCTTGGCACGCGGGATGATGTCGGGGGACATCATGCCGACCTCCCGAAGGCCAATTCGGCCACCACCCGCGCGCGAGTCGCGTCGAGGCGGAAGCGCGCTGTGAGGTATTCCGCTTGATGGTGCGGAAGGGTTTCGCTATTATCCCGAACGGAAGCTGGCGAGCTAATCCATTCGAGGCCGGTTCCCGTCACAAGCGGGGCCGGCTTCGATTTTTTCTGAAGCATTCGATCAAGCCGCCTTCAGGTTAGAGGCCGCACGGATTCGTTCCCACGAGATCACTTCGTTTTCTTCGAAGTAATGCCGGTGGTTCAGAACAAGGGACTTCGGGAACTCCATTTTCGGGTCGACCATCCATCTCGCCAGCGTGCGGCGCGTAATGCAGAAGCGCTCGCAAATGGCATTGGAGGTCAGCTTTTTCCCGGCGACTTCAGGACTGTTGTTCATGCCTCGCCTCGTCTGTGACAGTGAGTGACGAGGCGATCAACTACACCCCGGCCAGGGGCAAACCGGGTTATTTCAATTGGGGGAATTTGGGATAACCCGCGTCAGTCGGGCATTGGCCCCCCGGCCTCAAGCCACCAGTTGAACTCGGAAATCAGCATCGGTTTCCGTGTGTCCTCTGGAAAGCGACGGTTTTCCCTACTGACAGCGTCACAGTGCCTCTTGACTACAGCCGTCGAGAGCGTTGTGGCATTTGCGACCATGCGTCTTGCAACATCACTCGGCTTTTCACTCCCGAATTCTTTACTCTTGGCTCCTCCATCCTGGGCAACCTTCAGCTCACCCCTATAAAGCCTCTCAACGACGAAAGGCCACGACTTCAGCTCCTTGGCGAGCTTAATCCGATCAAGTGCCGTTGTTTGAGAATCTTCAACGTCTTTGAGAGCTTTCAACCAAAGTGTTAAATTAGCCCATGGATTTTGAACTGGCGTAAGAATGAAGGGTCGGCGTCCAGCTCGATTATTATTTGACGCGACGTGGAGAACGGACAGGATTTGTAACGCTTCTTCCGCTGTAAACAGGCTCGGTTCGGCCAGCTGAAGTATCTCGATCGCATTCAGTCGCGTAAGGCTCTGTCGGCTTATCGCGTCCAGGACCACGTCACGTTGGCTCTGACGTTGTCTTGCAGCTTCCTTCTCCCGTAGATTGTCGGCATACCGGCGTGCCGCGTTTTCGATCGATGCAAGCAAGCCGCTTTCGCGAGCCCTTTCGACAAGCCAACCTGCGAGGTCCACTATGCCCTCGCCTGCAGCGCCACCACGTTTGCCCCCGGCTCGGCCGACACGAGCCGCTCGACAAAGGCGCCCCATGCGTCGAGGGCGTACCGTTTTTCGTCCGCGAACCCATGTTTTTGATACACCCCGACAATCCCGCCGAAGCTGCCGCTTGTGTGATTCAGAACTTTCTCGACCACGGGCAGGGCGGTCCCGAGCCGGGCCATGCCGGTTGCGCAGGTTCTCCGCAAATCGTGGAAAACCCAAGCCGGCACGGGCTCGCCGTGCGGCGTGGCGAGCAGCGCATCAATCCGGTCCTTCGCATTGGAGAAGCCGCTTACGGCCGTCTTGCCGGTCACTGTGAACACGTAGTCTTCCCCTTTCGCGGGCGCGATCCGAGGCAGGCCCGCGAGGATGGTGAGCACCGGTTCGGACAGCGGGACCGTGTGCGCCTGGGCATTCTTGGAGCGCTCTTTCGGCAAGACCCACAACTTGCCGTCGAGATCGATCTCGGACCAACGCATCTTGCCGACTTCGTCCCGGCGCTGCCCCGTGAGGAGGAGGATCTTAACGAGCGCGCCGAAGGGCCAGCCGATCGCGTCGCAGGCCGTCCACACACCCCGCAGCTCATCGTCGGACAGAACCCGGTCGCGCGACCGCTCGGCCGTCGGCGCCTTGATACCGGAGCACGGCGAGGCCGCGATGATGCCGCGGTCGACGCCCCACGAACACATCTTGCGTAGCGCCGCGAGGACGCGGTTCGCCATCACGGGCGATCCCCGGTCCACCACACCGTCGAGCAGCTCGTGCACGTCGGCGCGGCCGATCTCGGCGAGGTGCCGGCCGCGCCAGACCGCCACCACCTCCCGGTTGAGGATGCGCTTCGCCTCCGGCCAAGACTTTGTTTTGGCCTTGGCGTAGCGCTCGACGAACTGTTCCGCGACCTTCTCGACGAGATCGCGATCGACGGACACCTTCGGGGCGCGAGCGGCAATGCGCTTCGCGGATTTCTCGCCGGCCGGATCCTTGTCGTTCTTCGCGGCGAGGTACGCCTTTGAAGCCTCCTCTCGGGCCTTCTTCAAGTCCATGATCGGCCATGAGCCGAGTGTCAGTTTGCGCGGAATGCCCTTGGTAGTGCGATAGCGGAACGCCCAAGACTTGGACCCGCTGGGCTGTATTACTAAGTAGAGCCCTCCGAACCGCCCGTCCGGCACCTCACGCCGCGAGGCACCCGGCTTCATCTTTTCGACCGCGACGGGGGTGAGTTCCACGGCCATCAGTGCATTCCCGTTACCCCACCGGACAGAGCCACTGTCTAAGCACTGATTTTCGGCGGGTAGGCTTCGGGTAACAAAATCAACGTGTCTTGGCTTGTTACCCCGTGTCGCTGACAATAGCGGACAACCGAGGCTTGGCAAGAGGGAAATGGCACCGAAACTCGCGCGCACTGTCACTGTCTGTCCGGGCTTGTCTTGCCCTTCGATAGAACTTTTAATCAGAGGGTCCCGGGTTCGAGCCCCGGCGCGCTCACCAGAAAATTCAGCGACAGCGACAGGTCAACAGGCTTCTCCGCCCCGGTGGATTTGGCCGTTTTGGATTTGGCCGTCGGATATTTCCGTGGTAGCGCGGTTGCCGTCGACCGAGAGACGGGCTCACCAGCCTCGGACCCGCTAGTGGATAGAATCTAACGCTTGGTGCCCTCGTTTGACGGAAGCGATGATTGCGTTGGGGTCCCTGGTCCAGGCAAACGGCTTTG
>JAABUH010004218.1_pt1 | contig 11763 bp, 16 predicted proteins | sample 5559121 | NCBI WGS metagenome assembly JAABUH01 (sample SAMN10711871, study PRJNA513364) | rock metagenome | isolation source: Antarctica rocks | place: Antarctica: Victoria Land, Battleship Promontory nord | collected 2015-12-28 | reverse complement strand
CCCCTCTGTCGTTCCGAGCGCAGAACCGCGTTTCGAGAAAAAGCACATACCAGGTCACGGCCCATCATAGAAGATATGCTATCCCCTCCATATCAGTCCACCTAGTCCACTACCCAGACTCTCGTCTGTTCACTCACCGTGGCACCCGGCAAAATCACAGCCGTCCTCCCCACCTGCCCTCTCCCCAAGTTCTCATCAAGGACCCTCCAAACCTCCTCCCCGGCGGCTTGTTTTCTATTCTCATCCCAGACGATCTGTCTCCTCTTCGGCCATTCTTCGATATTCCCCTCCCTCTCGCGGGGTTACTTACCGCCAGAAGTGTTGTCGAGGAGAGGTAGAGGTTCGACTAAGCTGCCTCATCAGACCCGCCCTTCGTCTTCTTCTTTTCACGAGATCGGGTTCGCGTCGTCTTTGCAGATAACCCACGAGTCGCCTCGAACTCCCTCACATCATCTAGCACGTCCACTCTCAGCCTTAATGCTATGCTTGAAGTCGGAAGTCGCGTACTCAGCTCCGCGGCAAGCTGACGCTTCTCCTTCAATGCTTCGGCCTTCCCGATGGTGGGAATCCCTCTCATCCCGAGATCGGCCAGCATCTTCCTTAGATGTCGGATCTGGTTCTTCTCCTATCACACTGACGTCTCAGCATAGCTTGATGGACGGAATTCGCAGGACTAACTCTAGGGCAATCTGAGAATTCCTTCGCCCTGCCTCATCGTCAGTGAGGTATTGAACCGCAGAGTATACGTACCATTGATTCCGCACCCAACAAGCCACGACGATCCGCTTCAGCTCACTCACCCTAGCCTCATCCGTCGAGAGCTGTTCCGATCATCAGCGTGATTTTGCAATCGAGCTGGACTGGAGCTCACTCCTTCATCCGGATCCTTCTTCCGCTTCTACCACCGAGTCAAAATCAACGCTTTCCCCTATTAGATCCCGGAAGGACGAACCTTCTGCTTGTTCCGCTCCATTTTGCCATCCCGCTCAACCTCCCCCTTCCCACTCTTCCTTCCTCCGCCTCCATCGTCTGCGGATTGTTTGGCCCGCTTCCGAGTCGGTGGGGACGTCGCAGACCGACGACATCTCCGATTTCTCGTCTCCGTCGACTTGTTCGACCTATGGACCGTGTCAACAATGCTTCCAATACTAAACCTCCGCAGATATACCTCATATTTTCCATCTCCAGATACTCCCTCCTCATCATCTCATCCCATGTATGAATAGCTGCAGTCTCAGTTTTTCCCTTTTTGAACCTCTTCGCGTCTTTCGTAGCACTCCTCGACGTTAAGGAGGACTCTCCAGGCTGCAAAGGCGGACCATCCCCCATCTCCTCCTACACTCCTCATCAGGCAAAGTCCCGCTCGCAATCAACCAGTTCTCAGATCTCGGACACGTCCGGCTCACCCGTGCTTTTTGAACTTCCGCTTTTCACCACTCCCTTGCACTGCACCCCATTCAATCCCTCCTCGCCAAGTCCCATCGCCGAGCTGATCGAGCGACGGGCGACGACCATTGTGAATTCGCTTCTCTCAAGAGAACCGCCTGGACGGGCAGCTTTTCGGACTACCTCACGGGCTGTCGTCCGCAGTCTCGGGACAAGAAGTCGTTCATGATGCTCAGAGGGGCGGGACTTTCGACCGAGCCAGACAGGACCTTCAGAGAAAGTCAAATTGCACGATTTGCTTCCGGCGGAACCAAACAAACCTTCTGAGCCGATAATGCCAGGATCGCTTCTATCTGCTTGAATTGCCAATGATGCCTGCATGTCTCGTCATAGCATTAGTCCTACCCCGGTCAGAATTCCACCCAGCAACAACCCGATCCACCTCAGCCCAAACTCCTCCCACTGCCGCATAGGCCGTGCTGCTCCTGTACTGCTCTTCGATGCACCGCTCGTACTCGATCCCAGCCCCGCAGTCACCGTCGACGTGGCACTGCTTGTACCGGATGCTCTAGACGAACTCGAAGCGGAAGTAATCGAGTTGGAGAAGGCGTTGACGTAGTTGATCTCGTACTGTAAGGCTTGCAGTCAGCTGTGCTGCACGGGAGAAGCGGATTGACCCACATATGCGTTGGCGTAGGTCGTCGAAGCATCGTTGATCACGTAGGTCGTGTAGCTGCAGAGATCAGCAGGGGTCTAGCGACCAGAAGGCGACGTACCAGGTGTTCGTCCCAACGAGAGCGCCACAGGTTTGTTCCAGTAACGACGCGAGTCCCGCATAATCTCCGCATAATGTGATATCGATCGTTAATGTTTGGTCTGCAGACTCTATCAGATCTGCCCAATGCGCGCATTGATAGAGCTATAGAGCTCACCGCCAAAGTAGGACGCAATATCGCACGAGGACGAATCATATTCGGCGACTGGCGTTCCTAGGGTACTCGTATCTATCGAGCTAGCGGTCGCCGAAAACCCGCTCGGAACGCTTGACCTCTACCCAGACATCAATGACACTCAATTACGTGAAGGTGTACGCACGGTGAAGAACCAGACCTTGATGTAGTCTTCCGTAAACTCCCCGACGTACACCCCGCCGCCTGCAGCTGCGAATCCCGCACCGTACGAGTTGGTGTTGGTATCGTTGACGGTACATCCGGAACCTGAGTTGGCGGTGATGGAGCAGTTGCTGGCGGTCAGTGTGCCGGAGAAGGAGTTTGAGCTTGAAGCGATGCATCTGACGAGAAATCAGCGCAGAGGACGATAGCATGAAGAGTCATGACGAACCCTCCACCCTCGGTATGTAGGGCTACTTGGTTGGTGGTCACCTGGTTGATACCCTCCAGGATATCGATCTCTCCGCCTATTCAGAGAACCACGTCAGCTTGAGTGACTGCTAAAGGTCTCGGTAGCTCGCCTTGAGGCCAATTCGGTCCTTCTGAAAACTCGAGTCAGCGTGTTCGCCCAACAGGTCATTATCTCCCCTGTGATTTTGAAGGGGCAAAAGGCACTCACGCGTCCAAAAGCTCGGCCAAACACTACATCCATAAGGTAGATGCACCGCGTCCATCACCCACACCGTACCGGGTCTGTATGTCGTCTTTGAGAGGAGTTTCGGGGCGTATCGTTTCTCGTTATAGACGACATCGGACACGTTGTCGACTTTACGATTGGAGCGAGGTCGTAGCGATATGGCCGGTAAGGAGTGCGGGAGTCAGCGAGTGGGTCCAAGAAACCGTCAGCACGTCAAGAGCCGGCAGATATCCCTCACTAACCTTTCAAGATGACAGTTCCACCGCTCGAGAGATACAACAGGCTTGTATTTTGCGCCGTCGCCCAAAAGACATCGCCACTGCACGAGCATGATCAGCACCGCTGGTTCCCTCGAAGTTCAGGCGAGATCGCCTGTTCCAAGGAAGAATGCGCGGCTCACTTGGTAGTATTATCATAGGCCTCAGGAGGGTGATTGAAGCCATTACTATTGGTCGTCAGTCCCTCCTATGAACGATTGGAAGCCATTTAGGCTGTCAAGACCATGTAGAGTACTTACAAGAAGTTCGAGCCGGACCAAGACTCGAGTAAGGGATATGTGGTCGCCGCGATCAGCGGGAGAAGGACGGGGATAGCGAGTATGATTTGGGTCAACATCGCTTTGAGCTTCGATCCGATTTTGCGATTGTATATGATCACTGATGCTAAGGGTCATCAAGAGGAGTATTCGACTATACATCAAAGATATAAGTTACAACAAGCGGGAACCGAGGGGATGCACAGAGGAATGATGCACTCAAAGGATTCAAGAAAAATCCGAGCGACCCGTTGCTCCGCACTACGCGAGGCTTTGGGCGTGTTTCACATTGGTTGATTGGCCACGTGGCGAGTCTGATGATTCCGGCGCAGGTATCGCTTTGTCCCTCACTCATGCCTTCCCCTTACCAAGTCCCCGAGGCCACGGAATCATCACGCTCACCCCATCCCTGTACTTCCTCCACCCCTCATCCCCACCCCAAAGCTTCTCCACCCGCTCCTCAAGCATCGGCACGCCCGTCGCGTACCGGATCAGGAAGTACGAGAAGATCGGAGGGAGGAAGACTATGTATCGGATAAGCGTGACAGGAAGGACGGAGAGCGCGAGGAGGGGCGGGCCGGAGTGTAGGATGATCTCGCCGACGTAACTGCGAGCTTCAGCGCTCGAGCGAGCATGAAGATGGGCAGAGATGGTGATGGGATATACTTCGGATGCCTGGACCAGCTCCATAGACCAGAAGAAATGAATTTCTCCTCATGCTTCTTCACGTCCTTATCTCGCCTCCATCTAGCCTTCTCTGCGAATCGTCACCCATCATTCCACACCTTGAATCTCCGTGGCAAACGGACTCACGGTGATCCGCCATCACCTCCATCACGAACCCAACAACCCAGACTACTATTCCCAGTACATCTCTGCGTCCCATCTTCGGATGTGCGGAAAGAGGAAGCGCATGGATGAGGAAGACCGGTAAGCAAACAATAGTGATCCACGTCGCTTGCCCAGACCTGCCATCCATCTCATCAACACTACCTCAGTATCGAATTCAGCGCCAGACTGTGGCGTACCATGCGGAAGAGAACTTCAACGGATCGACCTTGATCCTCTGAAACCTCCTATCCCCACCGTGCCGTCTGATCCTCTATCACCATCAGCTCGCTCTTAGTAATCGAGTGAATAGTCCTACCGAGACGGTGAACCACCCCGTCCGTCCCGCCCAGATAATGTACATCGCGCTCACGAGCCATTGGCGGAGACCAGTTCTGCCTGTGGCAGGATAGAGCTGCGGGTTTCAGTGATGATCGGAGGATAAGCGTGGAAGCGAAACACGAGAGACAGTAGAGTCGAGAGTATGACCCCCGAGTTACCGGCGAAGTCGAACGTCCAGTCTGATTGGGTCGGAACCGCGTGAAGGGCGAAGACGGCTTGGTAGGCGTAGCTGTGGTTTCTTAGTACTCATATCGACGATGCGGGAGGATGGGCAGGGTGAGGAAGATGGACAGTTGGACTCACGTGAAAGCGATCACGACGGCTAGGCGGGAGGTCGTCTCGGGGTGGAGACTGACGAAGAACATGATGTCATACTGTTCCATCGAAGCCACGATATGCCGTCGTCAATCCAAGAAGCGAAGGCTTGATGCTTAAAACATGATATCCGTGATTCCAACAAGTCTTGATACCGGGCTACCGGAGGAACTTTGCCTGTGAATTCCGTCCCACACTATCCGGACAAGCAGGCTATCAAGGCTTTAGATCACTCGCATGCACCCCCCATGACTCTTCCTGCTCGCCCCATTCTCCCATCGTCCAGGGGCGAGCGGCGATTCCCTCCCGCCCAATCTCACCAGCTGACAGGCGGAGTAGCCGTCCTGACAATATTGAATCCAAACCCTCCGGCTCCTCCAATTGCGCCACTTTCACTATACCCAGGCTCGATTGCTCCGCTTGTACTACTGCTTGATCCAGATCCATGCGACATCGTACCCCACGGTCCGGTTGGCGAGAGTGGTGGAAAGTCGTGGGTCGGCGACGCAAAGGTCGCTCTTTGGCCTAGTGCGGTGATGGCGGCTGGGATCGGACTAGTGACAGGATTCGTCGTGAAGGACGTCGAGGTGGTCAAATTTGTTTGCAGCGATGACGCGACTTGTGGTGGACTCCTCGTACTCCCGGGCGGAGGAGACGGTCTCGTCCCACTCGAACTCGGTACGATTGCTTGATTGGCCAATGCCGATGTCGGCGAGAGCACCGCCTTGGTCACGATACTCGCGAGACTTGGGCCAGCGGGCACACCGCTCTTTCCTCCTGGCTGGATGAGACTGGACTGTGACTGACCAGGCAAAGGAGGGAACGCAGGCGGACTGGTCCGCTTCGTCGCCTGAGCCTGCTCTGCCAGAACGCTAGGCGGAGGATGGAAATTCGGTGTCGGGTGCGGACGAACATTGGGTAAGTAGATCCGATGTTGTAGCTGGGGCGGCATGAAGGAGGTAGTGTGCTCGTATCCCTGCGACGACGACCCGTATGACGTCGATGGGTGGAAGGGGATCGCTGCGACGTTCACTCCTCGAGGATTCGTCGCAGGCGATGCGGATACGGGTTTAGGTGGACGGAAGGCGGGTGACGTATTTGAGGGTGGAACGGGATGTTGTAGGGAAAAAAAGGAATTCGGGTGGGTCGGGCTTGATTGGGTAGGATTGGGGCGGACTGAACCCGCTGACGGGAAGCGGGGTTGCACGCCTCCTGCGCCGCCACGAGGTCGATGACCCGGTCCAGCGGCGTACTGATTATGGCCAGATAGGTTGTTGAGTGATGGGTGGGATGACAGGGATCGGTTATGCCCCTCGTGGCCGTACTCATCCCATCGAAGAGGGTAGTATCCACTCGAACCCCTAGCCGCCTTCTCCTCCTCGTTCCGCTTCTCAGCTTCTTCCTTCTGCTTGGTGAGCTCCTCCAATCGCTTCTCCAATTCAGCATTCTCCGCCTCCTTCTTCTCCTTCCTCACACGCAGCTTGTCGACCTTTCCTGCGACTTCCGCAAGCTTCTTCTCCTCTTCCGCTCGGTCCTTCTTCTCCCGCTCACGTATATCGTCTTCCCGTTCCTTGGCCACCTTCCATTCCCCTCGTACCGTCTCCACCTCAACTTTCAGCCCTTCCAGCCGATTCTCGAGGCTCCCCATCCCAGCCTCTACCGCCGTCGTCTCCTTGTCCGCCGCTTCGGCTCCAGCCCAGCCCTGCTTGACCTGCTCCTGCAGCGCCAACGCCTTCTGCTTAGCACGCCTGTCCAGTGTCCCAGCTTTATGTATGACTTTCTTCACAGACTCGATTTCGGCGCGAAGAGCAGCTTCCGCTCGCTGAGACGCTCGTCGAGCCTCCTTGATCTGAGATTGCAGACGATCCTTCTCCGCATGAGCTGCGGCTATGAGATGTCGGATCTGTGCGGCTTGCGTGTCGGCGGGATTGAGGATGTTGGTGAGTACAGCCGCGATATGCGGGTCAGCCATACCGTTGGCGGACGGAGGTGTTGTGCCTCCAGATGAATAGGCGGAATGGTCCTGCTGGGAAGACTGATTTTGATGAGCGGGATGTGAGGTGTTGACAGAATTAGATCTCGATCGGGGGTGAGAGCGGGAGCGCAGCGAGTTTGCCCGGGATCGAGGATGCAATCCAGCGTTTGGCGATAGGGATGGCGGGATGAGAACGCTGTTCGAGACTACGAAGTTGAAGAAGACACGTAAGCTATAAACAGCTTTGCAATACCTCCAACTTACCCAGTAATTCCCGATCCTGTCCGGACGGCCCGACGACCCTCAGTTCCACCTCATACTCCTTCGCCGGACTCAAGCCGTACACGACCACCACAGCCCGATCCTTCTCCCACTTCCCCTTATCCTTCTCCGTCCTCTTCCTCCTCCGCTCGCCTCCGCCCTCACCACTCGCAGCACTCCTCACCGCATCGCCAGCGCTCAGACTGAACCTCGCTTTCCTCGGTCGTCTCCTCGTCATCCCCTCCTCCATCCCTCCTTCAACCGCATGATCCGATTCATCCTCCCATTCTCCTTCCTCTCCACCTTCGACCGCCTCAGATTCCCCAGCGTCCTCATCGTCGAGATCACTGACGTGCGCGACGATCCGGCTCCATGGTTGGCCATTCACGCTGACCACCACACCATGACTCAAGAGGTCCTTGAAATTTGTTCCCCCTTCGAAGAGTCCGGAAACAGGATACGTCCCTGGCAGCGGGGAAGACGAGTCGTCGTCCGCGTCGACGGCTGTGAGCTCGTCGTCGGACTCGGGCCGGCGGTGACGCGTTTTCTTCCAGTACTTCGAGGGACCGAGGGTGTGATTTTGGCTGTGCACGACATGCTGGGTCGGGAGACGGCCATATGGAGGAGATGAGGGAAGCGGTGCGAGGGTGAGGGAGAGGGTCAGGGCGAGCGGGGTGAGCTCGAGGATGGTGAGGGTGAGTGGACGGGTTTGTGGCGTGACGACATGCCAATGCGAGGAGGAGGAAGTGGAGGACATCGCACGAGCTCGAAGAAATAGAGGACTTGTACCAGAGAGACAGGCTGGAGCCAAAAGATAGAAGAACCGAGAGGATGTCCGGATGGAAACACTATAAAATGACGAAAGAGCGAGGAACAACAGTACGAACAAAAGCGCCGAGAGCTTTTCATCCAAGATTGACTGGCGGACATCGGTCGAACTCCGCGGCGAGTATCTAAGATATCAAAAACCCACGTTCAAGTCCGATGAGCTTCTGAACAAACTCTTGGATTTGCAGAGATGACGAAGTCATCTCGAAGGCTGCCTGGAACGAAGCACAAGGTCATCGGCCTCGTCTCGGGTGGGAAAGACAGCTGCTTCAACCTCATGCACTGCATAGCGAATGGACATGAGCTCGTAGCTGTGGCTACGCTTCAGCCCGAGCTCGGGATTGGTCAGCCTAATCTCTCATTTGTCTCCCATTTCTCAGGTGTCGTGGGAAACTCTCTCGTCGCCACCTGATCGTGCGACTCAATCCCATGTCGGGGTACCGTCCGGGCCGGCAATCAGCTGACGCCCATCAGACGAGCTCGACTCGCACCTCTATCAATCCGTCGGGACCCGTCTCCTGCCTCTGATCGCTCAAGCCCTATCTCTCCCGCTGTTCACCCGAACTATCGAGGGCAAAGCAGTCGAGCGTGGAACTGAGTATGGAAGTCGGCTCCGAGGAGACGAGGGGTCTGGTCAGCAGGGGGACGAGACGGAAGATCTTACGCTGCTCTTGCACGATGTCTTGGTAGGACGAGAATCTCCGACATGAGATTTATGCTCACAGGTCTAGGCAGCGCATCCCGAAGTAACGGCTCTAGCATCCGGAGCAATTCTCTCGAATTACCAGCGATCACGGATCGAGCATGTCTGTGGGCGGTCGGGACTGGTCTCCCTGTCGTACCTCTGGCAACAGCCTCAGCTGCCACTGCTGGATAGCATGATCCGATGTGGGGTCGAGGCGGTGCTTGTGAAGGTGGCCGGCGTGGGACTAGGTATCGATGTGGTCGGGAAGGAGTTGAGGGAGGTCAGGCCTTTGTTGGCTAGATTAGTAAGTCTGACGTTCCGACGGAGCTTTTAATGAAGCTCAATCATCAGACGGAGAGACTAACTATGCAGGTTCAGGAGAAACAGTACGGCTCGCACCCAGCAGGGGAAGGCGGCGAATACGAAACCCTCACCCTCTCCACACCCCTCTTCTCACAGCGCCTCAAGATCGTCGAGTCCAGCGTGGTTGTGACTGATCCCGAACCCCACGCTGTCGCTTACCTCCGCTCGGAAGCAACGGAGCTCGAGGAGAAGCCAGGCTGGGTTAAGCCGAGTGTCGAGGGGCTGAGGGAGATGCTGGGCCTCGATGCGGGTCTCGATGGCCTAGATGAGAATGGAAGGGAACATCTTGAGGTCCTGGGCGGATTTCAACAATCGGAATTGATGCTGGATGAGCAGAAGACGGAAGATGCTCTTGAGACGGAAAACTCGAGCAGCATCCAGTATGCCCGACGACGTCGGTGGTTCGCGGCTTCCGCAAATGGGCATACTTTGGCCGATGAGGGCATTGGCGATGAGTTGCGCCGATGCTTCGACAGCATATGCGGTGCGCACCCCAATGTGATATCTTACTATTCATTAAATACCGCTCGGAATTCCAGCGAGACTATCCGAAGACGGTCTTTCACTCCCCCTTCACGCCACCCACATCACCCTTCTCCTCTCCACTATGTCCGACTTCACTGCCGCCAACGAAGTCTACAAATCCTACTTCGCCACCTCCCCGCCGAGCCGTGCTACCGTTTCTGTTCCCCTGCCGACCGGTCAGCGTGTCAAGCTCGAGGTGATTGGCTTCGATGATCGACCTTCCTCGAGCCACGATCGGTTGGTCGGCGGTCGGCGAGCACTGCACGTTCAAAGCCTGAGCTACTGGGCACCTGCGAACATCGGTCCGTACTCTCAGGCTGTCATCGTGTGTCTCCAATCTCGGGTTCTTGATAACGTGCCGATGGATGTCTCAGGTGAACGAGCGAGTTCACCTTGCTGGCCAGATCCCACTCTTGCCAGCGTCCCTAACACTCCCGCCAGCAGCGCCGCCATCAACATCGCCGTACCCACATCAAGCAGTACTGACGCTGCAGCACGTCAGGAAGATCGTCGAGGTCTTGCGCAGTACGAATTCGACTGCGGGGGGATGGTCAGGGTGGGGTGAGGGCTGCGTTGCGTGGTATGTTCGGCCCAACCGAGGTGGGGGTGAGGGACTGGAGGTCGTCAGGAAAGCTTGGCAAACCTGGGCCGAGCATGTGAGTGATTTTCTTGCTGCTTCAGCAGGAATTGAGTCTGATGAGGCAGAACGGATTTGGCGAGGCACCCGTCCTATTTGCCCGGGCGAAGGAATTACCGAGAGGGGCTCTGGTGGAATATCAGTGCAACCTCCACACTGGTCGGCGGATGTTCGGAGCGATGGAGATTGGGGAGGAGTACGATGACGAAGATGATGACCTCGTGCCTAAGTGTTCTTTAGCGGAGGCGGTCGATGGGGCATTGAGATGGGTGGTGTGCGAGAGTTCAGGAGCGAAGAGAGCGGGTTTGAGGGCAGTGGTCTTCGCGTATCGTGAGTTTGTACTTGGTCTCCAGCAATCCGGGGTATACACGTTGAACTCCATAGGGATAGAGGACTTGAAACCCATCGACGATGACCAGGGATTGCGAGAGACTCTGGGGAGAGCAGTGAGCGTCAAGGTGTATCGTCTGCTTCGAAACCGTCAAGATCTCGGTCAGTTCCCTCACACAAATGGTATAACCGTTACTGACGTAAGACTGCTTCGGGATCAGTGGATCGCGTGGTCGAGTCATGGTGGCCAAGGGAAGAAGGCAGACCTTGCCTGACTTTCATCCCGGTCTTGGAGATCTCGGCTCGAGATGGAAGGATGGCGGAAATGGCTTTTGAGATCTTTGGGGAGTAGCGAAGACGCCGATTGATGCCAAACTCCAGAGGACGTCATGCATTCGTTCCATGCAGTCCTGCAGTCCCTTGTTCGGATTGACGCTTGCCTGCTTCACATGTAATTATCAGTAAACTCGGGACGAAAACCGCCACCACACTTCCACCCATCCAACCATTCATACCACCCGACGTATTCCTCTCACCGTCTCCTCCCAACTCACAACATGTCATTCTACCTAGCCCTCGTCTCCCCCCTCGACTCCCCACTATTCGAGCTCCCCTTCACCTCCTCCCGCCCTGCAGCCCCACCATCATCCACAAACAACACCACATCCTCCTTCCCTTCCTGGTCCACCTTCACAGGATCCAACGGATCCGACCTCACCCCCGCCGAGTCAACCAAAGCTGTCGGTGGGAATCTTGCCCTCGTTGTGGGTTATGGCGGAGCTGGAGGAGGAGGAGGAAGGGGGGACAAGTGGTTGTGCCAGATGGTGGTTCATAAGAGCTTGGATAATGTCGAGGAGGTCATGGAGGGGACAGGGAGCTTGTGGGTCCAGCCATACTGCTGTTGAAAACGGCGAAGAGGGAGAGAGACGAGGAGGAGATGGTAGTGGAGGTGAGGAGAGGAGAGGAGAGGAGAGGAGAGGAGAGGAGAGGAAGGAGGGGGGAAACAGGGCTGGGCAGAGCAGGGCTGATGGTGCGAGGTAGGTACTTGAGAAGCGTGGACCGCCATAATGAATGGTTGGTCTCGGCGTTCATCGCGGGGAGCGGTGAGTCTGAGTGAGAGTCAGAGTCTTCGTCTTCTTCTTCCTCACTCCTTCTCACCGCCTGTT
>JAABUH010004216.1_pt1 | contig 11766 bp, 12 predicted proteins | sample 5559121 | NCBI WGS metagenome assembly JAABUH01 (sample SAMN10711871, study PRJNA513364) | rock metagenome | isolation source: Antarctica rocks | place: Antarctica: Victoria Land, Battleship Promontory nord | collected 2015-12-28 | reverse complement strand
CGTGCCGCCCACCTTGGCGCGCACGCTCCGTTCGACAAACACCATCGAGTCCATGATCGGGGTTTGCAGGCAGCGGTCGGCGAACGTGAAGCGCTGGCGGGACGGGGACATGGCGATCCGCTGGTGCGCAGCCGGAATGGTCGAGGCCGGCAAGCAGTTCCGTCGCGTCAACGGCCACCTACACCTCGCGAACCTGCGCGCCGCCCTCGAACGCGAGGTCGCCGAAACTGTCGGAGCCACCTGCCATGATGACGTGGTCAGCGTGGCCTGACGATCAACGGGCCGCCACCGAAGTTCCACGGAACTCGGGACATCCTCGACGTGTTCGTCGTCGTCATGCCCTTCGTGTGTGCGGCTCGACGCCCGCGGCCTCGGCCTCAAAGTGAGTGGCACGGAGACGAGCAATCTCGGCGTTGGCTACATCAAGGTCGCTGCGGAGGGCTTCGAAATCCTCATACAGCTGGGCGCGGATTTCCTGCACATACCTCAGCTCGCCTTGGGCGTCATCCCACTCAGACTGGGCCGCCAACTTCCAACTATCGCGCTCGCCTGCGATCCGTGGGACGTCAGACTGCCTCTCCATCTTCTCCTGCCACAGCGACTCTCGTTGCCGGTTCACTTTCTCGATCTCGGCCCGTAGGGACTCCACCGTCTCCGGTGGGTCGATGGCATCGGCGTGTTCGCACAGCATGTCCGTGTCGGTAATCATCGGTGTCGTCTCCTCGCTGGTGGAAGGTGCCGGTTTCGGTACCTTCGCTTCCCATGTGTGCGGCCGCAGGTCCGTCCACCACCGGCTCCGCGGCGACGTCGACGCGGCGATGACCGAGCTGTGGGCATCCCTCGCCGACTGGCCGCTGTGGCCCGACGTCGCCCGCGGGATGGCCCACCTCGCCCGCGCACACCGGGTCGGCCTGCCCAGCAACGTCGACGACGCCCTGCTGGCCCGCACCCGGGTAGCCTCGCTGCCCTTCGTGCCGGACCTGGTGATCACCTCGGAGCGAGTCCGGCAGTACAAGCCCAACCCGTCCCTGTACCACGCGGCCCGCACGATCGCCGGTCGCTCCTTCGTGCACGTCGCCGCCTCCGCCCGCGACGTCCGCGGAGCCCTGGAGGCCGGTGTCGACACCATCCGCCTCATCCGGCCCGGCCACGACATCGACCCCGCCGGGCCGCGACCCACCCGCCAGGTCACGGGCCTGGGTGAGCTGACCGACTACCCCGCGAAGGGCCTCATGCCCGACGCAGTAGCCGCCGGCCACTGCGGCGGGCATACACAACGAGAACTAGGCCCAAACTCAATTGGATAGTGCGCACCGGGCCGTCTGCATCTGCCGTCTGCATCTATAGAAGATGACCGATCCTCTTCTGAGGCCGCCAAGATTCCTACCGGCTCAGGTGAACGTCTCCCCGACTGCGATCTCTCTCTCGGGGGATACTGGGCGCGGAGAGCCGCCGGCGAGATCAGGAGAACGGTAGTGACCTACACGATTGCTGAGCCGTGCGTCGATGTCCTCGACAAGGGCTGCGTCGAGGAATGCCCGGTCGACTGCATCTATGAGGGTGGTCGGATGCTCTACATCCACCCCGACGAGTGCGTTGACTGCGGCGCCTGCGAGCCGGTGTGCCCGGTGGAGGCCATCTATTACGAGGACGACGTGCCCGATCAGTGGTCCGGCTACACCAAGACCAACGCCGACTTCTTCGTCGACCTCGGTTCACCCGGCGGGGCCGCCAAGGTCGGCAAGACCGACTTCGACCCCGAGCCGGTGGCCGGCCTGCCGCCGCAGAACGACAGCGAGTGAGCAGGCCGTACCTCCAGCTTCCCTGACTTTCCCTGGACCCACTGGCGTGGTTTTCCCGTCCCCTCAGAACACCCGCTACACCGACGCCATCGTCACCGAACGCCGCACCCAAGGCCGCCCGGTGTCCGAGCAGGACGCCGCTCGCGTGTCCCCACTCGGGCACAGTCACCCACGTCAACGAACTCGGTTTCTCCGGGTGGGCGCAGACTGGGAGGGTGAGTCGCTACGATGGGGGTACCGCGCTGATCGTTGTCGATGTGCAAAACGACTTCACCGATCCCGACGGCAGCCTCTACGTCCCGGATGGCGAGGCGATCGTTCCCGTCGTCAACGCCGAGATCGACACGGCGACCGCGGCCGGCGCCCGCGTCGTCTACACCCAGGACTGGCATCCACCCTCGACCCCGCACTTCGCTAAGGACGGCGGCGTCTGGCCTGTGCATTGCGTCGCCGGCACCGCCGGCGCCCAGCTGTACCCCCCGCTGCGGGTGGTGGGGCCGATCGTGCGCAAAGGTATTTCCGGTGAGGACGGCTACTCCGGGTTCTCTCAGCGCGACCCGGTCAGCGGCGAGACCGTGCCGACCTGCTTGGACGCCGACCTGCGCGCTGCCGGGGTGGGTCGACTGGTTGTGGTCGGATTAGCGCAAGACGTCTGTGTGAAAGACACCGCCCTGGACGGGTGCCGGCTGGGGTATGCCGTCACCGTGGTGCGGGCCGCGACCCGCACCGTCGAACGCTGCACCGGCGACGGCGCGCGGGCGCTGGCGGAACTGACGGCGGCGGGTGCCGCCCTCGAATAACGCACCCACGGTGGCCCTGCGCCATCATCGGCCACCGGTGCCCTCCTGGCCAGTACGGCGACCCAACAACACTCCTCCGCTGACCTCCTTGGCGCCTCGGAACCGAAGGGGCGCGCGACCCGGGGTGTGCCCGGTTTCAGGGGGTTGCGGGTTCGGTGGAGGTGACGGCGTGTTCGAGTTCGGTGACGGGCAGGTAGACGCGGGCCCCTTCGTTGCGGAATTCCGCCGATTTTGAGCCATCCCGACCTGGAGGGCGGTTGTTTCGTCGACGCCGTGGGCGGCGGCGTACTTGCGGACGTCTTGGCTGATTTTCATGGAGCAAAAATGTGGGCCGCACATGGAACAGAAATGCGCGGTCTTCGCCGCGTCCGCGGGCAGCGTTTCGTCGTGGAACTCCCGGGCCGTGGTGGGGTCCAGGGCCAGATTGAACTGGTCTTCCCATCGGAAGGCGAAGCGAGCGTCGGACAGGGCGTCGTCCCAGGCTTGGGCCCCGGGGTGGCCCTTGGCGAGGTCGGCGGCGTGCGCAGCGATCTTATCGGACGAAGAGAGGTAAAGATCGCGGCGGAGGTGCGGGGGGCAGACGCGTCATCCGACCAGGACCCCAGCCACCATCAGCGGTGTGGACTCGCCCCGGCCGGGATGCTCGACTGCAGATCGGCCAGCCGTTGCCGGGCCAGCCGCTCGAGCAACTCCGGCAGCGCACCGGCCGGGGAGCCCTTCAGGTCGTCCCGGCACTGCCGTACCACCGCGGCGATCACGGGCAACGGGTGCACTCGCTCGAACTCCCCAAACATTCGCTCGATGACATCGCAGTAGGAAACGTCGCTCATGGCCGTACTCACCTCTTGACCACAGTGTGGCATCCGACTGAAGGATTCGCCTATCACGTTGGCCGGCTCAGGAACTGATGAGTTGGGAGACGCGGCCTTTACTGATGTCCATGACGGCGGCCGTGTCGGCGACGGACAGACCGGCGTGGCGCAGCTCGCGGGCGACGCGGCGTGATTCGCTGGCCGCGTGGTGTCGCTTGTCGATCGCCTCGGCGGTCATCTTCCGAGCCCGTTCCACGTCATTCTCGACCCCCGGAGGCCACGGACAGGTGAACCGCGGCGTCATCGGCGTCGAGGGCGCCCATCGTGGCCACGAAGTCGCGTACCTGCTGGGCGGCGGTGGCCAGGGTGCGGCGGTAGTGACACGGCGTCACCGCAGTTCAGGGCCCTATACACCCAGCGGCTCCGCGGTTCAACGCTGTAACACTGCCAGGGATTCCGTGTTCGCTACGCCGGAAGCGATCCGGGCAGGAGTCCGGTTCGCCGCAAGCCCGGTGAGCGGTTCGGATCGCCGGTTCTGTGGAGGCAATCAGCTGGCTTGAGCCCTATGGTGGGTTCGGCCGCGTCGGCGCAGGTTCGCCCTGGCCTCGTTGAGCAGCTGGTGGACGAACCCGTAGGAGCGCCCGGTGCTCTGGGCCAGTGTGCGGATGCTGGTTCCCTGCTCGTACTGTTCCTTCAGATCGGTCGCCAGCTGGGCGCGTGACTCTCCGGTGATGCGGGTGCCCTTGGTCGGTTCCCTCACGTATGCCTCCGGTGCGAATGAGCGATCTAAAGATCCTTCGCACCGGGCTACCGGGGTGGTTCGGTAGTTCGATCAAGCGGGGTGGTCGGTCACGCGAGCTGGCCAAGCGCCAGGTAATCCGCGGACTACCGGCCTTGCGAGCCGTCCGGGAGCAGGACCACCCTCCCCGGTTTCAGCACCGGGGCCGTGGGTGACCTACACCGCCGTCCCGATGGTAGCTACGCGGCGCATCGAGCACCCGGCGCAGAGGGGACGGGATCGAGGTTGTTGGTCGGCTCGTCAACAACCAGCACGTCCGCGGCCGAGGACACCAACGCGGTGACAGTCAGCCGGGTCTTCTCACTCCCGGGGGAGGTACCGCAGGGTGGTTGAGTTGGTCGCCATGATCAGGAACGCACCGAGCAGGTTCCGTAAGCTGCGGTGCCGGGCCCTCTACCAGAGCGACGTCGGAACTATGCCTTTTACCGCTGCCGGCCGAACTCAGTCGGCTGCGGTGGCGGAGGGCGGCGCGGTTCCACCGTGGGGTTCGTGCGCCGTCATCAGGCGGATGATCTCGTCCCGGTCACGGGGTGCGGGCAGCCCCCATTCCGGTTGGTAGCCGTACACCTCGTGCAGGGGGGTGGAGGCGGTGCGGCCGTTCAGCACCTCCACCGAGCTGGTGTCGATCAGCCCGGGGTGTTCCACTCCGCAGGCCTCGGCCACCTTCACCAGGTCCCGGCGCAAGGTTTTGATGTAGGTCGCGGCCCGGACCGACTTCAACTGCGGGTCCAGGCCGCGCGTGAGCCAGGCGTTCTGGGTCGCCACACCGGTGGGGCAGGTGTCGGTGTGGCATTTCTGGGCCTGGACGCAGCCGATGGCCAGCATCGCCTCCCGGGCGACGTTGACCATGTCACAGCCCAAGGCGAAGGCCACGATCGCGTTGTCGGGCAGCCCGAGCTTGCCCGCCCCGATGAACACGACCTGTTCGTGCACGCCGCGTTCGGCGAACTTCGTGTAGACCCGGGAAAAGCCCAGCTGGAAGGGCAGCGACACCGAGTCGGTGAAGATGAGGGGGGCGGCTCCAGTCCCGCCCTCGCCGCCGTCGATGGTGACGAAGTCCACGCCCCGTCCTGTTCCGACCATCAGCGTGGTCAGCTCGTCCCAGAAGGCCAGGTCCCCGACGGCGGACTTGATGCCGACCGGCAGCCCGGTCTCCGCGGCGAGCATCTCCACCCAGTCGAGCAGGCCGTCGGTGTCGGAAAACTCCGCGTGCCGCGACGGGCTGATGCAGTCCTGGCCCTGCTTGATGCCGCGGGTCGCCGCGATCTCCGCCGACACCTTGGCCGCCGGCAGCAGCCCCCCGAGCCCCGGCTTCGCTCCCTGACTGAGCTTGACCTCCACGGCGCGCACGGGTGCGCTGGCCACCAGTTCCTTGAGCTTGGCGAGGCTGAAGCGGCCGGCATCGTCGCGGCAGCCGAAGTAGGCCGTGCCGATCTGGAAGATCAACTCCCCGCCGTGGCGGTGGTAGGGCGACAGGCCGCCCTCCCCGGTGTTCTGCAGGCAGTCGGCCAACGCGGCGCCGCGGTTCAGCGCCTCGATGGCGTTGCCCGACAGCGACCCGAAGCTCATCGCGGAGATGTTTACCACCGAGGCGGGGCGGAAGGCTTGAGCGCGGCCGCGCGCGGCCCCGAGTACCTTCGCGCACGGCAGCGCGACCTCATAGCCGGTGTCCGGCGCGGAGAGCGGGACCGCGCGAGCGAAGGTGCGGTGGTTGATGACGGGGTATCCGGCGGTGTACTCCACGTCGTTGTCCGTGCCGAACCCGAAGTAGTTGTTCTCCTTCTTCGCCGAGGCGTAGACCCACCGCCGTTGGTCCCGGGTGAACGGCCGTTCCTCATTGTTGCCCGCCACCACGTACTGGCGCAGTTCCGGTCCGACCGCCTCGATGAGGAACCGGGCGTGGCCGATCACCGGGAAATTGCGCAGCAGCGCGTGGTTGCGCTGCACGAGGTCGTGCACGGCCACCCCCACCACCGCCGCGGCAGCGGCGGCCACGGCGAAGGGGCCAGGTCTGCTCACCCGGGTCATGCCCGCCAGTCTGCTCGCCGCCGGCACCCTTGTGCCACGCGGGGCCCCAGTCCTGCTCGGCGGCGAGCTGCGTGCCCGCCACCCATTGATCGCGCGGCGGCTTCGGGTGGCAGCCGAGGGCGTCGCCGACGAGGATAGGTCCCATGTCCAGCAGCGAACCCTTCCAGCCGCAGTCAGACACCGGGCCCGACAACCCCGCCGTCGATCCGGACACCGGAATACCCCGAGGTGCCGCCGATGGCGAGGGCGAGGCCGCCGACCCCGCTGATCTCGGTCCGGTCGGTGACCGCGACGACGACGACCCGCCGTTCCGCGCTCCCGAACCTGCCGAGGAAGACAGCGCGGTGTCCCTCAGGGAAGAGGAGGCCGCTTTCGGCCGGGCAAGCGACACTGATCGGGAATGACCGCGATCAGCGAATTTGTGCCGCGACTACCGCGCTAAAACCCGAGGTAAACACACAACTGCTTCGTTGCGGGTGCCAGTTCGGCGCTGTTCAGAGGTCCGCGGGTCGTCGTCGTCGGCTGGTTGCCGTGGTGAAACCTGCCCGGACGCGGTGCCAGATTTTTCGATCATCTCGTTGCTCCGGGCGCATCCACGGGGCTCTCCTCATGTCTGGTGGGCGCTCGCGTGGAGCGCCCACCGGTGCAGCTTGGTCTGGGTATCCCGTACCCGGCGCTCCGCCGAAGCCAAGACGGCTTCCAGTTCGTCGCTATTCACCGGCCAAAACCGCGAGGTGCTCCCAATGTCCTTGCTGCGACGTGCTAGTCGCGCGTCACCCAGGTGCGTGCCTCGCGCCCGCTCGGACAACTACTGGGACCTGCCCGGCGCTGAGCACCCCGCTCCCGGTGCGATACCCCGGACCGGCCGGGATTTGGCCGTTGCGGTTGTGGGGGATACGGGCGGCGGGGACGCTGGTGGTGTCCTCTCGAGCCCCAGGCAGACACCCAACACCCACGAACATCCCCGCCGAGCGGCAGGAGCAGCGCCATGAGCAGTACCGATGAGGCCGGAAACGTCACCGGCAGCCAGGACAAGGACTACAACCTGCGCTGGTTCACCGAGGTGTGCCTGTGTCGATGCGTTGCGTCTGGACACCTACATCCAGGACGCCGACCGGGCAGGTGACAGCGAGGTCGCCGAGTTGTTCCGCCGCGCTCAGACGGAGAGCCGCAAAGGGGCGGACCAGGGCAAGCAGCTGCTCGCCGGCCGACTGCGCGCCTGACCCGCACCGGAAGGATAGGCGTCATGAACGCCGACCACATCGTGTCGGCGGTGCGTGCGTCCGCGGGTATCGACACCCCGTGAGCACGCCGAGCGGGCGGTGCGGGCGCACCTGCGGGTGCTGGGGCAGCGGTTATCGACCGATACCACGCATCTCGGTGCCCAGCCCCTGCCCGCGGAACTGGCCGAATGTGTGGGCGCCGACGGGGAGGGGGACCGGTTCGGGGTGGCGGAATTCTATCGCCGCGTCGCGGAGCGGCAGGCGCAGGGCTGTGGTGCGCCTCCCGTACCCGCCTTCGAGCGCGGTCCGACGTGCCGACCGCCTGCGTGAGCTGCGGTTGCCCGGCGGGACGGAGTGCTTGGCGGGGATTTTATCGGCGGCTGGGGGACGTGTTCGTCATCGCGGCGATCGGCCCGGAGGCGCAGGTCGACCGGCGCGGCTTCGGCAGCACCGTTGCCGCGGCCCAGGCTCGACTGGATGTGCTCGAGGAAGGACTGGCATGAAACTTTCGGACCTGACCAGCGCCGAGCAGGTGAAGGCGGAGGCGCTCACAAACCCCGCGGTGTGCGCCGAGTGGGACCGCACGGCGGTCGCCCGCGACGTAGCGCACCGGGTGCTGCGCTACTGGGTGGAGCATGACCTGTCGCAGACTGAGCTGGGCGTTAGGCTCGGTGTGTCCCAGCCCTACGTGGCCAAGCTCGAGCGTGGGGACCAGGCGCGTCGCTGAGCCCCTTTGCCCGGCTGGCCCAGCGGCTGGGTCTCGAGTTCCACATCGACGTCACGCCGACGATCGTGCGCCTGTCGCCGTGAGGGCGTCCGGCCCGCATACAGCGACCGCACCGGTAACCGGACAACAACGACATGACCTGTCGTCAGCGCGGATCGGGAAGATCCGCGGAATGCCTCGACCGCCCGGGTAACATGACGGCCAGCGCGCCGAGCACGGGGCACCACGCGCTTCGGCCGCCGTTGATCGTCAACTCGGCGAGGTCGTTCGACCGGTTCGGGGGGACTATCCGTATGCGCCGATAATACCCATTATCGGCGGCCACTTGAGCATTATTGCAACCGATGCATGTTCGACGGGCCCCATGCCGTTGCCAGCGTTGACCACCAACAGCCCGTGGTGCGCCGGCAGATCTAGGTGCGTGGGTCAGTAACCACGGATTGTCGGCGTGTCGCGCTGGCGATGGCCGGGGCTGTTGGGAAAATTGTGTCCATGGAATCGGTGACGGCCCAGGAGCAGCTGTTTGCGACTGAGCCCGCGGCGCCGCGCCCATCGTCGTCACCGGGCGAGGTGGCGGTGGACAAGACGTTCCGGGTCTATGACCAGGATCAGTCGTTTCTGATGCCGCCGTCGCTGCGGGACTGGCTGCCCGATGATCATGTGGCGTTGTTCGTGTCCGAGTTGGTCGAGGAGGTGCTCGATCTGTCCCCGTTTATGGCTGCCTACACCGAGGCCCGGGGGTTTCCGCCGTATCACCCAAAGCTGATGCTCAAGGTGTTGCTCTATGGCTACACCACCGGAGTGCGATCGTCGCGCAAGATCGAAACCCGCTGCCACGACGATGTCGCGTTCCGGTATCTCGCGGCGAATGGGGCACCGGATTTCCGCTCGATCGCCCGCTTCCGGCGCCGGCACCTGCCCGCGCTGGAGGCCCTGTTTCTGCAGGCACTGACCCTGTGCCAGCAGGCGGGCATGGTGAAGATGGGGCGGGTGGCCCTGGATGGCACGAAGGTCAAGGCGAATGCCTCCCGGCACAAGGCGATGAGTTATGACCGGATGTGTCAGGCGCAGGAGAATCTCGAAGCCGAGGTCGAGGCGATGATGGGCGAGGCCGAACGCGTCGACGCCGACGAGGACGCGACGCACGGTCCCGACAATCGGGGTGGGGACCTGCAGGGCGAGCTGGCCCGGCGGAACAGTCGGCTGGTGAAGATCCGCAAGGCCAAGGCCGACCTGGAACAACACGCGAAGGACCAGGCTGCCCGTACGGCTCGCGCCAAGGCGCAGGCGGCCGGGGCGGGCGGTGAGAGGGCCGAGCGGGCCGCGGAGCAGGCAGCCGAGGCCGCGACGGTGAAGCCGAAGGCGCAGCGCAACTTCACCGACCCCGATGCCCGGATCATGAAGACCGCCGATGGCAGCTTCCACTACTGTTACAACGCCCAAGCCGTGGTCGATGAGGACCATCAGGTGGTCGTGGCCACCGACTTCGCCACCTCCGGTGCCGACAATCCGGCCTTCGCCGAGATGCTCGATCAGACCGCCACCAACACCGGCACCATGCCCGGGGAGACACTCGCCGACGCCGGTTATTTCAGTGAGAACAACATCGATGCCGCGCACCGGGCGGGCACCGATCCGCTGATCGCGACCGGCCGACTCACCCATGGTGAGAAGGTTCCCGATGCCCCACGGGGCCGGATCCCGACCAACGCCACACCCAAGGCGCGGATGGCTCGCAAGCTGCGCACCAAGAAGGGCAAGGCCGCCTATGCGCGGCGCAAGGTCATCGTCGAGCCGGTGTTCGGGCAGATGAAAACCACCCAAGGAGCGGGCCGGTTCCTGCTCCGCGGCCACGACAACGCCCGCGCCGAATGGCGTCTGCTCGCCGCCTGCCACAACCTACGAAAGCTGTTCTCCTACACCATGGCAGCCCCGCTGGCCACCGGCTGAGACAGCCCCGGTGGCCCCGGGCGCCGATCTCAGGCCGGTCCACACCAAAGAACCCGAAGAATCCGGCTCCCCCCCACCACACCAAACACGCCTGCGAAACAACGCCTGACGACCTCCGAGCCGGACAGCGCGTCCCTCGACCCAAGAAATCCGTTACCGACCCACGCACCTAGGTCACCCGCGGTTAGACAGCCACCACCCCCCAGGCGACGCGCACGCCTGGCCCACGTCGATCCCCAGAATGCGCGCATGCGCGAACGGGGACCGGACGAACGCGGCACGCCCGGAAGGGCAAGGTTTCCCACATAGCTACTCCCACCGCGCACCAGCTTCGGGTCCTTGACCCTGCGCACAGTAGTACCGAGAATCGATCCAGGCATCAACCGAGCCTATCTCCGAAACCGCAACTAACCCAACGGGTATCGGCGCCCTACCTGGCGCTCCTTCTTGGGGACTGAACCCCCTAAACCGTGGAGGCATGGACTATAAGGAGTAGTCATGCCAGCGAAACGACGGAAGTTAGGGCTCTATGCGGCGGAGCCGCAGTTTTTTTGAGTCAAGTTTGTGAGGCGTTTGGCTGTCGGAGGATGTCCCGGGTCTCGTAGAACTTGAGGTGGCGGTCCCCCGCTCAGCTCCTGCCTTGCGGTAGGTGTTGGGCGTCCGCCAAGACACTCAACGAGAAGGGGACCGCCGTGAACAAGAAGTATCAGAAGTCGACGCGCGATGCACCGGGCGCGCACGGGTTGACCGTGCCGGAGCACGTCACCGTAGCGATGGCCGAGATCGCCGGGAACATGCGCGAGGGCCTGCTGGCCCTCGCGGTCGGCGCCGGGTTGCAGGTGATGAGCGCGATGATGGAGGCCGACGTGACCGGACTGGCTGGTGTGAAGGGCAAGCACGCCAGTGACCGGGCCGCGGTTCGACACGGCCACGAGCGCGGGTCGGTCACCCTGGGCGGGCGCCGCGTTCCGGTCGATCGGCCGCGGGTCCGCGGGGTGGACGGCAGCGGAGAGCTGCCGGTGGCGGCCTACGAGCTGTTCAGCGGAACCGAGATCCTCGGGCGGATGGCGATGGACCGGATGCTCGCTGGGCTCTCGACTCGCCGCTACCAGATCGGCCTGGAGCCGGTCGGGCAGCAAATCGGTGAGGTGGCGACGAGCACCAGCAGGTCGGCGGTGTCGCGAAAGTTCGTGGCGCAGACCGAGACCGCTCTCGCCGAGCTGCTCAGCGCCGACCTGAGCACTCTGGACCTGGTCGCGATGATGATCGACGGGGTGCACTTCGCCGAGTCCTGTTGCGTCGTGGCGCTCGGCATTGACCTGCAGGGCACCAAACATCCGCTGGCGCTGGTGGAGGGCTCGACCGAGAACGCCACCCTGACAACGGATCTGCTCGTCGGCCTGCGTGACCGCGGACTGGACGTCACCCGGCCGATCCTGGTCGTACTCGATGGCAGCAGCGCCCTGCGCAAAGCCGTCGTGGACGTCTTGGACCACCCGATCATCGCTCGGTGTCAACTGCACAAGATCAGGAACGTTCAAGACAAGCTCCCGCCCCACCTGCGCGGGCCGGTGGGAAAGAAGATGCGCGCGGCCTACCACGCCGACAGTGCGTTGCTCGCCGAG
>JAABUH010004213.1_pt1 | contig 11772 bp, 17 predicted proteins | sample 5559121 | NCBI WGS metagenome assembly JAABUH01 (sample SAMN10711871, study PRJNA513364) | rock metagenome | isolation source: Antarctica rocks | place: Antarctica: Victoria Land, Battleship Promontory nord | collected 2015-12-28 | reverse complement strand
GAGGGCATGCAGACCAGTGGCACATACGTGCTGCAATATGAGCTGCAGCCTTCATTGCCAGGACAACCACCGCTGGCTTCTTGCACCCGAGTGACAGTCTCAGCAGGCCCTCCTGTCACCTTGGAGCTTCAGGTATGTTTTGTCACTATTGCAATGCATAGCAGATGCGCAGTCTGACTTTTCGCACAGTCTGCCTTTTGTAGCAGCTGAGCAGTTTGGTTTTTTCCTATTGGGCTGTGTAGCCACTGAGTATTTGGATATTTCACTGTCTTACTTGTAGTCATTGAGGTGTGCAGCCCCAACCTGGCTTACTAATGATGACATGCATTACCACAACATCAAAGCAGAAACTGCAAGACAACAAGTCCTGCAATGCCTGGCTGACTGCTCACTGAAAGCGCCCATCGCACTTGCTCACCAGCCCATCAAGCCATTGCACCTGCCCATCAGGCCATTACATGTACCCACTGATCTTGCCAACTGCCCACCAACCTGATGCTGCTAGCCTAGGATACTTCTCCATCAGCAACTGTTGCTTTGTCTGTGGTCATACCTGTCAGACTCAGCGCTGACAGCAAGCTGCCTACAGGGAGAGGGCCGAGCAGCCATAGCAAGCAAGGATCTGATGCTGGGCGAGCACCTGCCACCGCTGACACTGCTCTGCAAGGACTGCTATGGCAATGGGGTGCCCATGATTGGTGTTCCTGCTGGGCTGACACTGGCCCTAAAGGCTGCTGCCCCTCAAGGGCAATCTGCAGAGATAGCATGGGAGGCATCAGAGGTTGATGTGGATGTCTCAGCTGATGTGGTGTGTACACATAGGACAGCGACCTGCAATGCTGAGTTGCTGCTTGTTATGGAATGTGTTCAGCAAGCTTTGTTGCAAGCACTTGCATGTGTGCATTTGGATTACTCACCAGATCAGAAGGGCACTTTGATGCCCGGTGGTTGCCGCCATTTGACAGTGGCAGCTTTGCTAACGAGCATGATTTTGATAGGTTGAGAGGCATCGTCAGTGTGCCCGCCTACTGTCAACACTTACTAGATGATGCCGCATGCACAGGCAACCTTGGCGTTTCATTCTCAACGACCTGACACATTGTAAACATTGTGTGGGTGCAGGTCGTGGAAGAAGGCACAGTGAAGCTGAAGCATGTGAGGCTTCTTGGCAGACCAGATAACGTCAACGGTCTGGCCATCTTCCCGCTCTTCTCCACTCCTGGAAGCCCTTCTGCCCAGCAACAGGTACAACTGCTGCTGTCCAGCGCCAAGGATGGGCATGCAACACCTGCAGCACACAATCATGTCCGTCCTGGATTATTCACATCTCAAGCTCATGGACGAGCTGTGTGCTGTGTACGACACCCTGCCCTGTGTGTAGATGAGCTGGGATTTGAACAAGATTCATCCGAGACAAATGCCCGCATGAGTCCGGAGCTTGCAAGCAAAGTGATTTTTGCAGGATGCTGAGCCATGACAAAGGCCATAGACATCGGCTGATGCTATTTTGTCATGTGCACAAGTCAGGTGTGCTGTGCACATTGCAGGTGGCCAGTCCTAAACGGGACCTGCCTACTGCAGATCTGCTGTTGTGTGTGTACCTCCCCGGGCTGCCACCGGAGCAGCTCAGCCTGAGGGTGAGGCCAGGGGCGCCCCAACATATGCGTTTGCGCCCTGATCACCCCTGGTCTCATCAGGTAGGCCTTCATCATAGATCAGCCGAAGCTGTGTTTTCAGCTAATTGAGCTTGCATCGCGTCCTGAAGTAATCAGTGCTGCAAGATGAGCTCAACTGAGGCTACAATGTATGACGATGCCACAGTGTACAATTCTGTTGCTTGGCGGATTTTTCCAATACACACAGCTTTGGAGAATACACCCAGTTACACTTTGACTCCTTTCTTCAATGAAAAAAGAGAAACCGGGTGTCAGTCTGCAGCTGGACCCCAGCTCCAGATCGGAACCCAGATTAGGCTGGAAACACTGCTTTTGTAGCCTGACTCACAAAGTGCAGACCCACCCAAGGGCCTTTTGCAGCAATTGACACCAGAGATGTGCTGTTTTGTTCTATCTTTTCCTTTTTGGCTTGGTTACTTCTGTTCCTCTTCCTTCTTCTGACTACCCAGCTGCTCTAGTTGCTGTTAACAGAAAGTGATGATGCGGAAAATGTCGTATTTTGATGACTATGGATGCCAATGCTATATCAAATTGGACCTGTAGCACATGCAGTAGGCCTTCTACCCAGTTTGGTAAGGACCCTATGACACCTGGCAGTTTCAATTGCTCAGACATGCTGCTGTATACACACAGGTTGAGGAAGAAGATGGAGACAGGGCTGCCGCCAGTCCACCCCGAATTGCACCAGCAAAGCTGAGCAGTGGCGATGTGGTCCCCACCTTTTGGGTCCAGGCAGTAGACCAATGGGGCAACAGGACAGGGCCCTCCCAGGACCTGCTCTGCAATGTGGTGCTGTCATGTGACGGTCTGCAAGCCTCGCCCATCACTGCTGCCTTCGATGATGCTGGCATTGCTAAGATCAAGGGTAAGCTGCATGCCCATGTGCAACTGCATGGTGTCGCTGACTGCCAGAACATGACCCCATGCAGGGAGCTGCTCAGGGCTGTGCGTAACTGACCCTAGAGGACGGAATATGTTGAATGGATGCCCGCTTGCAACTGTAGCTCACCACACGTCGTTGTTGCTTTGCTGACTGCCAAAACAGCGCCGCGTATAGGCAGTAACACAGGGAGCTACTCAGGGCTGAAGCTAGAGGAAGACACGTTAATGACGGATGAGTGAATGAGCGAACAAACGAACGAACGAATGAGTGAGTGAGTGAATGAATGAGTGAAGGGATGAATGTAAGCACAATCAAACAGACAAACAAACAAGCAAATGAGCCAGTAATAGCATGTTGAGCCTGTTGTGGGCTAAAACCAGGGCAGCCAGTATAAACCTGACGTCTGCGGTAGCACTCCCAGTGTCAAACACGTCCTGAATGCATGGCCAATGGGTGGCGTTGCAAGCACAGAGCAAAAAAATCCTAAAGATGGCCTGCCATCCCATGCACGGCATTACCCTCTTACACCAGTTGTCCGCCAGCAGGCCCACCTCACACTTCAGAAATGCCTTTCACTGCTGCTTTACACTCAAATGTGTCCTGGCTACAGGACTAATAGCTGGCAAAGCAAGCGCAGAGGAGCAGACTCTAGAGATGACTCTGCAGCTTCTGCCCAGCAACCCACTTGCTGAGGCCGCCTGTGAGGCAGCAGGCGCACTTCAGACCCTGGAGCTACCACTTCATGTCCAACCCAGCACAGCTCCTGCCTCGGTCACTTTCTTGCTGGGAGATCAGGAGCTTCCTGTTGTGGTGAGCTTCATGCTCTCCTAAAGTGATGCAGAGCTGAATTGTCAAGTCCAGGGATGCGCAAGGCATGGTAGTGACACTGTGGGGCTCTGTCTGGTTCTCTCTTCTGGAAGTTTTATTTTGTTTGCCCTTCCTATGGCCTCTGCTTCTGCGCCAACAGCTGACTCAAAGTCTGTGCTTAGATGCGCCGGTGCCATCATTTAGCAGAATAGCTGTTGCTATGTTTCACAAGCAGCGCAAAGGCCCGTCGAGAGTCCGGATGCTGTCTAGCACTGGCACACTAGCTTCACCTAAGCTAGGTGCATTGTCAATATATCACAAGCACGGCAAGTGTCCAATTTTGGTCTGGCAGTCGCTTTCATTTCATATGCTCAAGCTGCAGCATGCTGGCATAAGTATGCAAGTACTGTCTGCATATGCTGTGGAAAGGGAGACAAAACATAGCACACAAGTTGTGCAGGTGACAGTCAAAACTGTCACATCAATAGACCTTACAGGGATGCTCAGAACACACTGCTCTGGAGAGACAACACTTGCCGTGCACTGAACCCAGCTCATCACAGAGCGCAAACACTGTTGTTGTTGTTTATGCTGTGCAGGCTGAGAGTTCAAATGGGTTCCCAATGGTCATCATCGAGAGCGTGCCGGCAGGCAGCATACTGTCAGACCTAGGCTTCTACTGTCGTGATGAAGCCAACCAGCCGGTGCAAACAAGCATGAAGGGCAGGGTGCAGCTGTCCTGGAGCAGGGGCAGTAAGGGTGTGGTACTGGAGGAGGGTGTCATATGCTTGCCAGACATTCCAGTAAGCCCTTCATCTGCCGAAGCCCTCTCAAAAGACTGTGAGGTTGTTAGCCTCCTTGTGAGCCTTCAACTTTGTCAGGCTGACTCAGGACCCAAGGAGAGACAACACAGCTAACAGCGTCCTTGTCAGCCTCCTTGGTCAGATTGACTAATAGGGTGCAAATGTTTGATTGCAGTGAACAGACAGGTTGCATGGGCTGTGTCAACAATGCCAGACTGCTATCTTTGATGCTGATCAGAGCCTCTGCACTTGCCTCTATCAAATCAGATCAAGCATACATCCCAAACAGGCAGTTGATACAGCACAATACCACCATTCCAACATCAATCTCTGCATGCTCCACAACAAATGCGTCCAAAATACCTTGTCTACAACTATGTCCACAACAGGTGGCGGAATCCATTGCCGAGCCAATGGCATGCTGGATCCGCTTTCTGGGCAATGAGACAACAGCCCCAACAGTGGAGCTGGCAATCCAGATCCAGGTAGTAGCAGCCAATCCTGTAGCATGGGGAATGGCCATTGTTGCCGGCGCAAGTCAGCCTACCCCACGTGACCAAGGGGAGGTGCAATGTGGGCAGCCTTTCAGACTGGAGATTGTTGCCCATGACAAGTATGGTCACAGGTGAGCCAGCTCCAAACGTGCGTAATCAATGCCCAGCCAGACAGAGCCTGCTGCAAAGTCTTATGCTTGTGACATGCTGAGCCGGGTCTGATCTGCACGTCTAAACATGTTACAGTTGTCAGCACTGCCTGTTACATGTGCTACTGGTGCCAGGTGCTGCTTGCTGAACATGACCCCATGCTGCTATTCCGTGCTGGAATACAGCAGTGGGCTGAGCATTACAGATAACAGCATCATGCACCACGGGCTATCAGCATGCATCATGCATGTGGGTGATCCCGTCTGAGGTACTTGTGGATGAATATGAGCATGTGTGATCGGTGTGCAGGTGCAGTGGCTTGGCAGAAGGGGGGATGGCGGCGCCCATTGTTGAGCCCCTGTCAAAGCACCCACTGCACTTCTGCAGAGATGACTGGCATATGGCATGGCAAACTCAGGTTAGACATGACTCATCTGCATCACACATACTGCAGAGTGGCAACGCCCGTGCACGCTGACCTGCAGAGTCTCCAGATGCAACAGCTTTTATGAGCGTGAGTCAGCTGACACTTGTGAATGTGCACCAGGACTGCTTTGTTCCTGAGAGCTGCCGCATCTGCTGTAGACATGACACCAAGCAGGTATGGGACGATGAGTAACCCGCGCAGACACTGGAAGATTTGCTGCCAGCATGACCAGGGTTCAACTGCCCAACTAAAACCTGTACAGGCAAGGGCCATGAACTCGTCTGGCCAAACACTGAACATAAGCAGCCCTCCCAAATCTGGCCCGTGTGTAAATCTTGAATGCCTTGGTGACCAGGCAGGCCAGTCACTGGGCAGGGCCCCAGAGTGGGGCACCCACCTCCTTTCAGAGGCCCTGTTGAACCCTGAGCACGACCTCTCACGCTATGCACCGTGTCTGCAGGCTCATGAGGATGTGTATGTCGTGAAGATGAGCATCTCAGGTCAGCCCAGCAGCATCAAGCTGGTGGTCAGAGATGAAGAAGGTCCTGACGGCACCTCTGCACTGAACCCAGATTCCATGGACCTAGCACTAAAGGCCGGTCCCAGCCGCAGACTGGTGGTGGAGAGCCCTGCCAGCTTTGAGTGTGCCACAAGAGCAGTGCTGCCTCAGCTGAAGGTCAGGGTGACTGACGTCGCAGGCAACTACACTGATGAGGGAAGCTATGAGGTACCTATAGCTATGTACTGTTGCTGTTGGCGTGCCTGCTGCACTTTGTTGCCCATCTCCAACAGCTGAACAGATGATCACCAACCTTGGGGCAAAGCTTGGCTTGTAGTTGTGGCGTGAGCTGCCAAGTTGGATTGATGCTGCCGCCCACTGGTGGTGTGGTCTGCCTCCTGACAAAGGGGCCTGCATGAGTCAGAGCTGTTCCAGTCCACTCAGTGCATTGAGGATGATGGGACACAGGCCCAGGGCCTGCACCATGTTGCAGAAGTGTTGCACCAATCACAAGCTGCAGCTGGGCGTACGCACAGCACAGCACAGCACAGCTTGGGCAGGAATCTTGACAGCTCTGCAGATGTCATTGGTGACGTGTGATTGAGGCACACCACTAGGGACAAGGTCATAATGCATACATGCATCTTGCTCTCTTCAATCCCAAAACGTCTATTAAGTTCAGAAACGTCCATTCCACAGTGGAAACCTAAACTCAGAACTGCCTGGGGACAGTAAAAACACGTTTCTACATTGGGGAGATGTTTTGGACATTATCAGTGGGTTTGGGCTGTTGTGTAGGTGGCCCTCAACCCCAGTGCCTTGGCAGCAGATGACAGCGGGCATGCCGCCAGTGTGCAGGCCACAGGCGGCAACAAGGTCAAGCTGCAGAAGGGCGCTGCTGCCTTCAAGGACGTCAAGGTCACGGCTGAGGAAGCCGGGGAGTACGTGCTGCGCATTGCCTCTGGCAATAGAAAGGTGACCTTTTGACTACTGCAACCGTTGTGCATTTGTGTTGTGTAGCAGCCTGCCTGAAAAACAGCAATTCTGCACGTGTTGTGTCAGGCTGCTGCAGTGGGTGGCAATTTGTGGTGCTGCCCTGTTATCTGCGCCAACCCGTTGCTGGGTCTTCAAGTGGGATGTGGCAGGCCTGTAATCCTTGCCCCCTCAACTGAATGACTTTTATGTGTGTCTGTCTGTGTGTCTGCCGTCTGTCTGTTTGAAGATGTTTGCGCCTGCTTGCTAGTCTCTTCATCAGCCAACACATCCACCCACTCTCTGACAGTCAGATGCAAGGGTTGTGTTACCGTCTTAAGGTGGCTTTGGAGGAAGCTGAGCTGAAGCTGACCATGTCAGCCGCCAACTTCATCACAGATGTGGCCATTGACCCAGACAGCTTGCCTGACGATGCTTTGCAAGCTGGCAGCAGCTTCCCCATCATTGTCAAAGTCCAGACAGAAGATGGGCAGCCCTTGACCCTTGAGGTAGCCTTGGAGTCACTCAGCCTCAGACTCACCCCGCCCAATGGCAACACAGCAGATGTGGTTACCCTGCAGCCTTCAGCAGCTGTCGAAAGCGGAGACATAGTCAATGAAGGCAATGCATGGTGCGCGTTCTCGTTTGAATCGGGTGACTTACGGTCAGCTGGTGCGTACACGGTAACAGCGGAGCACACAGAGCAGAGGCAAGAACTGGCGAGAGCCCTGATGAAGAAGGATATCAGCATGCGCAGCCCAGCCATCAGCTTTGAGGTCTGCTCAGGCCCTCTGAGTGAGCTCCAGATGGAAGCTGAGTCAGCACCTGAGAGGGTCACTGTGACTAATGGGGATTCTGACCAGCAGCGGCAGCTCCTCAGTGATGCAGTGTTACAACTGACAGACGCATATGGTAACAGCGTACGGAGTGAACGGATGACTGTCCACCTGAGTCTGCAATGGCCAGAAGGCTCTGAGGCAGAAGCCAATGGGGGGGTGCTGCCTGAATTAGAAAGCTCAGAAGGGAAAGTTGAAGGGCAGACCGACAGGCAAGGCAGGGTGTCGTTTGGGGCCGTCTCCATCAAGCAAGGGACAGGCAAAGCCAGCACAGATGAGAACAACCCTATCAACACTCAAGGGAATGCCATGGCTTGTGTTCTGGCATTTGAGGTTCAAGCGACTGACCATGAGTATGAGGGGTAAGGTCTGCATTTCCTGCATACGTGAGCTGCCAAACCAATGGCTGTGAACGAAAAACAAATGCAATTGGGATGTGATGTGTTGAGACAAGCCACCGTGATTTGTCCTTCATTGAGTACTGCTCCTGCATCACAGACAGCAAAACCCAGTTTGCTGGAACAGCAGATTCTCAGTGAAGCATTGGTCAGCAATGTTGGACGAAACTGTTGCAAGGAGAAAGTGTCTGATGCAGGGATGTTCCTCCTGGATGGCGGTGTGAAGTGCTGTTCTGTGATGACAGCACCAGATTTGCATCAGTGAACCAGCTAACTGAGCGCCACTCAGAGCTGGCAGCCAAGAGGCAGCACCTCCGAGGCCAGCTGGACTCTGCCACAAGGGTGAGTCAGTCTATCCCACTGAGATGACTCTCTGCCGTTTGCAAACACTCTGACCGCTGAGTGTCAGTCTGCGTCTTGTGCGTGCAACAGATCTTGTTCACAGACTGCTGAGTGTCGCTCTGCATGTTGTGCATGCAAAAAAACTTATTGGGCCGCAACATACATTGACAGTACAACCTGTGCTGCTGAGATACCCAATCCAAGTCAGACAGGTCTTTGCAGCTGGGCATGTTGTTAGGCATTGCATTCCATCATTGTCTGCTGTTTTTTCACAGATTGTCGTCAACCACAATGTTTGCTCAGTTTGTTTTACAATACCAATTTTCTGCTTTGCTTTAAGTGCACTTGGCATCCCTGACTGCAAAATCCCCATGACTCAGGAGCGTTGTGTGGATACTGTAGGAGCTGACATCAGCACAGCAGGGCGTCAGCCATGCGGGCAAGGCAGCAGATGCAAGAAGGAGGGAAGCAGGACCTTCAGCGCCAGCAAACTTGCAAGACGCCCAGGCTCGCTTGGCAGGTCTGATGCCCTGCGGCAACACTCCATAGCAATCTCTTGACAGCTTCATCTTAGCTATAAAGCCCAAATAGCCTCAAGCAGCTTGTTCCCCTCCCCCCCCCCCCTCCCTAGCCCCCCTCTTCACCAACAGACTTCCCACGAGTTACTACCCCGCAGATCCATCTCCTTCTGCATCCGTGCAGAAGAGCCTAGCATGTAGCTCACAAACCATGCAATGATGTGATGTGTGAGTGCAGAGGTGAGGCAGGGCGCAGAGGCGGCCCCCAGCGATGCAGGCCCTTCAGCAGGAGTTGAAGCACGCTTTGGCCCCCCCAATCAGGCCAGCACCGTAGCCATCCAGACATGCCTGCAGACAGGTGCATGCCAATCTAGCTGTGGACACAAAAGATCCCCACATGCAGCGCAGCAATGCAGACCTCGCTGGCATGACTGTTTTACTTGATTATCCTTTGCTGTGCTCAGCCTTCATGTTGAGATGCAGCAACGTCAGATGTAACGTATCGCAACTTTTCCAAGATGGCCACGATCGGCACCATGCCCATGCTGTAGTGCCCATATTGTGACCCTAACAAACAGTCAATGCTACAGCCGCTACCCCAAGGCAAGATTGAATCAAAACATGCGTTCCGCCTTGCATGAGAGCAGAACAGTGAGGACTGCCAGTGTTATCATCAGGCTCAGCCACATGGTTGCAGGCGACCCGGAGTCAGTGGGAGTGCTAGCACAGCTGGCCACTGTGGATGACACAGCCCTGTCACAAGTGCTGGCTTCCCAGTACCGTGGCCTGCTGCCGGTGGTGGTGGTGCAGACTGGCGCATGCACACAGCGCATGAACCAAGTGCTGCAGCAGGCGCATCTGCCACTGCCCGACATTCTGTCTTTGTCCCACTCACAACCCTACAGGTCAGAAGCGCGGCATCATGGTTCCATGGTTGCCACCTCAGAGCACAGCAATCAGCTCTGCTGCTGCTGCTGCTGCTGCTGCTGCTGAGAGCCATTCCAATACGCTTTGAGTGTGCTTGTTGTGTCTGCAGCTGCTATATGCAGTCAGCAGTATGTATAAACATACTGCACGTTGAGCTTCAAGCACAGCAGATGTGCACACTCTATCAGGAGTCTCCTCTCAAGCGTTTGTGCATTGCAATTGTGATTGAGGTATGCTCTGCTGTGGGGTTTGTTTATGGGATGGCTCCTGTAGGGGCCCGACCAGAGGGGAAACCCCAGGGCAGCAAAGCTGCGGTGAGAGGGCTGCAAGTCTGCTGGCAGCAGCCTGCCAAGATAGTGATGACCTGCTGCCAGTGCCCCTGCCCCACACAAGGGCCCTCACCCAGAGGAAGCAGAGTAAGCTACCCAACCTCCACTGGCTATACCAGTTAGCACCTGGTCAGCCGCATGTTGGGCTACACTGAACTGGGCAGTTCTGTTTGGGGCCAAGCTACCATTGCACCTGATCTGGATTGCACCTAACTTCACCTGAACTCAATACCTGAATCCGATACCTGAATCTAGAAGCAGCACGGTCTACAGTGACCATGGCTCCTAGTCAGAGCTGCCTGGTATTGGTCTAGCACCCAGTATTGCTGTACATACATGGTGGGCTTCACCAACAAGAGGTCATGAACAAATTTCAGCTTGCACAGGCTCACATCAGGGGCAGGTTCCGAAGGCCATGCAAGTGATTGACATTTCTGGATTCTTCGCAAAGACTTTGCTATGAGCCTGCACACACAGCAGACTAACATTTGCCCTTTGCTCACCACATCCTATGGAGGGTGTCTTGATGCAGTTTCAGTGTGCAGGAGGATCAGGAGGGGGAAACTTGGCCCCTCAAGACTGGCCCCAGGGGTGTTTGGGGTATGCCTTCAACCTGGTGCGGCCAACTAAGGCAGGCCACAGAGGCAGCCTGCTGTACAGCTTGCTGGGCAACGTGCTGCTGTTTGAGACCCTAGCGGACGCCTCAGCATACAGGGAGCTTGTCACACAGGTGTGGGAACTTCAGTAACTTCTGGACCTTCAGTGGGGAACCTTCAGTTTTGTCTCATCAGCTGTCTGTGATGCTCAGCTGTAGACAGGTGGCAGTGACATGAAGTACAGTCTGTTTGCAAGCAGTACTTCTACCAATGATACTTCTTACTTCGCAGCTCAGTAGGCTTGGTGCGGGCAAGAGCCTGCATGCTGTTATTGCATCCACCACTAGTAGTCAATCATTGCTTGCAACAGTCAACCCGCAATCTTGTGTGCATTTCTTTGTAGCCATTATTCACCATTGCACCTGCAGAAGCTGGAGTCAGGTATGGCAGACATTGTGACCCTGGATGGGCGGCGCATCACCAGCAAGGGTATTACCTCTGGCTCCAACTTTAGAGTTCCACCCCTATCAGAGGCCCCCTGCTGTTTTGGCTCTGCTGGCCAGGCAACAGCTGCTCAGCCCCAGGACCTTCAGCAGCAGGTACACTGCTTCTCCATGTCTGCAAGCAATCACCAAGGCCAACGCGCATCACAGCTTGTCACAGCTCACATATACCCTCCTTGAACTGTGCAGCTGATGTGCAGGGCAGCTCAGTGTCATGGCATGCAGCAAGATTTTGCACCTGCTGTGTTGAAGTCAGCTTCATGGTAGGTCTGACGTGTTTTGATGCTGTTGGATGGCCTCTGATGCAGGAAGCAGTGTTGGAAGCCTTGGTAGACGCTCTGCAGCATCACCAAGAGGCACAAGAAGTGCTGGAGGCTGCACAGCAGGTAAGACAGACAGCCTGAGAGGCCATGCTCAAATGTATCTGAACCGGTCAAAAGCGCCGGCGCTTGCTGTAAGGCCTGGCCCAGCCCCACCGCTCTCACAACAGTGTCCCTTAACAAAAACCAGCAGAATGGTGACTGTCGCAGCATGCTAAGTGAAGGTCACTGCCAGCTGGCGTCTTTTCAAGTCACCATGTTCCAGATCCATATTGTCATGGATCATGAGTAC
>JAABUH010004211.1_pt1 | contig 11773 bp, 17 predicted proteins | sample 5559121 | NCBI WGS metagenome assembly JAABUH01 (sample SAMN10711871, study PRJNA513364) | rock metagenome | isolation source: Antarctica rocks | place: Antarctica: Victoria Land, Battleship Promontory nord | collected 2015-12-28 | reverse complement strand
ACGCTCCATAGTCCTGCTTCAGCGTCCATGCTGCAACACCGTGAGCGGCGTCCTGTCCCTAGGTGATAGCAATATGGCCAGGGGCCTGACTCTACTGCAACTGTAACACCCTCCGCCCATGCGCTGCAGCTGGAGGTGGAGGCGGGCGACGCGGCGGCGGTGCGCGCGGTGGAGGCGCGGCGCCGCGAGGCGCTGGGCGAGCGGCCGCCGCACGACAACGTCCACACCCTGCTGCTCAAGTACCGGTCTGTCCCGGCCGCCCGCATGCCCCATGCAGCTTGGCTTGGCAGCTGCTTGTGCGCCAGCTGGCACGTTGTACCCCGCTGGACCAGCACGCCGGTGGCAGGGCAGCAGGATGCTTGTGCAGGTGGTGTCCCGTCACACTGCCTGCATGAGGGCTGATTTCGCAGGTCATGCGGAGCTGGAGAACTGCTTGTTGCAATGTGGGCTTGGCAAGCTGCCTGACCTGCACCACTGCAGGCTCCAATGTTGATGGTGAAGATGCAAGAGTGGGCACCCTCAGGTCGCATGGTACTCCAGAGGGACACGCGAGACGCACGTGCCGAGGGCTGCGAGCATGCGCGCGCAGCGTGCTGGACCTCTGGCCCTGCACGGAGGACCAGCGGCGGCACCTGGAGCGGCTGCTGGGCCTGGCGGCGCCGCCCGCGGACGAGCCCGCCGGCGCGGGCCCGGCGGCAGACGTGCGCACCCGCGCCGCCCCTCCTCCGATGGCAGTGAAGCTCCAGGCGGAGGCAGACCTAAAGTTCATACGGGGCTGGGCAGGAGGGGTTTCGGGGTGTGGGTCACGGGAGTAGCACTGGGTGGTGCACGCTGGTTCGCATGCAGGCAGGCGTCCTGTCGGCGCGCGCCTGGCTGGCGCCAGAGCTCGTGGCGGGGCTCGGACACGCGCTGCAGGCCTGGCGTCGTGCTGCACCCGTCCCGGCTGCCGCACAGGGGCGGGCACGTTTGGCGACAGCCAGGGTCGGAGGGAAGCACCTCACGACGCGCTGCAACACCGCTCAACACCCCTGCCAGAGTAACGCGCTCCTGACTGCAGGTGCATGCACCGCGTCCGAGTCTGCATGCACCTGTGTCAGGCATGGACGAAAGGAGTTTGTCTTCGTGCAGGGCGTGACGCGTTCGCCGGCATGGTTGGGCCCGCCGATGAGCCCAGGGACCGCGCTGCCCGGCGGCGGCCCCAGCCCGCACGTGCACGCCGGCGGGCCCGCGCCCAACGGCGACGCGCTGCAGCTGCCGCCCGAGCTGGGCCGGCTGCTCAGCGCCCTGCCGCCACCGCAGGCGTGTCCGCGCGCAGGGGCATGTGCCTGCAAGCCGGCACCACATGTTTCGCACCGCACTGCACCTGCTGTTGTCGGATGTGTTGCTGTGGGGTTCGGTTTCAGCAGCACCACGGTTTCTGATGCCGCGCAGCTGGCTGCAAGGCCAGTGAGTGGGGACACGCAGATGGCCAGCGCTGGCTCGGCTGCCCACCTTGCGGCTTCCATGCCAGCTTCAAACGAGCACACAGGGGTGCATGCACATGCTGACCGCTGCATGGCCAGCGTGTGACAGATCTGGGGCAGACTGTTTCATGGCTGCTCACCTGAGCAGCGCCCCAACCCAGGCCGTGGACGGGCCGATCCCGAGCGTGGACGCCTTCATAGAGCTGCTGCTCGTGGTCGACGTCTCGCCCGCGGCCGCCGCCGCCGCCGAGGCCGCAGCCGCGCCGCAGCCGCGCCTGCCGCCCGCGCCGCGCCTGGCGCCGCCGCCGGGCTCGGTGCCCTTCAGCGACGCGGGTGCGGGCCAGCCCCTCTCTGATCCCCAGCACAAAACTTGTAAGACTTGAGGGCTGCTGCGTGTGGGCCTGCTGGTCGGAGAGCTTTTAGTGGGACCTGCTGGAAGCTCGTCCGCAGGTACTGCATTCTTGGCGGCGTGCGAGTGCGTGAGGCTGGTGGGGTAGTCTTGGAAATAGCAGCCTTGAAAAAGAGAGAGAGAGAGAGAAAGAAAAAGGTACATGCATGCGTGCAAGTAGAGCCCAATGTGCTCATGATGCTGTTGATGGGTTTTCCTGTAGGGCCTCCGGCTACGGGCCAGCCGCAGCTCGGCAGCGGGGACTGGGCAGCGGGAGGCGCGGGCAAGAGGCCGCGTGCAGACGGCGCAGACGGCGAGGGCGCCGGCGGCAGCGCGGCGCAGCCGCCTGCGCACGACGTGTTCCGGCAGCGGCGCAAGCAGCGCAGCCGCGTTGCTGGTGGAGAGGGATAGCGCTGTGACGTGCTCGAAAAGTGCTGGCGTCAAAGTCTGTGCGTGTGAACAACTGGCTTGAGCTGGACACTTTCATTTTTTTTCGCTTGTTGAAAAAAATAGTAACGTTGTCCTGCCGTTCCCCAGCTCTGCTTTGGAGCGAGTTTGGAGCGAGCGTTCTGCACTTTTGCAGCCGTGCTGAGCATGATAGGGTAGACAGCAAAGATAGGTGCACACAATCCATGGCGCCAGAAAGGCTTCTTGGCGAGGGGTTCAGCCCAACTGTCTCAACGGAGAGGGTGATCTGGACCGTAGCTGGGAAGCGGAGTGAGCATATGTGCACTTGGGCGAGCACGACATTTTGCAAGTAATGCTGTGCGTTTGCGTCAAGGGTTGCTGAGCCAGCCTGCGGGTGCACTGGGAGGCTCAGTTTCCAGCTGACGCAGTCCACGTACACTCCGCAGAGCCGGGAGTGAGCGCGGATAGTCGGCCACTACATCAGTGTGCCTTTGCTGCAGTTGGCAGCATAGCGCCTCGCCATGGAGCTGATGACGGGCAGGCCGAACGTGTCAAGCGTCGCAGACGCGCTGCAGAGCCTCCAGAGGGAGCTCAGCAGGACAGGTGCCAAGCGCCAGAGACTTGCGCACAAGAGTTGTCGCTGGTGCCCGCTGTGCGCACGTGTTGGCAACAGGAATACAAGCTGGCTTCTGCGTGAGATGTGCAATGTGACACTGCAATGTGACAGAGCGCTGACACGCCATTCCCGACATGTGCAGGCGGCGGGTTTTATGTTGCGGAGTTCATCATGGGGGTGCTGCTGGGCCTGGCTGCCTTGGTGGCCACGGCCTTGCTGGCCAAGCAGGCCACAAGCCGGCACTGGCAGCGGCGTCAGACCGCGGTGGTCATGGACACGCTCAAGGACCTCAAGCGGGAGGACGTGGAGCGTCTGCTCAAAGCGGTGCGCCAGGGGGCGCAGTGCTGGGAGGAGGTGGATATGGGCGCAGTGTGATGGCAGTGACCGCCCCCAACCTGTGACACGCTGTCTCACGTTCACCCGCTTTTAGCCACTGCCTGCCCTTGACCTAGCATATGACGACGTGACAGTCAGGCCGCCTTTCCATCACACCACTTATACTGACACGCATCAGCGGCTGCACGCAGAAGAACGACATGCCCACCTACCTGGCACAGCGGCTGCGCACGTCCGCCGACGAGCTGAGCGTGCAGTGGTGCAACGGCCTTGTCAGTGCGTCCCGCTGACAAGGCTGGAGCCTGACTGACGCGATGAGGGGGTGGTGACTCTTGGCGCATCCCTGACATGCATGCCTGCTGCCCGGGCAGGCCTGCATGCACCCGTTGGCACATTGCGACGAGCTGTCATTGGTGATGCTTTGGGGCATGCCCTCACAGCCTCTATTGCTGGCAGCTACCGCTGTGCTGAAGGCCTCGACTGGACAGCGTGCCTGTAGAGCAGTGTGCTGTGCGTGCATGGAGTGTTCTGAGCAGGCCTTGTGTGCCTGCGTTACGCAGGGCAGATGTGGACTCAGATCTCGGCCGTGAGCGAGGACATGCTTCGCGAGCAGATCGCCGAGGTCCTCAACGCGAACAAGCCTGCGTGGATCGCCGGCCTGAACCTCGACAGGCGTGCACTACCACCTAGCAAGTGCTGTCTGTGCACGTCTAGCATCTGGCTCCATGTCTGTTTGGTCCGCCCCACCACTCTCAGAGGTGCCTGCCTCTGCTGATCCACACAGGCGGTGCTGCATGTGATCTGCTGTGCAGATCATGGCGTACTTCCAGGGCTGCCTGCGGAGCGGCACAGTGGTCTTCTTGTTGCTCCCCAACCCCCTGGGTGACGCCAGCCTGCGGCTGTGCAGGGTGACCCTCGGGCAGCAGCCGCCGGTCATCCTGGACGTGCATGTCGTGGGCGCTGCTGAGCGCAGCGAAACGCCCCGCAAGCGCCGCGCGCGCTCGGCGACCAACGACAGGCAGAGCAGGCGTGCCATCGGGTGGCCTGCTTGTGTGAGTGGGATGCAGGTTGCTGCACTCACTCTGATCGCATCCCAGGAAGCGAGTGCTCAGGAGGCGCCTGCCGAGCCAGTGCATGCTAGTTCTTTTTCCGGCATACCTTCAAGTAGCACTTCGCTGCTCCAGTTGCATACACTGGATGCGCCGTGGTTAAGCAGGCGCATCCCCTGATCCGCAGCACGCCGGCTCATGCGCGGCAGGAGCGACAGCAGCAGCGCGGCCCAGGGCGGGCGGCCGGGCGGCGGCGGCGGGGCCGGCGGGCCTGCGGAGGCCTTGCGCAGCAGCGCGGAGCGCGACCGCGATGTCCCCGCCGACTCCCTGCGCACGAGCGCGGGCGCCTTCGAGCCCAGCGGGCGCTCGCGGGAGGCGGAGCGGTGGAGCAGCGAGGACGCGCAGCCGGCGGGCAGCAGCAGCGCACGCCAGGGCCGCCAGCCCTCACAGGATGCTGCCGGCGAGCGCGCGCACCGCCCCGAGCAGCACGGAGCAGCCTCTGGCGACGTTGCTGATGACGGCGGACACCCCGGTCCTTGCATGCCTCAGGGTGCCAGACAACGTGCAGAGCAGCGCCCGCAGGGCAGCCCCTGGGCGGCGGTCGGCGAGGGAGCCGAGGCGACCGGCCCGAGCCAGCAGGCCTACAATGGAGCAGCGCGCGGCGCGCAGCCCGGCAGCGCGTCCACCGACAGGCCCGGCGCCCGGTCCGAGGCGTCGCGGCGCGCGCTCGGCGACGCCGCGCCGTCCGACAGCGCGTCCAGCCGGGCAGCCCGCGACCGCGGCGGCGGCGGCGGCGGCGGCGGCGGCAGCAGCGGCGGCGGCGGCGGCGGCAGCGGCGGCGGTATTGGCGGCGGCGGCGGCGGTGGCGCGGAGCGCGGCGAGGCCCGCTCGGCCAGGCAGCCGCCGGGCGGCAAGGCCGCGCCCGTCCAGCCCGCCAAGGAGGTGGCCTTCGAGCTGGGCGTCATGTGGGAGGGCTCGCAGGATGTGTCGATCGCGATCACGCTGCTGCCGCGCCGCCTGGGCCTGGCCACGCTGCTGGTCAAGGTCATGTCGGCGCTGCTGAAGCTCAAGGCGCGCGCCGCGCCCGCTTCCCAGCGCCCTGCACCCGCAGCCGAGAGCGCGCTCTTGCGCCTGCACGGCTCTCGGCGTGATGCGTGTCAAAGGCTTGCATGCGTGCTAGAGCCTGCGCGTCACCTCTTGTTGCTAGGTGGGTGCAGCGTGGTAGGTACTGGGCGCACAGTCTGTATTAGCGTTTCTGACGCTGTCGGGGGCTGCGCGCCGCCAGGTGGGCGTCGACAAGGTCAGGCTGAAGGGCAGGCTGCGCGTCACGCTGCCGCTCTTCGACGAGCTGCCCTGCATCGCCGGCATCCAGGTAGCCTTCGATGTCCGTTGAGTAGTCTGGTGCGGGGCCGAGTGATTTTGTTTGAATCCGCTAAGCTGCTGACCCGGCCGCGCGCAGGTGGCATTTGTGGAGATGCCGAAGTTCCACTTTGACTTGAACGTGTACGGCGGGGACGGTGCGCGGCCTGAACAGGCTCCATGGCCCGCCCGAGCCTGCTCTCCCCTCGCACAGTGCCCGGCCGCATGCTGCGCAGACGCGTGACACTTGACAGCCGGCGCACGGGGGCGGCGCAGTGACCTTCCTCCCTGGCATCGAGCAGTGGCTGCGCAGCGTCGCGCGGGAGAACGTCCTCAGGTGCGCGTCCCACCCCTTAACCCAGGCAGGCTCTGGCGCGGGCGGCGAGTGCGGCGTTGCCACGCGCTGGAGCTGGGCATGATAGGGGCGTGCGCAGCATGCGTCGCATGTCGCATGCGGCGCCCAGGCGTCCGGCAGCATGCGGCCGTGCACGCCTGCGTTTATGCGCAAATGCTTGCTGGGTTGATGCTGGGTTGTGGGCTGGTTTGTGCTGCACGCAACAGCTGGCCCGAGCCGCGCGGCGCCGCGCATGCCTTAGCCGGCTACCACCCTTAGCACTGGCTTTTGTTATATTGCACAAGCTTTGACAGACGTGACAACAGTAGCTCCCTTCTGCAACCAACTGGTCCTTGCTCCTGCGCAGGGCGTATACGCTGCCGCAGAAGTACACGTACGCGCTCGACCCGCAGCGCCTGGCCGCGCTGGAGGCGCCGCAGGGCATGCTGACCGTGCGCCTGCTGGCGGCCGAGCACGTGCCGCGCATGGACATGCTGGGCAAGACGGACTGCTTCTGCAAGTGCGGCCCCCGCCCCGGCCCCGGTGCGCCGCGGCGCCCGCCGCCCGCCGCCGCCCCGCGCGGCGGCCCGCACGCCTCTGACGCCGGCTCGCTTGGCCCTGAACGCGCGCTCGAGCCGCGCGGCGACGGCTGCCCTGCGTGAGCGGCGCGCGCGTGAAAAGGTTGGGCGTCGGGCGGGCGGCCAGGCCGCCGGCGCGCGCGCGCGTGCAGGCTGTCGGTGGGCACAGGCCTGGTGCTGTCGAGCCAGGTGCGCAAGGGCACGCTGGAGCCGCGCTGGGACGAGGAGTTCCGGCTGCTCGTGCGCGACCCAGGCACGCAGCGGCTCACCGTGGACCTGTACGACTGGGACCGCTTCAATGCAGACGACGCCATCGGCAAGTGCGCGCCGCACTCACCAAACTGGCGCCGCGCCGCGGCGCTGGGCGCGTGCCCAAGCTGAGCTGTGCGGCGCAGACACAACGGACCGTGCAGCATGCAGGCTGCGGCCGCATGCCTGTCCAGCGGCAGCCGCGCTCCTGTTAGCGCCATTGCTGCGGAGTCACAGGCGCCAGTCTCTGGTCAGGCATGCTTCGGGCGCAGCCGCCACTGCGCTCTTACTCTGGTCGGGTCAGGGTAGGAGTAGGTCTCTGAATTACCTAAACTGCCCTGATCTGCTCGCGCCGGTTACCGTGCGCGGCTGCGCAGCGTGGAGGTGGCCATCGCCGAGTTGGGCAGCGGGCACACGCGCGACCTGTGGCTGGACGTGCAGCCGCCGGAGGCGGATGAGGTGTCGGCGGAGCACGTGCGCGGCGGTGAGGCGAAGAAGCAGCGGCACAAGGAGGAGAAGGAGAGCAAGCACGCCGAGAAGCTGCACAAGAACGGCAAGCAGTGCCGCCTGCACCTCCAGGTCCTGCCCTGGGGGCCGGCGCTGCCGAGCCCATGCGCGGCGCTGACCATACCTGTGGCCCGCCGTTTCGATTGCAGTCCGAGCTGTTTTTGTGACGAAGTTGGGCAATGGGAGATGGGCCTACGTAGGAGGCTTACAGCATCCCTGCTGACTCCACTATCCACCAACAAGAAAGTGCCACTGTGTGACGAAGCATACGAGGGATGCACCACTGTGGTCGGGTGCACCCTGGTGCTTCTCATGAGCAGAGCAGGCACTACAAAGCCCCTTAAAGCATGTGATGGTCCAGCAGCGTTTTCGTTCGTCTCAATTATTAAACGTTGGTGCGCGGCAGGCGACCTACCTGGAGTTCAGCGCGCACGAGGTCGCGCGCGCGCGCGCGATCGCGGAGCGCGGCGACGACGTGGGCAGCGCGGGCGGCGGGCAGGAGGACTCGGAGCTGGCGCGCATGCTGCGCGGCGGCGCGCTGGACGTGAAGGCGCGCCGTGCCTGCACGCGCTGCTCGCGCTGCTGCCTGCAGACCAGTGCGAGTGGGCTTTCCTGCCTGCGCACGACTGACCTTGTTGCAGGGGCTGAGTACCTGACCAGCGCAGTTGGGGCTCCGCTAAGAGATTATGCAGCACGGTGTTTGATGCCACTTCGCTGCTGGCTGATAGCTGTGCATGCTCTGCATGCAGCTGCATGGCGGAGACACGTGCGCGCGCGTTTGGCTGCCCGGCCGCACCGGCGGCCTGCTGGACGCGGTCTGGATGGGTTGCTGCAGGGGGCGCGGCGCCACTGAGCGCTGACGCGGGCGAGCGGCGCGCGGCAGGTGGTCAGCGCGGGCGGCCTGAACAGCAAGTCGGTCCTCAAGTTCGGCTGGACGTCGCGCTCGTGCGCGCCCCGCCATCACGCAGCCCCGCATGGCATGCGCTCGGTCCGGTGCTGGCGTCAGTTAGGGGCCTGCGGCGCCCCTGCACTGTGCCTGCTACCCTCTTTCGCAAGGTCCTGTAGGCAGTCTCGCGTTTTCTTGGCATTCCATCCCGCTGCGGCCCGGGAGGCTGGCCAAATGCTTGGCCGCACTCGTCTTGTTGGTGAGACTCTCCCTTATGAGCCTGATGCGCTGGCCACAAGGGCTCGTCGACCGCCCCTGCATGCGCGCGCGGCAGGTTCGTGGCGGCGCGCGTGGAGGGCGTGGACGGCGGCGAGAAGAAGCAGACGCAGGTGGCCACCGGCAGCAAGCCGACCTTTAATCAGACGCTCGAGTTTGTGGTGACGCCCTCGGAGGGCGTGCGCAGCTGCGGCGGCGACATCGTGCTGTGCGTCTGGGACAAGTACCTGTTCAAGGAGTGCCTGGTGCGCGGGCGGCCCCTTGCTGCGCCGTGCCGCCTGCGGGCCCTGTTGCAGGGACACCACACAGCTCTTCGCTGCATGCGGGCGGGACTTCTTACACACGCCGTTGATGAAGCAAGCCTCCCAGCGGAGCTTGCAAAACCAAACCTGCACTCACGTCGTGATCGGCCTCGCCTTGCTGGCAGGCGTTCTAAGCATGGCAGTGCCAAGTGCGTGCCTGCGCTCAAGGGCGCCCTGTGACCCGCCCCACCTGAAGCCCTGCCACCAGCCCACGTCAGAGTCAGCCAATTGTTCCGTCATGCGCGCAGGGCGAGGCCCGCATCCCGCTGGCAGAGGTCCAGCGCAGCAGCCCGATGAGCGGGCGCTTCCCGCTCTGCAAGCGCGGCGAGCGCGCCGGGCGGGCGGGCAGCGGCGGCGCGGGGGGCGAGGCTGGCTCAGCGCAGCCGGGGGCCAGGCCGGGCGCAGAGGGCGGCCCGGAGGAGCAGCGGGAGGCTGCTGGGCCCGGGCGGGACGCCGGGAGCAGCAGCCAAGGCGCCAGTCGCGCTCCTGCATCATGGCAGGCTCAGGCAGGGGGCTCTGGCAGGGACGCCCACGGCGGCGGCCCGGGGGAGCGCGGCGGGAACCCGGATGCCGAAGGCGCTGGCGACAGCGGCGCGGCCGCGCCAGGCGCGGGGCGCCCGGGCCCGCAGGCGGCCGCCGCTGGTGGGGAGGCCGAGCGCGGGGGGCGCCGCCCGGGCGGCGGGGCCGGCGAGGGTGCGGGTCGTGGCGGCGGCCGTGGCCGCGCGGATGCGGAGGACGAGGAGGAGGAGGCCAAGGACTGCCCGCACGGGTTCCTGCAGCTGGAGCTGCGCTGGCTGGGGTTCATGCAGTCTGGCTAGGTGCGCTTGCGGCTCCAGAGGCGTCGGCGGCGGGCGGCCCTGGAAGGCCGTGAGGAGCTACGCTACGCCGTGCTCCCTATCGCCCGGAGAAGCTGCACTGGTTGCGCCTGGCGCGGCAGCAACATCGTGCTCTGCAGCCGCAGGTCATTGGAGGCTTTGGCTGTATTCTAGTTTAAAGTAAGCTTTTCCTCTCCAGGGGGAGCACTGCTGGCTGGGCCTCATGCTTTCAGTCTGGAGCGCCTGGCAAGTAGGAAGTGGCTGTACCTGTGTGGTGTTTGCGTTCATGCAATGTCTCTTTGCTTTCCACACAACCCACTAGTAAACCCAGGACAGTGTGCGGCGCATCAACATACCTGGTAGCAGCGCAGGTGATGACAAACGCGAGTACACTTCAGCTGTGTTGCAGGAGTTTGCGCTGGCAGTTTTGCAGAGGGCAAGTGAATGCGCACTCGGTTTTGGAAGTCTGTGAGGTGTGCTTGCTGCCCGTATTATGGGTCTGCATGAGAGGGCTATTGCAGTATACAGGCACTTCACTCATACATAGAAGAGCTGCTTTCACCAGTTTGCGGAGCATGCAGTTGCAGGAATGCAGCATGCTCTGCACACGCCCACGCTATGCCAGCGTGGTGGCCAGCACATGTGTGTAAATAGTGAATTTTTCATTAGCACTTCCCATGTTTACCTCGCTGCTTCCACGTGCGTAGCAGCAGCCCTCCTCCCCCGCTCACAGCCCAGAGCAATTACGTGAACACTGAATCCATTGACCCCTGTCAAGCAATTGGCATGCTGGCGGGCAGTGCGGGTGGCGCGCCGACAGGCGTGGCCGCAAGCAGCTCCTCCCACCGGGCTTTCTCGTACTCCTCGGGCGTCTTGAAGTCCGGGTCGCAGTAGGACCGCCACGAGAAGCTGTGGCAGGCCAAGCACAGCAGCTCGCTCTCCCACTTCTTCTTGCCGCGGCACCAGGTCTGCGCAGCGCAGCCCGCCCACCGCTACAGTGAGGCACGTTTAAAGACAGGCCCGCCTTGGTGCCGCTGTGTTGCACAGTTCGTGCGGCAGACAGAGTTGCCCTCTACGACTGGGGATACTCGAAGGCAGGCAAGGAGTGGGTGTTGCTTCTGCCCTGCGAAGGGGCACTTGCTGGGCAGCATGCCCGGGCGTGCACTCGCCTGGATGAAGTGGTGCTCCTTGGTGTTGAGGCTGCCGCAGCTGAGGCAGTCTGGAAAGTCGTCGTTGCGCTTCCAGCGCGACGACCACTCCGCGACGGACATAATCTTGTAGCCGAAGCCGACGGCCGGGTTGATCTCGACGGGGTCGCCGCGCATGATCTTGGCCCACTCGCGCGAGTGCACGAGCGCGCGGGGCGCTTCATTCACATCCGTCTCGATGTCTGCGCTCAGGTTCTTGTTGTACAGCACCGCGTCCCGCTCCGCCGCCTCGCGCGCCTCCTTTGCCGCAGCGCTCTCGTGCGGCGCCATTGTTCTGCGCAGGACGCAGACCGGAAATTTGAGGACGATTTTTCTGTGGAGAGTTTGCAAGTAACTCTGCCGCTAGGGTGCCTGCTCTCTGCTGGCGCTTGTGTGCTCACCTCCAGCTCTCCCGTCCTGAAGCGGTGGAGGATGGGGGGCACTGCAGGCGGCGGCAAAGCTGCAAAGCCTGCAAAGGCGCCCAAGCGCAAGAGCCTGCGCGGCGGCGAGCTGCCAGCCACCTCGCCTGCGCTTCCGGCAGCCTCCACTATGGCTGCGAAGTCGAAAAAGAGAAAAGCCCCCGAGGGAGCAGACGCAGGGAAGCAGAAGAAGGCAAAGCGTGTTGAGACAGTTGAGCAGGCGGCGGCGCCCGCCGCCGCCGAAGCCCCAGCAGCACGGCAGCGGTGGCAGCGCCTGGACGAGGCGACAGTCCAGTACTACACAGAGGTGAGCGGGAGCCGGTTCTCAAGCACGGTGTAGCATGCCTCCGAAGCAAACTGATAAGTGCTCAAAGTGTTTTGCAGCAGGCTTGCTGGCGAGCACTCACGCCCTGTTGCTAGCTGCTCCCAGCTCAAGACTGCAAGCTCTTCAGATAGAGAGTACCTGTATTCACAGGAAAATAGCAGCGTTACACACTGCTGCAGGTCGTGCAAGCGCTTGCGGCGGTGCAAGATGAGGAGGAACGGGCGCTGCTGGCGGGCAACGCGCTGGGCGAGGCGGGCGGGCGCGAGCTGAGCATCG
>JAABUH010004210.1_pt1 | contig 11773 bp, 11 predicted proteins | sample 5559121 | NCBI WGS metagenome assembly JAABUH01 (sample SAMN10711871, study PRJNA513364) | rock metagenome | isolation source: Antarctica rocks | place: Antarctica: Victoria Land, Battleship Promontory nord | collected 2015-12-28 | reverse complement strand
GCCGCGCGCGCGCAGGCCGCTTGGGAGACATCCTGCAGCGTCCTGCGCTGGGGCGCGAGCGCGTTCCTGTGCAGTGCAGAAGGGCGCCTACCGCAGGCCGCGCTGCCGCGCATCCCGCTGGCCGATGCGCTCGACGAGGGGTGGTGGCATTGGGAACGCTTGCAAGCAAACTGCCGGGCAGTGCTTGTGGGCCTCGCCGGGTTTGTGCGCTGCGCGCACAGTGTGCGCGCAGCGCGCTGGGGTCTCCCAGCGGCAAAGTCATGCCGGCTCTGCCCTGCGCATCGTGCAGGCTCTGTACCAGTAATTTTACTGCAATTCCAGGCGTAGTGAAGCTAAGAAGGAACAGCAGGTACCTGGGTTGCAGGGTTTCGGGCCTAGCACAACAACAATGCGCAGGCTATTGGTTTGGTCAAGAGCAGGATAGGAAGCGCAGCACAGCTGCTGGTCGGCGTCGCAGACAGAGCCAATGCAAGCTGCTGTGCAGGCACGCTCAGTATGGGGCAGAAAGAGGACGCGCTAACTGCACACGCGCACGACGCTGATACTGCCTCCCTCCGCACCCCTCTCCAAAACCCGTACGCACTCAGGGAGGCTGGACGTCCTTGCATGCGCTCAGTCATGCATTTCAGTCCGGCCCGGGTCGCTCCCGGCGCGTGCGCCATCCGGCGCGCCAGGCTGCATGTCCGCCGGCGAGCGAGCCGTCGCACCCGTGCTGCTGGCCGCCTGCAGCAGCGCCTGGAAGTGCGCACTGCCGGCCAGCCGCTCATGGTCCTGGCGGCCCCGCGCCATGCGCGCAAGCTCAGAACGGGGGCGGGGACGTCCAAGCCCACGCTGCCGTGCACATGCACCGACAGCCCACCCTCGGCGGCCCTTGGGCGTTGCTGGCAGCTTTTGCGCACTTTCAAGCACAGGCACTGCGTCAGCCCCCGCAGTAACGCCTCCCAGCCCACCCTCTGACATGACATAGGGTAGGGCTGGGGTCAACGGTGACATTGTGAGCACTCCGGCGGCCGGCGCACCAGCAGCGCCCAGACGACCTCGCCATGGCCGCCCGCCGCCGCCCAGTCCACCGCCGGCGCGCCCAGGCGCCCGCACGCCACGAAGGGCGCCATGCGGCCGCCGCGGTCCCCGGCGCGCGCGCGCCGGCAGAAGAGCAGCACCTCAGGCGCGGCGCCGGGCTGCGCATCCTCTGCGATGCGTTTGCCAGGGGTAGGGTCAGGGGTAGGGTCAGGGCTCGTGCCGCCGCTGGGCCCGGCGCCTGTCAAGGACGCTGGCGCCGCCTCGGGGTCGCGCTCTGGCTGTCCCGCCGTCGGTGCGCCCGCAGCAAGCGGCGCGCCCGGCCGCCACGCCCCGCGCTCCCCGGCCGGGCTGGAGGCGGCTTCAGCTGCGCAGGCCTGGCGGCCGAGCAGCCGCTGCATGGTGGGGTGGCGCGCCGAGTGCGCCGGGCTGGGGTACCTGCGCACGGCGCGGGCCGGGCTTGCCGCCGGTGCGCGCGCTGCAGCGGGCGGCAGGGGCACGCGCACCGCCTGCATGCTTGCCGTGCGCACGCCGCGCGCGTCGGGGCCGGGAAGGAGGGAACGCGAAGGCGCAGCGCAGGCGTGCCCCGCCGCGCGTGCAGGCTGTCAGAGACTCAGCTTTCCACGCCATTTGAGCACGCTTGCGGGTCGCCCTTGTCCGGCAGGGCTTTCCGCTGGGTGCCAAAAGCCTGCAGCGAGCGCGGCAGGCGACGGTGCGCGGCGCGCCACGTGATGCGCCGGCCGCCGTCGAGGAAGGCATTGGGGTACGGCGCGTCCGCGCCCGGCAGCACGTTGACGAACAGGAACACCGCATTGCGCCAGGGCACCAGGCCGCCGCCGCGCGGGTAGCTGCGCGGCGCGGCGCGCGCGAACCAGGGTTGGCCAGCAGGCTCTGGGCGCATGGCGGCAGGACTGCGGAATGGCATGGACTGTGAAAGAGTTGGGGAGGCCTGCTGAAAGCACGCTGCTGCGCTGGTCTGCGCCCGCAACACCACAAGGTTCAGCTGGAAGCGGCCGCGCGCCGCTCTTCAAGACTCCTTGAGCCGTGCTCAGCCGCGCCTCCGCAGAGGCAGCCACAGCCAAGACCAAACAGGACGTGTGCAGCCGCCGTCTGAGCACTCGCACAGCGCCGCGCACCGCGGCACAGCGCCCGGCAGCGGCTCGCCCGGCGCGGCGGCGGCCGTGCGCACGATGATGGCGCGCCCGCCCTCCGCAAACGGCTGCCCCAGCCGCGCGGCGACGGCCTCCAGGCACGCGTCGCGCTGCTCGGTGGGCGCGCCGCTGCGCGGGCGAGCGCGCCACTGCCTGCGCAGCCGCGCCTGCGGAGCGCGCGGCCGGCGTGGGGAGCTCGCGTCAGCAGCGACGAAAGGCGCGCACAGCGTGCTGGCCTGCCGGAGTCCGTAGCCTTTACCCATGCAACGCAGCAGGCACCTGCACCGAGTGGGGCGGCAGCTGCTCGCTCGATGTGGCACCAACCCTAGTGAAGCCTCACTTATACCCTGATGTATACCCATGCTACGCAGCAGGCACTGGCATCAAGCAGGGCAGCAGCTGCTCATAATTTGGCACTGGTCAGCGTGAAAAAACTGGCGCGCACACTTGGCCGGCCGGCGGCCCACGCAGCGCACCCGGGGCGGCGCGGGCGGCGGCAGCGGCGCCAGCAGGCCCTCGAGCGGGTCGTCCACACGAGCAGGCGCCGCTCCCGGCCCCGCCTCGGCAGCGCCCGCCTCCAGCGCTGCACTCGCCAGCTCAGCTCCTGGGGCGTCCCGGTGCGCGCCGCCGCCTGCTTCCATTCCGCGTCCGTCCTCTACCGCTCGCCCAGCCTCAGCCGCCTGCCCCGCGGCTGGCCCCGCATGCGGCGCGTCTCGGTCTGCGGCCGCGCCCGGCGCGCCGGCCGGCGGGCCGCGCCACGTCCGGAGACGCGTCGGGCGCGGCCACCGGGCGCGGCGCCTGATCTGGCGCGACCGCGCCGAGCCAGCCGGCCGCGCGCGCCGGGTCGGGCGGCCCGCTGCCTGCGCGCGCGGCGGCCGCGACGGCCGCCAGGTCGTCGGCCGGCCCGGCGAGCGCCTCGCGCATGCTCGCAGACTCTAGCACCTGCCGGGGCACAAGACGGTCTCCGTCAAGTCTTTCTTCACCTCATCATCCCTTGATGCCTGGCTTGCTCAGGACTGCTGAGCCAGCCACCGACTCTGACACCTGCAGCGCGTAGCGGGACGCCTTGCTTTCAGGCACGCTGCATGATGCTGAGTTTAGAGCACAGCAGGGAGCAGGCAGCTTGTCGCATCGCGCACCATGGCCCTGCGCTCCAGGGATGTGAATGCGCAGGCTCCATATCAGCACGTAGCAACACCCTCAACACACTCTACAGCTCATGCTGTAATTGTTGAGGCGGGACGGGCGGGGCGCGCGTCGGGGCAGCGATCGAGCAGGCGATCAAACATGTCGACCAGGCAGGCGGCGTCGGCGGCCGCGTAGGCGGTCTGCGCGGCGCTGAGCGGCCGCGCGCCCCACGCGCTGCACTGCTGCGCCTTGTCCAGGCCGGCGCCCGTGACGCGCGCCGCCAGCGTCGCCAGGCTGATGCGCGCCAGCGCGTTCTGCCGGGGCGCCGCCGCAGGCGCCTTGTCAGCGCCGTGTGGTCAGGGCTGCGCACACTCACAGGCAAGCCGAGAACCATACCATGCACATGCTAGGCACATGCGGAAGCCATTGCCTCTGCGCGGATGTGGGTGCAGGGTAGAGCTGTCCTGAAGGATCCCAGCTGTCCGGAAAGACAGCCCTGTACCCCATACCCTAAACATTTCAAGCACACTCGCTCCGCGGGCGCGCCTGCTGCGCAGGCGGGCTGGCCGCGCGCGCCAGGCGCAGTACGTCCACGTGGCCGGCCAGGCGCGGGTACGACTCGGCCAGGCGGCGCAGGTCGTAGCGCAGCCCAAAGCCGGCCATGACTATGTGCTGCGCCCCCAGCAGCGCGCCCAGAAAGTCGGACAGCGCGGCCGCACGCTCAGCCGCGCCACGCCCGGCGCCGGCCGCGCCGCCGCCCGCCGCGCCCTGGCTGCGAAGGGGGCTGCCTGGCAGCGAGCTGCCAGTCTGGCCGCCGCCGTCACATGGCGCGTCGCTGCCGGTCTCGCCGCCGCCGTCACATGACACGTCGCCGCCGCCGCCGCCATCACCGCAGAGCCGGAGGAGGTCCAGCAGGTACACGCGGCGACGCGTCGCGATCTGCAGCAGGCTGACGGGGCCCGGCGCGGCGCCGCGCGTGCCGGGCGCCCACTCCGCGTCGATGCCCACCACGGGCGGGTGCGCGCCCCACGTCGCCCCCGCGCCATCGCCTGCGCCGGCGCCGTCGGCGGTTGCGCTGCTCGGCGACGCGCATGCGGCCGCCGCGCCCCACGCGAGGTCGGGCGTCCCGCGCCAGGCGCTATTTACTGGGCCAAAGCCGCGGGGCGGCGTGGCCGCGGGGCGCACTGCGGAGCCCGCTCCCAGCGCGCCATCTGGCGCGGCGCTGCAACTGCCGGCCACCGCGATAACGGACGCCGCCGTTTTGCCGGCCACTGCAAGCGCCGCAGGAGCCGCCGCTCCTGAGCTCTCGGCGGTGCTGCCTGTTGCGGCGCCAGGCACAGCGCCAGGCGACCCTGGCACGAGGCCCTGCTCAGCCTCGATTGCAAGCACAGATCCCCCAGCAGACCCCGCGGGCTCGCCGGGCGCCGCAGGCTCCCCGCGCGCCGCCAGCCCCTCGGTCGCCAAACCCGCCTGCTCAGCCGCCGCGGGCTGCCCAGGCACCGCGCCCGGCCCGCACGCCCACCCGTCCGCGGCCGGGTAGACGTGCTCGGCCGCAAAGGCGCCCCGCAGCGCGGCATCCGTGGGCGCCTCGGAGCCCTGCGCCGCGGCTGGCGTGGGGGCACCAGGGGGACCCAGCACGGCCGCATGCACGCGCGCCAGCGCCTCTACGCTGTCCACCAGCTCGTAAGTGCCCGGCGGCAGGCTGTATGAGGGCAGCGTTCTCGATGCGGGCCTGGCCGGCAGCGCGCCGCCCGCCCGCGCCCGGCGCGGCCTGGAGGCGCGCGGGCCATCGGCGGGCCGCTGCGGCGCCGGGAGCGTCTCCAGGCCGTGGCACACCAGCAGCAGCGGGCTGCTGCGGCGCTGGGGCTCGTGCGCTTCAGCAGGAGCATCAACAAGCATGACAAGACGAGCATGGAGAAACAAGGGAGTCAAAATTTTCCCTGGTGCATGTGGATGTAGCAAGGGCAAGCAGACCATCGGGCTGCGATGCTGTTTGATGTGCTCGGCACAGAATGCTTTGGCACAGCACACGGAAAAATCCAACACAGCACAATGTGCCTCTGCATAGAGGAGCCAGCCAGGACGACAATACCGACAGACACGTGGTGACCCTTATGACCGGCTTGTCCACCTCCGCACTCATTCAGTCATAGTATTTACGCAGGCGATACGTGCGCAAGCGCAAGCTGAGCATAAAGGCGCGCGCCTGTCAGGAGACGCAGGCGGCTCCCGCACGTGCCCCGTCACGACCACGCGGCGGCCTACACGCACCTGCACGCCGCGCCGTCCGCGCCGTCACGCAATCGTCCAGCAGCTCAGCAGCTACAGGTTGCCTCATCGGTGAGAGCGGCAGAGGGCGGAGCAGTACTTCACACTGCTACCCACGTCAATACGCTTCCTGCCTGCGACAGGGCGCTGTCTGCCGGGCAGCAAGGACTGCAAGCCAGGCGCTCGTCGACAATGCGCATTTGCAACAGGGCGGCGGTATAGAGACTGTGCTGCGTACAGCACAGCCGAAGACCGCCCCTTACGCTCGAGACGCACTGCCACGACACAGCTCGGGCGGCACCGCCACAACCGCTTACAGTGGGGACATGGTGCCTGGCAAGCGGCGCAGCCGATGCTCGGGCGCCCACCTGCGCGAGCAGGCTGCGCGCGGCCGCGGGGCCAAGGCGGCGCTCCAGCTCGGCGCCCGCGACGGCGTGCAGCTCGCACGCCGCGCCGGTGCGCGGGTGCGCCCACTGCTGCCCCGCGCCAAACAGCTCCTGCGCAAGGGGATCCACGCTGTCTGTGTATGGCGTGATGCGGCTGCATCCTGGGCACCACTTGCTCCTGCCGAGATGATATGAACGCAGATAAAACATCACGTCACAAGGGCCTCACGTTATGTCGACTGTGAGCTGCCTGACACGGCAGCGACGTGTTGCACACTTGTGTGACAACATGCATGCAGGCAGGGGAGCAAGGGCACGGACATGGCAGATGCCGGGGCGGGCCCCGCACCGGCAGCGGTTCCAGCTCGAGGTGGAGGCCTCCGTGCGCGTGCGGCCGTCGCGCGGCGACGCGCGCGGCCACCCGGGCGGCCACCGAGCCCGCCGGCCACGGTGACACCACCCCTGGCTCAGCCCCTGGCTCCGTCCCTGACTCCACCCTTGGGTTCATCCCTGGCTCCGCTGCATTTGCGCCGCCCGTGCCTCCGTCCTCGCGCGCACCGCCTGGCTCGAGGCCTGCACAATGGGATGGGCGCCTTGTCGGTGCTTCCACCACCGCGCGTACGTGACATGGTACCAGGCAGGACCCATCCTTAGGGGGGTCTCTTTGTAAACAGGCCGGGCATTAGCAGTAATCTTCATGCCAATGGCATATGAGCCAACACGGTTTGCTAGAACACGGCCAGCCATGAAGTTGCAACAGGGCTTGCCATCCCAAGCCAGCATGATTGGGGCACCTTCGGGCGCGGGCGCGCCTGCGCCGGCGTCCGCGGCCGCGGGCGCGGCGACCGCAAAGTCGGCGACGCGCCCGCCCACCGCCGCCAGCAGCTCGGGCGTGCCGATGGCCAGCTGCGCGTCTGCGCTGCCGCCGCCCAGGCGCACGCGCGCCAGCCGCGCCACCTGCGCGCAGTGCCAGGCCCGTCATTGTTAAAACAAGGGGCGTGATCGGCTGCCTGCTCAAGGCCCGTCTGACATGCAAGACTGCTCGTGCATGGGACAGCAGCTATGACCGCAAAACAGCGGCCTGCTCACCAAGGGGTGTGCTCCAGGGCTCAGACGGAGCGTTGTCCTCACATGGAGACAAGCGAGCATGCATTCAGCATGGGCTGGCCGCGCAAGACTGGTGGGGAGCAGCCACGCACACAAGCACGGGAGCAGGCCGCAAGCTCCAGGCTCTGCCACACGGCGGCCCCTGCACAGAGGTTGAGTGCAGTGCTGCAGGCCGCTGCGGCTTCAGCCAAGAGCCGCAGGAGAGCGCATAAATGCATGTTCGGCCGCGCAGAGCGCAGGCGCTGCCTGGAGGGCGGGGAGCCGCCTTGCGCACCAGTGCTTGCACTCCGTAAGTGCGTGCTCTCTAGCGGGAACACCGCGGGGCCGCACCTCGAGGTCGAGCAGGGTCGGGAGCAGCGCGGCGTGGCCGAACGGCGGCACGGCGCCGACCGGGAAGCCGGTCACCGCCGCCACCTCGGCCGGCGTGGCCAGGCGCAGCGCGCGGCGCGGCGCGCCCGTCAGCGCCGCCAGGCGCCGCTCGTCGGCGCGGCGGGCGGCCAGCAGCACCAGCAGGAGCGGCCGCCCGGCCGAGACCACCAGCAGGCACTTGGCCGCCGGCGCGGCCGCATCGGGCGAGGCCTGGTCCGGCGCGGCGTCGGGCGGCGAGTCGCCGGCCGGCAGGAAGTCCGCGGCGATGCCGTGCAGCGCGGCGTGCTCCGCCACGTCCACAATCCCGCGCACCAGCGCGCCGCCGGCCGCGACGGAGTCACCCGTGGCAAGGCCGGGCGCCATGGTGCACAGCTCAGGCAGTGTTACCGCGCCGAGCGCGGCCTGTGCAGAGCGCGCATGCCTGCGCTGCCTGGCCTTGCAGTGGTGGTGCGCAGGGAGGCCAGCCCGGGCGCATCCCCAGGAACAAGGACCAGCGGGGCTGGCAGCATGGCCGCGAGGAGCGCCGCATCGCCCTGCTGTCTGAGGCCTCATGATGAGCGAGCTGCGCACTCGCTGGACCTCCTGTGGAGCCTTGGACACGAGTGACGGGTTCTTCTTCTTTTTTCCCACAGCACACACAGCAGCCCGCCTAGTGCCTGTCTCCATACACCAGGCTGGGCATGCAGGCTAGAAAGGGGGGCGCAGCTGCCAGGGCGGGGCCAGGTGTGGAGGCGTGCTGTCTCTGTCGCAGAGCGCCCGAAGGGGTGCACGACAGGACCTGTCCATGAGAACCAGAGCTATGCGCTGATGGTCGCAGCAATGTCAGATGATGTCGCGCCCATGGCAGCGTGCCCCCGCCTGCAGAGCACTCGGTCGCTGCGCTGCACGCTGCAGCCGGCCAGCGAGCGGCGAATCCTCATGTTGCCGCTGGAGGTGGCGGAGAGGCTCGGCACATCCCTCGTGCGCCCTCGCGCACCAACACAGGCAGGATAGCTCTGTGTAGGGCAGGTTGCAGCACTGAGCAGGGCCTTTGCCACTTTGCACTTGCTCAAGCCCTGCGCTGCAGCGGGGCCGGTCGAGCCGGGCGCTGCCAGCCACTGTGAGCTCCCTGCGGCAGTCGGCAGGCTGTACTGCCGCAGGCCTGTCACATCAGGAGCGCTGTGCCTGCAGATATGCGCGAGGGCTGCAGGGCAGGAAACTATGTTAGCACAGACAAATGGCGGAACGGCTCGCAGCCGACGATGGCCGCGCAGTACGAGGAGGCGCACGAGCACGAGGGCGAGCTGGCACGCGTGCGGCAGCGGCAGACGGAGCTGGCGGGGGTGGACCCGCTCTCGACGCCGTGCTGGCGGGACCGCGCCGGCGCTCGCGACGAGGCCGAGACGGGCCGTGTATCAGCGCGCGCGCTGAGCGCTGCTGGGCCAGGTCCTGAGGGTGCGCTCAGCGCCTGTGTGTGCTCCGGTGCTTGCTGGCGCGGGCCTGCCAGCCTCCCGCAGGCGCACACGCGTCCCGCAGCTGCCTGGCCACCCCGTTCCTGCTGCGCGCCCCTCACCAGCCGCTCACTCAGCGCACAGCTGCTGTGATCGCCGCGCAGCGCTGCTGCACGCAGTTGTCTGTCGCAGTGCGCCGCCCGGCCCCTGTCTGACCCCGCCCCTGGGCGGCGCCCGCAGGCGGGGAGGCCGCCGGCGCAGGGGATGCGCGGTCGGCCGCGGAGGCGCACGCCGCCCAGGCGCTCGCGCTGCTCGCACGCGCGCCGCCCGGCCAGGCAGCGGGCTCTGCGGCCGCAGCGCCGCCGGCGGCGGCGGCGGCGGCAGCGGCGGCCGAGGACGGGCTGCCGGCGCCGGGCGGCGACGTGTCGTCGCAGGCGGCGCTGCCGCGGGAGGCGGCGCCGGCGCCGCTCGACGCGGAGGGCGAGCAGGCACTGGCGGACGTGTTCGCGACGCAAGGCGCGCTGACGCGGGGCGAGGCGCGCGCGCTGGCGGCCGAGGTGCGCGGGGGCGCCGGGCTCTTATTCAGGCCGCCACGCGTCTGCAGCGGCAGCTTGACGCGGTCCAGGGGCCCGGTCGGCCGGTTGGTGTACTTGGGGTGCTTTTGCGTTGCTGGGCGCAGGCAGGGCGCCCGCGGCCGGGGAGCTGCGGGGCGGCGCCGCAGGGCGTGCGGGCGCGCGCGCGGCGCAGCGGGCCCGGCCTGCCTGCCCGTTCCGCTGCGGGCCGAGCTGGGCCTGCCTGTGATGACCGGAAAAAGGTTCTGGGGCAGATGCGATAGAGACGGGACCTGCGGGGGGTGTGCGGGCGGTGCGGGCGGCTGCATGCAGGGCGCTGTTGGAAAGATGGGACGTCGGCGCCAGCGCACATCGGCTGCATTTGTAAGCAAACAGGGCGCGCCGGGCGCGGGCGCAGGTCGGCTGCAGCGAGGCCGACGTGGAGGGCTTCTTCGCGCGGCAGCGCGCGGCGGCGCGCGGCAGCCAGCAGCGCGTCTTGGAGCGCGCGGGGCCAGGCGCCGCCGCGCCGCCGGCGCCGGCGCTGGGCGGCGGCGAGCGCGGCCGCAGCGCCGGGTGGGCCGCCGCCTGCGCCGCGCTGGACAAGGAGCGCAAGAAGCAGACCGGCGAGCTGCGCGTGCTGCTGGACGATGCTGGCCGGATCAGGCCCGACCTGGCAGGCGCGCCGCGCGCCCGGCCGGCGACCTGGGGGCCTTGACGGCCAGGGCGACTCCATGCGGCAGTCAAAGCAGTTTTCAGTGTCGGGTGTGCAGCCGAGGAATTACGCGCGTGTGCCATGGTGTGATGCTTTTGCGTAGGCTGCCGGGGCAGCGTATAGCTGTCCGCCTGTTGCCCAGGCGGCTGTCCGGGCAAGCAGGCCGATCCTGCCCTGACGCTGCGCCGCCGGGGCGCGCAGACGCGTTTGCAAACAGGATGTGGCGCACGAGCAACGCGAGCGCTCGCGCGGCCGCGCTGGACGCGCTGGCGGCGAGCGCGCGCGACGCGCCGACCGCCGCGCGGCTGCTGCATGCGCCCAAGCTGCAGCCCGCGCTGAACGTGCGCCCTCGCTCCGCCGCTCCTTGCCCGCCGCGTGTTCACCACCATAATGCGCCCTAACCCTAAACCTACACCTGGGTACTCCTGATGTGCGTTGCGACGTAACGACTCGATGCACCTGCGCGGCGCGAGCAAGTGCGGTTTTGACTTTGCGCTCGGCCGCTGCAGCCTGTTGTTGGGTGACGGCCAGGCTGCGTCGCGCGTCCAGGTGTACGCATGTGCTGCGGAGCGGGACCAGCAGACGTCCATGCTGCGGGCGCTGCTCGCCGCCCTGGGCGCGCTGGCCTCCGCGCCGCGGCAGCTCCGGCAGCCCGGCCCGCGCTGGGACAAGCAGCTCGTGCGCGCGGTCGCGCGCCTTGCCAAGCACAGGCGCGCCGCGCGGGCGCGCAAGCGGGGGCCAGCCGTGTGCAGAGCGGGGCGCTGCAGAGGCCGTGGTCCTTCTCCAGGGCCGCCAGGGCTGCCGCTTGCACGTCCTGTCGCACATTGCAGCATGTTGTGTTCAAAAGTTTCGACACCCTGAGCGCCCACTTCACCACGCACGTATGCATGCCTTCTGCCCTGCCCCGATCTTGCGGGCGACATCTGCTGGGGGAGGCGCACATGCCCCCCTTGCCAAGCGGGGCGCACTCGCGCCGCTCGTGCAATTTGGCGCCCCCGACAGCCCAGTGCCGAAACGGCGCGCGTCGCGCTGAGGCGGCTGCAGGGCACGACCGGCGCGCCGGGCGCAGGGAGCCCGATGTGGCGGCCGCGGCGTCCGAGCTCGCGCAGCGCATGGCGCTGGAAGCGGGCGCCGCGCAGGCGCCGCCGCCGCTGCCGCCGGCTCGCCGCAGCAGCGTGCCAAGCCCTGCGGGACCCCGCGCCGCCCAGCCCGCCGCCGCGTGCACGGGGCCCGCCCGCGCGGACGCGGCCGGGCCGTCGCACAAGCGCCCCCGGCCGGCGGAGCAGAGCAACGGCGGCGCCGGCCCCGGACTGCAGCTCAAGCGCTCGCGGCTCGCGGTCAATGCCATGCTGCAGGCGGACGGCGCGGCCGCGCGGGGCGGCGTGGCCAGCCCCAGGGCCTCAGACCACCGGGGCCCCGCCTCGCCGCGCGCGGCCGGCGGCAGCCGAGGCGCGCCCGCCGTGCAGCCGCTGAAGCGCTCCCGTTGGGCGGGCGACCAGGCGCCGCCGGCCCGCGGCGCCTCCGCGGGCGCCAATGACCGCGCCGGCGTGGCGAGCCCCAGGGCCGAGGCCGGCCAGAACGCCGCCCTGTTCCGGGCGCTGGGCGGGGCGCCCGCAGCGCAGGCGCCCGCGGGGCCGGCCACGCAGCGCGCACG
>JAABUH010004208.1_pt1 | contig 11775 bp, 12 predicted proteins | sample 5559121 | NCBI WGS metagenome assembly JAABUH01 (sample SAMN10711871, study PRJNA513364) | rock metagenome | isolation source: Antarctica rocks | place: Antarctica: Victoria Land, Battleship Promontory nord | collected 2015-12-28 | reverse complement strand
AGGAGGCTTCCGCTCCCGATGGGGAGCGCGTGTCTACGCCGCAGCTTGTACCGTCATCGCCACCGGAAGGCTCAACCGCATATCTGCCCTCCAGGCCATCTCAAACGCCCTGAAGCCGTCCCCGGCCTAACCCCGATGCCACTGGGACCTGAGCAGTTACACCAAAAGCAGGATCTCCGGCGGCGGATACATGAACCGCCATCCTTCGCGCGGTCCCTCGGCGCGCAAAACGATCCAGGATGGCAACGGACGGCCGGGCGACGAACTCGTGCATGGCTCCGAAAACTCGAAGCCTCGCCTCAATCGCAACCGGCCCGTCATGCCTCCCCGACATCGACCATTCACCCGAAGCGACTGCCCTGGACTAGGCCGGCTCTGGGATTGCCGTTCCAGTGCCAAGGGTTTTAGGGTGCGGTGAGTCGCAGCCGTCTCCGGTCCCGTCATGCCCGTTCGAACCACCCTGCCGCCAGCCACCGTCGAGGCATCCCGCGGCCCGACCGGGATCGTGTATTTCCAAATTAAGGCGTTCTCCAAAGCCCTGAAGGAAGCAAACCTGAAAGGTGGGCAGCCGCAAAAGAAACACGACCGCGTCCGGGTCGTCCTGGGCAGCCTGGGCGACAGCGACGATCCGTTCGCAAGCCTGTCCGTTACGAACCATGGCGAGCGGCGCATCCGGGACTGCGTCAAGTACGACATTGGCGACGGATGGCGCCTCGTCACGCAGCAGAATGACAAGGCTTGCACGTTCCTCTTCGTCGGGAACCATGACGACACCGACAAATGGCTGGAAGGTCACAAGGGCGAGGACATCGGCGTCAGGGACAACCGGCTCGTGCGGATACCCGGCGTGGGAACGGGACCCGTTCCGCAGCGGCAGTGGATGGCCGACCAGCACGAGGGAGCGTTGGTCGACCTGCTCGAAGAGGACGAGGTCGAACACCTGCTCGAAGGCCTGTCCGCTCGCCTCATCCGCGACCTGACCAAGCTCGACGGTGGGTCGGGGGCCGAAGAGCTTGAGCAGCTCGTGGCGCTTATCCCCGACGGCGGGAACGCGGACTTCGTGCGTACGGTTCTCACCCTGCTGATGGCCGGCAACGTCGATGGCGGAAAGGCCCACATCGGAGTCCGGAGTGGGAAGGTGGCGCCCCTGGTGGACGTGGACACCGGGGAGATGATCGACGTCGAGGACGGCGAGGATGTCCGCAGGCTCCGCGTTGGGTCACCCGAGTACGGCGAGTGGCTGCGGTCCTTCCAGAAGCTCTCGCCCTGGCAGGACTGGTTTCTCTTCCTGCACCCCCAACAGGAAAAGGTCGTCGAGGCGGAGTACCCCGGGGTGGCGCAGCTCTCCGGGGTGTCCGGCTCCGGGAAAACGTGCGTGGTCGTTCGTCGCGCCATCCGCCTGGCCCGCGAGGGGTCTGCCAAGGTCCTGCTGCTCACGCTTAACCGCAGCCTCGCGGGACTCCTGCACCAGCTTGTCGACGCCGCCTGCACGGACGAACTGGTCAGGGCCCGGATCGAGGTCATGTCGTTCTTCGATCTCGCCCGAAGGTTCCTCATCGCCTTCGAACCGGCCAACACGCGGCACTACGAGGACGTGACCTGGAAACTCGGAGAGCACGTCGACGAAGTGTTCCGGGAGTACTACAGGCAATGGCTCAATAACCGCGAGGCGTCGGTGCTTCTGCCGTGCATAAGATTTTCAACGCGCGAGGGGTGTCGGGCGAGGTTTACACGCGGGAGGAGTTCGACTGGATACGGTCCGCGGTCGCCCCAGAGGCGAGGGCCGAGTACCTTCCACTCGATCGCAAGGGACGCAAGCTCCCCATCCCCCGCGAACGCAGGCAGGACCTACTGCGAGGCCTGGAAGGGTGGGAGCGCAAGATGGGTGCGGTCGGGATCGTCGACTATCTCGGCCTGACGAACGCCTTGGCCCGACATCTCGACGAGGTACGGCCCGCCTACACGAACGTGCTGGTCGACGAAGCGCAGGACTTCGGGACGACCGAGTTGCGCGTGGTTCGCAAGCTGGTGAGGCCGGGGGCGAACGACATCTTTTTGTGCGGCGACATCGCCCAGACGGTTCTGCCGAAACATAGATCCCTGGAGGCTGCAGGCTTCTCCAAGCCCGTTCGGGAGCGGATCCAGCAAAATTACCGGAACAGCCGTGAGATACTCGCGGCTGCGTACGACCTTTTAAAAAACAACCTCCACGAGGAAATGTTCGACAGCGAGGACCTTGAGATCCTCGATCCCCGGTTCGCGAACTTCAGCGGTCCCGTCCCGATGGCGCTGGCCGCCGGAACGTTGGAAGAGGAGATCGCCTACGCGCGGAGCTATGCCGCGACATGCCTGGGACAGGACGCCAGGACCGTCTGCGTCGCTTTCGCCGGTTTCTCCTCGCGCGACGTCAGCCGCTTCGCCAAGCGTTGCAGGGTGACCGCGCTCGACGGCAACTACGACCCTGGAACCGACGCCCTGGTTTTCTCCGATCTTGAACAGACCAAGGGCTACGAGTTCGACTGCCTCGTCATCGTGAACTGCCGCGATGGCGTACTGCCCGCCCGAGAGGCGCCCGTTGAAGAGGCGTTCCGGGAGACGTGCAGGCTCTACGTCGCCATGACCCGGGCCAAGAAGGAATTGATCCTGTCATTCCACGACGCTGCGAGCCCGTGGATCGTAGCGGTCAGCGGCACGATCAGCAGCGACCATTGGGCGTCATGCGAAATCCTGGACGAGGCCCTGCGCCAGGGCGTGCCGGAGGTGCTGTCCGAGATCGAGACCAAGGTTGAGGGCAACGCCATTGGGCACCTCACCGGCAGTCAGTTCCTCTACACGATGGCAGCGGTCGGCATGTCCAACGAGGCCCAGGAGAAGCTCGTCGAGGTCGTGGACGGGATGGGCATGACCGCGGCGGGGTCCGCCCGTCGGATCAGGTGGGCCAACATGGGTGCCCTGGCGGCCGACCTGCGCGCCTCGAAGCGCCAGGACGCACTCCTCGGGCCGAAGATTGCGGAAGAGGTCCGGGCGGCCATTCACGTACCATGAACGAGGACCGGCGAGCCGCGGTCCGGCGGGCCATCGTCCGCGGAGGGATCCGGGGGCATACTCGTCCGTGCAGTCGCCTTGAACCGAGAAAAGGTCTCAACCGGAACCGCCGCTCCTCGTCGGACGACGGTTCGGCTCCACTTAGGGTGTGGATCGCGAACGCACGCCAATGCCGCTCAGGCATGCACATGATCGGAACGCAACATGACTCTTCGGGGCCAACATCCGCCGCATTCTGCGCCACGCGGGCTGCACGCTTGAGGACGCCGTCTTCGTCCGCATCTACCTCCGGGAATTCGATCGGGACTTCGCGGCCTTCAACAGCGTCTATGCCCAAACCATCCCCCAGGACCGCCCCCTGCCGGGCAGGACCACGGTCGGGGTCGCGGCGCTCGGACGGGGAGCCCTGGTCGAGATCGACATGGTCTGTTTCAACCCCGCAAGACGCTGAAGGGAAGAGAGGCACGGCTATGCGGTTTCACATGATCGAGGGCGGCACCAGGCCTGTCGCGCCATTCAGCCACGCGGTCGAGACCGACGGCTTCGTGTTCGTCACAGGTCAGATGCCGGACACGCCCGACACGCCCGGCGTCCTGCCGGACGGCATCGAAGCGCAGACCCGGCAGGTCATGGCCAATCTCGCCACGATCTTGGCCGGCGTCGGCCTCGGCCTCGAACACGTCGTCATAGCGCGGGTCTACCTGACGCGCTTCAAGGAAGACTACCAGGCCATGAACGAAGTGTACCGTTCCTTCTGGCCCGAAGGACGGCTTCCCGCGCGCACCTGCGTTGGGGTCACGGGGCTGGCCTATGAGGCGCTCATCGAGGTGGATCTGGTGGCGCGCCGCCCCTGATCCGATCCTTCCGGGGCGATCACCCGGAAGAGGCAACTCCTTGGCTGCGCCGGCCGGCACGGACGCTTAGTCGACGCCTCGGGACCCATGCCGTTCAGGGCTCCGAAGGGAACGCGGGATGTCGCCACAGCTGTCGGAGGTGAGCCTGATCTCGGCACGGTGCGTGCCCTCTATGCCGACGGGCTTTCGCCGGGCGACCTGATCCGGGAAGTCTATCGCCGGGTCCAGGCGAAGCCCGACGTCGGCGTTTGGATCGCCCTCGTCCGCTCGATGCGGCGCTGGCGCGGGCGAAGCCCTCGCTCGCCTCGGCCGCGCGAACCTGCCTCTTTACGGGGTGCCGTTGTCGGTCAAGGACAACATCGACGTGAGGGGGCTGCCGACCACCGCCGGCTGTCCGGCCTTCGCCCACCTGCCCGAAAAAAGCGCCACCGTCGTCCGGCGCATGGAGGACGCCGGCGCCATCCTGGTCGGCAAGAACACTTTGACCAGTTCGCCACGGGTCTCGTGGGGATCCGCAGTCCCGTTCACCCAGTCAATTCCTTCGACGCCGCGCGCATCCCGGCGGCTCGAGTTCCGGCTCGGCGGTTGCCGTCGCGCTCAGCTTCGTCAGCGTCAATCCGTCACCTGTTCATGGTCGATACACACTCCCCGCGTAATGACCGGGGCTGGCACAAGAGGAGACAGCCATGTCCCACGCCCAGCCGACGATGCCGAGCTTCGAGCCTACGCCGACCATGACGGAGGCCGAAACCCAGGAAGCCAAGCACATCGAGAAGCTGCAAGCTCACAGCTCCTCGCATCATACCGCCGGCACTGATGAGATGCCGGCGCCGACCGTCGCGGCACCCGGCGACAGGGCCGAAGGCGACCCTCGCTAGCCGACCCGTCCACACCGCGCGGACGGACCGAGGGTTACGGCGCCTTCCCCGAAGCGATCGCGGTGGCCAGCCTGGCTTGGTCCACAGCCTCCTTCGCGGCGATCTCCGCCAGGCCGGCCGCATGCGCCAGCGCGAACACTTCCACTTTGTCCACGCTGGATGTCTCGCGGGCGAGCGGGGCGTGCTGCGGCAGGTCCATCGTTCCACTCGGGCGCATGTCGAGGTGGAGACCTGGTCCCTCCGCCGCGACCGCCGCGGCGATGGGAGCCGCTACGGTGTCGAGCGCGACCGAAAACGAATGCTCCGCGGTTGCGGCGTCGAACGCCGCGGCCCTGACCACGACCGCCTGGATGTCCTTGAGAGTATCACGGACCGGAGCGGCCAGGCGCAACGCGAAGGATGTCGCATCCATGCCGTCCGGCGTGCGCACGAACAGTTCGTCGCGGGGCGCAGCCCGAAGCCGAGCCAGGGCGTAAGCTCAGCCGGGCCTTCTCGCGCCCTCACGAGAAGGATCTGACACCGGGCAAAGCTCAGGCCTGCCATGAGAGTGGAAACGGTCGCGCGAGCTTGACCAGCACTTCCCTTCGCTTGGTGGCAGATACGGGACGAGAACAATGGCCTGGTTCAGGCACCGGCCAGGAACGGGCCGATCGCGGCCAGGAAGCGCCCGGGGTCCTGGAGTTGGGGCACGTGCGCGCATCCCTCGAGGATCGTGAGCAGGGCATCGGGCAGCAGGGCGGCGAGTTCGCACGACATGGGCGGCGGGGTCGCCTCGTCCCGCTCGCCGACCAGGACCAGCACCGGGATCGCGACCCCCGGCACATCGCTCCTGAGGTCGAGTACGGCCAAGGCACGGCAGGCCTCGATCAGCACGACCGGATCGGTGGCGAGAAAGGCCGCGCGCCGCTCGGCGACGAGCTCCGGATGGGCGTCCTGGAAGTCGGGCGCGAAGAGGCGTCGCATGGCGGCTTCGCTGATCTTCGCGGCCCCGCCCGCCTCCACGCCCGCCGCCATGGCGCGGAACGCCTGCCGTCCAGGATCCGAGAAGCAGGCGCCGCAGTCGGCCAGCACCAGGCGGCGCGCGAGCCCCGGATGCCGGATCGCCATCTGCAGGGCCACGAAGCCGCCGTAGCCGTTGCCGAGCACGATCGGAGCCTCGCCACCGCGTTCACCGAGCGCCACGGCCATCCGGTCCGCCACGGCCGCGAGGCCGCCTTCGACCGCCGAGGAACCGCCGAAGCCGGGGAGTTCCGGCAGGTGGACCGTGAACCGCTCAGCCAGCGCGCCGCGCACGGAGGCGAAGCTGTCGCGGTCGGCCAGCAGGGAATGGAACAGCCAGATCGGCGGTCCCTCGCCGCTGACCGACACCGCCACGGAATCGCTCACGAAAGACCCGCCCATCCTGACCTCTGATCGTCCAGCATCGTCGCCGCGCCGCACACTAGAACCGGAATAGCCGAGCGGGAACAAGCAAAACGCCATTGACGTGATATTTCAGGAATGTCAGTTTCGGTCAGCATGAGAACCGCAACCGCTCTTCTGCGTCACGACGTCTACGAGGCAATCAGGTCCGGGATCCTGGCCTGCCGCCTGGCGCCGGGCGACGACATGCGCGAACAGGAACTGGCGGCGCGCTTCGAGGTCAGCCGGCAACCGGTCCGCGAAGCGCTGCTGCGGCTCGAACAGGAACGGCTGGTCACGGTTCTGCCGCGCCAGGGCTACCGGGTGAACGCCGTCTCGGTCTCGGATGCGCGCGACCTCCTGCGTTTCCGTCTGGCCCTGGAGCCGGCCTGCGTGATCGAGGCCTGTCGTGGGGGAACCGGCACGGCCCTGGCGGGGCTCGACGGCTTTCGGGTCTTCGCGGCCGACGGGGATCAGGACGGGTTCACGACCTACAATCGCGAGTTCCACACGGCGTTGACGGCGGCCGGCGGCAACCGGCGCATGGCGCGGGTGGCGCGCGAGCTGATCGAGCAGTCCGACCGGCTGACGCGGGTCAGCCTGAACAGCATCAGAGGCCGCGACGCGGCCCGGCTCGTCGACGAGCACCGCGCCATCATCGATGCCGTCCAGGAGCGCGACGGCCGTACGGCGGCCCGGCTGGTCCGGAACCACATCGCCCGAGCGGAGAAGCGCATCGTGTCGGCGCTGTCGCGCGCCGTCGTGGTCAACTGAGGGAGCGACGCGTGAACGCCTACGAGAGGCCGACCGGCAAGGTCGAGGAACACGGCAATTTCATCGACGGCACCGAGGTCGAAGCCGGGACCGGCGAGGCGATCGAGGTCCGCAACCCCGCCACGGGCGTCGTGATCGCCAGGATCCCGAACTCGACGGCCGCCGACGTGGACCGGGCGATGAAGAGCGCCCGCGCGGCCTTCGAGGGGCGCGCCTGGGGCAGCATGGACGTTCGGGCCCGCGCCCGGCTGGTGAACCGCCTGGCCGACGCTTTCGAGGCCAACCTCGATACGCTCTATCGGCTGGAGACGCTGAACAACGGCAGGCCCGTCAACGAGACCCGCGCCCAGCTCGGGCGCCTGCCCGACTTCTTCCGCTACTTCGCCGGCCTCGCCTTGGCGCGGCGCGACGACGTCATTCCGGTCGAGGGTGCCTACCTCAACTACACCCTGCGCAAGCCCATCGGGGTCGTGGCCAATTGCACGCCTTTCAACCACCCGCTGATGATCATGTGCAAGTCGCTCGCGGCCGTGCTGGCCTCCGGCTGCACCACCGTGGTGAAACCCTCGGAATACACGCCGCTGACCACGCTCAAGCTGGCCCGGATCTTCACCGAGGCGGGCCTGCCCGACGGCGTGTTCAACGTGGTGCTGGGCCTCGGGCCGACCACGGGCCGCTTCATGGCCGAGCATCCCGACATCAACAAGCTGGTGCTGACGGGCGGCACGGAGGCGGGACGCATCGCGGGCAGCGCCGCCGCGCGGGTCTTCGCCCATCAGACCATGGAACTCGGCGGCAAGACGCCCGTAATGGTGTTCGACGACTTCGACCTCGACCAGGCCGTGAACTACGCTGCCTTCGGGGCCTTCATCGGGGCGGGCCAGACCTGCGTCTGCGCGAGCCGTCACCTCGTTCAAGAGACGATCTACGACGCCTTCGTCGAGAAGCTGTCCGCCAAGGCCGAGACGCTGCGTATCGGTGACCCCTTCGATCCGGCGACGCAGCTCGGGCCGGTGATCTCGTCGAAGCAGCGCGACCGCGTTCTCGGCTATGCCGGCCTCGGCCGGGACGAGGGCGCGCGTCTCGCCAGCGGCGGCAAGGCCGCCCGCGTGCCGGGCTTCGAGGGCGGCTATTTCGTCGAGCCGACTGTCTTCGCCGACGTCCGCTCCGACATGCGCATCTTCCAGGAAGAGGTATTCGGGCCTTTCACGGTGGTGACGCCCTTCAAGGACGAAGCCGACGCCCTGCGGCTCGCCAACGACTCGCCCTTCGGCTTGGCGGCCGCCGTCCGCACGCGCGACGTCGGCCGGGCCCATCGCGTCGCGGCGGGCGTCAAAGCCGGCATCGTCTGGGTCAACGACCACCACCGGCTCGATCCGGCCTCGCCCTGGGGCGGGGTCGGCGACAGCGGCCTCGGACGGGAATTCGGGCTCGAAAGCTTCAACGATCATTTCGACGTGAAAAGCGTCATGGTGGCCACCAGCGACAAGCCCTTCGACTGGTACGCCGATACGGCGTCGCAGCGCCGCCTGAATTGAGGGCGCCCGCGGCCATGATTGCTTCGGGACCCGTGGCGCTCGGTAGGCAAGGGCGTAACGAGAGGGAGCAGTCGTCTCCGGGGACCCTGATGAATGCGGACGGGCGGCAATATCCCGCAATAGACGGGAGTCCGGCCGATCGCCTCGCAAACTGAGCGCATGCCGCATGCCCGGGGGACGAGCCTGGCGCGCAATCTGGGGAGGAGATCCATGCCGTCCACGGTCAACGCCGGGGGCCGTCTCGACAGGCTGCCGATCGGCCCATTCCATCGCCGCGTCATGTGGCTGGTGGGGATCGGCATGTTCTTCGACGGCTTCGACATCTACGTGGCCGGGACGGTGCTGGGCACCACGCTGAAGAGCGGGTTTTCGACCCTCGGCCAGAATGCCATGTTCGTGTCGGCCACCTTCGTCGGCATGATGCTCGGCTCGTTCCTGACGGGTTTCCTGGGCGACCGCTACGGACGGCGCTTCACCTACCAGGCCAATCTCCTCGTGTTCGGGCTGGCCTCGATCGCGGCCGCCTTCGCGCCCGACATGGCGGTGCTGATCGGTCTTCGCTTCATCATCGGGATCGGGCTCGGGGCCGAGAACGTCGTGGGCTATTCCACGCTGACGGAATTCGTGCCCGCGGCATCGCGCGGGCGCTGGCTGGGGCTGATGGCAGTCTTCGTCGTCACGGGTCTGCCGGCGGCTTCGCTCGTGGGATGGCTCGTCATCCCGCTGTTCGGCTGGCGCGCCATGTTCGTGCTCGGTGGTGCCGGCGCCCTCGTGGTCTGGTATCTTCGCAAGCGCTTGCCGGAATCGCCGCGATGGCTCGAGTCGGTCGGGCGCGACGCCGAGGCTGAGACGTTGCTGGGCGAGATCGAGGCCGAGAGCGCCGGCGGCGCACCTCTGCCGCCGCCTGTCGCGGTCGGCCCCCGATCTCCGGCCCTGACGTTCGGCGCGCTCTTTGCCCCGCCGCTGCTGTCCCGCATGATCCTGGGCTGCATCTGCCTCATCGTCATCAACACGCTGCTCTACGGCTTCGTGACCTGGCTTCCCACCTTCTTCATCAAGCAGGGGCTCAGCATCGCGACATCCTTCGGCTACTCGCTGCTGATGGGCCTCGGCGCGCCGGTGGGCGCCGCCGTCGGGGCGCTCACCGCGGACCGCTGGGGTCGAAAGCCGACGATCGTCGCGGCTTCGGCGATGACGATCCTGCTCGGCCTCGTCTATCCGTCGGTGACCGACCCGGTGCTTCTGCCGATCGTCGGCTTTGCCTTGACGATCCCGATCTACGTGCTCGTGGCCCTCCTGTTCGGCATCTACATCCCGGAACTCTTCCCGACCGAGATCCGGCTCAGAGCCTCGGGCCTCTGCAACACCTTCGGGCGCGGTGCCACGATCGCAACGCCCTTCCTGGTGGTGTCGTTGTTTCAGAGCTACGGCGTGTCTGGCGTGCTCGACCTGATGATCGGTCTTCTGATCCTGCAGATCCTGGCCGTGTTGATCTTGGGCATCGAGCCGCGCAACAAGCCCCTCGAAGAGTTGAAGCCAGACGCCGTCGGCTTCGGCCCCACCCCTATCGGCTTCGCGGCCGATGCGCTGAGCGACCGCAGCCACCGCCCTTCGTAGAGGGAGGCGACGCCGCTCGACACCGGAAGGCGGCAGGACGACCGCCCGACCATCACCACTGGAGGAGCAACATGAACCATCGCACCAGACTCGCCCTGGCCTTGGCGGCCGCTACCGTGCTGGCCGGCCCGGCCCGGGCGGCGGAACTGAAGCAGATCGGGACGATCGACGTCCCAGGGCAGAAGTTGACCAATTTCGATATCAGCTACATCGATCCGGCCACCGGGATCTACTACTTCGCCGATCGCAGCAACAAGGCGATCGACATGTTCGACACGAAGACCGACAAGTTCATGGGCCGGGTCGGTGCCTTCGTGGGTGTCAAGATGAAGGACGGCAAGCCCGACAACGACACCTCCGGTCCCGACGGCGTACTGTTCACCGGCAAGGAGATCTGGGCGGGCGATGGCGACAGCACCATCAAGGTGATCGATCCGGCGACGCAGAAGGTGACCGCGACGATGAGCACCGGCGGCAAGACGCGGGTCGACGAAATGGCCTATGATCCGAAGGACGGCGTCTTCATCGGCGTCAACAACGCCGAAGATCCGCCCTTCGCCACCGTCGTGTCGACCAAGCCCGACCACGCGATCATCGGCAAGATCGAGTTCGCGGATGCGGGTGATGGTGCCGAACAGCCGGCCTACAACCCGACGGACGGGATGTTCTACATGTCGATCCCGCAGATCGGCAAGGATCCCAAGAAGGGCGGCGTGGCCGTGATCGACCCCAAGGCGGGCAAGCTCGTCAAGATGCTGCCGGTCGACAATTGCCATCCGGCGGGCCTGGCGTTCGGTCGCGACGACAATTTCATCCTCGGCTGCAACGCCAACGGCAAGGACGATATGCCTGCCGTGACGGTGATCATGAACGCCAAGACAGGCACGGTCGTCGCCACGGTCCCTGGTATCGGAGGCGCCGACATGGTGAACTACAACGCCAAGAACAACCAATATTATACCGGATCGCGCGACAATCCGGGAGGCCCGGCGCTCGGCGTCATCGATGCTTCCACCAACAAGCTCGTGCAGGCGATTCCGCTGAAGGGCGGCAACCCGCATTCCGTGACGTCGAGCGAAGCCAACGGTCACGTCTACGTGCCGGTCGGCGCGGCCGGCGGCGGGGATGGCACGATCCACGTCTACGCGCCGGCGTCCTAAGCCAAAGCCGATCTGGCGCGGCCGGCCTATGGCGGCCGCGCGGGACGGGCGCGACAACAATAGAAGCTTCGAGGGAGGGCAGCACCATGCGTCGCTTGCTAATATCGATCGCGTTGCTGGCGGGGGGCGCCAACCTCGCCTGTGCGGCGGATATCGTCATCGTCTCTGCCGCGGCCGTCAAGGCGCCGCTGGACGCCGCTCAGGCGATAGCGCCCGCGGCGACGGGCGATCGCATCCTGTCCAGTTTCGGGACGGCCGGCGTCGTCCGCGACAAGATCACGGCCGGAGAACCCGCCGACATCGTCGTGCTGCCTCCGGCGCGACTCGACGAACTGGTGCAGCAGGGCCTGGTGGCCCAGCAGAGTCGCGTCGGGCTCGGCGTCGTCCGGCTCGGGGTGGCGGTGCGCAGCGGGACCGCGAAGCCCGCCATCGCCACCGAGGCGGACATCCGCGCGACCTTGCTGGCCGCGCCCTCGATCGGCCTCGCCGACCCGGCATCCGGGGCCAC
>JAABUH010004207.1_pt1 | contig 11776 bp, 13 predicted proteins | sample 5559121 | NCBI WGS metagenome assembly JAABUH01 (sample SAMN10711871, study PRJNA513364) | rock metagenome | isolation source: Antarctica rocks | place: Antarctica: Victoria Land, Battleship Promontory nord | collected 2015-12-28 | reverse complement strand
AACCAGACCGCCCACCCCTTCCGCTGGACCTATCGCGGGCGACCCCTGTGCCGCTAATCCGGTACGTATCTCCGCCGCGCTGTACTAGTGCCGTGCGGGCGGGTCAGTGCATCGGGGAGGAGCGCGACGCCTTCATACAGCCGATGTATCAAACGGCTGGGTGCGGGCTGACAATTCAGCCCGCACCCAGCCGTTCTCGTGGTGTGGCCGCACCTACTTCTGACCAGTGAACAAGGCATCCTTGGCGAACACGAACAACTGCTCTGCAGGTAGCTCGCTTGAGACCACGACGATGAGGCCGTTCTCGACGAAGCTGACTTGATTGAACGTGCGGCGCGTTTCGAGCTTCGGGCCTTCACGCAGGACACTTGACCCGACATAAGCCTGACGGCCATTCCCGAGATCGCCGGATACCTGCCCGATATTGAGTGGGCGCTTCAGCCCGAGGTTTGCTGGCTGCAAGGTGGCGAGATAGACAGCGCTGCCATTGAGGCGATAGCGCATCGTCGCCAAATGGTAGCCGATAAACTTCGGGTTATCGTTGGGAATGAATGGCGGTGCGAGAATGGCCTGCTCGGTCACGCCCACTGGTAGCGTCGCGAGAGCGGCGATCGCTCGACCATCGTCCCGACCCGGTGTGACCCCAGACGCAACAGGGACAAAAGTTGCGTCGATGTTCGGGACGCCGCCAGTTCCCGATACCGGGGAATCTTCCTCCCTTTCCGGTGCGGCGGCGGCTTGATTATAGATTCGCAACGTATCGGCAGCCTGTCCGCCTTGCGTGAGCGTTGCCGCGAAGATCGCAGCAAGCAAAACACAACCGATTAGGATACCGAGAACGGAAAACAACGACCGTCGCCTCATGGTCTTATCCTTCCTGCACAGAGCTGCACATCCCGAGGTTTGGGAGGCAACTAACAACTATAGATGTCTTCCGAATAAGTTGCATTGCCCGCAAAATCCGACCAATACACCACTTCCCCCTGCCATCTCCCGACCGAGTTGGAATTACCCTCGAGGAAATAGCGGAGATCACCACTCGAGCCATATACATAGCCTGAAGTCTTCTGATCTTGGATCTGCCAACCGTAAATTGTATAAAAGTAGAGTGTGCTTTGGACTTTTGCGTAGTTCCATGCTGCTCCACTATACCAGTTGAATCCTGGCGTTGCTGAACCATGCATACTGCCGAGGCAAACCGGGTCAATGAAATGATTCCAGCCTGCGGCGGCTACTGATTGCCGCGTACCAGCGAAACCAAACAAGCATCCGACGAGAGCGAGCATAAGCAGCATTCGCGCCACATACCGCCGACCACTCGTTAGGCTTACATTCTTGACTACACGCTGAACCCGATGCTGCATCGCCCCACTCCTTACGTGAGCCATCTACCCCTGCTAATACGGAATACTTCTGGCGAATTCCGTATGCACTCCAGCAATATCGCAGCTTACCGAAGTTGCATCGCCACCTCCATCACTATCGCTGTACCGCTCCAGACCGGTTGGCCTGATACCACGATACAGCTCAGGGGTGGGGCAAAACTATCCCCAGGGGCGGGGCATTTTTGCACCCACCCCCGGCTGCTCGTGCTGCTGTTCTGTGGAGGAAGGCGCGGCGATCAGAGAGCAACATCGGTGGTGTCGAGCAGGCCCCGCTCCCGCGCGGCGGCGACCACCGCTTCGCGCGCCGCCGTGTCGAGGCCGAGCTTGTCGGCGATCCGGCGCAGGAGCGTCCGCACCGTCGCGTAGCCGACGTGCAGCCGTTCGGCGATCTGGCGCAGGGTCAGGTCGCTGGCGAGGAGGACTAGCGCCTCCTGCTCGTGCGGGGTCAGGCCCGCCTCGTGGCGCCGCACCGTCGCCTCCGCGCGCACCCGCCGCGTGCTGTTCGCCGCGACGCCGATCACCCCGATGATCGCGTCGTCCGCATCGCGGCGGGGAGCATAGTGCGTGGAGAAGACGTGCCGCCCGATGGCGACGACGGTGTCGAACTCCTCCCCGGCGAGGGCGCGGCGCACGTTGTCCGGCACCTTGGGGAACCGCCGCCCCGCGACGAAGATGGAGCGCCCCACGATCTGCGGCGCGGTCAGCCCCAACGTCGTCAGCGCCCGCCCGCGCGCGAAGGTGACGATCCCGTCGCGATCGAGCGTGAAGAGGAGCAGCGGCGCATGATCCACCGCCTCGCGCAGGCGTTGGTCGCTCTCGCGCAGGCGGGCCTCGTCCGCCGCGCGCCGCGCCGCGGCCTCCCTGGTCGCGGTCAGGTCGCGGAGCACCACGCAGAGGATCGCGCCGCCCGCCGTGGTGAGCGCCGTCGCGCTGACTTCGACCGGCACGAGCGTGCCGTCCTTGCGCCGGTAGTCGCGCGCGCCGATCGCGTGGCGCCCCGTGCGGATCAGCCGGGCGGTATTGGCGTCGATGCTCGGGCGGTCGTGGGCGATCAGGTCGTAGAGGGTCAGGGCTGGCAGATCGGCGGCGCGGTAGCCGAGCAGGCGCAGGAACGCGGGATTCGCCTCGACGAGCCGCCCGCCCTCGGCCTCGAAGAGGAAGATCCCCTCGGAGACCTGCTCGAAGATCGCCCGGTAGCGGCGCGCAACGTCCGGTGCCGCCGCAGGGGGCGGCGCGGCGGCGACTGGCGGATAAGCGGCGCGCGGTCGGCTGCCTCGCGTCCCCATGCAACGCTCCTCGCGGCACCTCGGCACACCGCATATCGACATCGGTCACGATGATAGCAGCGGTCGCGCCGGAGTCAAGGTGCGCGCGCTGCGTCGGAGCGTTCCCACGCGCCACCGGTACAGGCCGCGCCGGGCCGTCGCCCGCCCGCGCGAGGACGGCGCGGTGGTCGATAGCCATCAGCGGACGGAGCTTCAGGGAATCTTCAACGCCGCGTCAGGGTTCCTCAGGATTGCGCCGCGACAATAGGGGCGGGGACCTGCGGCGATGCGGGGCTGGGGCGGGGCGGGCACGGTCGCCCCCGCCCCTCGTCGTCACCCCACAGTGTCCCCCGGCAAGGGCAGTGGCGTGCCCCGCCGCGATCGACCGTTCTGCTCGGTAGCGCGGGCGCGCGAGGGGGGTCCGGCGCGTCCAGACAGCGGGCCGCGCCGCGTCCAGCCCCGAGCGCCCCGCACACGGGGGCCGTCGCCCGCGCGGTCCCGGGAGGTGCCGCCGCCAGGCCGCATCGGGGCGTACGCCGGTACGGGGGCGCGGCGGCAGGGCGACAATGTGGCGTCGCGAGCGGGAGTTAGGGCAGCGTATAACGGAATATCCACGGGCCAGCTAACCGCGTTTCCCCGCCCGTCTGTCCCCAGGATACTTCCGTGATCCGCAACTGCCGCGTACCGGCTTTCCGCTCCTGCCCCGCGAGGTGCAACACCCCGCAACGCCCTGCTCCCCGCACAGCGGTCTCATCTTCGGCGGCGAGCCCCGCACGTTCCTCGCTGCTCGGGACCGCCCTGCCATCGTCGTCGGCGACGACGAGCCAGTGATCGTCCGCAGTGCCGACCAGCGCTGGAGAGCAGATGATCGCGCGGGTCTCCGCCGGCGTCACGACGACCTGGCGTAGCGTGAGCGGGAAATCGGCCACGCGTACCGTTTGCTGCGGTTTCAGCGCGATACCGGGGAGGAACGGGACGGCGAAGGCAAATGCGGCGGCGAGGCTGATGGTACGCGCAGGCAGGGGCGCGGCCATTGGCATCGGGAGGGCGTACGCGTCCTGCTCCCCGATTGCCGCCTCCGGCGTACCGGTCGCGGGCACGCTCGCGGGCGCATCGAGCGCGAGCGTCAGGGACAGGCGTAGCGGCAGCAGCGGCGCGGTATCCCGCACCGCAGCGGCATCGAACGTGGCATATTGCCCCGGCACGCCCGGATCGACCGCGATCGTCCCGCTGTCGAACGCCTGCGGCAACACGATCCCGCGCGTATCGGTCAGCTGCCAGGTCGGTCGCACACGGATCGTTACCTGTCCGGCGGGATCGCGGACGATCGTCTCCAGGAGGATCACATTGGCGTCCGCGTAGGCATGACGCAGGGTGATGGTATACCCATCGACCGTCTGCGACTGGTCGATCGCGTGCAATTGGCCGAGGCGCTCCAACGTGCTGCGCGGCGTCCACTGGGAAAACCACCGCATCCCTGACACGCCCACCCCGCCTGCGGTCCCGAACACCAGGACGAGCAACAGCGCAGGCAGGAGCAGCCGTTGGCGCGGCCCGGTGCTCGTCCGGCCCTTGCCGGGTTGCGGTCGCGGCCGCGTGCCTGCCCGGCGAATGGCGGGCCAGGGATCGACGGTTTCCTCCAGGTGCTTCGCCGCGTACTCGTCGAGCGCCTCGCGGATACCCTGATCGCGCATCGTCGTCTCCTTCGTTGCCGGGGCTGACCGGCGGTTTCAGCCGCCGACCCCTTGCCGGACCCAGCCCGGCAGCAGCTGTCGCAGGCGACCGCGCGCATCGTGCAATCGTCGCCGCGCGGTTCCTGGTGGCACGGCCAACTCGCGCGCCAGCGCGGTGCCATGCAGATCCAGGTAGTAGCGTGCGACGATGGCGGCGCGCTGCTCCGGGGTCAGCTGCCCCAATCCTGCCCAGAGAGCCTCCTTCGTCTCCACGGTAGCCACCAGCACCGCCGGGTCGGCGGTCGGATCGGCGAGCCTAGCGAGGTCCGCCAGCGAGGCGTCGCCGAGCGTGACCTGCCGCCGCCGTGTGACCGCCGCCAGCGCGTCATTCGCGACGCACCGCAGAAACCACGGGCCGAAGGGGCGGGCGGCGTCGAAGCGATCGATGCGCTCATACGTACGCAGGAACGCCGCCTGGACAACGTCTTCCGCGATCGCTTGCTCATGGGTGATCAGGTACGCGACCTTGAGGGCCGAGTGATGGAACAGGCGTACCAGCGTCTCCAGCCCCCCGATGTCGCCGCGTCGCATGCGTGCGATCGCCGCCGCTTCGCTTTCCATGCGTCCCTTTGCTTCGCTCACGAACCGCCTGCATCCCGCTTACCTATACTATGCGGAACGTCCGCAAAGTGTTCGGGCGTATACTGCTGGGTGGCGCGGCGGCAGGGCGGCACCGCGCCACCCACGGCTTTCGCCCCGCCCCACGGAGGAACGCCCGATGGCGACACCACCGCGCCTCGCGCCACTGCTGGCGCAGTTCGATTTCGCGCGCGAGCGCCTCGCCGCCCGCCTGACCGGTCCGGCAGGGGACAGCGGCAACGGCGTACACATCGCGATCGCGGGCCTGACCGACGACGAATACCTGTGGGAGCCGGTGCCCGCTTGCTGATCGATCCGCCCGCGCGCGGCGGGGCCGGGGCCAGGCGCGGCGGCGCTGGTCGGGGCGGGCGACTGGGGGCGCGACCACGCCAGCCCCGCCCCCGAGCCGCCGCCGTTCACCACGCTCGCCTGGCGGCTCGGCCACCTCGGCGAATCGCTCGCCCACCGCGCCGACTACACGATCGGCGCGCATACCCTGACCCGGGCCGACTATCGCCACAGCGGCGACGCCGCCGGGGCGCTCGCCGCCTTCGCCGCCGCCGCCGATGGTTGGCGCGCGGCGCTGACGAGCGCCGACGACGCCGCGCTCGATCGGGTGGGGCACAGCAGTTATCCCGACGGCAGCGACCCGGACGAGCCCTTCAGCGCGATCGTCTGGTGGGTCAATCAGGAGCTGCTGCACCACGGCGCGGAGATCGCCCTGCTGCGCGATCGCTACCGCGCGCGACAGGGCTGAATACGCCCCGCCCCCTTCCGCGCCGCGCGCATTGACAGCCCGCCCCGCTCGCCGCTACGCTTGCGGCGATGGTGGGGGGCGTGGCGGACACCGCACAGCGCGGGCAGATACTCGATCGCGAGCACCGCGGCCTGACGGCGGGGGTCATCCTGTCGATCACGGCGGTCGCCTTCGAGGGGCTGGCGGTCACCACGATCGCCCCGGCCATCGCGGGCGAACTGCGCGGCCTCGCCCTCTACGGCTGGATCTTCAGCGCCTACCTCCTGGCCCAGATCGTCGGCACCGTCGTCGCGGGGCAGGTCGTCGATCGGCGTGGCCCGGCGCTCCCGGCGGCGGCGGCGCTCCTCACCTTCGGGGCGGGGCTCCTCCTCGCCGCGCTCGCGCCAACCATGCCGCTCCTGATCGCCGCGCGGGCCTTGCAGGGGCTGGGGGCGGGCGGCCTCGGCAACTGCGCCTACGCCAGCATCACCCTCCGCTACGACGATCGCCTCCGCCCGAGCATGCTGGCGATCGTCTCCAGCGCCTACATCGTCCCCTCGATGATCGGGCCGTTCCTGGCCGCGTTGCTGGCGGAACGCTTCAGTTGGCGCGCGGTCTTCTGGATCCTGCTGCCGATCCTGGCAATCTCCGCCGCCCTCACCCTCCCCGCCTATCGCGGGGGTCACGCCGCAGGGGTCGGATCGGCGCGGCAGCGCCTGCCGCTGGCGCTGGGCCTGGCGATCGGCACCGGCATCCTCCTGGTCGGACTGGGACAACTCCCCGCCCCCCTCGGCGTCCTCCTCGCGCTCGGCGGGCTGGCGCTGGCGATCGTGCCGTTGCGTCGCCTCGCACCGTCCGGCACCCTCCTGGCGCGGCGCGGCCTCCCCGCCGCCATCGCCGCGCGCGGCCTCTTCGTCGCCGCCTACTTCGCCGCCGATACCTACCTCGTCCTGGCGCTGACGGCGCTGCACGGTGCGTCGGCCAGCGCGGCGGGGCTGACCATCGCCAGCGGCTCGCTCGTCTGGACCGCCTGTGCCTGGCTCCAGGCGCGGCTCGACGCGCGCGACGGCGGGCGCGGGCGCGCGGGGCGCATCCGCCTCGGGGTGACGGGGCTCCTCCTCGGCGCGCTCGGCATGGCGACCGTCCCCTGGCTGGGGAGCGGCGCGCTCGCGGTCGGCCTCGCGGCCCACTTCCTGGCCGGGATGGGGATGGGGCTCGCCCACCCCTCGGTCGGCGCGTTCGCCTTCGCGCGCGCCGACACCGGCGAGGCGGGCACCGTCTCCGCCGCGATCCTCCTGGCGGACGCCTTCACCCCGGCGGTCGCCATCGGCGCGGGCGGCGCGATCATCGGCGCGGGCGCGGTCCTTGGCTGGCCGGAGGCATATACGATCGCGGCGGCGCTTGGCCTCAGCGTGCCGCTGCTGGCGCTGGCGCTGCTCGCGGCGCTGCGGCTGGAAGGGTGGCGTGAGTCGTGAGGAGGACATGCTGTATAGCGAGAATTCGGGGTTCGTCAGAGAATAAAAAGGAGCACAGCCCGGCAGGCTTCTGTCCCTGGCAGGGAGGAGACGACAGGCACTGTGCCGCCAGCCAGTAGGAACTTTCACCAGATTCAGCGCGTTTCCCCCTGTATAACGGATAGGGGGGACCGTAGAGGGAACTGACATGGTGAGATGGTTGCGTGCGCTGGCCTCGTGGACCGGGATCGTCATCTTGCTGGCACTTGTCGCCTGCGGCCAGCGGGCGACCACGCCGGTGGCCGAGACCACACCCGGAATCGATGTGCGGTTCGGGAGTCTGGGCACACACACCACGCCACCCCACGCGCCGACCATCGATGTGGCAGCAAAGAATCTGACTGCGACAGCCTATAGACCACCCACTACTACTATTGTTGCCAGCCAGGGACCTCTTCATCCGGGTAGACCGAGCCACGGCGGGCCGATCGTCGATCACGTCAGCTTCGTCGACAAGCTGCGGGGCAAGCGCTGCACCGTTGATCCCAGCGGGTCGGTGTGGCAGCCCTTCTTGCGCGGCGAGGGCATCGTCCTACGTGTGAGCGATTGCACTGTGGCGCAGCCTGTGGAACTGCAATCGTTCTGATATCACACCGATGATCTGCACACCGACGGGCTGCGCGCCGCCGAGGAGGATGCGCGCGGGATCGATGCGGCGGGGCAGCCCGTCGCGATGCCACAGGATTGGGCTGCCCCGCCGCACTTCTTCCGCAAGGAGCGAGCGTTCGTCCTCTTCCTCGGCGACGACCCAGTGATGCTCGACCTGCTGACCGAGTTGCTAAACTGAAGCCCGGGTGAAACCTACAGAGTTCGCAGCGTAGCGCATGGAGTTCTCACCGAAGCTTTGGTTTAGGTCCGCAATTCGCCGGTCACTGAGGGGACCGCTGGCGGAACTTGGGCCAGCCCCTACCCGGATACTGTGCTGGCGCACGCAGGGCTCAAGGTAAAGTGCGTTCGTCACCGACTTCCGCACCATCTTGTCTGCAAACACCACGAACACTTACTACTATCGCTCGCGGCCAACCATTGTGTGTTGTGTGCGGTGCCGCGTATATCCACCCACACCTTTTATAACTCATACACCCCTCTTAGAGGCTTGACAACGACACTTTATAGATATATCTTTACCATGTCGAGACTGCTCGATGACAGCATGAATTGGTATCGAACACGATCAGGAGGACACGCATCATGGACACGGAACATTCCGAGCGCGGCTGCGGGCGCGAGTTCGGGCAAGACGAACGGCGCGGGCCACACGGGCGACAGCGTCACGGACACGGGCCGCGCGGCGGCAGGATGGCGCTGCCGCTGGCGGCGTTCGGCATTGCCGGGCTGGCGCGGGCCAGGAAGGCGCGCATGGGAGGCGGACACGGGCCGCACATCGGCGCGGCGGCGCTGCCGCTGATGGCGCTCGGCGTCGCCGGGCTGGCGATGGCCGGGGGCGACCACGGACGCGGTGGCTTCCGTGGCGGGCGCTTCGGCGAAGGGCGCGGACCCTTCGGTGGCGGTCGCGGCCCCTTCGGTGGTTTCCCGTTCGGCGGGCCGGGCGGGCCATTCGGCGGCGGCGGCCCGCGCGCCAGGCGCGGCGATGTCCGCGCCGGGATCCTGGCGCTGCTGAACGAGGAGCCACGCAACGGCTACCAGATCATCCAGGAACTGGGACAGCGCAGCGGCGGCGCGTGGCGGCCCAGTTCCGGCGCGGTCTACCCCGCCCTGCAACAATTGGAGGACGAGGGGCTGATCGCGGCGGAGGAGCGCGACGGCAAGCGCACCTTCGCCCTCACCGAGGCGGGTCGCCTCGCCTACATCGCCACGCACCCCGACGAGGTCGACGCCCCGTGGGAGGCGCTGCGCGGCGGCATCGGGGAGGACTGGCGGACGGTCGGCGGGCTGATCCAGGAGGTCGCGATGGCCGCGATGCAGGTCGTTCGCACCGGCAACGCCGCGCAGATCGCCGAGGCGGCGACGCTGCTCAAGAACACCCGCCGCGCCCTCTACCGCGTCCTTGCCGAGGACAACGAGGACGACACCCCGGACGGCGTGGGCCGCGCCTGAGCGGCGCCCCCACGGCGGCGTGACAACCGCTACGACACGGTGGCGTCGCGCGAGCGGTAGCGTTCGCGCGACGCCGCCGACGGGCGGGGCGACGTCGCGACCACGGCACCCCTACTCGGCCATGCTCGACGCCGCCGACCTCGCCGACGCCATCGTCACCGCGCCGGACCTCCGCACCGCCGTCGCGCGCTACGAGGCGCTGATGCTGCCCCGCGCCGCCCGGAACGCGGCGGACGCGGCGGCGGCGCTCGTCGGCACCATCGCCCCCGACGCGCCGCGCGGCCTGTTGGAGCAATTCGCCGCGATTCACGGGCGCGGCACAGATAGAACGGTTGTACTACAATGACCGCCACACCACGCGGCGACGCACGAGCGGGACTAGGGGGGCAAGGCAGCGATGCAGCGACTCACCGACGCCCGACGAGAAAGCAGCGGCAGCGCCCTCGGTGGCGAGGCGTTGCCCCCGCGCGCCGTCGCCCGACCCGCCGCGCCTCCTACGCCGGTCGAACGCGCGCTGGCGACGATGCGCGGGCCGCTCGACCGCCCGCTCCCCCTGGCGACGCTGGCCGAGATCGCCGGGCTGAGTCCCTTCCATTTCGCCCGCACCTTCCGCCAGGCCACCGGCATCCCGCCCGGCCAGTTCCTCGCGGCCCTGCGACTGGAACAGGCCAAACGACTGCTGCTGACGACCGATCTGACCGTGACCGAGATCTGTTTCGCGGTCGGCTATGACAGCATCGGCACGTTCACGACCCGCTTCACGCAGTTCGTGGGACTGCCGCCCGGGCAGATGCGCCGCCTCCCAGAAACCCTTGGTGAGGCGCTCGCGCGCCTGCCTGCGGATCGCCTGATGCCGCCAACGGCGGACCCGGCGGATACCGCATCTGGCGTCGTCGGGCGGATCGGCCCGGACGTCGAGGCCGACACGCTGATCTTCGTCGGCCTCTTCCCCGGCGCGATCCCCCAGGGGCGTCCGGTCGTCGGCATGGCGCTGGCCGCGCCCGGCCCTTTCCGGCTCCCCGCCCCCCCGGATGGTCGCTATCATCTGCTCGCCGCCGCCGTGCCGCACCCCCAGCGCGCGCATGACGCGACGGCGGCGCTGCTCCCCGGCGCGGCGCTGCGGGTCGGGCGTGCGCCGGGGACGCTCGTCGTGCGCGGCGGACGCGGGGGCGTATCCGCCGCGATCGCGCTCCGCCCGCCGCAGCCGACCGATCCGCCGGTCCTGGTCGCGCTCCCCGCCCTGCTGCTCGCGTGCTGCCCCCGATTGCGCCCCGCGCGTGACGGGCGCAACTGAGCAAGATCGGAGAAGCGCGAATAGAACAGATGTCCTATGCTTTCGGGGTGGCGCGCTGACCGTGCCACGCCCACCGGGGCTGGCGTATAGTACATGGAGGGACACATGATCTCGCATATCCACTCGACCTCGATCGTCGTCATGGACCAGGATGCCGCGCTCGATTTCTACGTCAACACCCTCGGCTGGCGGAAGGGGATGGACAGCATGTTCGGGCCGGGGATGCGCTGGCTGACGGTCGTCCCGCCCGGCGCGACCACGGAACTCGTCCTCTCGCTCCCGAGTTGGACCTCCGCTAGCGACGCCGCGCCGAAGCCGGGCGGGCACACCGGCATCTCCCTCGTCGCCCCCGACATCGACGACACCTACGCGACCCTGACCGCGCGTGGCGTCACCTTCAAGGGTCCGGTCGAGACGATGCCGTGGGGGGCCAAGGCGACCTGGTTCTCCGACCCGGATGGCAACGAGTTCTTTCTGGCGTCCGAGTAGGGCGATGCAGCCCAGGCGTCGGCCGCTCGCCGTACCAGCCGAGCGAGCGCGCTTTTGGAATACCGACAACGAGGAGTGGCGCGATGCGTAACGTGGTCGTCTCGGAGTTCGTGACCCTGGATGGCGTCTTCGAGCACCCGGAATGGTCCATCCCGTACCATACTTTCGAGCACACCGAGCAGATGGTGTTCAAGTTCGCCGAGCTTCGGGACGCCGACGCGCTGCTGCTCGGGCGCACGACCTATGAGGGCTTTGCCGACGCCTGGCCGCAGATGGCCGACCAGACGGGCGAGTTCGGCGCGATGATGAATAGCTACCCCAAGTATGTGGCGTCCACGACGCTAAAAACCGCCACCTGGAACGCCAGCGTCATCAAAGGCGACCTGGCAACGGAGATTCGCGCGCTGAAGGGGCTGCCCGGCAAGGACATCCTGGTCCTCGGCAGCGGCACGTTGATCCAGGCGCTGCGACAGCACGACCTCATCGACACCTACCGGCTGATGATCTTCCCGGTAGTCGTTGGCCGGGGCCGGCGGCTCTTCGACGAGGCGATCCCCGCCACCCTGCAACTGACCGAGATGAAAGCCTACGATTCCGGCGTCGTCGCGCTCACCTACGCGCGCGCCGCCACCGACGAGCGTTCGGACCAGGACTGACGCGCGCGAGCCGCATGGGCTTACCGATGGTGCGGCGCGTGCCTGTCCGATCGGGCAGGCACGCGCA
>JAABUH010004206.1_pt1 | contig 11778 bp, 16 predicted proteins | sample 5559121 | NCBI WGS metagenome assembly JAABUH01 (sample SAMN10711871, study PRJNA513364) | rock metagenome | isolation source: Antarctica rocks | place: Antarctica: Victoria Land, Battleship Promontory nord | collected 2015-12-28 | reverse complement strand
GATTGAGGTCAGGAGAGTAAGGTGGGTGAAAGAGCCGCCGGTACCCCAAGTCCCTTCGAGTCAAGTCGCAATATTCGTTGTTATGGACGCGCGAATTGTCCTCCATGACTATAGGCAGTCTCCCCTGATTGGTGAAGGTCCGCACAGCCTCAATTAGAGGCCCTCGTATGATCCATTCGGCGTATTTGGGGCCATTGATGCCGTTTGCAGGTGTCTCGCGGAAAGGACGCTGGAGGTGGTATCGGAGGGGTGGTGTGCATGCTTGAGGTCGAAACGGTAGAGGGGACCCTTGTAGTTGTAGCCGATGACTCCCCATGCCATCGCTTGCTTCCCTTGCCGCACTGCGGGTATGACAAACCCGTCCTCGTATTCCTCCCCAACTCTGCGTGTGACCCAGTGACGTCTTGGATCCTTTCCAATCGTCAATGGTACCTCGTCCGTCCAAAGAACCGTTCTCCAGTCTCTCTGCATGTTATCCTCGACCCACTGGAGCCGTTTGACGCGTGTACAATCGGTAATGGGAGGCTCGTGTCGCATTATATGACGCTGCAGCCCATCCTCAGCGGCAATCTTCCGTATCGTGCTTCGAGAGCACCCCTCTTGGCTTGCCAAGGACTCAAACGTGGTAAGACGGTTCGTTTCAATTGTGGCTAGGATCCCTCTACGGTGTTCGGGCTCATGCATGAAGGGCCGACCAGAGGGAAGGGTATAGGTGGACTTGCCGAGTTCAAGCCACTCGTCCCAAAGCCTCCGACTTGTAGTCTGCTCTACAGCCGTCTTCTCCTCTATTTCTCGGTATGTAAGCCCGGAATCACGATAGGCAATGACTCTACCACGCTCAGAGTCACTTGTGTTGCTTGGAAACATGATATCCATGCATAGAAAGGTCACTAAAGACAACGCGGAGACTTATGTTGAAGAGGTGCCACACTGCTCGGAATTAGTCGGCGAATAGCCAATTAATAACGGCGATACTGTACGAGGCACACTTTGTGGTGCCTGATCATCTTTACCGCATATTCGCGAAGTGGCACGCCTGTCTGTTGCACGCATGTTTTTTGCACGCCTAACTTCAGACTATATTGACGAAGCCTTGCTGTCGTGTCACAGACGTTTCACTTTGGCCACTCTATACCGGCATCATGCCTCGAGAGGTCAGTAGGATGATGATGGATGGTAAGCCACGATTCCTCACCCCGCTCGTCACCGAAGCTGAGTGACATCGCCTCGCAGCCGCATTCTTCGCGGCATCTCAGGTGAACTTTTCAGGCATAGAACAGCAATTCGTTTTGCTAATGCGAGTCCCACTCAAGCTCGCAGTCTACTATGCTGTCCGCTATGTTCTGTCCTCCATGGACACCTCCTCCGGATCATCCAAGAAATCTCGCCAAAAATCCCAATCCCTCTTAGCGCAAACAAATCTATCCGAAGACCAGCTGGCGGCGCTCGATCTCGACGAGTATGAGTCGACCATCGCCGGCGAGATCATCCCACCTTCTTCCATCGATGTGTCTTTTGAAAGCATCGGTGGACTGGACGAGATTATTGCGAGTTTGAGAGAGACGGTGATCTATCCTTTGACCTTCCCTGAGCTGTTTGGGAGTGGAGGAGGACTTCTGAGTGCGCCGAAAGGGGTGCTGCTGTATGGACATCCGGGGTGTGGGAAGACGATGCTGGCGAAGGCTTTGGCGAAGGAGAGTGGGGCGACATTCATCAACTTGCCATTGTCGAGCTTGTGAGTGGCTTTACGAATTGTGACTATCTCTGACAGTCGGACGAAGGACGAACAAGTGGTTCGGCGAGTCAAATAAGCTGGTAGCAGGCCTCTTTTCGCTAGCACGGAAGGTCCAGCCCAGTATCGTGAGCAGCAATCTATACGAACAACGTCGCCTATGCTGACTTCAGTCTTTCAGATCTTCATTGACGAGATCGACTCGCTCTTCCGAGAACGGTCGGCTGGAGATCACGAGGTGACGGGGATGATGAAGGCGGAATTTATGAGGTCAGCTTCCTCGCCTTCGCGATAGTCTTCTCGCTAAGTATCGAATGCAGCATGTGGGACGGTTTGACTACTGGGACGGATACTAGAGTACTGGTCTTGGGAGCGACAAATCGGCCGAATGAGTCCGTCCCGAGCCCGCTGCAGCTCAACGGACGGACAGTGACTATTCTTCAGTATCGACCCTGCCATCCTCCGCCGCATGCCTAAGCGATTCCCGATCCGGTTACCTAATCTCGATCAGCGGACCAAAATTCTCTCTCTCGTATGTAAGCTGTCGCCGGTACCGATCTCGTCCTGACGTGGCCAGATGCTCGCTCACACCACGCTCGATCCTGGTTTCTCCATATCCTCCCTCGCTGCTCGCACTGACGGGCTTTCGGGATCCGACCTGCGGGAAACATGTCGGAATGCCGCGATGTCACCTGTACGAGAAGTCATGCGGGAGAAGGGGAAGACGGGGAAGGAAGGGCTCGAGGCTGCACGGAAAGAGGTGCGGTGCTTCATTTATAGTAAAACCTGAGCTGGCTGATATTGGCTGCAGGGCTTCAAGCTCCGACCGCTGACAATGCGAGATTTCGTCCTACACGACTCTCACGCTTATGCGCATGTGGAATCGAGTCGAAGACCCCCAGGGGCGTACGCCGAGCCTGTGGATTAGATCTGAAAACTAGAACGCATAGAGGCTACCAAGCACCATCATCGCATGCAATCCTTTCAGAGTACAGGCTGAGTGACTTGCAGGAATGTCAGTTATCTGTATAGTTCAAAACAAAAGCAAACGCGCGAATGTCGAGCTGCCCTCGTGCGGATCCACCTCGCTGTCCCCGTGCTGTGTAAGGATAGTAATACTTCTGCGTGACATGCGTAGATGAGAATCCCAGCATGGGCCATAGCAACGGATTCGGGACTTGCATGCAGTAGCAAATCAGGGAGAACCTTCTGAACCCTGAGACCGGTCAACTGTTTTCGAACTCTATTGTAATCCTGTTTTGCCAGTCTCCTCGGGACCCCAGTGCTGCCATTGGGGCCCGTGGCGCAGGTGATACACGCGTCAAATCTATCTTGAGCTCACTTGATCGTCTACCGGATCGAGATAGACGACCGACATGTCCCAGACGAGCTCGTCCACCGCGTCAGCTCGCGTGCCCTACCGAGCGGGATCGACTCCCCCACGTATGCCACTACGCCTACACTCTCCGTCTCCCTTACGCAATCACATTCCTCTACCACCGAGTGACTACCCGGAATCACCTACGAGCGGCCCACGCGGATCGCCAAATTTGAAGCCTCCGCCCTTCCCGCTGAGCGCGCCGACACCAAGGCGAAATGGCGAGGACCGAGGTTCTTCAGGTCGGGCAGGCGGGTGGTGACATGTCTGGCCCTGCTTGGCCTGCTGGGATTGGACTGCGATTGATGGCGCCTGGGCGGATCGCTTCCACCGGACGGTTTAGGTTTGGCAGCTTGAGGTCGAGGTGGATTGGGGAAGAGGTGGATGAAGGGATCTGCCGCTTCGTCTCACCTGTGGAGGCATACCAACGAGATCTCCAACGATTACGACGGGATCAACCTCACTCACCACATGCTCAGGCGGCCCTCCACAATCACTCCCACACTCATCACCATCATACATATTCTCCGACCGGACACCTTATCGTCTCCCCTGCTCCTGACGCGCCGCATCCAATCCCCCTCCTGCTGACCCTCGGCGAGACACGATGGGAAGAGCTCCTCTCTCGGCAGTCGCCCACCCTCGCCGAAGCTGTTAGAGATTACACCAGGCGATACGGTAGGCGCCCACCCAAAGGTTTCGACATCTGGTGGGAATTCGCTACGACTCACAACCTCTTGCCCGATGAATATGACCGGATCAATCCCGACCTCGCACCGTTCTTTGCACTGCCAAAGGAGGAGATGCGGAGGAGGATGGCGATGGTGGAGCATATGGTGGAGACGTTCACCTTGATTGTGAGGAATGGCAATGTGGATATCCAGGTGGGTCAGCCGCATATTGGCATGGCTTAGCTGAGTTTTGGTAGATCCTCGATCCAGGGGGTTTCAAGTGGGACGGTACAATACCTCGAGCACACCATGCGGCGTCGTGAGTACCCAGTGATGCCCATCCTTATTCGCTAATCAAGCGGACTCAGCCTGTTGAGCGTATTTGCCCGCTTCCTTCCCGACTTGAAAGCGACATTCTCCATCTTCGACCAGCCTCAGATCTATCTCTCTTGGGCACGACGCGGATCACTCGTGGATCTTGGCTTACGAGGCGAACGTGAGTGAATTCGATGGCCTCGCTGATTGCAGATACGACACATCTACAGGAGACGGACAGCGCGCATGTACGATTGCCTAGGAGTTGTCCACCGGATTCACACTTCAGGAACAACAGCGCTTTCTACGAGTGTAAGCTGGCACACCACTGGGACGATCGCACGACGCTGAACCCTGTTTAGGCAAATCCTTCATCTACGATAGCCTTGAAGCGGGAAATCCCTGCGAGAGTGAGCGCTCCGTTCCACTGAAGAGCTACATGCTCATGAGTGTACTCCTAGACCCATACATCGTCCCTTTGCATGGCTTGAGCATTGAGCCGCATGGCCACAATTCGCACCCCCGACTGCACACCCAGCTGCTACCTCTTTTCAGTCTCGCCAAGACCGCCATCAAGTGAGTAGTCCCATATGTCAGACTGCCTCAGCTCATTGGTGCATAGTTCGGACATCCTGATCACCCCGCTTGACCAGTTCCACGATCAGCCTGGTAAGGATCCAAAGTGGGAGGACAAGACCAGCTCGAAGCTCGTTCGGGTATGCGCGAGCATATGTGCTCTCACTATAAGCTGACATCTCGCTCAGCGGGGCAGTCCTACCGGAATCTCCATGATGACGGAGGATCTTCCGTGGCGGAATGCCCATCGGGTCCGCCTGCATCAGTTCGCAAACAATCATTCCCTTAGTCTCATGTCCATCATGACCACCGACTTCCGCCACGACGGACGAGATGACGAATGGCAGAGCAATGATACTAGCGGGGCACTAGGTTCGAGGAATGAGGAGGTATTCACTCGTGAAGCGATGCATTTCTTCTTTGATATGAAGCTCGCGGCAAGCCGCTACAGTGTTCGGAAGAGGACGGGACGTGCAACGATATGTGGTGAGTGACCTGCTGCCTAATGAGCGGGTTTTCGAGCGGCATTGATGGGGTTTGAAGGCGAGAGATACGCTGGGCTCAGTTTCAGAGCTCGGAAGAGCTGAATCGGCATAAGTTCTTGTTGGACATTGACGGAAACGGGTGGAGGTGAGCTCTTTTCAATGCTTCTCGTCAAAGCTGACGAGTCCCAAGTGGACGTTTTCGAAGGTCAGCTCTTTAAGCTAGACGCCAAACTATCCCTTATATCGCGGTTAGGTTAATGAGCACCAACTCGGTCGTCATAAAGACCAGCATCTTCACGGAATGGTTCCACCCTCATCTCATACCGTGCGTTTCCTTGCGTCGCCACTGGCCATGCTGATGAAGACTTAGTTGGTTCATGTATATACCGGCCAAGCTCGATTTCTCCGGACTATCTGATATCATGGCATTGTCACTCTAACGGATGCATTCGCCTTATCGCTGACCGGTAGCAGCTTTCGCGGTACACCCAAGCACCCCGATCTGGGATTCGACGAAACTGCTAAAGCTCTCGCCCGTAATGGAGTGAGTACTAGCTCGAGGGGTCGAACGCTTCTGATGCCGATGTAGCAAGACTTCGCGCAAAGGATGTTCCGGTTGGAAGACATGCAGGCGTACATGATGAGGCTGTTTTTGGAATATGCGGCGCGTGTGGACCCGTCGTTGAAGGCGCGAGACTGATGATGGCCGCAGAGGCTGGCAGCGGATGAGGGAGTGGATATGGTAAGTCCACAACGTGCCAGTGGATGAACGAATTGATCAGGCCCGCAGGATTACATCGAGGACAATGAGGTGACCTCGAATCACGAAGACGAGGAGAGGAGACGCAACAGGAGGATGGTGACGAGGCACTGTCGAATGCGGTCATGCCCGGAGACGAGTATGCCGGCCCTACAGAGGAAGAGGGTAGGCAGCCCGGAGAAGACGAGTCTGGCACTGCCAATCTGGCGGGAGAGGATATGACCCCTTCCGGCTGGAACCTGGGAGGCCATGGAGCCGGTAGCATGGGCCGGTGAAGGATTGGAAGGTGTGCATGTGGAGAAGGGACCCGCGGATCATTGGGAACAAGGCATATTGAAACGAGCATACACATCCAACATGACACGTGCATACGGCACTGCATTACAGCATCCCCAAGAAGGAGAATTAGCGGGAATTTTTTCAAAGTTTGGCGAACAGCTTCGAACATAGCACAGGGAAGACTCAGTTCCTGGCGATTCAGAATCATGTGAAACCACTTTTCGAGGGAGCATCCGCCGAAACGGGATCAATTGCCCGCAAACGGGGTCAAATGGCCTTTCGGGCTGATCTGCGAAATCCGAAATGTTTGGTGCTGGGTTTGAAGCTGTTCGCCAACATTGAAATATTAGAGCTAGTTCTCGCGCAATAGAGCTAGAATCCCGCAACTAGGAAAATTAGAGCACAATGAAGTAAATTAAAGCATGATTGATGCCCCCGGAGATCCGAAGAAGCCTGACCCCTTTCATTTCGGATTTAGTTAGATTTCCTTTGCCCTTGGTAGATGTTGTCATCATGGTATCCTTCTTCTCCTTGTTCTTGGAAAAGAGGCCTGATAAGGCGGCACCGAGCTCCGAGAGCCCTACTCTTGACCGAGAGAACGACGCCGGGCCTTCAACTTTGCCTATCCGACCACGACCTGCCTCCCGCTTCCTCTCGCTCCGCTCTAGGTCCTCATCGAGACCATACGATCTTGCAAGTCATCGAACAGACACCGACTCGAGCCGACGAGAGAGTTTGAAGCAGAATGGGTTGTCCTCCGAGCTACCGAAGCTGGATCTCGGATTGGACGTTCAGCTGGATGGGGATGAGACGAAGAATCAATCAGGATCCGAGGAGCTTGGACGAAGACCGGGCTTGACGAAGGAAGACTTGGAGATTCTGGATAGACAGACTTTGAGCTGTGAGGAGGTCGCGCTGGGATGGAAGTGCTTTGGATGGGCTTTGTGGGATACCGGTTAGTCGGTTGCTGCAGCTTGTGACGGCAGGCTGATCTCGAGCAGGAACGGGTAATATCGGGATTTGGCAGTCAACTCGACGAAATGTCGATTTAAGGACTCAGAAATACCTGCTCGCGCTCTTCTTACTATCCATCCGCCCATCCCTAGCTCCGGCTCTTGAGTCTCTCATCTCCGGCTACCCACCGTCTTCAGCTGGCAATCAAGCTGCGATCTGGTCCGACCGCCTTGCAAGGGCGCTCAAGGCTAATACCGATCCCGATACCCTCGTGGAGGCCTTGAAATGGACACTCAGGCGGCTTGTTGTCCCCAAAACCGTACCTGCAGGAGGCTCTTCGGGCACGATTTCCCATTCGAACTCCTATCAGAGATCTGTCGACGCCGAGAACGCCGGGTCTCATTTGACCAAAGCTTATGCATCGCTCCAACGGCTTGCACTGAGACCGGATGCTGCCGCGTACCTTGACGAGATCTTCGAGGTCTGGCTCCTGACGCGCTCGAAAGAGGACACGGAGATTGGGGGACAGCTGGGTCTCATGCTTGGCTTCTGGGTTTCGGGTTCTAGTCCAGGCGAGGAGTTCACCGATTGGGGAGAGCTGTACGAGAAGTGGACGGAGGCGGGGAAATGGATACGGCATCTGTACTGTGCCTGGTTACGGTAGATCGACCTGACTCGCTGTACAGCTCTTAACTGAAACATCACAGTGACCAGTCAACGCACCGTCAGATGCCTGATCGAATAATGCAACAAGTCTCGAACTATCCATTTGGCGAATCATCCCCATCATCCCAAGCTCAACATTCGAAATCACCACCTTCGTCATCCCGACAGACTCTGCACTTGAGGTTATCCTCCTCTACTTCGATACCTGATCACGCGATGGATCCCGCCCAAATCTTGCAAGCAGCAGTCAGCACCGAAGCAGACCAGGACGTCTCTTCACCTATTTGGGATACCCTTCGCCGGCAGGTGGCGGTCAGCTCCATCGACGAATGGCTTTCGGTTGACTCCCGAGCATTTCTCGACTCGATCCGTGCCAAGCAGTCTGACTCCCGGCGGACCGAAAAAGAACCGCTCACCTCTTCGGCCCTTACCGATGATAATGGAGGTCCTTTGTACCGACCTTTTTCAATCCTCTCCCCTCAGACCTCTCCAAATCACTCCCCTCGGCGGTCTCAATCATACGGCGACCTCCTCTCACCCATCAATTCCAATGGTGACGGTAAACTGCCTAGGTCCGCAACGGGAAACCTCAGCACCATGATGACTTCGAAGCCAAAGATCCACACATTACCTAGGCTTCAAACCCATCTGCCGACCACGCAGCAGCCAACATCCCCTTCAGTTTGGGAGGACTTCGAGAAGAACGGGTTCCCTGACTCGCCCGATACCGTCAATCTGACGCTCTCGCCTGGACCAGTATCGGCTCCGATCTCTCCGGTAACCCCGATGACCCCCTTTACCTCTTCTACCGATTGCAGCGACCTCACTCGATCACATAATCATATGATGGCCAGCCCGATCGAACTTTCAGCATCCTGTTCCATTGCTTTTGAGGACGTGGTCGAATTAGATCACCTCTTCATGTCTTTCGTCGAGGATGGTCAACTCGACCCAGCCGCCGTTGTCGCTTGGCCGTCATTCACTCTTGTCCGCTTGAAACGCCCGGTTCCGGCGGGGGATAGTCCGGACAAGCCTATAGAATGGCTTCTCGTATCGGTCGAAAATCGATCCGCGCCGCCGGTCAAGGCCTCTGCGCAACCCAATATCGCTAATACATCCTCGCCTGAGGCAGTGCCCTCATCATCGCGCCCCAACCTGTATGGAATGCGTGATCTCACTGGCTCCTTCCGTCGCTCATCGTCGAACGGTCAAAAGAGCGGTCTGCGAAAAAGCATCCTTGGTATGTCTGGGCGATCCCTGTCGAAGCAAGCAGGCCGGACTGATCCGCTCCCGCCGCTGTCCGAGAACGTTGGTACGGTTCAAACGGCGTCAGTGACATCAGAAAGTCTGCCTAGGGACACTCCCGACGAGTCGGGCCACAGTATCGTGGTGCCACCTGGGGCATCAAGCGTGAGGTCTACGTCGAGCTCTCAGACTTCCGGCCGTACCAGTGCAATATCAGATTGGGTCTACCAAACGGAAGGGGGCGCACACATGATATTCGCTTGTCGGAACAAGTCATCCCCATATAATGGCCAAGTCTTACGATTACGGAAAACAGACATCTACGCGGAAAACGAGGGGATACAGGCCGAATGGCGGGAGAGCTTGCTGTCGAAACTCGTACCGCCTTGTTCTCTTGCCAGAATGAGGGAGGTCAAGCTGGAAGAGAGTTGGGTCAGAGAGCTTTGGGTGAAAGCCGAGGCTGCCAAACCGAAGTCACGCAAGCTCAAAGACGGGTGTCTGAGGGGCGCCGAAATCACGTCTAGCAGGGCTTATCTTATGAAGGATCTGGCCGCCGGTATAAATCCAGCGGAGCAGACAGTGCTGTGTATAGAGATCAAGGTAAGACACCGTGTGCTGGAACTGGATAGCAAGGCTGATCTCTCTCGTAGCCCAAATGGGGCTTTCTACCGTCACCTGACTTTCTCCTGCCTGCTGAATCTGTCCCGACCAAGACCCAGCACTGCCGTTTCTGCTTGCACCAGCATCTAAGGGGTACATTGCCTATCAGTGGAGCCCGATATTGTCCGCTTGACCTGTACTCAGGTGACGATGTGCGGATGATGAAGGCGCTCGACGGGCTCTGGGGTCTCTGGTCGAGAACGGGTGGAGAGGGAAACAACTGGCGGGTATCTGTGGATGGCAAGGAGATTTCACCCGCTGAGGTGCGCTTCTTGAATTAGCGCGTTTGCAATCCTGACTGTCCTAGGCCGAACTCATTCCTGGATCGCTCAGAGAAGCCAACCTGACAGCTCGAACGGCGCCATTTGTCATACCCCTGCTGAGATCGTCCAATGTTCTATCACACCTCAAGAGCTTACAATCTTCCCTTGATCCGACAGACATCTCCCAACTCGACGTCCGCTTCCGAGCTGCTCATCCGAACGCTGAGCTTTTCGATCCCGAACTCGTGCCCGAACCCACACCAACTGAACTCGCCGACTTCGTCTCCCTCTATCTGTCTGACCCGTCAGCCGGGAAGAGAGGCGATACATGGTCATTGCGTCAGAGACTCATCGCCTACTCGCTGTCTGCCATCTTTAAGGACTGCTCCATCTTCTTCAAGGCAGTTCTTTCTCGATCACCAGCAGGAGATCCCATCCTCGATCAGAAGCCCTCGACAGTCAAGCTGATCGATCTCGATCTCAAGCCTATGCAATCACTTCGGAAATGGGCAGAGCTGGACGAGAAGATCTGGCGGAATTGGCTGGAGACAAAGGGCGGTGACACACGCGGCCCTGAGACATGTCTACACTAATCAGACTTGTATTCCTCGTCCACAGCTGCTATCCCGGCTCCAACGTCTTGTGGCGGCAGCAATACCTTGCCTATCACGATCCTGCCACCAATCTCCCAAGAGACCGCAGTATCCAGTCTCACGCAGCAGCTCTCGCCTACGGAGAGTGTGCAAAAGGAAACCTTACCTAACGGCCATGCGATATATCAAGACGACAGGCCTCGGGACACTCTTCTTCCTAATCGAAGCGGGCGGAATCCCAGTATCGCTCTTGCTCCACCGCTCGCACCCACTGAAACGCCTTCGGTGGATGAAGCAGATCCGTCCATGCCGACGCCCCGGCCCGACCATTCAGCCGAGCAAGACACTCGTGCGAGCTCATCTGGACATCTTGGCGGGCCCGACGTGTACATGCTTGTACCGTTCCAGGGGGGGGCGCGGAGGAGGAGCAGGATCCATATAAAAAGATCGCTCAAATATGGCGCAAGATGACGATTTCCAGCCTCCAACCAACCAGTCCGATCCTCCCAATGGGCCTCTCTCAATCAAAATACTGCGAGGCATCGATCCTCTCATCCCTTGGGCCACCCTCATCTGCTCTCACGGCTTCTTCGTCCAATGGCGATCCGCAAGACCGGTTCCTTCCGCCATTTGACGAATCACCATTACACCTCGTAATGCCCAGCTGGCTGCGGTCCAACACTGGCTTACAGGTCTCCCTGACGAGATCCAGGCGTAAGCCAAGATCTTATATCCAAATGCAATCGCGCCGCAGAAGGGACCATGGACTACATAACGATATCCAGCATTTATTTCAAATACCCTTGTCACGATCGTGAATTGAAGCTCGGATAATATCGACGAACATCGCCGACAATAAGCAACCAGTGCTTATCTCCGGCATTGTACTCTGAAACGGGGTGCAACCTTGTTCATTGTACTACGAAACGAGGCTATCACTGTCAGTATTCAAACGCCTATTATCTCTGCTCGCCTCTATTGTCCTCGCTACGCTTCCCCTCGCCGACGACGAAACACCATTGAACTCGAAACGAGAAGGACCGAAGATAGGCCTGGAAGACGATGTATAAAAGTGATGGACTTGAGAGTCGGGGAGAACCAGCGATTCGAGATTAAAGTAAAAAGTCACTATAGTTACCTAGCCTACTCATAGCCTCTGCATCTCTAGCCCACGCTACTCGACCGGCACTTAACTCGGCTA
>JAABUH010004205.1_pt1 | contig 11780 bp, 9 predicted proteins | sample 5559121 | NCBI WGS metagenome assembly JAABUH01 (sample SAMN10711871, study PRJNA513364) | rock metagenome | isolation source: Antarctica rocks | place: Antarctica: Victoria Land, Battleship Promontory nord | collected 2015-12-28 | reverse complement strand
TTTGGTGCAGATCTGCCCACCTTTCCGACCGGGTTTGTTTCACACGGAATAAATGAAAACCCTAAATCACTATCGGCAGCGTGTTCAGGTACGACTCCACCATCAGCATCTATCATGTGGGAAATCCGGCACGTTCGTTCTCCCCCATTTGGTAAATCCCGAGCCGATCTGTCCCGTGGCTCCCTTACGAGTTTTCCCAGCGTAGTGGTACACGTCCGCCTCCCGACCTGTTACGTTAAGTCTGAAACCTTGTTTCCATCAGACAAAACGCGGCGTCACCTGTTTGAGATACTCTCGGCGACGGCGACTGCCATGCATCCGCATTCCATTATTGCATGCACCATTATCCACGAACCCTTTCGTCATCTGCAAGTCACTCAACGGCACTAAGGGGTTGTGACCACGAGGGTCCTCTTTGATCGCGACTCGCCGCACCCCTACTGTTCGGACTTGGCCTATATCCTTCGCAAACCTAAACGATGAGGAAATAACGCCGGCCCCTCAACCCTATTCCTTCGGCTTGGCATCTCATCATTCGACTACGAGTTTCAATTTCGCTGGGTCCGAGCAACTCGATTTCGCCGTGGTCTCAGAACGCGGATCACATTCCTTCACGACATCCATACGAAACGTTTTCTGAGTGCGGCCCTGGGAAGGTGAGGATCTCCTCATTGAGGGAAGTGCGCTTAGCTTGGTGGGTCACCGTTGTCACCGGAAACGGGCATCGATCCCCGATCAAAGCGGACTCGCACTGATCGCCATCACAGAGCACGTACCCTCCTTTTATCTGATGCCCTTACGCCTCGCCCTTCCTCCTTTCAAGACTGGGACAACGATCCACTGGAATCCACAGATTTCCCCAACAAAGGAAGGCCCTGGATGTGAGTTGAGATTCACTCTAAATCTTATCCATTTTTCCACCTTGCGTCTGGTCGCGGATCATTCAGCGCTCCAATGGCCGAGGAACACTCTTCCTGGCGTGACGAGTTGGTTTTTGGAAGCCGAGGGGTTTGATCGCCGAGGATGATGTGCTTGAATCGTGATAGACCCTTCAAACGACGATGCTGACGCTTTCATTTACCCTCTCGACTCTCTTATCCACCATCTTCGTCCCTTTGCTCCAATCACATCAATGTCCATACCATATCACTCCTTTCTCCTCATCGATCCGGACATCCCTCGTTGCCTTGATCAGCATCTCGCCATCACCTGACCCTAGCTCATCAACGCGACGTCCCTCCTTTCATTTCCGGGGTCAGCTGGACTGAACAAGGGGCAGTCCGCCTTGCGAGGACAAAGCGAGGTGCGGGGCTGAAAGGGTGGGTGCGTTGAAGTTGTAGTGGTGTCACGGGAGGTTCTCAATTATTGTGAGTGACCGATCCCAGCTTGAAGGTCCATGGGCGCGCCTGAAGTAGCACATTGTTTAGTCTCCGACCGCCAAGATGGACATGGATGTGGACGTAGCGTGGTGCTTGAGGTGCTCGAAGCGTACAGTAAATACCTCATGCTTATCCCGCCAACGTGTTCTGATGGGAACAGGGGGATCCTCGCCGGCCTTACTGCTCAGACCAATGCCGATTGGATGACTTGCGTCCCCCCTCACCTGGTCTCAATTCAGTCTCGCTCACATCAGCGATACCGCCCTTCATCGCCTCACCACCACTATCCAACCCCTCGTCTGGCCACGTATCACGAGTCAAGTCAACCACGAAGAAACCGCTTCATCGCCCTCCGCTAGCTGCGCTACCCCCAGCTCTGCGCTCGGCCGATTTTTTCGATCAACCATACGGTCCCCGAGATCGCCGCGCCTTCTCCTTTCCAGCTCCCCAAACCCTTGCTCCGGGCGCTTCTGTCAAACAACGCCAAGCTAGGCAGAGCAGTAACGTCCTTCCTCCCTTCGCTCGTAAGCCGGGCACCATCAACTTCAATACCATCACCTCACCCTTTCTCCTGCCGACCAGGAATCATATCCCAGCAATCGGAGCCGACAATCACGCCAAAACTACTGGTGGAGCCAAAACACCTATGGATGTCGACGCCGTATTCTGCTCGACCTCGGAGAGCAGTGACAATGAGATCCCCATGCCGGTGCAGCCTCGCTCAGGCCCCTTCCCAGTATTCAAGCCGAGCCCCCCTACATTGCTTTATCGCCAATCCGGCTCGTCCAAGTCGCCGTTCTCGATGACGCAGTCCCATCTCCAGAGCCACAGGACTTCGCAAAGCCCCGTGGTTCCGCTCGCTGCATCATCTGCTTCATCGAGGAGCAGGGAGGACATCATCAGCTGGGCGCGAGCAGTAGGTGTACGTCCTGGTCAAATCAACGGCTTCACGAGCCAGGGGGAGGATGCGGACACGAAGCGAGGGCGATCACGAACCCGCCGGACCGAAGCTCTAGCCCGCATCACTCCACCAATCGATGAGCCGCTTGACGAGCACGACGAAAGCCATGCTGCCGCCGGGACGACTCCGAAAGGACGTGTTGCCTCAGCTTCCGCCGGTCTCCACATCGGCAATTCCGGCGGTGGACCCATCGTCAAAGCCCTTACCAGCGTGACTGTTCCCAACACTCCATCTGACACCAAGCCTATTGGTCTTGGCCTGCAGGCTGTTCCGGCCGCTACCGAGGTGTCACGGGTGGATGTCATCACCAGCACTACCCCTGCCGTTGGCGAATCAAAGGGAACACCTGCGACCTTCTATAACCCCGGTGCTACTCCTACCTTGTCGAGCATTTCCTTTTCTGAAGCCATGGACCCATCCATCATCACCGATAATCCAGAACACATCGATGTCGTCACCGATGATCAGCAATCCTCATCGTCTTACTTCGCGCTGCGCCGCGCTCCATGCCCTCCCCAGTCCCGCCAGCCTCAACCTCAGCCTCAGCCCCAGATCCAGCGGCAGCAGCTTCCTGGTCCGCTTCGTCCGATAGCAACGACCGCTTCCGCGATCTGGCACATTGGGACCTATCTCGGCTCCTTCTCTCCTTTCGGCATCCCGTCCATTGTCAAACCGTACGTTCCGAAGTCTATCGCCGGGATCCCAATGCCATCACCGCGCGATTCTCCCTCGAAAACCTTTGGCGTCCCGAAGGCGTCTCCGATGCCTGCTGTTAGAGCGGACACGCCGACGGAGTCGTCAGTACCAGAGATCGTACGGAGCCTTCCATTGAACATCATCATGCCTGAAGGTGGGAAGGGGAAGAAAGTGGAGCTATCTCGGGGGAGAGAAGTGTTCGATCGGTCGAGGTCGAGGTCGAGGTCGGACTCCCGCTCTCGCCGTCGTCAGGTTTCTCGATCCCCTTCTGCAATCCGAGAGGTAGACGCTCGCGGTCGCGGTTACGCTCACAAGTGGTCCTACGACGCCGATGCCTCCGACGGCGAAGGTGAAGAACCCCGACGTGGGCGGAGCAGGCGAGGCAAAGCGCTCAATCGCGAAGCACCCCGCCAGGCCAGTGACGAGCTGGTGACTAGGAGCCCGAGCTCGAGTGAGGGCCGCGGGCGAGGGAGGAAGAGGACCGTTCGGCCGTTGTGATTGAGCCTTTTGCCCTCGTCCCGAACGAGTCCCCGATAGGTGTCACTATTTTTTGTTTTCCTGCATGCCCAAAACCAACACTATCACTCACTTGTAAAATAAACCCATAGCCAAAACACCATGACTTTGTCATTTACGTACGGGATACACGCACACACACACATAGCGAAATGTATGATTGTAGCAGAAACACGATCGAGTGTCAAGGTATGAAGGGTTGCCACAAAGGGAGTTTGGTGCGCACAAGATTGACTTTGAGAAATGATCCCCTCTCGTTTCTAGTCAAAATAAAGTCAAAACATCGTCACATATCGCCACTTTTAAGTGTTTCATATCTCTGCGTGACATTAGCATCATCGCAGCCCGCACTGTACACGGACTGCATATGAGTTAGATGACCGGGTCATCGCGTCCATTCCGGCGCGACTCGACTACATCAATACTTCCTCTCACCCACTCGACCAGCGGATGGGTTCCGCCTATTCCACGATGAGCACCGCCTTGGCCCCGTCCCCTCGTTCCTCAAACTTCCCATCCAGACCCTCCCCACCACTTACCTCGTCCTCCCTCGCCTCCTCTCGTCCCGACCCAAGCGACCTCGCGTCCCTCCGCACAGCCGCCCTTCAGAGCGCGAACCGCGCTTCAACACTCGCCGACACGAGGAATGGATCTGCCTCAACAGCGTTAGTTGAGCCGATGGCGAAGGTGGAGATCACGTCGGCGAAGGCGGAGGAGAAGGAGGAAGGGGAGATTAGTGAGAGTGAGGAGGAGGTAAAGGTGGTTGAGCCAGAAGCGCGGGAGAGAAGGCGGAGGAGGGGGTCTTCTCCGAGCCGGCGCGATTCCTCGCTGACGCAGAGAGATTCATTGCCAAAACGCAAGAGGTCTCCTTCACCTGTCAGGTCATCACAAAGTGATCGGCGACCACCTATCGGCCCTCGCAAGTCAAGTGTCATGTCATATCGTTCCGGTAGCCCGTCAACACGGATCGCCGCGCTGAAAACTGAAGACAAGGATTCTGCACCTGCTCGAGCCTCGCCTGGGCCTGTCGAGTCCGCTCCATCAGGTGGGTTTACTCTTTCATACAAGCAGCAGCCAATGACTTTCTCAGACATCTCCCCCGAAGAAGCCCAGCAATACATGGACATCATCCGGAATCTCCTATACGAAGGCTTCAGCCCAGACGCGCTCATCCGCCGAGGGGCCACTCCCAAATATGTCACAGCCGTATGCGAGGAGATCGTAGCCGGCACAAGACGGCGGAAAGCGCTCTGGCTGCAAGCGCGGGATAGTGACGAAGGGCGGATGGATAGTCCCGAAGTGGAAGTCTCGGTGACGATGACGAGGGATGAAAGCAACTCGTCGGAAAGCTCGGCGGAGATCAGGTTGATTGAGAAGCCGAGTCCACCGAGGACTCGTCCGGCGAGACTAGTATCGAGCTCACATTGGACGCCAGCGGTACCGCCGGTGAAATCTACGGGGACGGGACTTTCACAAGCGATACCGATCGATAGCTTCAAGCCGAGCCAACCGCCGGGAAGAAATGGCTTACCGCTTCCATACTCTGCCATAATCAATGGCAGCAGCTCCTCAGTTGCACCATCTTCGATCACTTCCACGCTCGAAGCAGCCAGCCTCGCCATTGCCCCATCGCCTCCTAGTATACCGAAGGCTGCGTCATCCTCTTCCTCCGCGTATCGAATTCCCCCAGAACGTCCAATCGCGTCTCCCTCCAGTCTGCCGACTAAGCCGACACACTCCGTTGTCACTGCCAAGGCTCCTGGTCCCCGTGGATCGGCGTTTCGTACAGTCAGGCGCTCGGTGAATGCGATTATCGAGCGGCCGGTACTCAGTGACGAAGCAGACAAAATGGACTCTGCTGAAGTTTCAGCAACCGATCTGCCCTCACCCTATGACCCTTTACCTTTCAAATCTCCTCTACATTTCGGGTCTTTGTCATCGACGGCAGTCTTTCCTTCAAGGACTGCCCCTGATAATGTTGGCAGCTCCTCGATGCAGGTCTCAGTCAGTGTCGAGCTCGCTGCGAAGAACGCCATCCTTGAAACACGGCGGAAAGCCCTCGAAAGCATGAAGCTTCGGCGAGCTGCGGCTAAGACCGCTCAGCCAGTCAGCTCAGACATCCTTATGGAGGTGGACCCTAAAAATACTCCTACACCTGATACTCACACGACTTTGCCACCAGTCACAGCGGCAGAAAAGACCATCGAGCAAGAGGTTGCCGACCTGGAGCAGGAAGTCTTGGATCTGCAATCGACTGTCAATGACATGGATGTCGACGAACCGGAAGAAGGGGAGATAGCTTCTTCAAGCTTACCAACATCGATTCCACCCGTGATATCTATCTCGACTCCCATATCCGCTTCGTTGCCCATCATTCGACCCGCACGTGAACTCAACCGCCCAAATGCTGAGGATCTCGACAACCGCCCAACGTCCATTCCATCGCGCTTGTTACCGCCATCCAAGCGGCGAGTCTTTGGCGGTAACGCTCAACGGCCTATTCGACTTGTCGTCAAGCTCGACGATTCGGACAGCGATACAGATCACGAGGACGAGATACCTGGTACCGCGAACGAAGCAGAAACGCACCGCCTGCTCGCCGAGAAGGAAGAGGGCATACGCCTGCTCAAGGAGAAGATTGCCGAGAGATTGAAAGCCAAGGAAGTGAAGCGACTTCAGCTCGCCGAGGGCGGGGATTTGAGCTCTCTTGAAGGAAGTCCGACACCGAGTGAGAGCAAGCTCCCGGGTGTCCCGCAGTCGGCGATGGAAGTTGCTGTGGCTGAGGTGACATCGGCAAGCGGTGAGCTTTTCCTTCTTTTGACCGGACTTTCCGAATGGACCTCCTAGCCGCGATCATCGATCTTACTGGAACTAGCGATGGCTCGCCTTCGCACCAATCTGACGCCATGGTCACAGACGAAGACCCTGGTAATTATATCTGCAACCGAAGCCGTCAATCTGCTGATATCACTTAGCAGTTTTGGGTTGGTAAACGCATGTGCAGAGACCGACCGTACTGATTCAATTCTAGTGGACCTTAGCGAAGGGCGAGATGGTGAGACCGCTCAGGAAGTGGCAGCTGATCGCTTCTAGGCGCAGATGCGGACGCAGAGCGGTTGCGCGAGGTATGACTTCCGTTTTCTGTCTCCCACTCTTCAGTCTGCGAACGGACCACTCATGTGGGGACGCGATTTAGTCTGAAAAATTCCACCGGTCCCCGTCTCCGCAAGTCACACAACCAGCAACGAACGGCCAGTCAATACCGCCGCAAAGCCATCATCAGCCCGCCGTATGTGCTTCAATTCCCTTCAGTCGCTAAGCCCAATAGCCATTCCTCGCCTATCAACCAATCCTTCGGCGCTATCCTCAACTCGCCACTTCGTCAACTCCATACTCCGCTTTCCCTCAAATCCCCGTCTCTTTGCCTTCTCCAACCCCCGACCCGTTTGAGAGCATTGACAGATCTCTGCTGTCCTCCATCATACTGACCCATAGACTTCAGCGGGAACCTGATGCCGTCATGTGCAGGGCTGAAGCTGGAGGTGGAAGATGTGCAGACCCGACTTGTCAGGATCTGCATTTGGAGAGAGGCCTTGGACCGACTCGTGGGTCCCTCTCCTTCTGCTTGGACGGCAAGGTGTCGGCTGAGGATAGGTCAGACGAGGATCTGGTCGAATACATCATGCAGGTGTCGCCGACACCGGATACGGACCGGTCTAGCGTGTTTACTGCGATCGAAGGGGTCATGCAAGATCTCAATATTCCAACACCTTCGCCTATGGGGAAAGGCAGCAAGGGCAAGAAGAAGGCGAATAGCAATAGTCTGCCCAATGGGATACGGACTGGGACCGACGAGTCTCTCGTCGAGCTCCTCAGTCGGGTCGGCAAAATTCTTCGAAATGGCGTGTCATGATGGATCGCCAAGCACCAATGATTTCGGAAAATCGAGTATACCAGCATCGTTTCGTAGTCCTCGCATTGTATATACCTATTCGACCGCATTATCTACAGTGTCCTACATAATCACAACGATGCATCGCGTATTATGAACGCGGGCGTCGAGACATGCAATTTGATCTATATTCCAATTCATGAAAGGTCGTCGTGACCTAAACACGATCGATCTATGCAATATCTATACAATCCTATTTCTCAACATGTGGGTAGCGGTCATGCGGGGGATATTACAAGTGATGATGGTGATGAGGGAGGGCACAGGTCGTTCATATTAAGGTTTACAGGTGCAATGGTGTGCACTGGTGTCTGGCAGTCGAGGCTGTTGAACATGAATGATGGCGGGACGGTTGATAATCGGTATACTTCCGTCGACGCAGGTGATTTGGGTGTTGAAGGATCGGGATGGGCAGAGCGGTCTTATTGGGTTTTGTCATGAAGTCGATCGCCAAAGGTCTCTCGAAAGTTCGGTAGCGTTTCCGACTGACTTGTCCTGCTCGCCTTGCTCGATGCGGCCCGATCCGGTAATGTAGGACGAGTCGGAACAGTCGGTGAACAGAGGTCGAGGCTTGGAAGAGTACTCGACTCCGTGCTCCGAGCGGTGGGATCTATCGGACGGGTGACAGCTAGCGCAACAAGGTTGGGTGGCAGATGGGTGGGTCTGGGACCGGTAGAATCCCGAATACCGCTGAGAGAGGTAATGCGACGAGGGGACGGGAAGAGCGGTGGAGGGCCAGGTGGGAACTTGGCGGTTGGCGGCGGGGAGAGGGTGGAAGGGTAAGGGCGGTAGCTCGAGGAGGATGCAGTTGGCCCAGGATAGGCATAGGTCAAGCTGGGACCTGCCGATAAAGAGGATTGCCAGCTGCTGGGACGAATGGCAGGTAAGGAGAATTCGAGCTCGAACTTGCGCTTGGCGGGACTGGGCGGGCTGTTTGTAAATAAGGGCCGGGAAGAGAAGCTGGATGGCCGAGTATAGCTCGTAGGTCGTTGGACTGCACGGACATCATCAGTGACGAAGACCAGGCAGAAGAGACTCGCCGGTCTGACCGTTGTGGATTGCCAGGATCGGCCCGGTCGCCATGGTCAATGGCAATGACGTGGCGCTCGACGATGTCTTCGCTGCCCATCTTGAAACTCGCTCATCGCTGATGCTAGACTGGTCAAGGGACATTCGGCGGGACCGTGGTGATTGCTGAAGATCTTCGTAGTCTGCCGGGTCCGCCCCTTCGGGAACGTTGTCGGTATCTATCTGCTTGCGATATTTTTGGCGGCGATTCTGCGACTTCTTCAGTCCTGGCGATACATTCTCGATCGAGATTGACTCACTTGAAACCAGACCTGCACCACCCGAGGCGTGAGACCGATATCAGCTGCAATCTCTTCCCTTTGATGCGTGTTGGGGAATTTGGTCTGCTTCACATTAGCTCGTGCGCGGACAGGACAATTCACTGCGTACCCCTTTCCACAGAACGCTCAGACGCTGTTGTTGCGGATCCGTCATGAACACTCTTGAGCGTTTCGGCTTTTGCCGCTGCAACGGCACGGCTGCTTCCGGCGCCGGCTCCGACGTGGCATGCATCCCCCGACCCTGTTCACCCCTCGCTACCCCATCACCTGAACCACTCGAGGGTGGCCTCGAGACGTAGCCGGAAGGTGCACTGAAGGTAGATTGCTGGGATGAATGCGATTGTGATCGCGACATCTCCTTTGCATGTGCGGCAAAATAGGCTTGGTCCGCGCGTTGCGAGGCTATCGACCGTCCGCGGGAGGAAGGAGGCGATAATGGTCGATGGAAACGGGATGGCGGAGGAGGTAGGTACGATGGCGCGGGTCGCTGGGAGGGAGGGACAGACGGATTTCCGCTGGCTCTTGGACCGGAGCCCTGCCGAGAGTCGGTACCTCTAATATTTTCTGGAAATGGTGGAAAGAAACGTTGTTCAGGTCGAACATAGGGAGCGAGGGGTGGTGGTGCGAGACGTTGCACGGGAAAAGCTGGTGATCTGTAGTCTCGCGGTTTCTGTCCGGCCGAAACTCGATTACAAGTTGTCATTTGGAGATCCGAATGGATCAGACCACTCGAGGACCGGCGTCGGAAGGAAACCTCACGTGACTGGCCCGGAGCAGAGTTCTGCGGGGTAGGGGCCAGGTCCATGTCGGCCTAGACGGCGCCCCATCAGGTTCGCTTCACCCTCGATATGGAAGCGCACCTTACCGCTGACATCCGCCGTGCAAGGGCCCTGAAGCCATGATGGGTAAGCGCTGGGAAACCAGGTTGACGCAATGAGAATGCTGACAAAACTCCGATCTCCAGCGATCGTTCCTGAGAGAAACAAGGCCTGAATCATCATCAGCGAATTGAGGGACCGGTTGTAGGCGCAGGGCGGCACCGAGCGACCACATGTCAATCTCGGAGGAATGGAAGCGTGCAATTAGCGGAACTTATCACGAACCCAAGCGCCACGCCGAAGGTCCCTCGAGGAGCCACATCGCCAAATTTGTCCCCGGTAGAATTACGCAAGTCTGGTGTACGAAAGTAGGCTCTTGATTCGATGGCATTCCATGCAGGGTTACAGTTCACAAGCGGTAAGGGAAGGGAGGCTTGTTTCAGTGTTGGAAAGAAACAATGGAGATGGAATGTCAAAGGACAGCGAATCCAGGATTGACCACGACTGACTCACAGTAAGTGGATTCCAGCTTGACGCCGGTGTTGCCGCCCGCGGGACGTTGCGGCCGTCCAGCTTCGGAATGGTCGGAAACAGTTGCGGCGGAATTGATCGGCTCGTCAGGGTTAGATTGAGCCTGAGGGAACACATGCCCATCTTAGCGTTAAAATAAGCTTCTCCGGTCACGCGGCAATTCATCGAGAAGGGAGTACGACGGCTCACCTGTTTGATGCGTCCGGCTTGTCCTCGGCGTAGTGGAGGTCCGGAAGCTCACCCCGAGTGTGTCGTAGGATGGGATGTGTAGGAGAACGGGTAAAGCTGTGCGCAGGCCGTTCGCGCCTTGTTGATCGATCACCAATGGCTCGGTCCGTCCGAAGGCTGATCGTTCGCACTCGACTCTTGAGATATGTGACTTTAGAATCCAAACGTCAGCACCGTTCCCAGGGAAACGGATCACCGTCTATCCGGTCAAGCAATATGCTCGACCACGTTGAAAGGATGGGATCCCTCCTCCATGGGACTGGTTCACTGAACAATGCAGTGAACCTTGAGCGGGATGAACGGGGTGCGAGCGATGAAAGGAGACTAAAATCGCAAATTTGGATCCCGACTCGATGAAGCGGTGATCCGGCGGGTATGGGTGAAAGGGGTTGGCCTGAATGGAGGTTGGTCTAAAAAGGATGTTCGATTTGGCGGACGATCGGGTTCTAGACCTTGAGACTCGAGGGATGAGGATCTTCGAAGCTCGATAGGTATGACGGCGATGATCAATGTGCTGATACCAACGGCGGAATGTACGTTGATGGACTTCTGCCTCACGAGTACTGTGTTCTGCAGGGAACCAAGCGAAGTCAGCATTTTTTCATGAAGAAGACATGCGCCCCCAAATCTCGAAGAAGTCAAGATGCCGGACCGCACATCCGAATATCCTAAAGGTGGCCTCTAGAGGACAGCACAAAGGACCATCGTTCGCCGCTTGTTCCGCACAACGGACGCCCACTCCGCTTCCGTTGCGCCCTTATCAGACCCTCACGAGTCACTCACCTTATCTACCACTGATTGGAGGTTGCCTTATTCCGAGCAAGGGTCGAGCGAGTGATGGATGCCGGTTTTGGATCTCGTGTCTTGTCCATTACCGACGAATCTAAACTGGAAGACTGCTCCAACCGTCCATACGATACTTTTCGAGGTGGGAATAAAAGGAGGATCGATGTTGTTTGGCGAGATTGACCAATGATGATTGAGTTCCCAACCTGTCCCTCCCCGTGATGGCTAAAACGGGCTAAATTAGGTGCCTCGCCGCTTGGGACGTGCAGACCGGACATCCTTTGATAACGCAGCCTCGGACAGGTGGGAATAATTGTCCTTCGAGTTCACTTCGCAGACTGATTTGTCGCACGGGGTCACTCGAGGTCACCCTTTCCACCGAGATAACGACTCATTTGAGCACTTCATCTGTATCAATGATTGTCGTTTCAAAGTGAGAGGCTCCTTTCCTTCTCATCTTTGATTGTTCCTCTCCGTGCCGAGTAGACCAAACTTCGGCCATCAAGGCTAAGACTAGGTCCGGCGGATCATGCGTCGCATAATTCGCCCATGTCCGGGAAAGAC